>Ga0302314_10003395_pt1 | contig 29378 bp, 26 predicted proteins | sample III_Palsa_N2_3_FD_200533 | JGI IMG/M metagenome (GOLD analysis project Ga0302314, IMG submission 200533) | Peat permafrost microbial communities from Stordalen Mire near Abisko, Sweden - III_Palsa_N2_3 | ecosystem: Environmental > Terrestrial > Soil > Palsa > Peat permafrost | place: Sweden...
CACGACCGAAGCACCGCAGGCCAGAGCTTCGGCGACGACATTGCCGAAGGTCTCCTCGAAGGCCGAATGGATCACGATATCGGCCGCCCGGTAGAAATCGGCGAGTTGGGGCCGGGATTGGATATAGCCGACATGGCGCGTCGGAATGCCGGGCGCGATGTCTTCGTCGGGCGCGGCCGATCCCGCCACGAGCAGGACGATGCTGCCCGCCTTGTGCCGGCTCGGGAGTGCCGCCAGGGCGTGCCGCACCGTATCGAAGTCCTTGTAACGATTGGCCGCGCCCTGGTTTGCGACATAGAGCAGCAGCGTTGCGTCGAGGGCGAGGCCCAGACGCTGGCGGGCATCGTCCCGGGACCCGGGAAAAAATACGCCCAGATCGACGCCGCCCGGAATATGCGTCCAGGCGATCGCGGCGGATGCCAGCACGGATTGCTTGGCGCGATCGAGCATCCACTGGCTTTCGGCCGAGATGAAGAGGCGGGATCCCCGGAAGATCTCCTGTTTGCGGCGCAGGTTGAGCCCCGACGCGTCCTGCGCAATCGAGGGCGGGATGGTCAGGTCCGGGCAGGTGCCGCAGCCGCTCCGCCACCGATCGCAGCCCAGCGAATAGGCGCAGTGACCGGTCTGCAGCCAGGTATCGAACAATCTCAGCGCCACCGGCATGCGGCCGCTCAGCTCGGACAGGATTCGCAGGTCGAAATAGCCGCCATGGAGATTGTGGCAGAGCACCAGATCCGGCGGCGATCCAGTCATCTCGCTGATCCGATGGGAATAAGGATGATTGAAATCCTCGATTCCCAGGGACAGGTCGCTGCGCCGTCGCCGCTCGAGTTCGCGGGCGAAGCGCGCGCCGGCATAGGGCCGGTAATCGAAAAACGGACTCTGGTATAGCGACACGACGCGAGAGTGGTTCCCCGATTTGTTGCCGACGAGCAGCCAGGCATCGAGGCCAAGTTCGAGAAAGCCGTCGAGGACGGCCATCGACACCCGCTCGGCCCCGCCGCCTTCGTCCGCGGTGTTGACGATCACGATCTTACGGAGCTGCCGCATCATTTTTTCGCTCGAGAATCTCCACCGCATCTAAGGAGTTCTATTAAACCACAAATTCGTCGGCGGTAACCTGCCCGTTCAGGGCAATCCTCTCGGGCGAACGGCATCATGTTGGCACAGTGGCTCCAAGCCGACGCGGTGCGCAGAGGAGGGCGGGGACCCGCCGGCCAGATCTCCGAAAGCACCGCCGGCACCCCGTGATGATCTGCGCCTGCCGCCTCGCCTCGAAGCCAGAGCGCGTCCCTGTCGAACCTGACAAACCCTCCATATCTGCCGCAATTCCGACACCACAATACCATCGCTTCGCCGCGGACTATCGTTCTCCAGCAACGCGTTATCTAGGCGTCTCACCCCCGAGACGAACGAGAAAACGGACGGAAACGATATCATGGCTGCCAATTTCAACACCCTGCGGGCGATCCTCTTCACCAGCGCGGTTGCGCTCGCCCCGGTTCTCGCTTTCGCCCAGACCCCGGCGCCCGTCGCCCCGGCCGCGACGACCACGACCGCCGCGACGGTGACGACCCCGGCCGCCAAGGCCGACGTGAAGCCCGTCGCCCCCGCGGTCACCACACCGGCCGCAGCGACCGTCACCACCCCGGCGGTCAAGACCGACGCGAAGCCTGTGATCAAGACCGAAGCCGCCGTCAAGCCGACGGCGATGCCGAGCAAGGCCGAAGCCACGGCCAAGCCGGTCGTTGCCCCGACCAAGACCGAAGCCAAAATCGACAGCAAGAAGGTCGATCCCAAGCTCGAGCCGGCCGCGACCAAGCCCGCCACGACGGTTGCGCCGACCACGCCGAAATCGTAACGCCCGACTGCGGCGGGGGAGACCCGGCCGGCACCTGATCCCCCAAGGTACCGGCCGGGACTTCGATCGCCCCGAAAGCTCAAGCGCCGCACCGACCGGCCCGCGCCCCCACGCGGGCCGGTTCGTTTTTCACGACACGCGCTTGTCCAGGGCGAGGCGCAGCGCGAGGCCGGTCAGGACGCTCGCCATTACCCAGCGCTGAAGCTTCAGCCAGGACGGCCGGGTCGCGAACCAGGCGGCAACCGACCCGGCGGCGAAGACAATGGCCAGATTGACCGTGAAGCTGATGGCGATCTGGGTCAGCCCGAGCGTAAGGCTCTGCGCCAACACATGGCCCTGCGCCGGATCGATGAATTGCGGCAGCAGCGACAGATAGAGCACGGCGATCTTGGGATTGAGCAGATTGGTGACCAGCCCCATGGCGAACAGCTTGCGCGGCCCGTCGATGGCCAGGTCGGTCCGGGCTTCGAGAATGGAGCGGGCGCCCGGCTTCACCGCAGTCCAGGCGAGATAGAGCAGATAGGCCGCACCCGCCCAGCGCAGCGCCTCATAGGCGAGCGGGACGGCGAGAAGCAGCGCGGTCAGGCCGAGCGCCGCGTTCAGCATGTAGCAGACGAAGCCGAGGATGACGCCGAGCAGCGAGATGAACCCGGCCGCCCGACCCTGGGTGATTGAGCGGGTGATCAGATAGAGCATGTTCGGCCCTGGCGTCAGGACCATGCCCAGGGCGACGAGCGCGAATGCCGCCAAGCCGGTGAAACCGACCACAGGATCCTCCGCTGCCATTGCTGCGACGCGAATTTGGTCGGGGGGCTGTGCTGCGGCAAGAAAAACAATGTCTCCGCAACAATTCCATCGGCGGCCCTCAGGTGCTTGGATAAGCCGCGAAAACCCTCACCCTCATAGGCGCTAACTTAGGGCAAGGCATCACCCTTTCTTCTCCTCTCTGCCCCTTTGGGGCGGTGAGGCCGGGTGTGGTGGGGAACGCTCGATCCTGTGTTGCAGAGTTCTGTTCCGCGGCGTAGCCGCTACGATGAACCGCAAAGTTCACGAAGGACGCGAAGTTCAAAAACGCCCTCATCGCTTGAGCGCACGACAGGGTTTTTTTTATCCACAGATGTCGCAGATGTGCGCAGATTAAAAAGAACATCTGCGTCCATCTTTTTTCATCTGCGAAATCTGCGGATAAACATCCCACTCATCCGCTTGCTGCGGCTGCGCCGCGGTATCTCGAACTCCGTGTCCTTCGTGTCCTTCGTGTCCTTCGCGTCCTTTGCGGTTCCGAATAAATCTATCGGCCGGATCGGAGCGTTCCCCACCTCACCCCGACCCTCTCCGCCCCAATGGGGCAGAGAGGGAGAAGATTGGGCATCACGCCCTAAGTTAGCGCCTATGACCCTCACCCTCCCGCTTACGCGGGTCCCTCCCTCTCCCGCGGTGCGGGCGAGGGGCAAGCTCATCTTAACGCCTACGGCGACAAGCCCGAGAATGGCAGCTAAAGAGGTTGCCCTCAGCCCCCGGCCGGCTCGCGCAGCTCGATCAGGACTGGCCGTGTGCCGGCCGCCGCGGCGCGCAGCCGGACGGGCAGGTCTTCGGCGCGGTCCAGCAGCTCGGCCGACCAGCCAAAGGCCCGGGCCAGGGCCTGGAAATCCGGCGTGTGGAGATCGACCCCAACCGGTGTCACGCCGGCCGCCAGCATGGCCGACTTGATCTCGCCATAGCCGAAATTATTGAGCAGCAGCAGGGTCAGCGGGATTCCGGCCTCGATCGCCGTGCCGAGTTCGGCGAGCGTGAATTGCAGCCCGCCATCGCCGCACAGGCACAGCACCGGCCGGTCGGGCCGTGCCAGTGCTGCGCCGATCGCTGCCGGCAGGCCATAGCCCAGCGCGCCATAGCCGGTCGCGGCATTGAACCAGCCGGAGGGCGCTGACGCGGCGAATCCCAGATTGCCGGCATAGACCAGGCGCGTCGAATCCCCGACCAGCATGGCGTCCGGCAAAGTGTCGCGCGCCGCCGTCAGCAGGGCGAGGTCGCGCGTCATGCCGGGGCTGAGAGCCCGGCGGGCAGCGTCACAGGCTATTGCGGCGCGTGTGGCACCCCTGCGGTCGGCAGGTTCGGCCGCTAGCCGGTCGAGCAGGCCCGCGCAACCGGCGGCAGCGTCGCCGAGCAATGCCACCTCCGCCGGGCAATTTCGGCTTGGTTGCCCGGCATCGATATCGAGACGGATCAGCGTTCCGGGAATGGAAAACCCGCCCTCGGCATACATGTCGTAATCGGTCTGGCCGAGCTCGGTGCCGATGGCGAGCACGGTGTCGGCCTCGGTGATAAGCGCCCGAATCGCGGGCAGCGAGGCACTGAACGAAATCCCGAGCGGATGGTCGGGCGGCACCAGTCCGCGGCCGTTCACACTCATGACCAGCGGCGCATCCAGGCGTTCGGCCAGCTGGCGCAGGGCCGGAGCCGCATGGCGGGCGCCGCCGCCGGCCAGGATCAGTGGCGATAGGGCCGCGCTGAGCAGCGCCGCGGCCCGGTCCAGATCGGCCGCTTTCGGCACCGCGCGGGCGATCGGTACCACGGGTTGCGCGGCCGGCAAGTCCTCGGCCGAGGCCGCCAGCACATCGAGCGGCAGCTCCAGATGCACCGGGCGCGGCCGGGCGCTCTCGAAGAGGGCAAAGGCGCTTGCCAGCAACGCCGGCAATTCGCCCGGATCGCGCACTGTGTGGCTGAAGGCCGTGACCTGGGCCGCCAGGCCGCGCTGGTCAGGCAGCTCATGGAGCTGCCCGGTGCCGCGGCCCAGCGTGACGCTGGCATTGACGCTGGAGATCACCAGCATCGGCACCGAATCGGCATAGGCCTGGGCCATGGCCGTGGCGATATTGGTCAGGCCCGGCCCGGAGATGACGAAGCAGACCCCAGGCCTGCCGCCAGCGCGGGCATAGCCGTCGGCCATGAAGCCGGCGCCCTGTTCGTGGCGCGGCGTGATGTGGCGGATCCGGCTGGCGGCCAGGCCGCGATAGAGCTCGATTGTGTGGACGCCGGGAATGCCGAAGACGATTTCGACGCCATAGGCTTCGAGCAGCTCGATGAGATAGGTGGCAGCGGTCCTCATCGCTGCCCCATCAGCCCCGCGACGAAGCCGGCGATGCGCCGTGCCGCCTCGGCCAGCCTTTCCTCGCCGGCGACGAAGGAGATGCGGACGCAGCCTTCGGCGCTGGCCCCGAAGGCGCCGGCATCGAGCACCGCCACACCCGCCTCGCGATAGAGGCGCCAGGCGAAATCCTGGGCGGCGAGGCCGGTGGCGCTGACATCGGCGAGCATGAACATGCCGGCCTCCGGGTTCAGGCAGTGCAGTCCCTCGACCAGGGCGAGGCGGTCGTAGAGCTGATCGCGGCGCCGGCGATAGGTCGCGCGCATCAGCTCGCGCGCGGCACCACCCTCGTCGAGGGCGACCCGCGCCGCCTCCTGGATGAAGCCCGGCAGCCCATAGAGCGTGCACAGCGCCAGATTGGTCATGTGGCCGATCAGCGCCGGGGGTGCGACGGCCCAGCCGGCGCGCCAGCCCGCCATGGCATGGGATTTCGACAGGCTGCCGAGTGTCACGGTGCGCTCGGCCATGCCCGGCAGGGCCGCGATCGAGAGATGCGGCTGCTCGAAGGCGAGCGTGGCATAGGCCTCGTCGGCGACGACCCAGAGATCATGCGCCTGGGCGAGTGCCGCGATGGCTTCGAGCTCGTCACGGCGCATCACCGCGCCGGTCGGGTTGCACGGGGTCGCGAAGAACAGTGCCCGCGTCCGCGGCGTCACGGCCCGGTGCAGCGCCTCGACATCGAGCCGGAACCCGGTTTCCCGCTGCTGTGGCACCGGCACAAGCGTGGCACCGGCAATGCCGATGCTGGCCTCGTAGGTCAGATACATCGGCTCCGGCACCAGCACCTCGTCGCCCGGCGCGCACAAGCACAACGCCGAAAACGCAATGCCGTTCTGGGCCCCGGCCAGGAAGATCGTGTTCTCGGGCGCCACCTTCTGGCCCGAGCGCCGCTCATGCTCGCGGGCGATGGCGGCCCTGAGCGCCGGCCGCCCGGCCAGGTCGGTATAATGCGTGTCGCCGGCGCGCAAGGCTGCGACGGCGCTCTCGACGATCGGTGCCGGCGTCGCGAAATCCGGATCGCCGACGCTCAGCACGATGACATCCTCGCCGCGCCGCTCGGCGGCCACGGCCTGCTTATGCAGATCCCAAGCCGTCACCCGCCGCCCGCCGATCCGATCGACCAGGGGAGAAAACCGCATCGCCCGCACTCCTGTTCTTTATTTTAGCCAGCATAGCCTAGATGAACGATCGTTCGATAGCGATTGGCGGAAACGCATGGCACCGGCCGGCAGAGTGGTGGATACTCGGCACCGGGGCGGTTTGGGGGATTTTTCGAGCATGAAGCGCATTGCCGCACTGGCGGTCCTGCTGGTCCTTTCGGCCTGGCCTGCCCGGGCCGAGGAGCCGATCCGCTTCGGCATCGGCGACGAGCCCTATCCGCCCTTCGCCAGCAAGGACCAGAGCGGCAATTGGGCCGGCTGGGAAATCGACATGCAGAAGCTGATCTGCGCCCAGATGCAGGCGCAATGCGTGCTGGTGCCGAGCGGCTGGGACGGCATGATCCCGTCGCTGCAGCAGCACAAGATCGATGTCATCTGGGCGTCGATGACGAACACGCCCGACCGCCGGCAGGTGATCGCCTTCACCGACAAATACTACAGCAGCCCGAACGTCTTCATCGGCCCGAAAGCGGTGCCGGTGACGATCGATTTCGCCAAGCCGGACACGCTGAAGGGGCTGACCATCGGCGTCCAGACCGCGACCATCCATGCCTCCTACCTGGCCAAGCATTTCAATAGCGCGGTCGAGACCAAGCTCTACGATACGTTCGACAACGCCAATGCCGATCTGGTTGCCGGCCGGATCGACCTGGTCTTTGCCGACAAGATCTCGCTGGTGCAGTTTCTCAAGAGTCCGCAAGGCCAGGAGATGGAGGTGAAGGCGACGGCGCCCGCCGATCCGCTGCTCGGCCAGGGCGTCGCCGGCGGGCTGCGCAAAGACGACACGGCGCTCAAGGCACGCATCGACGCGGCCATCGCCGCCGTGCGCAAGGATGGCAGCTACGACGCGCTGGCCAGGCGCTATTTCGATTTCGACATTTATGGCGAGTGAGAGGGCCCTCGCGGCCTTAAGCCCCTCGCCCGCACCGCGGGAGGGTGACGGTGGGCGGTATTTAAACTGGTTGGCGGCATTGGGGCGTTCCCCACCTCACCCCAACCCTCTCCCCCCCAATGGGGCGGAGAGGGAGTTAAAGGGCACCGGCGCTGCCTTCTCCCTCTCCGCCCTTCAGGGGGGAGAGGGCCGGGGTGAGGTGGGCCGCGCCGCCGAAAAGCTGTTTGCCGGCCTTTTCTTAGCACCCACCCTCACCCGGCGCGCTCACGCTCGCCACTCTCTCCCGCCAAGCGGGCGAGGGTTTGTCGGTGCCGCGGACTTCGCGGCAAACCCTCCTTGATGGAAACAGCCTCGCTTTGGGAGCTCGTCGGGTTCGGGCCGCTCGGTTGGGGCGGGCAGTTTGCCCGGGGGTTGTTGCTGACCCTGGAGATTGCCGTCGCCAGCTATGCGCTGGGCTTCGGCTTCGGCTTGCTCGGCGCCTGGGCCAAGCTTGGGCGGCGGCGCTGGCTGAGGCTGCTCGGCGAGACCTATACGGTGGTGGTGCGGGCACTGCCGGAATTGCTGCTGCTGCTCGTGCTCTACTACACCGGCACGGCGGCGCTGACGGGTCTGCTCGAGGCGGTCGGGCTGGGGCCGGGGATCGAAATCAGCCCCTTTGCGGCGGCAGTGACGGCGCTCGGCTTCATCCTCGGCGCCTATATGACCGAGGTGCTGCGCGGCGCCATCCTGGCCGTGCCGCCCGGGCAGATGGAGGCGGCCAAGGCGCTGGGCCTCCATCGCGGCCACGCCTTCCGCCTGGTCCTGCTGCCGCAGATGCTGCGCTACGCCTTGCCCGGCTTGAGCAATCTGTGGCTCAACATCACCAAGGATGCGGCTTTGGTGGCGGTGCTGGGCGGCATGTCCGAGCTCTTGTCGACCGGCAAGAACGCGGCCGGTTATACCAAGCATTACCTGTTCTTCTTCGGCGTGACTGCCGGGCTGTTCCTGGCCATCACGCTGGTTTCGATGGTCGGGCTGGGGCTGCTCGAACGCCGCCTGGCGCGCGGCCTGCGGCGCGCCTGAGCATGCTCGACTGGCTCTCCTTCCTGGTCTTCGCGGTGATGCCCGGGCTGCTCGCCGCGGTACCGGTCACCTTGGCGCTGACCGGGGCGGCCGGGGCGATCGGCAATGCGCTGGCCGTGCCGTTGGCGCTCGCCCGGGTATCGCGCAACCCGCTGCTCCGGCTGCCGGCCTATCTCTACATCACCCTGCTGCGCGGCACGCCGCTCCTGGTACAGATCTACCTGATCTATTACGGAATCGGCCAGCTGCTGCCCGGCACCTGGGTCCGGCACAGCTTCCTCTGGCCCTATCTGCGCGATGGGTTCTGGTATGCCGTCTTCGCGCTCAGCCTCAACACCGCAGCCTATAGCGGCGAGATCCTGCGCGCGGCGATCCAGGCCGTGCCGCGCGGCGAGATCGAGGCAGCCCGGTCGCTGGGATTGCCCGACCGCCTGATCCTGCGTTTCGTCACCTTGCCGCGGGCGCTCGGCATCTGCCTGCCGGCGATGAGCGGAGAATGCATCCTGCTGCTGAAATCGACCAGCCTGGCCTCGACCATCACGGTGATGGATGTGCTCGGCCGGGCGCAATATATCCGCACCCAGTCGCTGCACACCTATGAGCCGCTGCTCGGTGCGGCGCTGATCTATATTGCGCTGGTCTTCATCCTGACCCGGATCCTGAACCGGCTGGAGCGGCATTTCCGGCCGGAGCTGCGCGCGGCCTGACCCATGCCGGCGCTCATTGGGTCTGGAGCGCCACGCTGGTTTCGCCGCGGATGGTGCCGCTCGCATCCTTGAAGCGCACGAAAATGCGGCTGCTGCCCGGCGCCAGCGCGATCTTGCCGGAGGCCTTGGCGAAGACCGAGAAGGTCGGTGTCCCGCCGGTATTGATGGGGAGCGACACGCTGGGGCCAGGCGCCGCCAGGCATTGGCCGCTGGTCGGGTCGGTGTGGCACAGCGACAGTGCCACCGGCAGCGTCGCCGAACCGGTATCGGCGCTGACCGATATCGTCGCCTCGGCGCCGGCATTGCTGGACGCGATGGCGAAGGCGCCGGTGCCCGAGGTGCCGGGGATGTCGAGGATCCCGTCGCCGCTTGCCGTCACCGCCAGCGCGATCACATCCGGCACCGGGCTGGCCGAGGCCGAGATCAGCAGCGTGTCGATCCCGCTCAGCAAGGCCGCGGCATTGCCGTTGCTGCAGGCGAAGCCGAGCGAAACCTGGGTCGGGACAAAATCGGCCTGGGTGGCGAAGGAGACCAGGAAGCTCTGCTGTGCGCCTGCGGCGATCGAGACCGGCGTATTGGGCGAACCGGTCAGGGCATTGGTCGCGGCGTTGGTCGTCTGAAAGCTGAAACGCGCCGGGATGGCGGTGATCGGCGCGATGCCGCAGCCGCTGGCGGTGCTGGAACCGCTGTTGATCACGGTGGCGAAGGCCGTCACCGTGGCCCCGCGCTCGACTGAACGGCTGATCGGCAGCACGGCGGCGCCGAGGGCGACCGGGCCGGTGGCATGCGGCTCGACCCGCAGGATCTGGTTGGTCGCACTCGATGCCAGCCACAGCGCGCCATCCGCGCCGACCGCCATGGCGGGGATTGTGGTCTCGGTGGTCGTGACTGAAATGCTCGACGTCGCCCCGCTCGTGGTCAGGCGCCACAGATTGCCGGCACTGCCGGTATTCTCGAAGAACCATAGGGCGCCGTCCGGCCCGGCCAGCATCGAGTCGAACTGGTCGGCGGAGTTCGGGATCGGGAATTCGTGGATCGTGCCGCCGGTCGTGATGCGGCCGATACTGCCGGTGTTGCCTTCGCTGAACCACAGATTGCCGTCCGAGCCGGCGGCGATGCCGTCGACCACAGGATTGGTGCTGAATTCATTATAGACCGTGACGGCACCAGCCAGCGTGATCTTGCCGATGGCCGCGTTGGCGACGAACCACAGATTGCCGTCGGGCCCGGTGGTGATGGCACTGGCGCCGCCATAGGCGCCGCCAAGCGGGAAAGTGGCGACGCCGCCGGCCGGGGTGATCCGGCCGATGCTCTGCCCGTCGACGGTCGTGTACCACAGATTGCCGTCGGGTCCGGCGGTGATGCCCGGGGTCAGGAGCGCGCTGTTACTGATCGCGGCCGGCAGCGGGAATTCGCTGGCGGCGCCGGCCGGCGTGATGCGGCCGATCCGGTTCGCCGTCACCTCGATGAACCACAGCGCGCCATCCGGCCCGGCCGTGATGCGGCCCGGCCCGGCCCCGGCGGTCGGGATGCCGAATTCGGTAATCACGCCAGCCGGGGTGATCCGGCCGATCTTGTTGCCGGCACTTTCGGTGAACCACAGATTCCCGTCCGGTCCGGCCGTGATCCCGCCGGGCATGCTGTTCGCGGTCGGAACCGAATAGCCCGTTACGGTCTGCGCCGACGCCGTCGCAGCGACGATGCAGAACGATGCCGCGACCACCCACAACACCCGCGAGATCATCATATCCGTCCTCCCGGTCGATCCGGCCGTGAGGGCTGTCTTAGCGGAAAATCTCCTTGATTGTAATAGTGTGCCTCTTATTCGAGTGGCATCCAGTTGCCGTGGAAGCCGAAGGGCACGCGATGCGGCAGCTGTGCCGTGCCGATCGGGCCGGCGGCGAGATTGCCGGCGTCGAACACGGCGAGATCGCTGCGCTGCTCGGCGCCGCGATAGAGCACGGACAGCAGCCAGCCATCGCCCTCCTCGGATGTCGCCGAGCGCGGCACGAAGATCGGCTCCGAGCCGGCATCGCCGGCGGGCGGGCTCCAGCACACGCGCTTGCCGGTGCGGTGGTCGATATGCACCAGCGTGTCGAAGGAGGCGCCGCCGCCATCGGGCTCGCGCCGGGCCGCGAAATAGCCATGGCGATAGGACAGGCCGGCGCGCCGCTCGTCGAAGCGCGGGAACTCGCCCGGCAGATCGTCGAGATAGGTCCGGGTGAAGCCGTCGCCGGTCCCGGCCAGATCGAAGACCCAGCGGCACAGCCGCGCCTTGGTCCCGGCCTGGTCGATTTTGCTGCCATCGGCGCGCGGGAACAGCGGCGGCGCCTCATATTGCATGACGTCGGCGATGATCTTGTCGTCTTCCTCCCAGGCATTCATCGGGTGGAAGACATAGCAGCCCTCGCCCCGGAACCAGCGGATCTCGTCAATCGGGCGGTCGCGGCGCAGCACGCCGATATGGGCACCCTTCTCCGGCTCCCAGGCATAGGGCGGGCCGCCGCGCATGGCCCGCGGCAGATCGCCGGTCAGCGGCAGGATCGGGAACAGCACATGGTTTTTGGTGGCCATGAAATCATGGACCATGCTGGCGAAGGGGGCGTTGAAGCGGTCGAGCCGGGTCAGTTCGCCTGCGGCCGAGACCGTGCCATAGCCCATGCCGGCCGACAGCAGGCCAGTCGCACCATAGCCGAAGAACAGCATTTCGCCGGTCAGCGGGTCGAGCTTGGGATGGGCGGTGAAGGGGATGTCGAGCTTGCCGCCGAAATCCTGGTAGCCGCGCGTCTCCAGGGTCAGCGGATCGATCTCGGTCGGCGGATGCGCCTCCTCCAGCGCCAGCAGCCTGCCGGAATGCCAGACGATATTGGTGTTGGCAACACCGTCATCCGCGTTGAGCACGCTCGGATCGCGGTCGCGCGGGTCGAAGCTGCCGAACAGCGTGCGCCCGGCCGCGTGCTCCAGCTGCCATTTTGGTGTGCGCACCCAGCGATTGCGATAGGAGACCCGGCCATTCTCGATCTGGAAGCCGTGCAGCATGCCGTCGCCGGTGAACCAGTGATATTTCTCCGGCGCCGGCGCGAATTGCGGATTAGGCCCGTTGCGGAACAGCGCGCCATGCAACGCGCGGGGGATCTCGCCCTGGATCGGCAGATCGGCAATATCGGTTTCCGTGGTGATCGGCGCGAAGTTGCCGCTGAGATAGGGGTTGTGGTGGCTGGTCTCGCTCATGCTCGGGGACTCCCTTCGGAACGGCTCGGCGCTCATGACGTACAGTGTAAATTTACGACGTATATCTTGTCAAGAGCGGCCGCGTCGGATCGGGCTCCGCCCCTAATGCGCCCAGGCGCTCGCGACGATTGCGTCGTAGCCGCCATCCGCATGCATGGCGGCCAGGGCCCGGTTCAGGCTGTCGAGCACGGCGCTCTTGTTGGTCGATTTGGCAAAGGCGATGAAGGTCGGGCTGTCGGCGGCGAAAGGGGTGTCGAGCGCCAGGACCCGCTTGGTCCAACCGCCGGCCGCGATGGCGGCATCGCCCGATTCGCGGATCGACAGCACGGCGTCGATGCGCCCATTGGCCAGTTCGACGAAATTCTGCGCATCGCCCGAGGCCTCCTGGGTCGCAATCGTCCCGCTCTTCACCGCCGCGGCAAAGTCATCGCCGTAGCTCCAGCCGCGGATGACGCCCACAACCTTGCCGCGCAGGCTGTCGAGACCGGCAAAGGCGAAGCCCTTGCCGACGGGGGCATAGACGAGCACCACCTCGTCGAACAAACTGTCGGAAAAATCGTATTTCTTCAGGCGCTCGCCGTTCCGGTAGATCCCGGCGACCCCCGCCTTGCCGGCATCGATTTCGGCCAGGGCGCGCTTCCAGGGCATGCTCGCCAACTCCACCTCGATGCCGGCGCGCCGGGCGGCCTCGGCCACCAGCACCGGATAGAGACCGGCCGGCTTGCCATCGGCGACGAACATGAAGGGCGGGTCGGCCTCGTCGAAGACGACGGTTTCCCGCGCCTGCGACGGGGCGACGCCGAGAATGAGTGCCAGCCCGGCAAGGGCAATCCAGCTTGGGCGTCTGAACATGCTCGTGACTCCGTGTCACGGGGTGGAGCGGGCCGGTTCGCCTGGAAGTGGATTAGGCCTGCTTCGGCCCGGCGGCGTCAACGCGCGAATGCGCTCGCGCTGACTGCCGTCCTATTCGGGCGGATCGTCCTCCGGATCGGGTTTGGCGGGCTCGGTGGATTCGAGCGCGATCGAGCTCAGCTGGACCGAGACCAGGCGCCCGTCCGGCGCCGGCAGATGATCGGCGCCGGTCATGACGAGGTCGATTTGGCGTGTGCCCGGCGCCTTCGGGATCGGGATGGTGAGGTCGAAATCGCCGGGGGTTTCCGGCCGTTCCAGCACCGGGACGCCGTCGACGGTGATCTTCATCGACCCTGCGGCAATTCGAGGGCTGAAATCGTGGATTGTGCCGGTCAGGTGCAGCCGATCGCTGACATCCGGCAGGGCAAGCTTGACCAATGCCGTGTCGCGCAACCAGCCATCCTGGAAGACTCCGGCAAAGAAGAGGTCACGCGCCATGAGTCCGGCCGGAAAGCTCGGCACACCCGCCGGCGGACCCGGCGGCACCGGCCGCGGAACACCGGGCTGAACCCACCGGCAGGCGCGCGCGACCGGGCTTGTGGCCATGTTCCCGAGATTCTTGCCGCCGCCGTAATAGGCATTCACCGGCCCATCGTAATAATAGGGCTTGCCGGCTTCGTAGAGCGCGATCGCCGCGTATTGCCGGAAGAACGGATCCGGCGCAACGATCTCGACCAGCGGGCAGCCCCGCAGCCGCGCGAGCGGGGCTGCGATCTCCCACCGGTTGGCGGCCTTCATCTCAGGATCATGGCTGTCCGGATAGGGCGCCGGCAGCCGAATGCCCTGGGCGTTGCCCAGCCCGATCAGGGTCAGCGCCACGAACCCCGCCTGGGCGAGGCACCAGGGCAGCGGACCCAGTCGGGACCATCTTGCGTCCGTCCCGATGGCCATCGCCGGCGCCATGATCGCCAGGCAGAGCAGCGGACCCGCATAGCCCAGCGCCTTGCCGGCGGACCAGGCTTCGCCATGCTCCAGCAGCAATAGAGCGCCGAGCAGTGCTATCGCCGCGGCGGCCAAAAGCAGCCGGTATCCAGGCAGGCGGCGGCGCGCGGCGGCGTAGCAGCCGAGGGCAATGCCGATCACAACGCAGAGCAGCAAGGCCGCTTTCGCCAGATCCGGCAGGGACGGCGCGTCATATGCCGCCGGGGTCAGGAAGTAGACCCCGAAAATCCCGGCCAACCCGGTGACGATCGAGGACACGCGATCGGGATAGAAGATGAAATCGGGCGGCATATGGCCGAGCGCTGCGGACAGGGATTGCTGCAGTGAATGATTGAGCTTGGGGTCCAGCCCGAACATGTAGCTGTCGAAATATTGCCACCAGTCGACATGCGTCGTTGCAGCGAACTGCGACTGGGTCGCCAGCAAGCCCAAGGTTCCCCGCCAGGCCAGCGCCGAGAGCCCGATACCGAGCACGAGCGCGCCCAGGATGGGCCGCAAGCGGCTGATATCCGGCCGGCCTGCGGCAACCAGGACCCCTGCCAGGATCAGGCCGTTATAGACGCTGCCCTCGGGATAGAGAAAGAGCGCGCCGCCGATCAGAAGCCCGAGCACCGCGCTCGGCGCCAAGGCAGGACGCGTGCCGGGGGCGGTCAGGATGGTGAAGACGAGCGTCCAGGCTGCGAGCAGCAGCGGGGTCGCGGCAACCTGGCTCCACGCGTCGATGTCGAGCGGCAGCTGGCCCCAGAAACCGCAGGCATAGGCACCGCCGAGCAGGGCCGCAACCAGGCTGCTCGCGGACCCCGGACGACCGAAGATCTGCAGCAGAAAGCCGTTGAACGCGAGCAGCCCGGCTATCGCGAAACCGCACAGGAAGGCGTAGCCGCCGACGGCGATCCCGCCCGGCACCAGCGTGCCGATGACGGCAAACAGGATATCGACTGCCGGCCGGGCAAAGGCGGTGGTCCGCGCCACCGGCAACAGGGGATTGGCCAGCGCCTCGGCCGGCGTGTGATTGACGACGTCGTGGAAGGACATCTTCGAATACACGGCCGACGAGGTCAGATAGGTGAAGTGGTCCCATTGATTGCCTTGAAAGGCGGTGAAATCCAGCCGGCCCGTCAAGATGGGTGAAATAAGGATGGCAAAATATACCAGGGTGACGAGTGCCGCGGCCGGTGCCCGGGCCATGCGGCACAAGGCGTCACGGATCGTGGCGCGGAACACCGCGGCGGCGACCAGTGCCAGCACCAGGACCAGCAGGCCGATCGCCGAGGCGCTCAGACCGGCGGTGAAGAGCAAGGTCACGACGATGGCCAACAGAGCGGCACCGAATGCGGGCGCCGACAGCATCATGGCCGGCATCGAGCGCCGCAGCACCGCGGCCGCCGGCAGCCCGAAAGCCGTGAACAGCGCCAGGGACAGGCATAGAATGCCGAGCTCGAGGATCATTGCCGCATTCCCTGGTCCTGCCCTATTCCGGAAGTGCCGCGTTCCCTGCCCTCCGCCGGCCTGACGCGGCATTCGGCCCGGCGGACAGGGAAGAAACGATTCGAAACGGGCGGGCAGATCGTCTGCAGGTCCGGACCGGCGCGATCAGGCTTACCGCGCCGGCGCACATTTCTCAACGCCGTTCCGCCGCCCGCCGCCCCCCACCGCGCAATGCGCCCGGATCCCTCTGTACCGCCCGGCAAAACCGGTTATGCTGCGCCGCCATGGACCGGACCCTGGAGCAGCGCCGACTGCTGCTGATCATCTCGGGCGGCATTGCCGCCTATAAATCCCTCGACCTGATCCGCCGCCTGAAAGAGCGCGGTGCCTCGGTACGCGCGATCATGACCAAGGCCGCGCGTGAGTTCGTGACCCCGCTCTCGGTCGGCAGCCTGACCGAGGAGAAGGTCTATAGCGCGCTCTGGTCGCTGACCGACGAGGCCGAGATGGGCCATATCCGCTTGTCGCGCGAGGCCGATCTCATCGTCATTGCACCGGCCACCGCCGATCTCATGGCGCGCATGGTCGCCGGGCTCGCCGACGATCTGGCCACCGCGACGCTGCTCGCCGCCGACAAGCCGGTGCTGGTGGCGCCGGCCATGAACGTCATGATGTGGGCGCATCCGGCGACAATGAGCAATATCGAGATCCTGCGCCGGCGCGGTGTGCTGCAGGTCGGGCCCAATGCCGGGTTCCTGGCCGATGGCGAAATCGGCCCGGGCCGCATGGCCGAGCCGCTCGAAATCGTGGCCGCGATCGAGAGCTTCTTCCGCCGCAGCGGCAGCCTCGCCGGCCAGCGCGCGCTGGTCACCAGCGGCCCGACCTATGAGCCGATCGATCCGGTCCGCTTTCTCGGCAACCGGTCGTCTGGCAAGCAGGGCCACGCCATCGCCGCGGCCTTGGTGGCACGCGGGGCCGAGGTGGTGCTGGTCACCGGACCCAGCCACGAGCCCGATCCGGCTGGTGCCCGCGTCATCCGCATCGAGACGGCGCGCCAGATGCTGGCCGCCTGCGAGGCGGCCCTGCCGGCCGATATCGCCATCTGTGCCGCCGCCGTCGCCGATTGGCGCGTGGCCGACGCGGCCGGGCAGAAACTGAAGAAGACCGGCGGCGCTGCCCCGGCGCTGCATCTGGTCGAGAATCCGGACATCCTGGCGACATTGTCGCGGCCGGGGCCGTTGCGGCCGCGTCTGGTCGTGGGCTTCGCCGCCGAGACCGAGCTTGTCGTCGAGCATGCCCAGGCCAAGCTCGCGCGCAAGGGCTGCGACTGGATCCTGGCCAATGACGTGTCGCCGGCGACCGGCACCTTCGGTGGCGAGCGCAACACGATCCATCTGGTCGGCGCCGGCTTGGTTGAGGACTGGCCCAACCTGGCCAAGAGCGAGGTCGCCGAGCGCTTGGCCGACCGCATCGCCGCCGCGTTGAGCAATGCTTGAAATGTCTATTCAGCGGCGTTCCCCACCTCACTCCAACCCCCTGCTGTGCGCTAAGCGCACAGCAGGGGGTTGGAGTGAGGTGGGGAACGCTCCGCCTGCAGATCGGCGGGACTGCTGAAATGGAAGTCCAGCTCAAGCTGCTCGACCCGCGCCTCGCCGGCTGGGGGTTCCCGCATTGGGGCTCGGACCTCGCTGCCGGGCTCGATCTCCATGCCTGTCTCGACGCACCCCTGGCGGTCGCGGCCCAGGCGCCGGCGATCCTGGTGCCTTCGGGCTTCGCGCTCTCGATCGGCGATGGCGAGTGGGCCGCCCTGGTCTATCCGCGCTCCGGCCTCGGCCATAAGCGCGGGCTGGTGCTGGGCAATGTGGTCGGCGTGATCGATGCCGATTACCAGGGCCAGGTCTTCCTGTCGGCCTGGAACCGCAACCCGCCGGGATCTCCCGACATCGTCATCGAACCGGGCGAGCGCATCGCCCAGATGGTGTTCACCCGGGTCACCCGGCCGGAATTCCGGCTGGTCGAGGATTTCGAGACCGCCAGCTCGCGCGGCGCCGGCGGCTACGGCTCGACCGGCACCGGCCCGCGCTGACCTGTTTTCCCACGGAGACGAATCATGCCCGACATCGTGATCGCCGCCTATCGCCCTAAGCCCGGGCGGGATGCGGCGCTGCTGGAAATATTGCGCGACCATGTCCCCTATCTGCGCCGGGAAGGCTTGGCGACCGCGCGCGACTCGATCCTCGGCCGTGCCAAGGACGGCACCTATGTCGAGGTCTTCGAATGGCAGACCGGCGCCATCGCCAAGGCGCATGAAGACCCGGGCGTGCGGGCGATGTGGCAGCGTTTCGACGAGGCCTGCAGCCATGTCGCCTTGAAGGATCTGGCCGAGGCCCAGGGGCTGTTCGCGGAGCTGGCGCCGGTGGCACTGTAACGCCGCTCTTGGCAGCCCCGCGGTGCCGGGCCTAGAGTCCGGCGATCCGGCCGGGTAACATCCCGAACCTACATTGCCGATCCGTGAAACCGAGACCACGAGGAGCGCCGAGCGATGGCTGCCGAGACCAGCAAGCCCGAATTCCGCGGCAAGATCTATGACAGCATTCTGGACACGGTCGGTGCGACGCCGCTGGTCCGCCTGCCCAAGCTGACCCAGCTCTACGGCATCAAGGCGGATATCGCCGCCAAATGCGAATTCTTCAATCCGCTGGCCTCGGTCAAGGACCGCATCGGCAAGGCGATGATCGAGGCGGCCGAGCGCGACGGGCGGCTCCGGCCGGGCACGGTGATCGTCGAGCCGACGTCGGGCAATACCGGCATAGCACTCGCCTTCGTCTGCGCCGCCAAGGGCTATCGGCTGATCCTGACCATGCCCGACAGCATGTCGATCGAGCGGCGCAAGATGCTGAAACTGCTCGGGGCCGAGCTCGAATTGACGCCGGCCTCGGGCGGCATGCGCGGCGCCATCGCACGCGCCGAGGAGCTGCTGAAGACGCTGCCCGACGCTATCATCCTGCAGCAATTTGAAAATCCGGCCAATCCGGCGATCCATCGGGCGACCACGGCCGAAGAGATCTGGGCCGATACGGCGGGGCTGGTCGATGTCGTGATCAGCGGCGTCGGCACCGGCGGCACGCTGACCGGCGTGGCCCAGGCGCTGAAGCCGCGCCGGCCGTCCTTGCGCATGGTCGCGGTCGAGCCCGAGGACAGCCCGGTGCTGTCGGGCGGTGCTCCCGGTCCGCACAAGATCCAGGGCATCGGCGCCGGCTTCGTGCCCGGCATCCTCGATGTCGAGCTGATCGACGAGGTCGTGCGCATCTCCAACGACCGCGCCTTCAAGCTGGCGCGCGAGGCGGCCAAGCTCGAAGGCATTCCGGTCGGGATCTCCTCGGGGGCGGCGATCGCGGCGGCGCTGGAAGTGGGCTCGCGGCCCGAGATGGCGGGCAAGCTCATCGTCACCATCATTCCGAGCTTCGCCGAACGCTACCTCTCGACGGCGCTGTTCGAAGGGATGTGAACGCGTTGGACGACCTCACCGACGCGCAATTCCACCGCTATGCCCGGCATTTGATCCTCGACGAGATCGGCGAGGCCGGGCAGGCAAAGCTACTGGCGGCGCGCGTGCTGGTGATCGGCGCCGGCGGGTTGGGGGCACCCCTGCTGCTCTATCTGGCGGCGGCCGGGGTCGGCACGCTCGGCATCGTCGACGACGATGTCGTCGAGCTGTCCAATCTGCAACGCCAGATCATCCATGCCACGGCGCGGCTCGGCCGGCCCAAGACCGAGAGTGCCGGTGCGGCGATCCACGACCTCGACCCCGAGATCCGGGTCGAGCCGCATGCCGAGCGGCTGACCGCCGGGAATGTCGACCGGCTGGTTGCCGGTTACGATCTGATCGCCGATGGCTCGGATAATTTCGCCACCCGCTATCTGGTCAACGATGCCTGCGTGCGCGCCGGCAAGCCCTTCGTCTCCGGCGCCCTGCTGCGCTTCGAAGGCCAGCTCTCGACCTTCAAGCCGCATGAAGGACCAAACCATCCCTGCTATCGCTGCCTGTTTCCCGAGGCGCCGCCGGCCGGTTCGACCCCGCGCTGCGAGGAGGCCGGGATCCTGGGCGCGGTCGCCGGCGTGGTCGGCACGCTGCAGGCGACCGAGGTGCTGAAGGAGCTGCTCGGCCTGGGCGAAAGCTTGAGCGGCAGCCTGCTGATCTACAACGCGCTCGAGACCAGCTTCTACCGGGTCCGCGTGCCGCGCGACCCGAACTGCCGGAGCTGCGGCCATGCTTAGGGTTGTTGCCGCTCTGGCTTTGCTGCTGCCCAGTTTGGCGCTGGCCGGCCCGTTCGATGACGTCAAATCGGCCGGCGTGCTCCATATCGGCACGCCGGGCGATTACCTGCCCTATGCCAGCCGCGCCGCCGATGGCAGCTTCAGCGGCGCCGAGATCGAGCTGGTGCGGGATTTCGCCAAGAGTCTCGGAGTCCGGGCCGAGATCGAAGCGACGACCTGGAAGACGATGGAGGATGATTTCATCGGCGGCCGCTTCGACATGCTGGTGGGCGGCATCTCCATCACCGCCGAGCGGGCGCGCCAGGGCGACTTCTCGATGGCACTCAGCGAAGACGGCAAGCGGCCGGTCGTCCGCTGCGCCGACAAGGATCGCTTCACGGCGCTGGCGGCCATCGACCGGCCGGAGGTGCGGGTCATCGTCAATCTGGGCGGCACCAACGAGGCCTTCGCCCATGCGCGCTTCGCGACCGCGCCGATCACTGTCGCTTCGGACAATGTTACGGTACCGCAACGATTACTCGATGGCCAGGCCGACGTCTTCGTGACGGATGGCGCCGAGGTCGATCTGCTGGCCAAGCGTTACGCCGGGCGGCTCTGTGCCGCTGCCGTGCCGCAGCCCTTCACCCATCTGACCAAGGCCTGGTGGCTGCCCAAGGACGATCCCGCCTTCAAGCGCGCGGTCGATGCTTTCCTGAAATCGGCCAAGGCGGATGGCCGCTGGCAGGCGGCGCTCGACCGCAATAGCAACTGACTGGGATGCTGGGCTAAGGCGACGTCACCCTTTGGTGAGGGAGGTGCCGCCCGGCATCCGCCGGCGTGCCGTACCGGTCCAGGAGGCGAGGACGGCGTTCTGCTGTTCCAGCGCGCGTACCGCCTGGCGGGCGAGATGATAGCGGTGTAGCGCATCGTCGAGCACGCTCTGCTGCAGGCGCAGCTTGGCTGGCTGGCGGGCCTCCTGCAGCCGGAGATAGGTGACGCGCGCCGCATCCAGCGCCATCTCGGCCAGGGCCAATTCGGTGCGCGTGCGGCCCAATGCAGTTTCATCGACGGGCTGATGAATCGGCTTGATCGGGAAGGGCCATCGGAACTGCATTACGGGGGGACCTTCGCGCTAAACACAGGCAATCTCGTATGGTTATACGGTTGGCATAGGCGTTTCCCGACGTCACCGGGCATTTTTGGGGCGTCTCCGTTGCACAACGACAACAGCAGCGAATTGGTTCCGGCCCGCTCGCGCGCTTTTTTGCAGCGGCCGATAGTGTCGGACTCTGGTGTGCGCTTGCGCCAGATTCGCCGAGGCGACCGGGTCTAATGAGGCCAATCATGCCCGTAGGTCTATTTACCTGTCCCAAGACGAAGCTGCCGGTACCGACCGGCGAGAATCTCGATGAATTGGGCTGGAAGGCGTTGGGGGCCGATAGCTCGACCAAGGAAACCGCCTATCTCGCCGGGACCAAGCCAAAGGCCCAGTAGCCGAAGCAAGCGCGGTATCTTCGCGAATCTGCGCTACACTGCGGCAATGGCTCGGAATGGTCGGGGGATCGGGTGGATATTTCGAATTTTACGGTGCCGGCCGCGGATGGCACCGAGCTTTTCCTCTATCGCTGGCAGCCGGCGCGGTCGCCGCGCGCCATCGTCCAGATCGCCCATGGCCTGGCCGAGCATGGCGGTCGCTATGCCCGCCTGGCCGAGGCCCTGACCGGCGCCGGCTATGCCGTCTACGCCAATGATCACCGCGGCCATGGCCGGACGGCGAAATCGCCCGAGGATCTGGGATTCTTCGCCGCGACCGATGGCTGGGCCAAATGCGTCGAGGATCTGTGGCTGATCAATCGGCGCATCGCCGCCGAGCATCCCGGCACCCCCATCATCCTGCTCGGTCATTCCATGGGCTCGTTCCTCGCGCAGAATTTCATCGCCGAGCACGGCGACGCCCTGGCTGGTGTCGTGCTGTCCGGGTCGAACGGCAAGCCACCGGCACTCGCCCTTCTCGGCAAGCTGATCGCCCGGCTGGAGCGGCTGCGCCTGGGCCGGCGCGGCCGCAGCGCCGTGCTCGACCAAATGGGCTTCGGCGCCTTCAACAAGCCCTTCGAGCCGGCGCGGACCCGCTTCGACTGGCTGAGCCGCGACCCGACCGAGGTCGATAAATACATCGCCGATCCGCTCTGCGGTGGTGCCTCCTCGACCCAGCTCTGGATCGATCTGCTCGGCGGTTTGAGCCGGATCGCGCGACGATCGCTGCAGAAGCGGATCCCGAAAGCCCTGCCGATCCACCTGATCGCCGGCGGCCGGGATCCCGTCACCGGCAATACCAAGGGGCTGGAACAGTTGCTCGGGGCCTACCGCGCTGTGGGGCTGACGCGAGTCAGCCACCGCTTCTATGCCGGGGCGCGGCACGAGCTGTTCAACGAGACCAACCGCGCCGAGGTGACGGCCGATCTGATCAACTGGCTGGGCGAGCTGCGGGCCTGACAAGAAACCGGGTCAGGGGGCGGCCTCGGCATCCGGCCGCTTGCGCAGCAGGTATTTCTGCTCGCCCTCGAGCACGAGCAGGCGCGCCTGGTTGTGGATGGTCGCGCGCATCACCACGACGCCGGTCGTTCGCTGCGGCCGCAGCTCGATGATCTCGAGCCGGGGGTAGAGCGTATCGCCGGCATAGGCCGGAGCCCGGAACTGCGCCGATTGCTCGATGAAGCCGATCAGCGACTCTTCGACCTGATGCGGGAATTGTCCGGCGCCGGCCGCGACGAAGCACAGCACCTGCAGCCCATGGGCGAGCAGCCCGCGATGGCCGTGCCGGCGGCAATATTCGACATCGTAGTGGATCGGATGATTGTCGCCGGACAGGGCCTGGAAGGCGGCGAAATGGGCGTCGGTGACGGTGCGGCTGGGGAGGATGAACACCTCGCCGAGGCTGAAATCCTCGAACCAACGCTGCGCCGCCAACCGGTGTTGGGCCGGGTCGAAAGCCTGGCTGCTAATCATCCGCATCCGGCAGCAGCGCCCGCACGCGGAAGAAGGCGCCGGCCTGGTCGAGCAGATAGTCGACGATGCGCGGCTCGAAATGCAGGCCGCGCTGCGAGGCCAGGTAATCGAAGATCTGTTCGCTCGGCCACGGCGCCTTGTAGCAGCGCCGGCTGCCGAGCGCGTCATAGACATCGGCGACCGCGACGATCCGGCCGAAAATGCTGATCTCCTCGCCCTTCAGCCCATAGGGATAGCCGGTCCCGTCCCATTTTTCGTGATGGGTAAGCGCGATGGTGGCGCCGATCTTGAGCACGGTGCGGCGCGACTTGTTCAGGAGATCATATCCCAGCCGAGCATGGGACTTCATGATCTCCCATTCATCGGGGGCGAATTTGCCCGGCTTGTTCAAGATCGCGTCGGGAATGCTGATCTTGCCGACATCATGCAGCGGCGAGGCCAGCCGGATCAGCGTGGCATCGGCCTCCGACATGCCCATGCCGCGCGCCAGCATCTCGCTATAAAGCGCGACGCGCCGGACATGGTTGCCGGTCTCGTTGGAGCGCGCCTCGACCGCCTCGCACAGCAGGAAGACGATCTCCTCCTGGGTGCCCTCGATATCCTTCTTCAGCAGCAGATTATGGAACGAGGTGCCGGCATTGCGTGCGAACACCTCGCTCAGCCGCAGATCGACATCGTCGAGATGGCGCATGTCGGAGAGATAGAGCACGGCGGCCGAACTGACCCCGGCCGGCGAATAGGTCGTCAGCGTCGGCCCGTCATAGATGTTGCGCTGCTCCTTGACCGCCGATTCCAGGTGCTCGACGACCGGATTGGGCAGCGACTCGCGCGCCATCTTGCCGATCGAGCCGGAAAAGGCGCCGGTCGCCGCCCGCACCCGCAGATCCGGTCCCTCGGCCACGGCGGCGACCTTGTCGGTCGAGCAGCAGACGGCGGCCGGGTCGAGGTGCAGGAGTGCCGTCAGCTGTTCCAGCACGCCGCTGGTGAAGGCCTCCATCGAGGTCATGTCGTTCAGGCTGCCCGAGGCTTCGATGATCGCCTCGAGGCCGCGCCGATTGCGCTCGAGCGCCCTTATATCGCGATAGGAACGCAAGCCGGCCTGGACCACGGTGAACAGCTTCTGCGCCGTGAGTTCGACCTTTTCCTTGTAGTCGTTGATGTCGAAATTCACGATGACGTGATGTTCCGGCGCCTGGCCGGGCTGGCCGGTGCGCAGCACGATGCGGACCGCGCGATTGCCCAGCTGCTCGCGGATATAGCGCACGACCCGCAACCCGGCATCCTCGGTTTCCATGACGACATCGAGCAGCACGATGGCGATGTCCGGCTCGCGCGCCATCACGGCGCAGGCCTCGGCGCCGGAATAGGCGCTCAGGATCTGCAGCGGCCGGCCGTCGAACTTTTCGCGACCGATCGCCAAATGCGTGACCCGGTGGACCTCTTCCTCGTCATCGACGATGAGAGCCTTCCAGGGCGCAAAGCCGGGACCGGTGCCGGTCGCGGCGCCCTCGCTGGCAAACTCGAATTCGTCGTTTACCGCATCGCTCATGGGGCCTTCCCTTCGACGAGATCGGACAGGCGATCGGATCTGGCCCCTAGCCTCGCCGCAAGATGATGAAGCATTGGTATATGCGGGCACCATGACGACATCATTGCGCCCCGCGCACGCTCTCTTCATTCAGCCGAATCGGGAAGGTGACGGTGAATTTCGTGCCGAGTCCGGGAGCACTGCTGCAGGTGATGGTGCCGCCTAGCGTCTTGGTGACGAGGTTATAGACGATGCTGAGCCCGAGGCCGCTGCCGCCCTGGCCGCGCTTGGTGGTGAAGAAGGGCTCGAAGATGCGCCGCCGGACATCGGCCGGCATGCCGCGGCCATTATCGGAATAGACGATGCTGGCAGTGGTGCCGACGCGCTGGATGGTGATCTGCAGGGTGCCGTGCTCGCCCGGCCCATAGGCATGGACCAGCGAGTTCATCACCAGATTGCTGACGATCTGCCACAGCGCCGAGGGCGTCGTCTCCAAGGTCACCTGGTCGGCGGCATGAACCTCGATGCTGTGGCGGCCCTTCTTCAGCTGCGGCCGCAGGCTGTTGACCACATCGTTGATGTAGCTGCCGAGCTCGACACTGCCCATCGTCTCACTCGACTGATCGACGGCGATGCGCTTGAAGCTGCGCACCAGCTCGGCCGCGCGGGCGAGATTGGTGCCCAGGATCTCCGAGGACAGCACGGCCTGGTCGATATAGTCGGCCAGGTCCGATTTCTTCAAATCGCCGGCGCGGAACTTGATCGCGATCTGCTCGGTCGCGCGCTGCAGCGAACTGGCCGCGGTGACGCCGACGCCGATCGGGGTATTGACCTCGTGGGCGACGCCGGCCACGACCGAGCCCAGCGAGGCCAGTTTCTCGCGCTCGACCAGCTCGGCCTGGGTCGTCTGCAGGATCGCCAGCGTATTGGTCAGCTCGGCATTGGCGCGGGTGAGTTCGGTCGTGCGCGTCGCCACCATCGCCTCCAGGCGATCCTTGTAATCCGACAATTCGCGCTGGGCCGCCTGGCGGTCGCGCGCCGCGATGGCGGCGGCCAGCAAGGCGGCGACGGCGCTGACGAAGCTCATTTCGTCGGCGGTCCAGACCCGGGGGGCCCCGGCATGCTCAACGGTCAGGATGGCGGAAAGCCGGCCCTCCTGGGTGACGGCGGCGTGGATCGCCGAGGCGAAAACCGGGCGGCTGTCCAGGGCTGCGGCGAATTCGCCATAGCGGGGATCGGTGCGGGTATCGATGATGGCCAGAAACTGGTCGCGCTCGATCGCCGCCAGGTAGGCGGGTGCGGCGGCGGCTCGCCAGCGGTCGCCATGGCTGTGCTTGCGCGCATCGACATCGTAGCAATCGAGGCAATAGAAGCCGGGCGGATCGTCGCGTCCCCAGATCTCGGCCCGCGATCCCTCCAGCGCCGAGCAGATCTTCTCGGTGATCAGCGCGAAATAATCCGCGGTCTGGTCGCCGGTCAGCGGATTGACCCTGAGCAGCTCGCCCAGATTCTGGTTCTCGCGCCGGATCCGGATCTCGGCCTGGCGCGAGGTGATGAAGGCCGCGGTCAGATTGGCGCGCATGGTGTTGACGGCTTCGACCAGGATGTCGAGCACGTCGGGCTTGGTCCGGCGCTTGCGCTCCAGCCGCAAATCCGGCCGATTGGGCTGATCGAAATCGATCTGCTGGGTATAGCGGGCCAGGCGGTAGAGATGGCGGGTGACGCTGCGCTGGAACAACAGCAGGGCGAAGACCGCGACCAGCAGCGTCTTCACCGCATTGTTCAAGAGCTCGGTGAGCGCCTTGTCCCAGATCCGGTTATAGACATTGTCGAGACTCGAGGTGACCTCGAGGATGCCGATCGTCTCGTCCTTGCCGCCATGGTGATGCACCAGCGGAAAACTGGCGACCTGCGTGTGCTTCGACATCGCCTGGCCGGCGCTCCATTTGACCTGGCCATCGACCGACAGGGCCAGGGTCTCGATATCCGGCAGCTTGGCCAGGCTGTCGAGCTGGATATGGATGAGTGCCCCGTCCAGCATCCACAGGCTGTTGGTCAATGTGGGAATCTGCGACAGGCGGAATTCGTCGACCCGGTCGCCGATCGACCGCAGATCGTTGCGGTATTCGAGGCCGAGCTGGACGGCGGTGGTCAGGATGGTGGTGGCACTCGAAAACAGCACGATATAAAGGGTCAGCCGCCCGGCGGTGCCGCCGCCCGACAGCACGGCATCGCGTAACCCGGAAAGATACCTCATCATCCAGCGCGGGAAGCGAAGCTTCATCGGGCTTCGGCCTGCGGCCTCTCCTGCCTTTTGCAGCATTCCGGCCATCCATCAACACCGGCCGGCCGATCATGCGCCAGCAGTGAATTTCAGCTTTCACAACTCTGATTGCATAGTTTCACGAGATTATTAACAGAACTTGTGAAATGTTGCGTCCGGCTCGGCCCGCCTGGCCTCGTCACCAACCCGGAACACGGAGCAGGATCCATGGCGAGAGCCGGCAAGATGATCGAGATGATCATGGCGGATGGTGCCACGATCGGCGTCTACCATGTCCCGCCGAGCGGGGAGCGGCGCGGCGGCCTGGTCCTGATCCAGGAGATTTTCGGCGTCACCGAGCATATCCAGGACCTTTCAGACGGCTATGCAGCCGATGGCTATGAGGTGCTCGCCCCGGCGCTCTATGACCGCGAGGCGCCCGGGCTGCAGGCCTCATACACGCCGGAGGACGTACAAAAGGCGATCAAGGTCGCGCGCGAGCTGCATCCCTTCGCGCTGTCCATCACCGACACCCAGACCTGCATCGACGCGCTGAAAGCCGCCGGCCCGGTCTTCATTACCGGCTATTGCTATGGCGGCTCGGTCAGCTGGGTGGCGGCCTGCCGCTGCGACGGCCTGGCCGCCGCCTCGGGCTATTACGGCAGTCTCGTGCCGCAATTCGCCGCCGAGACGCCGAAATGCCCGACCATCCTGCATTTCGGCGCCCGCGATGCCGGCATTCCGCTGGACGGCGTCAAGAAGGTCGAGGCGCTGCACCCCGAGGTCGGCGTCTACATCTACGATGCCGGTCACGGCTTCAATTCCGACCGCCGGACCGACTACGACGCCGAAGCCGCCCGACTCGGGCGCGAACGGACGATCGCCCTGTTCCGCGCCAACGGCGGCTGACTCAGACGATCTGCCGCTTCATCCGCTCGACCGCGCCCAGCAGCTGAGCGCGGATGCCGGGTTCCATGGCGGAATGCCCGGCATCGGGCACGATGACATAGCGGGCCTCGGGCCAGGCGCGGGCCAGGGTATCGGCGGTGACGATCGGGCAGACAGCATCATAGCGGCCCTGCACGATTACCGCCGGAATCCGCCGCACCTGGTCGATCGCATCGAGCAGCGCATTCTCCGGCATGAAGATGCCGTGCTTCATGTAATGCGCTTCGATCCGGGCCAGGCCGAGTGCCATGCGGTCCTCGCCGAAGGCGGCGACGGTGTCGGGACTGGGCAGCAGGGTCGAGCAGGCGCCCTCATAGATGCTCCAGGCGCGCGCCGCCGGCATATGGATGGCCGGGCTCGGGTCGGTCAGCCGGCGATAATAACTCTCCAGCAGATCGCCGCGCTCGGCCGCCGGCAGGAACTCGGCAAAGGCGCGCCAGGCTTCCGGGAAGAGCGTGCGCATGCCGTGCAGGAACCAGTCGACCTCGCTCCGGCGGCACAGGAAGATCCCGCGCAGCACGAAGCCCAGGCAGTGCTGCGGATGAGCCTCGCCATAGGCCAGCGCCAGGGTCGATCCCCAAGATCCGCCGAAGACCAGCCAGGAACCGATGCCCAGCATATGGCGCAGGGTTTCCATATCGGCGACCAGATGCGCGGTCGTGTTGTCGGTGACGGCACCCAGCGGCGTCGAGCGCCCGGCGCCGCGCTGGTCGAAAATGACGATGCGGTAGAAACTCGGATCGAAGAAGCGGCGATGGGTCGGCGTGGCCCCGGAACCCGGCCCGCCATGCAGGAAGACGACAGGAATGCCTTTGGGATTGCCGCACTCCTCCCAATAGAGCGTGTGGATCGCATCGACCGGCAACAGGCCGGAACGGTACGGCTCGATCGGCGGGAACAGCTCGCTGCGGGTCATTATCGGGAATTGGCTCCTGTCATCAGGATTTCACTGTAAGGGGGCAAGGTGTCAAAAGGCAAAGCCGGCATCATGCCCGCGGTTACTCGGACCGCGCGCAATTCCTGGGACGCTGCCGTGCGAAACCGTCACGGCTCTTGCACTGCAACCGGTTTGGCGCTGCACTATCTGTCTACCACCAACCGGCGCGCCGCTCAGGTATTGCGCGCCGATCATTCGCGGCGCCGGCCGGCGCCACAGCAGCAAGACGTCACCGGACAGCACGGGGCGCGGTACTGATCGACCGGCGAAGGCGATGGATTCCTGTGCCGGCGCGACAGGACGCCGCGGGCGCATTTTCAAGGATTTCATCATGACGATTTCGGCACCACGCAGCTTTTCCATGCGGGTTTTCGGCCTGGCGGCTTTGATCGGCGTGGCCGGGATCCCCGCAGCCCATGCCGTCGAATCCGTTGGCCAGCCGGACGCGGTCGTCAACGACCTCGACCAGTCGCTGCTCGACGTCATGCAGCACGCCCAGCAGCTGGGCTATAGCGGCCGCTATGCCAGGCTCGAACCGGCCGTGCGGCAGGCTTTCGATATCGGCTACATGACCCGGATCGCGGTCGGTTCCGGCTGGTCGACGCTGTCTGCGGATCAGCAGGACCAGCTGTCCAAGGCCTTCGGGAAATTCATCACGGCGACCTATGCGCGGCGCTTCGACGGCTATTCGGGCGAGCACTTCGAGACTCTGGGCGAGAAGCCGATCGGGCCGGGAACCCTGGTCCAGACCCGCCTGGTCAAGTCGGATGGCGAGCCGGTCGCCCTCAATTACGTGACCCGCCAGAATGACGGGCGCTGGCAGGTCGTCGACGTCTTCCTGACCGGGACGATCAGCGAATTGGCGCAGCGCCGTTCGGAATTCTCCGCCGTGTTCGCGCGCTCCGGCTTCGATGGGCTGCTGGCGTCGCTGCAGCAGAAGACCGCCCAGGCCGAAAGCTAGGAAAGCACCCTAATTTCCCATAGGCGCTAAACTGAGGACGCTGAGTGGCGGAGATAGGCCCCAATCTTCTCCCTCTCTGCCCCCTGGGGGCGGAGAGGGGCGGGGTGAGGTGGGGAACGCGACGGACAGCGCCGG
>Ga0302314_10003396_pt1 | contig 29376 bp, 21 predicted proteins | sample III_Palsa_N2_3_FD_200533 | JGI IMG/M metagenome (GOLD analysis project Ga0302314, IMG submission 200533) | Peat permafrost microbial communities from Stordalen Mire near Abisko, Sweden - III_Palsa_N2_3 | ecosystem: Environmental > Terrestrial > Soil > Palsa > Peat permafrost | place: Sweden...
TGGAGGAGGCGAACTTGGACGAGAACTCGCCGAAGCTCAGGTGCTGGGACTTCTCCCGCACCAGACCGAAGGCGGCGATGTCCCAGAAGGCGGTGGAACCGCCGTTGCCGAGCACGACCTCGTAGCCCTCGGGGAGGGAGAAGAGGCTGCTCACGCCCTCGCGCACGCGCTTGACCTGGTTCTTGACCGGGGCTTGGCGGTGGGAGGTGCCGAGAAGGGAGGTGCCGGTTGCCGCGAGGGCGCTGAGCGCCTCCGGACGCACCTTGGACGGGCCTGCGCCGAAACGGCCGTCAGCGGGCCTGATGTCAGCGGGGATCTGGATCTGAGCCACAGACCGCAGCGTAGCCGCTACCGCCGGGTGTAAGGAGCGGGGTCCGGCGATTGAGACACCTTTGGGGGAACTCCTTGCGGGGCGCGGTTCCCCGCGCCCCGCAAGGAGTTCCCCCGAGGGGGGCTAGCGGGCGATGTCGTCGAAGCCGTCGACGTCGCGCGGGCTGCGCGGGCCGGGGCCGATGTAGCGGGCGGCCGGGCGGACCAGGCGGCCGGTGCGCTTCTGCTCCAGGATGTGCGCGCTCCACCCGGCGGTGCGGGCGCAGGTGAACATCGAGGTGAACATGTGCGCGGGGACCTGGGCGAAGTCGAGCATGATCGCGGCCCAGAACTCCACGTTGGTGGCGAGCACCCGGTCGGGGCGGCGGGCGTGCAGCTCCTCCAGGGCGGCCTTCTCCAGCGCCTCGGCGACCTCGTAGCGGGGCGCGCCGAGCTCCCGCGCGGTGCGGCGGAGCACTCGGGCGCGGGGGTCCTCGGCCCGGTAGACCCGGTGGCCGAAGCCCATCAGCCGGTCGCCGTTGTCCAGCGTCTTGCGGACGTAGGCGCCGGCGTCGCCGGTGCGCTCGATCTCCTCGATCATGCCCAGCACCCGCGAGGGCGCGCCGCCGTGCAGCGGGCCGGACATCGCGCCGACCGCGCCGGACATGGCGGCCGCCACGTCGGCGCCGGTGGAGGCGATCACCCGGGCGGTGAAGGTGGAGGCGTTCATGCCGTGTTCGGCGGCGGAGGTCCAGTAGGCGTCGATGGCCTGGACGTGCTTGGGGTCGGGCTCGCCGCGCCAGCGGATCATGAAACGCTCGACGATGGTCTCGGCCTTGTCGATCTCGCTCTGCGGGACCATCGGCAGGCCCTGGCCGCGGGCGGACTGCGCCACGTAGGAGAGCGCCATCACGGCGGCCCGGGCGAGGTCGTCGCGGGCCTGCTCGGGGCTGATGTCCAGCAGCGGCTTCAGGCCCCAGGCCGGGGCCAGCATGGCGAGCGCGGACTGCACGTCGACCCGGATGTCACCGGAGTGGATCGGCAGCGGGAAGGGCTCGGCGGCCGGCAGACCGGGGTTGAACTTGCCGTCCACGAGCAGGCCCCACACGTTCCCGAAGGACACGTGGCCGACGAGCTCTTCGATGTCGACGCCGCGGTACCGCAGCGAGCCGCCATCCCGGTCGGGCTCGGCGATCTCGCTCTCGAACGCTACGACTCCTTCGAGTCCGGGGACGAAGTCGGACATAAAGGCGGCTCCTCTGGTCGACGTCGGTGACTGTGGTGTGGCCAGTCGTCGGTCGTGTACGCAAGCCCCGCGCGGGTCGCGCGGCGCACGGTGGCGCGGATGGTGGTGCGGTCAGCGTGTGGCACGCAGTGTCAGGGTGGCAGGCACTGGGTGCATTGCGCCAGAGCCCGAGACGGTGATCCGCCGCACGACTTCGTCCCGGCGCGAGCGCAACCCTATCTCTCGATGTCGAGATTTCGTCAGTCGGAATGACATCGCCCCAGGTGGGGGCTGGTATCAGGGTGAATCCGGACAAACTGCCGAGCCGTCCGAATCGTTCCGCGGGGCGCCGCCCGGTTCACCCGGCGGTGGATGATGAGGGGGTGCACACACCGGAACACGCCCCCGCCGCGCTGTCCGCGCCCGCGAAGCCCGCCGAACTGGCGCCGCCGCCCATCGACGTGGCGGGGATGCGCCGCCACTACACCGCCGCCGGGCTGGCCGAGCACGAACTGGCCGAGGAGCCGATGGACCAGTTCGCCCGCTGGCTGGCCGAGGCCGCCGCGGCCGGCGTGGACGAGCCCAACGCCATGGTGGTCTCCACCGCCGACGAACAGGGCCGACCCAGCTCGCGCACCGTGCTGCTGAAGGGCTACGACCGGCGCGGCTTCGTGTTCTACAGCAACTACGGCTCCCGCAAGGGCGCCGAACTGGCGGCGAACCCCCAGGTCTCACTGCTGTTCCTGTGGCACCCGCTGGCCCGCCAGGTGATCGTCTCCGGATTGGCCGAAAAGGTCCCGGCGGCGGAGACCGAGGCGTACTTCCACCGCCGCCCGCACGGCTCGCAGCTGGGCGCGTGGGCCAGCGAGCAGTCCCGGCCGGTGGCCGAGCGGGAGCAGCTGGAGCGGCGCTACGCCGAGCTGGAGCGGCGCTACCCGGCGGACGAGCCGGTCCCGGTGCCGCCGTTCTGGGGCGGCTACCGGGTCACCCCGGTCGCCGTGGAGTTCTGGCAGGGCCGGGCGAACCGGCTCCATGATCGGCTGAGCTATCACCGGGACGCGCCGGACGCCGCCTGGTCGGTGCGGCGACTCCAGCCCTGACCGGGCCCTGACCGAGCCTGACCGGGACAGTCCTGACCGAGCCGGGTACGTCATTTGGCGTAGTGCCGCGCACCCGAACGGGTTGTCATTATCACGACTTTCGCGGGTTCCGTCGCAGGTCCAGGGCGAATTGCCGTGCAACTGGAGAAGTAGCATGACCTTGTGTCGCGCTACGATGTGAAGAATCTGTACCAGGTCGCGCGCGTCGTGCGCGACCCCCTTATGAGTGCGTGCAACCGTACTCCACGTACCCTGGATTGGTCGCCATGAACCTCGCCGCAGCCACTCTTCCCGTGCGCCACTCCGTTCCGGCCACCGACGCCAAGCGGGTGTCACTCCGCCAGGCGGCCAAGGACAGTGACACCGCGTCAGCTTCGATCCTGGACCGCATCCTCACCCCCGGCGACAAGCAGCGGGTCGAGGTCGCCTCTTTCCAGTCCTCCATCTGACCTGGTCATCAATGCGGGGGAAAACGCCGGTGACAATCCGGCCCGCCGCTGAAAGCGCAGGTCATGGACAGACCCGTGGTGCCATTTCGCCAGTTTGTGCTGAAAATGCACAGCCGTTGCGATCTTGCCTGTGACCACTGCTATATCTACGAGCACGCGGACACAAGCTGGAAAGGCCGACCCAAGGCATCGTCCGGTGAGGTGCTCACCCGCACCGCCGAGCGAATCGCCGAGCACGCCACGGCCCATGGGCTACGCACCGTTCATGTGGTTCTGCACGGGGGAGAACCGCTTCTCGCCGGTCCGGCCGGACTCCGCCGGGCCGCCGAGGAACTACGCCGTACGTTATCCGGTGTCTGCGCGCTGGACCTGCGGATCCACACCAACGGCGTGCTGCTGGACCAGCGCTTCCTGGAGCTCTTCGACGAGTACGACATCAAGGTCGGCATCAGCCTGGACGGGGACCGGGCCGCCAACGACCGGCACCGGCGCTACGCCGACGGCCGCAGCTCGCACCCACAGGTGCTCCGCGCCCTGAAGCTGCTCGACCAGCCCCGCTACCGGCACCTCTACGCCGGGTTGCTGTGCACCATCGACATCGCCAATGACCCGATCGCGGTCTACGACGCGCTGCTGGAGCTGCGCCCGCCGCGGATCGACTTCCTGCTGCCGCACGCCACCTGGGAGCAGCCGCCGCCCCGCCCGGACGGCCGGCCCACCCCGTACGCCGACTGGCTGCTGGCGATCTTCGACCGCTGGCAGGCCCAGGGCCGACCGGTGCCGGTGCGGACCTTCGACTCGGTGCTGCGCACCCTCGACGGCCGCAGCAGCCTGACCGAGTCGCTGGGTCTGGAACCGGCCGATCTGGTGGTGATCGAGACCGACGGCACGCTGGAGCAGGCCGACTCGCTGCGCACCGCCTTCGACGGCGCGCCGGCCACCGGCTTCGACGTCTTCGCCGACTCCTTCGACGCCGCCGCCCTGCACCCGGGCATGATCGACCGGCAGCAGGGCCTGGCCAACCTCAGCGCGCAGTGCCGCGCCTGCCCGGTGGTGCGGTCCTGCGGCGGCGGCCTGTACGCCCACCGGTACCGCGAGGGCAGCGGCTTCGACAACCCCTCGGTCTTCTGCCCCGACCTCATCACACTGATCACGGATATGGACGCCCGCACGATGCCGCAGCGCGCCGCAGCCACCACCTCCGCCTCGGGCGCCCCCGGCTCCGCCGGGAGCCTGCTGACCGCGGCCCAACTGGACGAGCTGGCCTCCGGTTACGGCAGCGCGGCGGCCGTCCGGGGGTTGGCCGACGAGCAGGTGAACGTCAGCCGGACGCTGCTCGGCGAGGTCTGGGCCCGGGCGGTGGCCCCGGACCGGCGGGCCCGGGCGGCCTGGGACCTGCTCACCGAGCTGGACGGCCCCGAGCCGGCCGCGCTGGACGCGGTGCTGGCCCACCCGTACACCCGGACCTGGGCCGTGCGCTGCCTCACCGGCGGTGACGCCGGCGGTCCGGCCGCCGACCTGGGCGGGCTGGCCGAGCTGGCCGCCGCCGCCGCGCTCCGGGCCGGGCTGGACGAGCCGGTGACGGTACCGGTCAGGGACGGCGTGCTGCGGCTGCCGACACTCGGCCGACTCCTGCTCGACGGCTGCGCCGAGGCCGAACTGCGGTGCGTGGAGGACGGGTTCACCGTACGCGCGGAGAGCCACCGGCTGCGGGTGCGGTGGACCGAGCGGACCGGGGCCGCAGCCGGGCCGGACGCCGGGCCGGACGGCCGCGACGGCCGCTGGCAGCCGCTGCGGCGGGTGGCCCTCCCGGCCGGGCCGCACGGCCCGTGGACGGTCGCGCTGGAGGACACCGACCCGCAGCGCGACAGCCACAACTGGCCGGTGGCCGACCGGCTGGACGACGCCGAGTTCGCCGCCTGGGAGCAGGCCCTGGCGGACGCCTGGCGCTTCACCGCCGAGGAGCTGCCCGGCTACGCCGACGGTCTGGCGGCCGGTCTGGCGATGGTCACCCCGCTGCGCCCGGGGCCGTCCGGAAAGGACGTCAGCGCCGCCGCGCGGCAGGCGTCCGGGGTGGTCGGCATCGCCCGGCCGGTCCGCTCCCGGCTGCTGGCGCAGCTGCTGGTGCACGAGTTCCAGCATGTGAAGCTGGGCGCGGTGCTGGACTTCCACGACCTGTTCGACCAGCAGGACGAGCGGCTGTTCTACGCCCCCTGGCGTCCTGACCCGCGCCCGCTGGGCATGCTGTTCCAGGGCACCTACGCGCATCTGGCGGTGACCGAGTTCTGGCGAGCCGTCGTGCGCGGCCCCAGCGTGGACCCGGAGGCGGACCGGCAGGCGGCGTTCAGCTTCGCCTACTGGCGCTCCTGCACCGCCGAGGCGGTGGAGACACTGGCCGGTTCCGGCTCCCTGACCGAGCTTGGTTCGCGTTTCGCTGTCGGCCTGCGCGAGCGGGTGGCACCCTGGCTGGATGAGCCGGTCGAGGGAGTGGCGCTGGCCGCGGCCCGGGAGTCGGTCGAGCGGACCAGGGCCGAGTGGCTGGCCCGCGCCACCGCCGGGGCGGGATCGCGTTGAGCCTGGAGGCGGCCATGGCCGGCTGGACCGAGGACGAACTGCGGGCGGACCTGCACCGGTTGGGCGTGCGCGCGGGCGACACCCTGCTGGTGCAGGCGTCGCTGCGCAGCGTCGGCCCGCTGCGCGGTGGAGCGGCGACGCTGACCGCCGCGCTGAGCCAGGCGCTCGGACCGTCCGGGACGCTGGTCGGGTACGCCGCCACGCCGGAGAACTCCGACACCTCCCGGCTGTACCTCCAGGCCACGGCCGGGATGGACGCGGCGGAGCTGGCCCGGTACCGGGACTCGATGCCGCCCTTCGACCGCGCGCTGACGCCCTGCTCGCCGACGCTGGGCCGGCTCTCCGAGGAGATCCGCCGACTTGGCGGCACCCTGCGCAGCGCTCATCCGCAGACGTCCTTCACGGCGTTGGGCGAGGGGGCGGAGGCGGTGGTCGAGCGGCATCCGCTGGAGTCCCACCTGGGCGAGGAGTCCCCGCTCGGGCAGCTGTACAAGCGCGGGGCGCTGGCCCTGATGATCGGCATCCCGCACTGGCTCTGCACCGCGTACCACCTGGCCGAGTACCAGGTGGACTGGCGGGCCCGGCGACGGTACGGCTGCGTGGCCAAGGACGCCGAAGGGGCGCGCCGCTGGCTGGAGTTCGAGGGCCTGGACCTGGACGACCGGCACTTTCCCCAGCTCGGGACGGCGATTCGGGACCAGGTCGGCTTCGGCTCCGGGCGGCTCGGTGACGCCCGGTGCTTCCTGGTCCCGGTGGTGGCCGCGGTGGACACGGCACGGGGATGGTTGGCAGACCGGTCAAACCTGCGCTCATTCGGTTGATGACAGGTCATACTCGGGTGGACGATGCCTAGTTGACGGACATTCCGGTCGCGGGTTCGAATGGTGCGACAACGCATGTGGTTCCACGGGGGTGGCGAGTGACAGACCCGGGAAGACCGGGCGACAACGCCCGGCCCTACTTCTTCCTGAGCTATGCGCACACTCCCGGGACGGGATCGTCGGGGCACGATCCGAACCTCTGGGTGCACCGGCTCTATGACGACCTCTGCGAGGCGATCATGGAGATAACACCCCATCCCGAGGGCGTCCCGGTGGGTTTCATGGACCGGGGCATGCACCTGGGCGAGGGCTGGGTCGGCCGGTTGTCCGACGCGTTGGCCAACTGCCGGGTGTTCGTGCCGCTCTACTCGCCGCGGTACTTCCGCAGCGAGCCCTGCGGGCAGGAGTGGCGCGGCTTCGCCACCCGCGGCGTGGTCCGGCAGGCGGGGGACCATCAGACCGGCATCGTCCCGGTGTGGTGGGTGCGGGTGCCCCGGGAGAACCTGCCGGCGGTCGCCAGCGGCCTCCAGTTCAACCACAGCGATTTTGGCACGGACTACCTCAACGAGGGAATGCTGGCACTGAGCAAACTCGGCTACTTCCGCGAGTCCTACGAACTGGCGGTGCACCGGCTGGCCCAACGCATCGTGCACGTGGCCGAATCAGTGGAGATCGAAACCGGCACCACCGAGGATTTCCTCACCCTGCGCAGCGCCTTCTCCGCCCCGCCGCCGTCCCGGCAACTGCGGATATCCGTGCTGGCCTGCGACACCCGGCGGCTGCCGCCGGGGCGGGCCGACCTCAGCTACGGCGCCGACGCGCGGGACTGGCAGCCGTACTGGCGCGAGAGCGACCTCTCGTTGGCGCAGCACGCCCAGGGCGTGGTGCGCAAGCTCAACTACCACACCAGCGTCCATCTCTTCGAGGACGAGGCGGAGTTACTGCTCAGCGCGCCGGAGCCGGGCGCGGACGAGGTGGGCGCGGAGCCCAGCGCGCCCGGGGTGCTGCTGCTGGACCGCTGGGCGCTGCTGGACCCGGAGCGGCGGGCCCTGGTCAAGCGGTTCGACGAGCTCAACCCCAGCTGGGTGAGTGTGCTGGAGCCGTGGGCCGAGGACGACCCGGACTGCCGTGACGCCACCGGCCCGCTGGGCGAACTGGCCGGGCAGGCCCTGTCCCGCAGCCGGGGCGAGGTGCGGCCGACCTTCCACGGCCTCCAGGAGCAGCTGCCCGACCTGGCGGCCTTCGACCGGGAGCTGCCGCAGGCCGCGCAGCGGGCGGTGGCCGGCTTCGAGGAGCGGACCCGGCAGCGGCCGGCCGTCCAGGAGCAGGGCCGACCGCGGCCCAACCTGCGGGACGCCCTGACCGGTGGCGCGCCGCCGGAGCGCCCGGCCGACCTGCGCGGCGATCGCCCGCGCGGGCCCACGGTGTCCGACCGGCACGAGGACCGGAACGGCGACCGGCACGACGACTGGTACAGCGATCGGTACGGCACCCGGAACGGCAGCGCAAACCCTGGCAGCGGCACGGCGGACCCGGAGGGACCCGATGACTGACATCCGGACAGCGGCGGCGCGGACCACGAGGGACGGTGGGACTCTCGGCGGAGGGGGCGACCGCGGCGGTCAGATCATCACCTTCTACTCGTACAAGGGCGGCACCGGCCGCACCATGGCGCTGGCCAACACGGCCTGGATCCTGGCCTCCAACGGCTACCGGGTACTGACCGTGGACTGGGACCTGGAGGCCCCCGGCCTGGCCCGGTTCTTCCACCCGTTCCTGGACCCGGCCGTGCCCGGCGCGTCCACCGGCGTCATCGACCTGATCCAGGAGTACCGCGAGGAGGCCCTGCGCGACCTGGACCGGGCCCCCGACTGGCACCGGGAGTTCGCCCGGGTCCGACCGCACGCGGTCTCGCTCAACTGGCCGCTGTTCCCCGGCAACGGCAGCCTCGACTTCCTCTCCGCCGGACTCACCAACAGCGACTACGCCACCGCCGTCGCCGGGGTCAACTGGGACCGTTTCTATGAGGAGTTGAACGGCGCCCGGTTCTTCCAGGCGATGCGCGACGACATGCGCCGGCACTACGACTACGTGCTGATCGACAGCCGGACCGGGCTGTCCGACATCGCCGAGATCTGCACCGTGGAGATGCCGGACACGCTGGTGGTCTGCTTCACCCTGAGCGGCCAGAGCATCGAGGGCGCGTCCGCCATCGCCCAGCACATCGCCGACCGCTACCGGGGCCGGGGGATCACCATCCTGCCGGTGCCGATGCGGATCGACGACGGCGAGAAGGAGAAGGCCGACGCGGGGCGGGCGCTGGCCCGCAGCCGCTTCAACGGGCTCCCGGCGGCGATCGAGGACCCGGTCGAACTCGCCCAGTACTGGGGCTCGGTGGAGATCCCCTACCGGCCGTTCTACGCCTACGAGGAGATCCTGGCGACCTTCGGCGACAAGCCCGGCGGCCCCACCTCCATGCTCGCCGCCTGCGAACGGCTCACCGCCGCGATCACCAGGGGCACCGTCACCGGCCTGCCGCCGATGCCCGAGGACGTCCGGCAGCGCTACGTCGACTCCTTCACCCGCCGCCGCCCGGCCGTGCCCACCGACGTGTTCCTCTCGTTCGCGCCCGAGGACCGGATGTGGGCCGACTGGATCGAGTCGGTGCTCAGCCGGGCCGGGGTGCGGGTGGTCCCGCGCGAGGTCGGCGCGGACCCGCGGAGCGAGGCCGAGCGCGGCGTGGACGCGGCCGCCCGCACCGTCGCCGTGCTCTCCCCGGCGTACGTCCGCTCGCCGCAGGCGCAGGCGGTCTGGGAGTCGGTCACCGGGGCCGACCCCACCGGCGGACGCCGCGAGCTGATCCCGGTCCGGGTCGGCGACGTCCGGCTGACCACGCCGTTCAGCAACCGCAACGCCGTCGACCTGGTCCGGCTGGACGAGAACCAGGCCTCGGCGGCGCTGCTGCGCGCGCTCGGCCGCGCCGACGCCGACCTGGGGCACGTCACCGGCGAACTGCCGCGGTTCCCCGCGACCCGGCCGGCGATCTGGAACGTGCGGCTGCGCAACCCCGCCTTCACCGGCCGCTCGGCGGTGCTGGAGCAGCTCCGCGACCAACTGCGCGGCGGCACCGCCGCGGTGGTGCTGCCGACCCCGCAGACCCTGTACGGGCTCGGCGGCGTCGGCAAGACCCAGGTCGCGCTGGAGTACGCGCACCGCTTCATGGCCGACTACGACCTGGTGTGGTGGATCGAGGCCGAGCAGCCCGACCAGGTGGTGCTGGCGCTGGCCGAACTCGCCCGGAAACTGGAGCTCCAGGTCGGCGACAACGTCGCCGACTCCGCCGAGGCGGCCAAGGAGGCGCTGCGCCGGGGCGGCAAGGTCGACCGCTGGCTGCTGATCTTCGACAACGCCGACGACCCGACCAAGATCGAGCGGTTCTTCCCCGGCGGCCCCGGCCACGTCCTGGTGACCTCGCGGAACCTGGCCTGGTCCGGCCAGGCGGTGACGCTGGAGGTGGACGTCTTCACCCGCAGCGAGAGCATCGAACACCTCACCCGCCGGGCCCAGGGCCTCAGCCGGACCGACGCCGACCAGGTCGCCGACGCGGTCGGGGACCTGCCGCTGGCGGTGGAGATCGCCGCCGCCTGGCTGGAGACCACCGGTACCCCGGTCAGCACCTATGTGGCCGCGCTCCAGCAGGAGGCCCCGGTGGCACTGGCCGCCACCCAGGTCGCCGACTACCCCTCGGTCTTCGGCGCGACCTGGAACGTCTCCATCGCCCGGCTGCGCGAGCAGTCCCCGGCCGCCGCCCGACTGCTCCAGCTGTGCGCCTTCTTCTCGGCCGACCCGATCTCGATGAGCCTGTTCTACAGCGACCAGATGATCCGCACGCTGGTGGAGTACGACCCGGACCTGCAGGACAAGTTCATGCTGGGCAAGGTCATCCAGGCGATCGGCCGCTACGGCCTGGCCAAGGTCGACGCCGGCAGCAACACCTTCCAGATCCACCGGATGGTCCAGGCGGTGATCCGCTCGGAACTGGACAGCGAGCAGATCGAGCTGACCATGCACGAGGTGCACCGGATCCTGGTCGGCGCGCGCCCGCTGGTCGACGACATGGACGACCCGGAGAACTGGCCGCCGTTCGAACGGATCTGGCCGCACCTGGGCCCGTCCCTGGCCGAGGACTGCGACGAGCCGGACACCCGGCAGCTGCTCATCGACCGGGTCCGCTACCTGTGGAAGCGCGGCGAGTTGGAGGCGGGCGAGGACCTCGGCCGCAGGCTGCACGAGCTGTGGATCACCAAGCTGGGCGAGCGCGACCGGCAGACCCTGCTGCTGCGCTTCCAACTGGCCAACGTGCTGCGGACCCAGGGCCGGTTCGACGAGGCCCTGCTCTACGACCAGGACACCCGGCTGCGGCAGCAGGAGGTGCTGTCCCCGGACCACCCCTACACGCTGATGACGGCCGGCAGCATCGGCGCCGACCTGCGCGCGCTCGGCCGGTTCCAGGAGGCGCTGGAGCTGGACCTGGAGACCTATGAGAAGTTCAAGGACATGTTCGGCGAGGAGCACGCCCGGACCATGGCCATCGCCCACAACCTGGCCATCGACTTCCGCTTCACCGGCCAGTACCGGGAGGCCAGGGACCTGGACCGGGGCAACCTGGACCGGCGCTCCAGCGTCCTCGGTCCGCTGCACCCCTACACGCTGACCACCAAGGCGGCGCTGGCCGAGGACCTGCGTTCGCTGGGCGACTTCAACGGCTCGGTGGAGATGCTCCAGGAGTTCCAGGTGCAGTACTCGGCCGTGCCCGGGGTCGACCTGCCGACGCTGCGCTACGCCAAGAGCCTGGCGGTGGCGCTGCGCAAGGCCGGACGCCAGCAGGAGGCCCGCAAGCTCACCCGGGAGACGTACGACCGCTACCTGGAGCGCTACGGCGCCAACTTCCCGGACGCGCTGGCCTGCGCGCTCAACCTGGCGGCCGACTTCTCCGCCTCCGGCGACAAGGAGGCCGCCCGGGACGCGGCCCAGGAGGTCTACCAGGGCTATGTCGACTCGCTCGGCGACCGGCACCCGTTCACCCTGTGCTGTGCCAACAACCTCGGCATCTACCTGCGCGGCAGCGGCGCGGTGGACGACGCGGTGGCGCTCGGCGAGCGCACCCTGGCCGCGCTGCGCGAGGTGCTCGGCGACCGGCACCACTACGCCCTGATCGCCATGGTCAACCTGGGCAACGGCTACGGTGAGCGGGGCGACTACCCGCAGTCGCAGGAACTGCTGATCGAGGCCGTCCGGGGCCTGACCGGCAACTACGGCGACACCCACCCGGACACGGTGGTGGCCAGGTCCAACCTGGCGGTGACGCTGCGCGAGTCCGGGCGGCGGAGCGAGGCGCAGGAGCTGCGCGGGCCGATCCTGGAGGAGATGGTCCGCCAACTCGGCGAGGAGCACCCCAGCACCCAGTCCTGCCGCGCCTGGCGCCGGATCAACCGCGACCTGGAGTTGCAGCCGGTGTAGCCGGGCTCTGTCGGCGCTCTGTCGGCGCGCTGTCGGCGCGCTGTCGGCGCCGGGTTTCAGCCGGCGCCGGGCTGGGCGGCCCAGCGGAGCACTGTGGGCAGGATCTTCAGTGCTCCGAAGTGGGCCGCGCCCGGCTCCACCATCATCCAGGCGTCCGGGATCCGGTCCGCCAGCCAGCGCGAGTGCTCGACCGGCGAGAAGGTGTCGTCCTGACCGTGCCAGAGCAGCACCGGGCAGCCGATGTCCGCCGGGTCGAAGCCCCAGCGGTGGCCGAAGGCCAGCGCGTCGTCGATCCAGCCGCCGGCGTCCTGGCGCAGCGCCTCGCGGAAGTTCAGCGCCAGCATCCGCCGGATCATCGGGTCCGCCACCACCCGGCGGTCCGAGTCGGTCAACTCCCGGCGCAGGTCCGCGATCAGCCGCCCCGGGTCCGCCTGGATGTCCCGGGAGCGCACCCGCAGCGTCGCCGCGATGCCGCTGCTGCCGTACTCGTCGGCGCTGGTGTAGGCGCGGACGTTGGACTCGGCCATCCCGGCGTACCAGTCCAGGCCGGAGGCGTCCCTGGGGGCCAGGCTGACCAGGGTGGCGGCCCGGGTCACCCGGTCCGGCAGCAGGGCCGCGCAGGCCAGCGCGTGCGGTGCGCCGCCGGAGCGGCCGACCACCGCGAACCGGCTCAGCCCCAGGTCGTCGGCGACGGAGGCGACGTCCGCCGCGCCGTCCGCGATCCGGCGGCCCTGGCGGCGGTCGGAGTCGCCGTAGCCGGGCCGGTCGAAGGTGATCAGGTGGATGCCCAGCCAGTTGAGCACGGCGCCCCGGGGGGCCTGGCCGAGCCTGCTGCCCGGTGTCCCGTGCAGCAGGAACACCGGCGCACCCTCGGGATCACCCCAGCTCTCCACCGCTATCGCCCGTCCGTCGGCTGCCTTGACCAGCCGTGTTGTCACGCGGTTCCCTCCCGTTGGGTGGTTCCCTGCGGCTCCCTGCGGCTCCCTGTGACTCCCTGTGGCTCAGACCCGGCGGTCGCGGCGGGCCCGCCAGATGGTGTGCTCCCGGGACACGGCGTCCTCCGCGTCCCGGGAGAGCCGTGACCAGGACTCCTCGGCGTCCGGCAGGTTCGGGTCGACTCGGCTCAACTGAACCTCGATCAGGTCGAGTTCGGTACCGGCCAGGCGGTAGGCCGAGGCCAGCGGGCCGAACTGCTTGAGCTGGGTCCAGGCGGTGACCGAGGCGGCCACGGTGGTGAAGGTGCCGAGCACGTGCCAGGGCACCACGTTGAAGATCTGCAGCACCGCGAAGCAGCCGCCGACGATGATCGCGGCGATCGACACCAACTGCCACTTGGCGGTCTCGTTGTCGCACAGGTCGGCCCGGGACAGGTACCAGGTCCGCTGCGCCCGGACCCGTTCGGTCAGGTACAGGTCACGGCGCACGTTCAGCGGAGCGGCCCGCAGCCGACGCATCTCCTCGGTGATCGCGGGCAGCGAGTCGGCCGGGATCACCGGGCTGTCCCGGAACGCCTGGAAGACCTCGTCCATCTGCAACTCATAGGCCCGGTCGGCGTCGGCAGACTCGGCCGGACCCGCGAACGGGCGGGCCCGGACCACGTACTTCCAGGCCAGGGTCTTCACCGACTCGGCCGCGGCCCGGCCCTCGTACCAGCGGGCCTGCGGGTTCTCCGAGCGGAGCCGGTCCCAGAAGTACCAGGCCCCGGCGAAGGCCAGCACCGACAGCGCCGGGGCGAGGTTCAGCCCCTTGGCGTGGATGTTGAAGACGCCCACCAGGGCGGCGATGAGCAGCATCGTTATCTGCCCCACGTACCAGCGCAGTGCCTGCCCCTGGCCGGCGAGCGATGCCTCGTCGGCGGTCCAGAAGGGCTCGGGTAAGAGCTGTCGTTCGCGGTTCCCGGGCGGTTCCTTGTTGACCATCGACTCCCCCTCGTGTGGTCGCGTCCGTCCACGACCAGTGTGACGCGGCCCGGCGGCCCTGCACAGATCGCCTGGGCGGGATCACCGCAGCGGGGAGATCGAACCATGGGGGAGGGGGACCACGGAGCGGGAAAACAGGACAGCCCCCGGGCTGCTTCCCGTCCGTGATGGACGGGCGTCGGAGGACGGCCGACGAGCCCGGAGGCCGGGTGGCTGCTGTGGAATGCCACACAGTCCGATGATCTGAACGGGCTGCTAGGAAGCAGCCACCTCACTGGTCCCAGAGAAACTCATACTCCGGATCACCTCCTTTCGAGTGTGCGGCCACTGTAGACACGACACACCCCGGAAGGCAACGGTATTGATTCCGCCGCCTCCTCCGGGGGATTTTTGCTGGAAAGCGATGTATCAGGCGGGGTGTGCGAGTTGAATGACCCATGGTTCGAACCCACTCGGTTCGAATGCCCGCCCGGCTCACAACCGCCAGGGGAGGTGTGCTCAGTGGACGCCAAGGGACCTGTGCTGCGCGTCGACGCGGACGCCCGGCTGCTCGCTGTCCTGCTGGACGGCATGGAGGTCGGGTTCGCCGCGATGGACCCGGACGGCGTGCTCACCCACTGGAACCGCGAGGCCACCCGGCTGCTCGGCTGGACCGCCGCCGACGCGGTGGGCCGCATGGGCCTCGACGGCTGGGCGCTGCGCCCCGGCGACGCCGACGACGTCCGACTGCGGCTGCTGACCGGCCAGGGCGCCGGGCAGCCGGACGGCCAGGCGGCCGGCCTGCCCCAGGACGGCGCGCCCCCGGACCCGGGCGGTCCGGGCGGGGCCGGCCGGGTGCACGAGTTCGCGCTGCTCACCCGGGACGGCCGCCGGGTGCTGGTGCGGGCCCAGGCACACCAGGTCGCCGCCGAGGACGGCCGCCCGCTGGGCCTGTACTTCGCCTTCTCCGAGGCCGGGGCGCAGGTCGAGCTCGAACGGTCGCTGGGCCTGGCCGAGGCGATGCTGGACGACGCCCCGACCGGCGTGATGCTGGTCGACGCCGACCTGCGCCCGGCCGCGGTCGGCGAGTCCGCCGCGCGCTGGCTGGACTGCGAGCGGACCGCCCTGCTCGGCCACCCGCTGGGGGAGGTGCTGGGCGACGGCGTGCAGGAGCTGGAGGCCGCGCTCCAGCACGTACTGGCGACCGGGAAACCGCTCAGCGGGGTCAAGTTGTGGGCCGCGTTGCGGGCCGACCCGGGCCGCCGCCGCTGCTGGCGCAGCGAGTTCGTCCGGCTCGGCTCCCCGCTGGGGGAGGAGCCGGTGCCGCTCGGCGTGGCCTGGTTCTTCGAGGACATCACCCTGCACGAGCAGGCCGAGCAGGAGAGCACGCTGCTGCGCTTCCGCGCCTCCCAGCTGCGCCGGGCCGGGCAGGCGGCGGCCGAGTGCGAGGACCCGATGGAGGGTGCGGTGGGCTACCTGGACTTCGTCCTGGCCGGCTTCGCCGACCACGCGCTGCTGGACCTGGCCGGGCCCGAGGACGATCCGCCCGCGGTGGTCTCCCGCCGGGAGCTGGTCCGGGCGGCGGTGTCGCCGGTCGGCGGGCAGGACCTGGACACCTCGCTGGAGCCGACCGGCATACCGGTGCGCTACAGCGAGGTGCACCCCGCCCGCCGCGCGCTGGAGCAGGCCGGGACGATCGCGCTGTCCGACTCCGGGGCCCCACCGCAGACCGACTGGGCGCTGCTGCGCCGCTGGCCGACCGGGACGCTGCACGGCCTGTGCACGCCGCTGCGCAGCCGGGGCCGGACGGTCGGGGTGCTGACCTTCCTGCGCGGCCCGGGCCGCCACCGCTTCGACCGGGCGGACATCGCCTACGCCGAGGACATCGCCGCCCGGGTCGCCGCCGCGGTCGACCTGGCGCACCAGCAGGCGTGACGCGGTGGGCGTGACGCAGTGGGCGTGACTCAGAACGTGTACGTGACTCAGAACGTGTAGAAGACGCGTTCGTGGTTGTCGGCCATCAGCTTGGCGTTCCAGTCCATGCCACCGTCGACGTTGCCGGAGCGGAACAGCGGCGGGGCCAGGCCGTCACCGGCCAGCTTGCCCACGGCGCCGGCGACCACCGACTGCATCAGCGCGACGGTGGTGATGGTGGACGCCGGACCGAAGGTGGTGTCCGCCCCGGGCGCGGTCAGCTCGCCGTCGCCGACCGCGATCTTGTTGTCCAGGACGATGTCGCACTGGTCCTTCAGGAAGGTCCCCGAGGGGTGCCCGGAGGTCACCGCCGCCGGATAGGCCAGCGAGGTCACCCCGATCACGGTCAGACCGCGCTCGCGGGCGTGCATGGCCAGCTCCACCGGCATCACCTGGCGTCCGGACAGCGAGATCACGAACAGCAGGTCGCCGCTGCGCGCCGGGCTGGCGTCCAGGACGGTGCTGGCCAGGCCGGTCACCCGCTCCAGGGCGCTGCCCAGGTGGGCCGGGATCAGGTCCACCCCGGTCACCCCGGGGACGGCCAGCAGGTTCATCAGCACCAGGCCCCCGGCCCGGTAGACGACGTCCTGCGCGGCCAGCGAGGAGTGCCCGGCCCCGAAGGCGAAGATCCGGCCGCCGTCGCGTACCGTCCGGGCGAGGGCCTCGGCGGCCCGCTCGATGGACTCGGCCTCCTCGTCGCGGACCCGCGCCAGCAGGGAGATCGCCGCGTCGATGTACTGCCCGGCCAGATCGCTCATCGGAGGATGTGCTCGCTTTCGCTGTCAGGTGGCTATGGGAAGGTGGGATCGTTGGTACGGCGTCAGTCGGCCCGGAGTGGCCTCGGCGGCGTACACCCGTGGCACGGTCCTGTGTAGGACGGCCGCTGTCAACAGTGCCTCCGGCCACGACCGCGGGTTTGTCAGCGGTATGCGTCAGACTGGCAGTGCGACGACGCAGGACGACGAGGAACGGAGCCCGCGGCGATGTCAGGTCACCTGATCGACACAACCGAGATGTACTTGCGCACCATCTTCGAGCTGGAGGAGGAGGGCGTGATGCCCATGCGCGCCCGGATCGCCGAGCGCCTGGAGCAGAGCGGCCCCACGGTGAGCCAGACGGTGGCCCGGATGGAGCGCGATGGCCTGGTCCGGGTGGCCGGTGACCGACATCTGGAGCTGACCGAGTCGGGCCGCCAGCTGGCGACCCGGGTCATGCGCAAACACCGCATCGCCGAGTGTCTGCTGGTGGACGTCATCGGCCTGGAGTGGGAGCAGGTCCACGCCGAGGCGTGTCGCTGGGAACACGTGATGAGCGAGGCGGTGGAGCGCCGGGTGCTGGAGCTGCTGCGGCATCCGACCGAGTCCCCCTACGGCAACCCGATCCCCGGCCTGGAGGAGCTCGGCGAGCTGCCCGGCGAGAACGGCGACGAGGTCGTGGTCAGTCTGGACGGCCTGGTGCCCGGTCTGGAGGGCAAGAGCGTGGTGGTCCGCCGGATCGGCGAGCCGATCCAGACCGACGCGCAGACGATGTACACGCTGCGCCGGGCCGGGGTGCAGCCGGGCGCGGTGGTGAGCGTGACCTCGGCCCCGGGCGGCGTGCTGGTGAGCAGCGGCGGCGAGGCCGCGGAGCTGGACAACGAGATCGCGGCGCACGTCTTCGTCGCCACGACCTGACGGACGGACCTGACGGACGGACGGGTGCGGCCCGGCTCTTTTCCCCGAGCGCCGGTCCGCACCCGTCCCCCATCCCCTGCCTGCCTCCCGGCGGGCGTTCCGTCCCCCCGTGCCCCCGAACCCCCCGTGCCCCCGACCCCAGTCCCCCCAGCCCCCGCACCCTGGCTTCCCCTCCGGGTGCTCCACGCCGTGCCCTGTTTCTCCTCCCTGCTGCCTGCTGTGAACGCTTACGTCCGATTTCTTTCCTCGGCAGCGGCGGCCAATCCTTGAGCGCTGTCACTCGAACGTGGGGCTTTTCCACCCGTCCGAGTGGGTAGCGATCTCTCTTCAGCAAGCCCGCAGCCCGCATGCCGCAGCCCGCCTCGGCCGCTGTCGGGGCCGGGGCGGGCTGCGGGGAACGGGCCGGGCGGTCCTACTGCACGGAGGCAGGCAGGGGAGCCTCGCGGCCGCAGGCGTAGGCGATGGGGTTGATCAGCTCGGTGGCCTCCGGCAGCCAGCGGTTCAGGCTGTTGGGCTCGCGCGCCCACTGGGCGTAGCCGAGGGTGCCGACCCGGGTCGGCGGCGCGATCAGCCAGTCGCCCTCACCGTGCCCGACCAGGTCCAGCCGGCCGGGTCCCCAGCCGAGCCGCCGCAGCAGGTCCGGCAGCTTCGGCAGCGAGCCGGGCAGTACCAGGAACACCAGCCGCCGTCCGCGCCCGGTCCCGCCGGTGGCCTCCCCGGGGACCGCCAGCACCGGGCCGAGCTGTAGCCCCATCCGCTCCATCCGGGCCAGTGCCAGGCAGCCCGCGATCTCCGGCACGTCGATGGCGTCGAAGGTGCGGCCGGTCGGCAGCAGGATCGAGGCGAGCGGGTTCTCCGACCACCAGCGCCGGACCACGCCGGGACCCGCGCTGGCTTTGCGGGACCAGTCGCGGGAGGTCGGGTGTGCGCCCGGCGCGGGGCAGGCGTGGTCGCCGCAGGAGCAGCGCACGAGGCCGTCCTCCTCGACCAGCCAGGCGCCCGGCGCGACCTCCCAGTGCCGTTCCTCGGCATACCGGACGGCAGCGTCGACCAGCAGGTCACGAGCGGCTTGCTGAACCGGTCCAGCCGACCGGGGGGCTCCCAGGGTGTCTTCCACGCCGTGCACAACTGGTGGCGGCGGAGCGGGTTACGGGTGATCGCCAAGAATCGGCCACGGGGGGCGCGTCGATGCATGGACGGGGGCGCACATGGGGTGGGGGGCTGTGCGGCGGGTATCCCTTGTCAGGGGCGGATCGCTACCCTGGACAGATTGTCTCAATTGCCATGACCTGAAGAGAGGTTCACACCATTTGGTGAGACAGCTCTCCACTGAAGTCGGGCACGTTCAAGGGGGAGGCATCCTCATGGCCGCCAGACCACTGGTCGCACGACAGCCCAACGAACGGCTCCAATCGCTGATCCAGGAGGCCGGGTGTTCGAATGCGGGGCTGGCCCGCCGGGTCAACCTCTGCGGGGCCGAGCACGCCCTCGACCTGCGCTACGACAAGACCTCGGTGGCCCGCTGGTTGCGCGGCCAGCAGCCCCGGGGCCAGGCCCCGGCGGTGATCGCCGAGGCCCTGGGGCGAAAACTGGGACGTGCGGTCAGCGTCGACGAGATCGGCATGGCGGACGGGAAGAACCTCTCGTCCAGCATCGGCCTGCACTTCTCGGCCAGCCTGGCCGGAGCTGTGGAACAGGTGTGCGAGCTGTGGCGTAGCGACGTCGGCCGCCGCGACTTCCTCACCGGCGCGTCGGTGGCCGCCTCGGCGCTGGTGGAGCCCAGCCGGGACTGGCTGATCACCGGCGTCGACCAGCAGGTGGCCCGGACGGGGGGATCCAGGGTGGGCCCGGCGGACGTGGAGGCGGTGCACGCGACCACGGCGATGCTGGTCGAGCTGGATCACCGGTTCGGCAGCGGGCATGTCCGCCCGGTGGTCGTGCACTACCTGAACAGCGTGGTGTCCGGGCTGCTCGCGGGCTCCTACCGGGAGGACACCGGACGCCGGTTGTTCACGGCGGTGGCCCGACTCACCGAGCTGGCCGGGTACATGGCCATCGACACCGGCCAACCCGGCCTGGCCCAGCGCTACTACATCCAAGCGCTGCGGCTGGCCCAGGCGGCCGGGGACCGGGCGTACGGGGCATATGTGCTGGCGGCCTCGATGAGCCACCTGGCGGCGAACCTGGGAAATCCCCGGGAAATCGCCCAACTCGCCCGCGCCGCGCAGGAGGGGGCCCGGGGCGCGGCCACGCCCACGGCCATGTCGCTGTTCTATGTGGCCGAGGCGCGCGGCCACGCGCTGCTGGGCGACGTCCGGTCCTGCGAAACGGTGGCGGGACGGGCGGCCGAGGCGATGGAACACAGCCGCCCGGAGGAGGACCCGGATTGGATCGGGCACTTCGACCGCGCCTACCTGGCCGACGAACTCGCGCACTGCCACCGGGACTTGGAACAGCCAATACAGTCCGCCCGGTACGCCGAGGAGGCGCTGAAGACCCATCCGGAGACCCGGGTGCGGCGCCGCGCCGTGGACCTGATGCTGCTGGCCACCGCCCAGTTGCAGCTGCGGGACGTCGAGCGGGCCTGCGAAACCGGGGCGCGCGCGGTCGAGTTGATGTCCGGGCTGCGCTCCGCGCGCGGCACGGAGTACCTGGACGACTTCCGGCGGCGGCTGGAGCCCTACCGCGAGCAGCAGGCAGTACGGGAGTTCCAGGCGCGGACGCTGGCCGAGGCGGCGGCCTGATCGGGGTCACCGGCCGGGCGGTTGGGCCGGTCGGTGACCGCAGGGAGCGGCGGAAACGGTGCCGCCGGGGGCAGCGGTAGCCGTGAGAACCCTGAGAACGGAGGACAGTGATCCGCTGGGGTGATAGTCACCCGTAAGGATGAACCGGTAGCGTGGGATGCTGTTCTGACCAGTGGTCCCGCGCCTATGCGGGGGCAGTGCCCCTCGTGCCGGGCGAAGTGAGGAATAGCGTTGAACCACCGCCGCCCCAACTTCGACGAGTTGACTCCGGACGACCTGTTCCGGCCCGAACCCGTGGACGGACCGCGTACCGGCGGAACGATCGCGGGCGAGGTGCTGTACTCCTCACGCGAGCCGATCCCGCCGACCCAGCCGCAGCTGCCGCCGGCCCAGCAGACGCAGGCGCTGCCGCAGCCGTGGGCCGGGTCCCAGCAGCCGCAGCAGGCCAGCGGACAGCCGGAGTACTTCGGCGACCCCACCGCGATCGCCCCGGTGGTGGTCGAGGGCGCCACCCAGTTCCTGCCGCCCTTCCCGCAGCCTCAACCGGGCTACGACTACTCCGGGCCCCAGGGCTTTGACCAGACGCAGAACTTCGACCAGGCGCAGAACTTCGACCAGGGTCAGGGCTACGGCCAGAACCAGGGGTACGACCAGAACCAGCAGAACCAGGGGTACGACCAGGGCTACGCCGGTCCCCAGCCGTACCAGCAGCAGGTCCAGCCGGTCGTCCAGCCGGTCCAGCAGGTGCAGCAGCCCTCCTACGTCCACCAGGTCTCCTACGGGCAGCCGGCGCCGCAGCAGCAGCCGCCGCAGTACGGCGGCGGCTACTCCGGTGGCGGCAACGCCGGCGGCGGCGCCCCGGTCGGCGGCGGGCGGAGCGGGTCCGGGCGGCGGTTCTCCAACCGGGCCATCGCCATCGCCGCGATCGCGGCCTGCGCGGTGATCGGGGTCATCGCGGCGACCGTGATGGCCGGCGGCAGCAGCCCGGCCAAGAGCGCCGGCGCCCCCAGCAGCGTCTCGGCCTCGGCCTCCGCGCCGGAGGTCAGCGAGAACACGGCGCAGGCGCAGGCGCTGTCCAACCTGCTGGCGACGGCCGCCAACGGCCGCTCCGCGGTGATCGCGGCCGTCAGCAACGTCAACGGCTGCCAGAACCTGTCCCAGTCGCAGACGGACCTGACCACGGCCGCGGGCCTGCGCAAGCAGCTGATCCAGCAGCTCGCGCTGCTCCAGACCAGCCAGCTCGCCCACGGCGCCGAGCTCGTCAGCGAGCTGCGCACGGGCTGGCAGGCGTCGGCCGACGCGGACACGCACTACGCGGCCTGGGCCGCGCAGTCCGCCTCCAGCTGCGCGCACACACACAAGCCCAAGCCCGGCGGACAGCTGGCCCAGGGCGACGCCGCCAGCGGCACGGCGACCGAGGCCAAGGCCAAGGCGGCCAAGCTGTGGAACGTGATCGCCAAGGAGACCGGGATGCCCGAGCGGTCCGGGGACCAGCTGTGAGCCGCCGCCCAGCTCCGCGAAGGCAGTGGCGAGGACTGTGGCGAGGGCCGTTCGGTGACGAACGTAGTATCGACCATCATGCGGGAATCATGGAGCGGTTCGCAGCAGGGTTCGTCCAGGGCTTCTCGAACGGGCACCCGGTCCGCCAGCATGGGCACCATGCCGCTCACTGACATCCCCTGGTGGCGCTGGCGGGCCCGGGTCCGCTCAGCCCTGCACATGCTCGGCGACCCCGCTTTCCAGCACGAGTGCTGGGTCCTCGGCCGCGACGGGTACGGCGACGTCACCGACGCCGTGTACCGCCTGGTCGAGGACACCTGGCTGGACCGCTGGTCCGCCGAGAAGTACGTCGGGTCGATATTCCGGGACACCGCCGAGACCGCGCTGGTGGACGCGGCGGTGCTGCGGGTGCTGCGGATCCTGCACCAGGTCGGCCCGGACGCGCCATCCAGCGCCTACCTCCAGCATCACGGCTGGCCGGAGGCGGTACGGGCCTGCCGGGACGCCCACGCGCTGCTCGCGGCCAACGACGGCGAGGACCCGGAGCTGCCGCCGCGCTCGCTGGCGGTGCTCGGCATCCTGCTCCGCGCCAGCGCCTGACCGGCTGCCGCCGGGACGCCGCCGGCCGCCGGGACGCCGCCGCATGGGGACGCCGCCGCATGAGACGGCCCGACCGGTTCGGCCGGGCTGTGGCAACCTGGACCCTCTGACGAGCGGCACAGCCGACGAGCGATACGGCGCGCGAGAGGACATCCGGTGGCAGACCAGCAGCCCGGCACCACGGACCAGTACGTCTTGACCCTGTCCTGCCCCGACAAGCAGGGCATCGTGCACGCGGTGTCCAGCTATCTGTTCCGCACCGGCTGCAACATCGTCGACAGCCAGCAGTTCGGCGACGGCGACTCCGGGCTGTTCTTCATGCGGGTGCACTTCTCCGCCGAGCCCCCGGTCACCCTGGAGAAGCTGCACGCCAGCTTCGCCGCGACCGGGGACGCCTTCCGGATGGACTGGCAGATCCACCCCAGCGCCCAGCGCACCCGGATGCTGCTGCTGGTCAGCAAGTTCGGCCACTGCCTGAACGACCTGCTGTTCCGGGCGAGCAGCGGGGCGCTGCCGGTGGACGTGGTCGGGGTGGCCTCCAACCACACCGACTTCCAGGAGCTGGCCGCCTCCTACCATGTGCCGTTCCACCACATCCCGGTGACCGCCGACACCAAGCCGGAGGCCGAGGCGGCGCTGCTGGAGCTGATCGACCGCGAGCAGGTGGACCTGGTGGTGCTGGCCCGCTACATGCAGGTGCTCTCGGACGACCTGTGCAAGGCCCTGGCCGGGCGGGCGATCAACATCCACCACTCGTTCCTGCCGAGCTTCAAGGGCGCCAAGCCCTACCACCAGGCGCACGCCCGGGGCGTGAAGCTGATCGGCGCGACCGCGCACTATGTCACCGCCGCGCTGGACGAGGGCCCGATCATTGAGCAGGAGGTGGTCCGGGTCAGCCACGACGTCTCGCCGCAGCAGCTGGTGGCGCTGGGCCGGGACGCCGAGTGCCAGGCGCTGGCGCGGGCGGTGAAGTGGCACGCGGAGCACCGGGTGCTGCTGAACGGCAGCCGCACCGTGGTCTTCGGCTGAGTCGCAGGAAGCCGCAGGTCGGGTGGTGCGGGAGGGGCCGGAGGTTGTGCTGGGGTTGTGAAACTGTCGTCCGCTCAGGCGAGCGTGCGGCCGTTTGTCCGAACTGCCCCGCTAGCCTGTGAGTGATGAGCCTGTGACTGATGAGTCTGTGACTGATTCCGACCGGTCCTGTTCCAACGAGCTGAGAATCGCGGCATGGCGTGACGACACTGACGGTGAGTTCCGAGGAGTCCCAGGGCTGGGAGGTGCTGCGCGTCGCAGGCGAGATCGACCTGGTCACCGGCGGGCAGATCAGGGCCGAGCTGCACCGGCTGGTCGCCGGGGGCGGCCGCCAGGTGGTGCTGGACCTCGGCGCGGTGCGGTTCTGCGACTCCAGCGGCGTGGGCGTGCTGATCGGCGCGCGGCGGCTGCTCCGCTCCTGCTCCGGTGAGCTGCGGCTGGTGCTGCCGCCGGACGGCACGGTCGGCGAGCCCGACGGGCATGTGCACCGGGTGTTCACCGCGCTCGGGCTGCGGCGGCTGTTCGACATCTACCCGGACGTGGCCTCCGCCGCCACCCCGCCCGCCCCGCCGCTCGCCCGCCCCGCCTGACCCCCGCCCGCTCGATCGGCTCCCGCTCCGGGCGGCAGCGGGCGGCAGTCGGCGGACCAGTAGGCTCGGGGCCGTGACCGCAGTGAGCCTCAGCATCGTCCTGCCCGTGTACGGCGTCGCCGACTACCTGCCGCGCTGTCTGGATTCGATCCTCGCCGACCCGGGGGACGCCCCCGGCGTCGGCCCGCAGGCGTCGGCGGTGCGGCTCCAGGTGGTGGCCGTGGACGACTGCTCGCCGGACGGCAGCGGCGCGATCCTGGACGCCTACGCCGCCCGCGACCCCCGGCTCACCGTGCTGCACCTGGACCGCAACCGGGGCCTCGGCGGGGCCCGCGAGGCCGGATTGGCCGAGGCCACCGGCGAGTACGTCTGGTTCGTCGACAGCGACGACTGGCTGGCCGACGGCGCGGTCGCCGACGTCGCCGCCCGGCTGGCCGAGGTCCGGCCCGACGTCCTGGTCACCGGCTTCGCCCGGGTCTACCCCGACGGCAGCACCGAGCCGGACAGCTGGCGGCGGCTGCTCGACGGCGTCCCCGAGGCGTTCACCCTGGCCGAGCGGCCGGCGCTGCTCCAGATGATCCTCTCCGCCTGGAACAAGGTGGTCCGCCGGGAGTTCCTGCTCGGACTCGGCGTCCGCTTCGGCGACGGCTACTACGAGGACATCTCGGTCACCTACCCGCTGCTGCTGGCCGCCGAGCGGATCAGCTACCTCGACCAGGACGTCTACTTCTACCGGCGGCAGCGCGAGGGCGCGATCACCAACACCGCCTCGGCCAGGCACGCCGACGCGTTCGCCCAGTACGACGCGGTCTTCGGGTTCCTGGACCGCCGCCCGGAGGTCCCGCCGCAGCTGCGCCGCCTGGTCTTCGACCGGACCGTGAAGCAGGCGGTGACCATCCTGGACACCCCGGGCCTGGTCCCGAACAGCCTGCGCCGGGACTTCTTCGGCCGCACCGCCGACCACTTCGCCCGGCACCGCCCGGCCGGGTACACCCACCCGGGCGGGCTGCGCGGCGTCCAGTACCGGCTGGTGGAGCGCGACGCCTGGGCCGCCTACCAGCAGCTGCGTCCGCTCCAGGCGCTGCCGCGGACGCTCAAGCGGACTCTGCGGCAGGGCAGTCAGGGGCTGAAGCGGGGCGCGCGCAAGGCGGTCCGCGGGGCCGGGCGGCGCGGGATGTACGAGGCGTACCGGCGGCTACCGCTGGACCAGGGGCTGGCCGTCTACGCCGCCTACTGGTACCGGGGCTACGCCTGCAACCCGGCCGCGATCTACGAGAAGGCGCGCGAGCTGGCCCCGGCGGTGCGCGGGGTGTGGGTGGTGGAGACCAGGGCCCAGGCCGCCGCGCTGCCGCCGGGCGTGCCCTATGTGATCGCCAACACCCCGGCCTACCTGCGGGCCATGGCCACCGCCAAGTACCTGGTGAACAACGTCAACTTCCCGCACACGATGACCAAGCGGCCCGGTTCGGTGCACGTGCAGACCCAGCACGGCACCCCGCTGAAGCTGCTCGGCCTGGACCTGCGGGAGCACCCGGAGGCGGGTGGCGACATGGACTTCGACCGGATGCTGGAGCACGTCGCCCGCTGGGACTACCTGGTGTCGCCCAACCCGCACTCCACCGCGGCCTTCGGCAGCGCCTACCCCGGCCGCTACCGGGTGCTGGAGACCGGCTATCCGCGCAACGACCGGCTGTCGCGCGGCACCCCGGCCGAGATCGCCGCGATCCGGGAGCGGCTGGGCGTCCCCGAGGGCAGCACGGCGGTCCTCTACGCGCCCACTCACCGGGAGCAGCAGGCGGGTTACGTGCCGGCGCTGGACCTGGCCGCGCTGGCGGCCGAGCTGGGACCGGACGTCACCCTGCTGGTCCGCGCCCACTACTTCTACGACGACCCGGACCTCGGGGCCGCGGGCCCGGGCACAGTGCTGGACGTGTCCGGGCACCCCTCGGTGGAGGACCTCTACCTGGCGGCCGACATCCTGGTCACCGACTACTCCTCGACCATGTTCGACTATGCGGTGCTGGACCGCCCGATCGTGGTCTTCGCCCCCGACTGGGAGGACTACCAGCGGATCCGCGGCGTCTACTTCGACCTGCGTGCCGAGCCGCCGGGCTTGTTCACCACCACCCAGGACGAGCTGATCCGGGCCCTGCGGGACGGCTCGGCGACCGGCCCGGAGGCCGACAAGGCCCGGGCGGCCTTCCGCGCCCGGTTCTGCCCCTGGGACGACGGCGGCGCGGCCGAGCGGGTGGTCCGCGAGGTGTTCGGCCTGTCCTGACCGCCCTGACCACTGTCCTGACCTGACCACTGTCCTGACCTGGCCGTGCTGACCTGACCCGCGCTGACCTGAGTCGGTGTCACCGGCCCGGCCGGGCGGGTTGGTAGCGTCGGGAGTGCCGTGCCGGCTGGCGCGGCGGGCTTCCGACCGAGAGGGACCTCATGGCCACGACGATCCGCAGGGCGGTGATCCCGGCCGCCGGATTGGGCTCGCGCCTGCTGCCGCTGACCAAGGCGACTCCGAAGGAGATGCTGCCGGTCGGCGACAAGCCGGTGATCGAGCACACCGTGCGGGAGCTGGTGGCGTCCGGGATCACCGACATCACCATCGTGGTCTCCGGCGGCAAGTCCCTGATCCAGGAGCACTTCCGGCCGAACCCGGCGCTGGTCGACCAGCTCCGCGCGGACGGCAAGACCGCGTACGCGGACGCGGTGCAGGAGGTCGCCGAGCTGTCCCGGCGCGGCCACATCACCTATCTGGACCAGCACGGCCCGTACGGCAACGGCACCCCGGTGCTGAACGCGGCCCGCAACTTCGGCGACGAGCCGATGCTGGTGCTCTGGCCGGACGACGTCTTCGTGGCCGAGGTGCCGCGCGCCCAGCAGCTGATCCACGCGTACGAGGCGACCAACTGCCCGGTGCTGGCGCTGCTGCCGATGGAGCCGGCCGACTCGCAGCGCTACGGCGTGCCGGTGGTCAAGGAGGACCTGGACGACGGGCTGCTGCGGATCACCGGCTTGGTGGAGAAGCCCAAGCCGGCCGACGCCCCCTCCGCGTTCGCGGCCATCGGCGGCTATGTGGTCACCCCCGGCATCATCGACGAGCTGCGCGAGCAGACCAAGCGCTGGTACGAGCACCGCACCGGCGAGGTCTACCTGACCGACGCCATCAACGCCTACGCGGCCAGCCGGGCGGTCTACGGCCAGGTCATCCAGGGCCGCTGGTACGACACCGGCAACCCGGGCGACTACCTGGTCGCCCAGTTCGCGTCGGCGCTCGCGCACCCCGAGTACGGTCCGCTGCTGCGCAAGCTGGCCCGTGACCTGGACGGCCGGCCGGGCTGAGCGACGACCGCCGCAGCCGGCCGCACCGGCCGGCCCCGCGTCCGGTCAGCCGGTGGCCCGCGGTCGGTCAGCCGGTGAGCTGTTGCGAGAGCCAGATCAGCGACTGCGGCAGCATGGTCTGGAACACGGCGGTGGTGTGGTCGCCCTTGTCGAGGACCATCACCCGGCTCGGCCCGGGGTGGTGCAGCGCGCCGATCAGCTTCCGGGCGTCCGGGACGGTGCCCGGGTCCTGTAGCGAACCCGCCGCCAGGAGCACGATGTTCGGCTGCTGCCGCTCCGCCTTGAGCAGCAGGTACGGGTCGTTGGCGGCGGCCAGCCGCGGGTTGCGGGTGACGATCGCCGCGTCCGGCGCGTTGTAGCCGGACATGCTGACCGCGGCGTGGAAGCTGGTCGGGTACTGCACGGTGAGGTTGGCCGAGCAGTAGCCCCCGGCGGAGTAGCCCATGATCGCCCAGTGCGCGGCGTTGGGCGCGGCCCGGAAGTTCTTCTTGACCAGGTTGGGCACGTCCTTGGCCAGCCAGGTGGCGGTCTGGTAGCTCCCGGGCAGGTTGGCGCAGCCGGAGTCGTTGCCGCCGCCGAACATGTTCAGCGTGGCCGCGACCAGGATCATCGGCTTGGCCTTGCCCTCGCCCATCAGCTTCTGCAGCTCGGTGTTGGCCTTCATGGTGCCGAACCAGGCCTGCGGCGTGCCGGGGGTACCGGGCAGCAGCTCGACCACGGGAAAGTTGGTGTGGGCGTACTGCGGCTGGTTGTACTGCGGCGGCAGCCAGACGTACAGGTTGCCCTTGATCCGCGACTGCGGGCCGACGGCCTTGGTCTTGAGGACGCCGGTGCTGTAGGTGGTGAACGAGAGCTTCTCGGAGATGACGGTGCCGTCGCTGCCCGGCGCGCCGCTGATGGCGGTGCCGCCGCCGGTGAGCTGCACGGTGGCGTCGTCGCCGAAGAGGTCGCCCCAACTGTCGTAGAAGGGGCCCATGCTGTTGTTCACGTACACCAGGACCATCAGCACCGCGGCGGCCTGGCTGAACAGCGTCAGCCCGATCCGACCGCCGACCCGGACCGCCGTGGGTCCGGGTATTCGGTTCCAGAACACGGCCATGCCGATGACCGTCAGCACCACCAGGGCGATGCTGACGACGAAGAACGGCACTCCTGTGAGACTCATCGGTAACCCTTCCGGATCCCCCCGCCGTCGACTGCTGCCGCCAGGTGGACGGCAGCCGGACGGATTCCGCACGTAGTGACGCAGCGGAGGGCCGGCGCGTTGCGGCCTTCGGCGGCCTCAGAACGCGTGGCCGGATTCCGGGAGGGGAGCTTACCTTGAGGTTACCTGGGAGATCATTGGGTTTTTCATACCAGCGGATGACACCCGGACGGCCGGATGGCGGGACCGGGGGCAGCCGCTCCGCCGTCGCTGCTGACCTGCGGCTACGGCCGCGGCAGGGCCGGGTCGGTCCAGGGGAGGGCGGCGAACAGGTCGCGCAGCTCCTGCTTGACCACTTTGCGCAGGGTCTCGTTGCGCGGCAGCGCGTCCACCACCTCCAACTGCTCGGGGATCTTCTGCGTCATCAGCCCGGCCGCGCGCAGCCGCGCGGTGATCTCCGCCAGCGTCGGCGGCTCCTGCCCGGGCCTCCGCTCCACCACCGCGCACACCCGCTCCCCGCGCACCGGGTCGGGCAGGCCGATCACGGCCACCGCGCCGACGCGCGGGTCCTGGTAGATCAGGTCCTCGATCTCCTGCGGGGCGATGTTCTCGCCCTTGCGGATGATGATGTCCTTGAGCCGCCCGGTGAGCACCACATGGCCGTCCGGCCGGATGTGGCCGAGATCACCGGTGTGGAACCAGTCCCCGGCGGAGAAGGCCCGCGCGGTCAGCTCCGGATCGGTGTAGCCGCGACAGACCATCGGCCCCCGCAGCCACACCTCCCCGGTCTCCCCGGCCGCGGCGTCCCCGCCCCCCTCCGCTGCCCCGGCGCCCCCCTCCGGGCGGACCACTCGGACGATCCGGAGCTCCGCGCCGGTCACCGG
>Ga0302314_10003397_pt1 | contig 29370 bp, 25 predicted proteins | sample III_Palsa_N2_3_FD_200533 | JGI IMG/M metagenome (GOLD analysis project Ga0302314, IMG submission 200533) | Peat permafrost microbial communities from Stordalen Mire near Abisko, Sweden - III_Palsa_N2_3 | ecosystem: Environmental > Terrestrial > Soil > Palsa > Peat permafrost | place: Sweden...
CCAGCGCGCGCAGCAGCGCCTAGGCCTCCACCGCGTCCGGCACCGTCTCCAGGGCCAGGACGTCGGCGCCCGCCTCCGCCAGGACCTCCATCCTCGGCCGGTGGAAACGGGTCAACTCGGCGACGCTCACCCCGTAGCCGGAGCCGTTGACCACACTCGCGTGAAGTTGGTTGTGACACGATTTTCGTGACGAGGTGAGAGTGCATGGTGTCGATCAGGCGAACAGGATGCGCAGGCGAAAGAGGATGAAGCCAGCTCGTCCGTAAGTCTGGCGTTTGAGGAACCTGGCACGGTTGACGTTGCCTTCGACTGCTCCGGAGCTGTAGGGGAGGGTGAGGCCGGCGGTGACGGCGGCCCCGCGCGGACGGGGCCCGTTGAGGGGTCAGGCCTGTGCTGCGGGCAGGGGGATGTCGCGCAGGCCGCGCAGGGGCGAGGCCAGCAGCCAGAGACCGGTCAGCGACATGATCGTGGCGCCGATCCACAGGGTGGTGCGCAGTCCGAGCCAGGTCCCCACCGTTCCGCCGAGCAGGGCGCCGACGGGGGTGGTGCTGTAGATCAGCCAGCGGAGCGAGGCATTCACCCGGCCGAGCAGCTCCGGCGGGCACGCCGACTGGCGATAGGAGACCTGCGCGGTGTTGTAGACGGCCCCGGCCGCATTGAAGGCCGCCCAGCCCGCGGCGTAGGTGAGTGAGCCCCATCCGTGTCCGGCCAGCGGCATCAGAAAGGTCAGTGGCGCCGGCACCACCAGTGCCACCCACATGATGCGGGCCGTCCCGACCCTCTCGGCCAGCCGCCGGGCGACCAGGCTGCCCGCGAAACCGCCCATGGTGCCGAGCCCCAGGACCAGGCCGACCTGCGCGGGAGAGGCGTGCAGGGTGCGCAGCAGGAACACCACCTCGATGGAGGTGACCAGCGAGATCGCGAGGTTCGCGGTGGCGGTGCAGGCGGCGATCTTCCGCAGGATGGCGTTGCCCAGGACGAATCGCAGGCCGACCTTCATCGCCTCGCGGAAGCCGACCCGGGCGGCCGCCGGGACGGGTTCGGGTCCGGCCTCGCGCACCCGGATCAGGCAGAGGCTGAGCACGCTTATCGCAAAGGAGAAGGAGTCGGCGGCGACGGCGCGGGCCGCGCCGATCAGGCTCGCCAGTCCCGCCCCGAGTGTGGGCCCGATCGAATCGGCGAAGGTCTCGGTGGCCCTCAGCTTGCCGTTGCCGTCGACGAGTTGCTCCCGTGTCAGCAGCGTCGGCAGGTAGCTCAGGTCGGCGACGTCGAAGACGACCCGGAGGCAGGCCGTGGCCAGGATCGCCACATACACCTGCCAGAGGACGACATGTCCGAAGAGCGATATCAGCGGTATGGACCCCAGCGCGATCATGCTCCCGACATCGGACCAGATCATCAGGGTGCGTCGGCGCATGCGGTCGACCAGGACACCGGCCGGGAGGGTCAGCAGCAGGAAGGGGAGGCGGCCCAGCATCCCGATCATGGAAACCTGAAAGGTCGTCGCTCTCAGCGTCTCCACGGCGAGCAGGGGCAGGACAAGGGTGGAGACTGCGGAGCCGACGTCGCTGACCGCGCCACCGGTCCAGAACAGCAGGAACGGCTTGTGTCGCCAGAGCGTGGTGGGCGTGGCGAGACTACTGGGCGCTTTTGGCATGGTCTGTTCAGGCACACGTCATGTCTACAGGAGCAGACCCGGCCTGGCCAGGCTAGTTTTCAGATCTTCACATCTGCCATGCTCGGCCTCGGCACGACCTCCTCACGGGTGGGTCATCCGCAGCACGTCCAGCGCGGTGTCCAGCTGCTGCTCAGTGAGCTTGCCTTGGGCGATGTATCCGCGCTCGACCACGACCTGACGGATCGTCTTCTCCTCCGCCAATGCCTGTTTGGCGACCTTCGCGGCCTCCTCGTAGCCGATCCAGCGGTTCAGCGGGGTCACCACCGCGGGGGAGGATTCGGCGTACATCCGCAGCCGGTCGGTGTTGGCGGTGATGCCGTCCACCGTCCGGTCCGCGAGCAGCCGGGCGGCGTTGGCGAGCAGCCGGATCGACTCCAGCAGATTGCGGGCGATCACCGGCAGCATCACATTGAGCTCGAAGTTCCCCGCGGCCCCCGCCGCCGCCACGGTCGCGTCATTGCCGGTGACCTGTGCGGCGACCATCGCCACGGCCTCCGGGATCACCGGGTTGACCTTGCCCGGCATGATCGAGGAGCCGGGCTGCAGGTCGGGCAGGTTGATCTCGCCCAGGCCCGTGCGCGGGCCCGAGCCCATCCAGCGCAGATCATTGGCGATCTTGGTGAACCCCACGCCGATGGTGCGCAGTTGCCCGCTGAGCTCGACCAGCCCGTCCCGCGCGCCCTGGGCCTCGAAGTGGTTCCTGGCCTCGGTCAGCGGCAGCCCGGTCGCCCGCGCGACCTCGGCGATCACGGCCGCGGAGAACCCGGGCGGGGTGTTGATCCCGGTCCCGACGGCGGTGCCGCCCAGCGGCAGCTCGGCGACGCGCGGCAGCGTCGCCCGCAGCCGCTCCGCCCCGTAGCGCACCTGCGCCGCGTATCCGCCGAACTCCTGACCCAGCGTCACCGGCGTCGCGTCCATCAGGTGCGTCCGCCCCGACTTCACCACCCCCGCGAACTCCTCGGCCTTGCGCTCCAGCGCAGCCGCCAGATGCTCGAGGGCGGGGACGAGGTCGTTGCTGACCCCGGCCGTCGCCGCGATGTGGATCGAACTGGGGAAGACGTCGTTCGAGGACTGGCTGGCGTTCACCTGGTCATTGGGGTGGACCGGTGTGCCGAGCCGCTCGCCCGCCAGCGTCGCGACGACCTCGTTGACGTTCATATTGGACGAGGTGCCCGAGCCGGTCTGGAAGACGTCGATGGGGAACTCGGCGTCCCACCGGCCCGCCGCGACCTCCTCGGCCGCGGCGGCGATCGCCTCGGCGGTCGCGCGGTCCAGCACCCCCAGCTCGGCGTTGACCTTCGCCGCAGCGGCCTTGATCCGCGCCAGCGCGGCGATGTGCGCGGGCTCCAGGCGCTGCCCGGAGACCGGGAAGTTCTCCACCGCGCGCTGCGTCTGCGCCCCCCACTTGGCCGCGGCGGGCACCCGCACCTCGCCCATGGAGTCGTGCTCGATCCGGTACTCGCTCATGGTCATGACCTCCACAGACGACAGCACCCCCCACCCAACAGCTGTTCCCGGAACCTGTCCCGTATTCGGGGACAAAAGCGCGTTCGGGCGTGTCGGGCAGGGGGCGCAGGCCGCGCGGTGCGGTCTACCGCACCGGGATGCTGGTGATCAGCGGCTGGGCGTCACCCGGGTCGGCGAAGAAGTCGTTGCCCTTGTCGTCCACGACGACGAACGCCGGGAAGTCCTCGACCTCGATCCGCCAGACCGCCTCCATGCCCAGCTCGGCGTACTCCAGGACCTCGACCTTCCTGATGCAGTCCAGGGCGAGCCGGGCGGCCGGGCCGCCGATGGAGCCCAGGTAGAAGCCGCCGTGCTTGGCGCAGGCGTCGGTGACCTGCTGGGAGCGGTTGCCCTTGGCGAGCATCACCATGGAGCCGCCGGCCGCCTGGAACTGGTCGACGTAGGAGTCCATCCGCCCGGCCGTGGTGGGGCCGAAGGAGCCGGAGGCGTAGCCCTCGGGGGTCTTCGCCGGGCCCGCGTAGTAGACGGGGTGGTCCTTGAGGTACTGCGGCATGCCCTCGCCCGCGTCCAGCCGCTCCTTGATCTTGGCGTGGGCGATGTCGCGGGCCACGACCAGGGTGCCGGTGAGCGAGAGGCGGGTCTTGACCGGGTGCCGGCTGAGCTCGCTGCGGATGTCGGCCATCGGCTGGTTGAGGTCGATCCGGACGACCGCGTCGTCCAGGTGCTCGTCGGTGGTCTCCGGGAGGTACTTCGCCGGGTCGGTCTCCAGCTGCTCCAGGAAGACGCCCTCGGCGGTGATCTTGCCCAGCACCTGGCGGTCGGCCGAGCAGGAGACGGCCATGGCGACCGGCAGCGAGGCGCCGTGCCGGGGCAGGCGGACGACCCGGACGTCGTGGCAGAAGTACTTGCCGCCGAACTGGGCGCCGATGCCGATCTTCTGGGTCAGCTCGTGCACCCGGGCCTCGAGCTCCAGGTCGCGGAAGCCGTGGCCGGTCGCCGAGCCCTCGGTCGGCAGCGTGTCCAGGTAGTGGGCGGAGGCGTACTTCGCCGTCTTCAGGGCGAACTCGGCGCTGGTGCCGCCGACGACGATGGCGAGGTGGTACGGCGGGCAGGCGGCGGTGCCGAGACCGCGGATCTTCTGCTCCAGGAAGGCCATCATCGACGACTCGTTGAGGATCGCCTTGGTCTCCTGGAAGAGGTACGACTTGTTGGCGCTGCCGCCGCCCTTCGCCATGAAGAGGAACTTGTACGCGTCGCCGTCGGTCGCGTACAGCTCCACCTGCGCGGGCAGGTTGCTGCCGGTGTTCTTCTCGTCCCACATGGTCAGCGGGGCCATCTGCGAGTAGCGCAGGTTGAGCTTGGTGTACGCGTCGTAGATGCCGTGCGACAGCGCCGACTCGTCCGTGCCGGAGGTGAGGACGTTCTGGCCGCGCTTGCCCATGACGATCGCGGTGCCGGTGTCCTGGCACATCGGCAGCACGCCGCCGGCCGCGATGTTGGCGTTCTTCAGCAGGTCCAGGGCGACGAAGCGGTCGTTGGGGCTGGCCTCGGGGTCGTCCAGGATGCGGCGCAGCTGCTGCAGGTGCGCGGGGCGCAGCAGGTGCGAGATGTCGTGCATCGCCTCGGCCGCGAGCAGCCGCAGCGCCTCGGGCTCGACCTGCAGGAAGCGCCGCCCGTTCGCCTCGAACGTGCTGACGCCCTCGGTGGTCAGCAGCCGGTACGGGGTGGGGTCCGCGCCGAGCGGCAGCAGGTCGGTGTAGGCGAAGTCGGGCATGAGAGCACATTCCTCACGGTCGGGGCGGCGGTGGTGGTGCGGCGCACCGTTCAGGATAGGCAGTCCGTGCTGCCCACCGGGGGTGTCAGGAGGCGTACCGGGGTGACTATCCTCACCCTGTGGACAACTCATCGCTGCCCGATCCGTTGAAGAAGCCTGCCGCGCCCGAGACTTCGGCGGCGAAGCCGTTTGCCGACCCGGCGGACATGCGTGCCTCCGACGCGGACCGCGAGCGGGTTGCCGAGGCGCTGCGTGAGGCGTATGCCGAGGGCAGGCTCACCGTCGACGAGCACGCGGAGCGGGTGGACGCCGTGTACGCGGCGAAGACCATGGGCGAACTGGTGCCGCTGACCCGTGACCTGCCGGTCCACGGCGAGGTGCACCAGCCCGTGTCGATGGCCAAGCCCACGCCGGAGCCGGACCGGCAGGAGGCCCCGGCCCGCACCGAGGACCCGCAGATGATCGCGGTCTTCGGCGGCGCGGAGCGCCGGGGGCGTTTCCGGGCGGGCAGGCTGATCCGGGCCATCGCGGTCTTCGGCGGTGTGGAGATCGATCTGACCGAGGCGGTGTTCGACGCACCGGAGCTGGTGATCAACTGCACGGCGGTGTTCGGCGGGGTCGAGATCAAGGTGCCCGACCACGTGACGCTGCGTGGCGGCGGGATAGGCATCTTCGGGGGCTCCGACATCCAGCAGCAGGAGGGCACCGACGCTTCGAGCCCGATCGTGACCATCAAGAGCGTCTGCGTGTTCGGCGGGGTCGAGGCGAAGCGCAAGCGGCGGAGCAAGGTGAGGAACGCACTGCGGCGCGCCTTCGAGGAACTCGACGGGCTCGACCGGGACGACCGCTGGGAGCGCCGCCGGGACCGGCACGGTGACCGGCACAGGGATCGGCACGGCGACCGGCACGGTGACCGGTACTGACTGCACGTAATCCGACTTTCTGTTCATCGGATTGTGTGCGGTGTGCATGAATCGCGTGTCGGCGGGGTAGATGCTGGCTCACATCGCCTCGCCGCACGACAGCGGATTCGCTGGGTCGTTCGGCGGTGTGGACCCTCCCCGGACTGCCGTCAGGAGTGCGCTGTGCTTCATCCGATAGAAGCCCGTTTGGACGCGAACCGTTCACACGTCCCAACACAGCGCGGGCATACGGATGACACCCCGTGGCACTCGAATGCTGCTTGTCGCCGGGACGAGGCCGGGTTGTTCTTCGCCCCCTCCAAGGAGCCCACTGCGGCCAGGCTCGCCCGCGAGGAGCGGGCCAAGCAGGTCTGCGGGCGCTGCCCGGTGCTGCTGGAGTGCCGCGAGCACGCGCTGCTCCAGCCCGAGCCGTACGGCGTGTGGGGCGGTCTGACCGCCGCCGAGCGCCGGGTGGTGCTGGCCCGCCGCCGCCGCCGGGAGCAGGAGCTCCGGGAGGCGGCGCGGGTCGGCACTCAGGTCGCCGCAGCGGGCTGAACCGCAGCGGGTCGAACTGCAGGGCAAACGTTCCTGCAGGGGAGCGGTGTCAGCGAGCGCGGTCGAAGTCGATCGCGCTGTAGGCGCGGAGCTTCGACAGCTTGTGCTCGCTCTCGATCCGGCGGATCGTCCCGCTCTTGGAGCGCATCACCAGCGAGCTGGTGGTGGCGGTCTCCGCCTTGTAGTGGACGCCGCGCAGCAGCTCGCCGTCCGTGATGCCGGTCGCGACGAAGAACACGTTCTCGCCGCTGACCAGGTCGTTGACGTGCAGCACCCGGTCGAGGTCGTGGCCGGCGTCCAGGGCCTTGCGGCGCTCGGGCTCGTCCTTGGGCCACAGTCGGCCCTGGATCACACCGCCGAGGCACTTGATGGCGCAGGCCGCGATGATGCCCTCGGGCGTGCCGCCGACACCGAGCAGCAGGTCCACGCCGGTGCCTTCGCGCACGGCCATGATCGCTCCGGCGACGTCGCCGTCCGAGATGAACTTGATCCGTGCGCCGGTGGCACGGATCTCGGCGGCCAGCTTCTCGTGGCGGGGCCGGTCGAGCAGGACCACGGTGACGTCCTCGGGCGCGCAGCCCTTGGCGCGCGCGACCGCCTGGACGTTGTGCGCCACCGGGGCGGTGATGTCGACGGTTCCGGCCGCCTCCGGCCCGGCCACCAGCTTGTCCATGTAGAAGACGGCGCTGGGGTCGAACATGGTGCCCCGGTCGGCGACGGCGAGAACCGCCACCGCGTTGGGCATGCCCTTGGCGGTGAGGGTGGTCCCGTCCACCGGGTCAACGGCCACATCGCACTCGGGGCCGGTGCCGTCGCCGATCCGCTCCCCGTTGAAGAGCATCGGGGCGTCGTCCTTCTCGCCCTCGCCGATGACGACGACGCCGTTCATCGACACGGTGTGGACCAGGGTGCGCATGGCGCGCACGGCTGCGCCGTCGGCGCCGTTCTTGTCGCCGCGCCCGACCCAGCGGCCGGCGGCCATGGCAGCGGCCTCGGTCACGCGGACGAGCTCAAGGGCAAGGTTTCTGTCAGGCGCCTCCGGGGCGACCTCCAAGGAAGAAGGCAGGCTGTGCTGGTTGTGCGGGTGCTGCTCGGTCATCGGTCCCGTACCTCTCTGTACGACGACGGCCGGATGAGGGTCCTGCGATCGTATCTTCGACCTGCGGAAATGTCTGTGGCGCGCGGCACGTACCCCCCGGTGCTCGGCGGGACGGAGGCCATGGGTCACCATAAGCGGGTGGCTACAGAAAACCCGGCAGAGCAGATCGGTACAGCTCCCACGACGACGCAGAAGCGTCCGGGCATGGGTGCCAAGTCCATCAAGGACATGGTCCTGTCGCTGATCGCGGTGATGGCCGCCGGCGGCGTGATCTACCTCTTCATCCCGCACAGCGGCGGCAACGGGGTGCACGCGGTCGAGGGCGGTATCACCTCGTCCGTGGACTCCGCGCGCCGCGCGGCCCCGTACCCGGTGCTCGCCCCGGTCGGCCTGCCCTCGGGCTGGACCGCGACCCAGGTGAACTACGACGGCATGGACCCGGCGAACTCGGTCTGGTCGCTCGGCTACATCGACCCGAGCGGGCAGTACGTCTCCGTGCAGCAGAGCAACGGCGCGGCGGCGAGCTTCATCTCCAGCGTGACCACCAGCGGCGTGAAGGTGGCCGGCAGCACGACGGTCGACGGCGTCGCCTGGAGCCACTACCAGGGCACGAACTACCGGGCACTGGTGCTGCAGACACCCAAGGTGACGACGGTGGTGACCGGGACCGAGTCCTATGCGGCGATGGCGACGTTCGCGGCGGCGTTGAAGAGCAGCTGACAGACGCGCAAGTGCCCCGGTCGAAGGACTCGACCGGGGCAGCGTTGTACGCGGGCGCGTGTGCGGCGCGGGATCAGACGGTGGTGACGACCTCGTCGTACTCCAGGCGCGGGGAGCGCGGGAACCAGGCGTTCTCGCCGGGCTTGCCGATGTTGACGACGGCCAGCACGGAGTGGTCGCCGTCGGCGAAGAAGTCCTTGTTGATGGCGGCGGCGTCGTAACCGGTCATCGGGCCCGCGGCCAGGCCGGCGGCGCGGACGCCCAGGATGAAGTACGCGACCTGCAGGGTGGCGTTCAGGGTGGAGGCGCTCTCGCGGCCCGGACGCTCGGAGAAGAAGAGGTCCTTGGCCTTCGGGAAGTGCGGGAAGAGCTTGGGCAGCTCCTCGTGGAACTCGTGGTCGGCGGCGAGGATGGCGACCAGCGGGGCCTTGGCGGTCTTGTCCTTGTTGCCGTCGGCCAGGTGCGAGACCAGGCGGGCGCGGGCGTCGTCCGAACGGACCAGGACGATGCGCAGCGGCGACATGTTCATCGAGGTCGGGGCGTACTTGACCAGGTCGTAGACGGCCTGGATCTGCTCGTCGGTGACCGGCTCGTCCGTGAAGGTGTTGGCCGTGCGGGCCTCGCGGAAGAGGAGGTCCTGGGCGGCGGGGTCAAGGACGAGAGCGTCAGCAACAGTCATGAGTGCACCTCTGCGAAAGTCTGGGGCGGCAGGAGCGCCGCTTGCCTCCTCCAACATAGGTGAACGTTCAACTATTTCCCAAGGCGAACCGGGTCAGAGTGATCCACGTCACTCACTCCCCGGTGCCCTCCGCCTCTCCTTCGGCCAGCGCGGCGTCCAGCCGTTCCCGGGCGCCGTCCAGCCAGCGCTCGCACACCTTCGCCAACTGCTCCCCCCGCTCCCACAGGGCGAGGGACTCCTCCAGCGAGGTGCCACCCGTCTCCAGCTTGCGCACGACCTCGAGCAGGGCGTCCCGGGCCTGCTCGTAGCCCAGGGCATCGTCCACTGCCGCGCTGTCCGACTGCTTCGTCATGGTGCTCAGCCTACGGCCGGGGGCCGACACGTCACCGTGACCGCGAACTCGCCCCCGGCCACCCGCGCACGCAGCGCCTCGCCTTCGGCGACCTGCGCCGGATCGCGCACCACCGCGCCGTCCTCCCGCTGCAGGACCGCGTAGCCGCGCTGCAGCGTCGCCGCGGGTGAGAGCGCGACCACCCGGGCGAGGGTGTGGGAGAGCTCCCCGGCGGCCCGCTCCAGCCGGTGGTCCAGGGTGCGGCGGGAACGCTCCAGCAGGGCGGACACCTCGGCGGCGCGCTCGTCCACCATCCGGTGCGGATGGGCCAGCACCGGGCGGCTGCGCACCGACTCCAGCCCGCTCCGCTCCCGGTCCATCCGCGACCGGATGCCGTACCTGGCCCGGTCGCGCAGCCCGTGCACCCGCGCCAGCTCCTCCCGCACATCGGGGACGACGCGCTTCGCCGCGTCCGTCGGCGTCGAGGCGCGGAGGTCGGCGACGTAGTCCAGCAGCGGCTGGTCGGGCTCATGGCCGATGGCGCTGACCACCGGCGTCCTGGCCGCGGCGACCGCGCGGACCAGCGCCTCGTCCGAGAAGGGCAGCAGGTCCTCGACGCTGCCCCCGCCCCGGGCGACGATGATCACGTCCACCTCGGGGTGCTCGTCCAGCTCCTTCACCGCGGCGATCACCTCGGGAACGGCGTGCACCCCCTGCACCGGGACGTTGCGCACCTCGAAGCGCACGGCCGGCCAGCGCCTCCGCGCGTTCTGCAGCACGTCCCGCTCGGCGGCGGACGCGCGGCCGGTCACCAGGCCGATGCACTGCGGCAGGAACGGCAGCGGCCGCTTGCGCTCGGCGGCGAACAGCCCCTCCGCGCCGAGGGTGCGCTTCAGCAGCTCCAGCCGCGCCAGCAGATCGCCCAGGCCGACCAGCCGGATCTCGGCGGCGCGCAGCGACAGCGTCCCGCGCGGGCCGTACCACTCGGGCTTGGCGTGCATCACCACCCGCGAGCCCTCGGTGACCAGGTCGGCGACCGGGTCGAAGACCGAGCGGTAGCAGGTGACCGAGAGCGAGACGTCCTCGGAGGGGTCACGGAGCGTCAGGAACACCACCCCGGCACCGGGCCGGCGGCTCAGCTGGGTGATCTGCCCCTCCACCCAGACCGCGCCGAGTCGGTTGATCCAGCCGCCGATGAGCTGGGAGACCCGGCCGACCGGGATCGCTGCTTCGGCTGACGTGTCGAGGGCCATGCGCCGAGCCTAACGGCCGGGTACGACAGCGCGGCAGATGCCGGACGGGCCCCGGTAGTCTGGAGGCATGCCTGCTGCTACCGCTTCCCGCCGTGTCCTGCTCGCCGCACCGCGCGGCTACTGCGCCGGTGTCGACCGTGCCGTCATCGCCGTGGAACAGGCCCTGGAGCAGTACGGGGCCCCCATCTACGTGCGCAACGAGATCGTGCACAACAAGTACGTCGTGCAGACGCTCGAGAAGAAGGGCGTCATCTTCGTCAGCGCGACCGAAGAGGTCCCCGAGGGCAACATCGTGGTCTTCTCCGCGCACGGCGTCGCCCCCTCCGTCCACGACGAGGCGGAGCGCGGCAAGCTGGCCACCATCGACGCGACCTGCCCGCTGGTCACCAAGGTCCACAAGGAGGCCCTCCGCTACGCCGAGGAGGACTACGACATCCTGCTGATCGGGCACGAGGGCCACGAGGAGGTCATCGGCACGATGGGCGAGGCGCCCGAGCGCACCCATCTGGTGGACGGGCCCAAGGACGTCGAGAACGTGAAGGTCCGCGACGAGTCCAAGGTGGTGTGGCTCTCGCAGACCACCCTTTCGGTGGACGAGGCCATGGCCACCGTCGGCGCGCTGAGGACCCGCTTCCCGCTGCTGACCAGCCCGCCCAGCGACGACATCTGCTACGCCACGCAGAACCGGCAGGTGGTGATCAAGCAGATCGCCGCCGAGTCCGACCTGGTGATCGTGGTCGGCTCGCGCAACTCCTCCAACTCGGTGCGGCTGGTCGAGGTCTCGCTGGAGGCCGGCGCCAAGGCCGCGTACCTGGTCGACTTCGCCGACGAGATCGACGAGGCCTGGCTGGACGGCGTCACCACGATCGGCCTGACCAGCGGCGCCTCGGTGCCGGAGATCCTGGTGGACGGCGTGCTGGAGTGGCTGGGCGAGCGCGGCTACGGCGATGTCGAGGTCGTCCGCACCGTCGAGGAGCACCTGCAGTTCTCGCTGCCGAAGGAGCTGCGCCGCGACCTCCGCGCCGAAGCGACCGGCAAGTCAGGAAAATAGAGCGCGCGGACGGGGTAGGCCATACGTTGGCGATAACTGGTTCTGCGACGAACAGGGGTATCACGACGTGAACGTCTTCGGTGTGGACATCGGCGGCTCCGGCATCAAGGGGGCTCCGGCCGACCTGGTGAAGGGGGCGCTGGCCCAGGAACGGCTCAAGGTGGCCACCCCCCATCCGGCCGAGCCCAAGGCCGTGGTCGAGGCCGTGCGCGAGGTGGTCACCCACTTCGACTGGCAGGGCCCGGTCGGCCTGACCTTCCCCGGCGTGGTCGTGGACGGCCGCACGCTCACCGCTGCCAATGTCGACAAGGGCTGGATCGGCCTGGACGCCCGTGCCCTGTTCTCCGACGCCCTCGGCCTGCCCGTCGCCGTCGTCAACGACGCCGACGCGGCCGGGATGGCCGAGGTCGCCTACGGCGCGGGCAAGGGCCGCAAGGGCGTGACGCTGCTGCTCACCCTGGGCACGGGGATCGGCAGCGCGCTCTTCGTCGACAATGTGCTGGTCCCCAACACCGAGCTCGGGCACCTGGAGCTGAACGGGCACGACGCCGAGAAGCACGCGTCCTCGGCGGCCAAGGAGGAGCACGACTGGAGCTGGTCGCACTGGGCCACCCGGCTCGACGACTACTTCGCCATGGTGGAGACCCTGTTCTCGCCGCAGCTGATCATCATCGGCGGTGGCGTGAGCCGCAAGACCGACAAGTTCCTTCCGCTGCTGAAGCCGCTGCGCGCGGAGATCGTCCCGGCGCAGCTGCAGAACGACGCCGGGATCGTCGGTGCGGCGATGCTGGCGTCGCAGCTCAAGGCCTGATCAGGCGCGTCAGGAGCTCCTCCGCCGGGCCCGGGTCAGCGCGAAGTGGCGGGCCAGGGTGATCACGACCGAGAGCGCGGTCCCGGCGAAGAGCCAGCCGGCCTGCAGCGCCAGCGAGGTGGCGAGGCCGATCAGCTGTCCGACCAGGCCGCTGGACGGCCCCGTCCCGAGGGCGCCCAGCGTGACCGCGAACGCGATGGGCCCGCTGATCGGCGCCGCGGCCAGGTCGGCGGGCCGGACCCGCACCGCGACCTGGAAGCTGATCGCGACATAGACCAGGCCCATGAGGATGCCCGAACCGTCGAACAGCCAGTAGTCGACCGCCCCGCCCAGGAAGGTCGCGGCGAGCGTCACCACGGCCGAGCCGATGGCGGTCAGCCGCTGCGGCGTACGGGGGGAGCTGCGCGGCACAGGGCGGCCGGTGCCGGCGGCGGGGCGGAACCCCGGGGCGCGGCTGGGCTCGGGGGAGCGTGCCGGACCGGGTACGGCCGGGGCTTCCATGACACCGGGGCGTTCGTCAGACCTGCGTCGGTACTCCACGAGACCAACGTACGGTCGGATGAACGCCACCCCGGGGCACGGACACGCCGGTAGCGGGCCGCTGTCACCCGCTGTGCCTATCCGGCACGCGGTACGGACTGTTCTCGGACCTCCGTAGACTGGGGAACCGTCCCCCCGCCCCGCCTCCCTCCAGGAACACGCCACATGTCGCTTTCGATCGGAATCGTCGGCCTGCCGAATGTCGGCAAGTCCACGCTGTTCAACGCCCTTACCAAGAACGACGTGCTGGCAGCCAACTACCCGTTCGCCACGATCGAGCCCAACGTCGGCGTCGTCGGCGTGCCCGACGCGCGTCTCGCCGTGCTGGCGGAGATCTTCGGCTCGCAGCGGCTGCTCCCGGCGACGGTGGACTTCGTGGACATCGCGGGCATCGTGCGCGGCGCGAGCGTGGGAGAGGGCCTGGGCAACAAGTTCCTGGCGAACATCCGTGAGTCCGACGCGATCTGCCAGGTCATCCGGGCCTTCGAGGACCCGGACGTGGTCCACGTCGACGGCAAGGTCTCGCCCGAGGACGACATCGAGACCATCAACACCGAGCTGATCCTCGCGGACCTGCAGTCCATCGAGAAGGTGATCCCCCGGCTGCAGAAGGAGTCCCGCCTGAAGAAGGAGTCGGCGGCGACCCTCAAGGCCGCCGAGGCCGCCCAGGCGATCCTGGAGTCCGGCAAGACCCTCTTCGAGGCCGGCTTCGACAAGGAGTCCGTCCGCGACCTGCACCTGCTCACCGTCAAGCCCTTCCTCTACGTCTTCAACGTGGACGAGGACGAGCTGATGGACGAGGACTTCAAGGCCGCGCAGCGCGCCCTGGTCGCCCCCGCCGAGGCGATCTTCCTCAACGCCAAGATCGAGTCCGAGCTGATCGGCATGGACGACGCCGAGGCGCTGGAGCTGCTCCAGTCGATGGGCCAGGAGGAGGCCGGCATGGCCACCCTCGGCCGCGTCGGCTTCGAGACCCTCGGCCTGCAGACCTACCTGACGGCCGGCCCCAAGGAGGTCCGCGCCTGGACCATCAAGAAGGGCGCGACCGCCCCCGAGGCCGCCGGTGTGATCCACACCGACTTCCAGAAGGGCTTCATCAAGGCCGAGATCGTCTCCTACGACGACCTGGTCGAGTGCGGCTCCATCCCCGAGGCCCGCGCCAAGGGCAAGTCCCGCATCGAGGGCAAGGACTACGTCATGCAGGACGGCGACGTCGTCGAGTTCCGCTTCAACGTCTAGCGACGTGATCGGGGGGCTGCGGCCCGGCCGCTCCTCGGAGTGGCCGGGCCGTCCCCGTCTCGAAACCCGCAGGACACGGGCCAGTTGGCGTCCGCCCCGGGCCCTGCACGGGGTGCGATGCGCGAAAGCCCGGGCGGCCACTGCTCGTTCGCGTCCGCACCGCCGTCGCCGAGGTGTCGGCCCGTCAGCTCATCAGGCCGTTGATGTCGCCGTAGCCGAGCTCGTCGGCCAGGGCGGTGTAGGTGCCGGTCTCGGCCAGTTCGACGGCCGTGCGGCGGACGACGGCGTAGGCGGCCGCGGCGACGGAGGAGCCGAGGCTGACCCGGGCCACGCCGAGCTTGCCGAGCTCCGGGACCGAGGGGGATCCGGGGCCGGCCAGGATGTTCAGCGGGGCGGTGACGACCTCGGTGAGTGCGGCGATCAGGACCGGGTCCGCGACGCCCGGCACGAAGACGCCGTCCGCGCCCGCGGCGAGGTACGCCGCCGCGCGGGCCAGGGTGTCCTGCAGGCGGGTGGCGGGGTCGCCGACGGAGAAGAGGTAGGTGTCGATCCTGGCGTTGATGTAGAGGGGGACCCCGGTCGCGTCCGCCGCCGCGCGGGCCGTCGCGATGCGCGCGGCCTGCTCCTCGGTGGGGCGCAGCAGGGAGGCGCCCTCGAGGTGGTGCTTGTCCTCGATGTTGATGCCCACGGCGCCGGCCGCGATCACGCCGGTGACGGTCTCGCCGACCTCGGCCGGGGTCGCGCCGAAGCCGCTCTCGATGTCGGCGGACACCGGGACGTCGACGGCGGCCACCACCCGGGCGACCAGGGCGAGGGCCTGGTCGCGGTCGAGCCGGTTGCCGTCGGCGGCGCCGAGGCCCCAGGCGACTCCGGCGCTGGTGGTGGCGAGGGCGGGGGCGCCTGCCTGCTGGACGAGCCGCGCGCTCGCGGCGTCCCAGACGTTGGCGAGGGCGAGCGGGGCGGTGGCGGTGTGGAGGGAGCGGAAGAGCCGGGCCTTGTCCTGGTGAGCAGTCATGGGGCCATGAGATCAGGGCGGGGGCGGTACCCGCTGAACATTCTACGAACTGGTGTTCCAGTGGACGGGGTCAAGAGCCGCACTACGATGGCCTGATGGGGGACACCGAATCTCGGCCGTACGTGCTGATGCGCCAGGACGACAACGGCAACCGCTATGTGATGGACCGCTTCTCCGGTCTCGCCGAGGCGGAGGCCGCCGCTGAGCTGTTCGAGGCACAGACCCGTCCCGCATAGGCTCGGTCCTGTGACGGTGACTGAGAAGCGGATCGTTGTCGGGGGCGCCCTGCTGCACGAGGGGCGGGTGCTGGCCGCGCGCCGCAGCGCCCCGGCCGAGGTGGCCGGGCGGTGGGAGTTCCCCGGTGGCAAGCTGGAGCCGGGGGAGACCCCGCCGGAGGCGCTGGTGCGCGAGCTGCGGGAGGAACTGGGCGTCGAGGCCCGCGCGGTGGCGCGGATCCCCGGGGCCTGGCCGGTCCGTGCGGACCTGGAGCTGCACATCTGGACGGCCGAGTTGGTCTCCGGCACGCCCGAGCCGCTGCAGGACCATTCCGAGCTGCGCTGGCTGACGGCGCTCCAACTGCATGACGTCGACTGGCTGGACCAGGACCGTTTCGCATTGCCGCACGTCACAGCCTTGCTCGGAACTTGACCCATACGCCAGGGTAGGGGGAGGTTTGATCGGGTATGTGAGTATCTGGCTGCCCACCCCGAGCGGCGGCCCACTACCCGGGACTGGGGTCGTACGTGAGGGAGCCACGCCGCAAGTCGAGCGCCGCCGCCCGTGCGCGCCTGCGCCGCAGGGTCGCCAGCAGGACCCGCCCGGCCGGTACGGCCCTGCCGCCGGGAGCGGCCGACGCCCCGGGCGGCGCCGTGCTCTCCGGCAGCCGCAGCCGCCCGCCCACCCCCTTTCCCACCTCGGCCCCCGCTCCCGCCCCGGCGCCGGCCCCGGAGACGCGCGGCTCCCTCCCCGGCGATCCCCCGCCCGGCCGCAGCATCCTGGACGTGGTCCGCGTGGCGGCCGGGATCCTGGACGCGTCCGGGCGGGTGGTGCTGTGGAGCCCCGACGCCGTCGAGCTCCTCGGCTGGAGCAGCGATCAGCTGGTCGGCCGGGACCTGGAGGACCTGCTCGGCGACGACCCCGCCATGGCCAGGCGCGCGGGCGAGATCCTGGACACGGTGCTGCGGGAGGGCAGCTGGCACGGGTCGGTGGTGCTGACCGACAGCGGCGGCCGAAGGATGCGCATCGACGCCCGGCTGTCGCGGATGACGGACGTCGGCGGCGAGGCCTTCATGCTGGTGCGGCTCGCCGACGGCGACCGGCTGCGCGCCGTGGAGCACGACCTCGCGGTCCAGGACGCGCTGTTCGAGCAGTCGCCGCTCGGCATTGCCGTGTTCGACCGCCATCTGCGCTATGTCCGGGTGAACGAGACCCTGGCCCGGATGAACGGCGTCGGCATGGACGCGCACATCGGCCGGACCAGCGGCGAGACCCTGCCCGAGCAGTCGGCGGACGAGGTCACCGCGATCCAGCGGCAGGTGATGGCCACCGGCGAACCGGTGGTCGACCTGACCGTGGCCGGGCCCAACCCCCGTCTCCCCGGCTACCGTTCCGTCTCCTACGCGCGGCTGCACGACCGCTCCGGTCGGATCATCGGACTCACTGGCATGATCATGGATGTGACGGACCGCTACCGCGCCGTCGCCAAGGTCGAGCACGCCCGCCGCCGCCTCGCCCTGCTCAATGAGCTGGGCACCCGCATCGGCGACCTGCTCGACGCCGAGCGCATCGCCCAGGAGCTGGCCCACGCGCTCGTCCCCACCCTCGCCGACTACGCCGGGGTGGTGCTGCTGCAGGCCGTCGCCGACGGCGACGACCTGCCCCGGCACCAGGACCCCCGACTGCGGCCGATGCTGCTGATGGGCGCCGCGGCGGTGGAGCGAGGACCGCTGGTCGACCGGATGATGTCCCTGGGCCAGACCGTGCCCATGCCCGAGGGGACGGTGTTCGCCCGGGTGCTGCGGACCGGCGTGACCGAGCTGGTCGAGTCGCTGACCGCGCTGGCCGAGGGCTCCGAACCGGACGAGCCCCGACTGCTCGCGGCCTATGAACTCGGCCTGCACTCCATGCTGGTGGTGCCGCTGCGGGCGCGCGGCATCGTGCTCGGCTTCATGCTGCTCAGCCGGGCGGGGCGGCGCGAGGGCTTCGACCTGGACGAGCTGGCCTTCGCCGACGAACTCGCCGACCGGGCCGGGGCCTCCCTCGACAACGCCCGCCTCTACGCCCGGGAGCGCGCGGCCGCGCTGATGCTCCAGCGCAGCCTGCTGCCGCAGACCGTGCCGCAGCGCCCCGGCATCGAGATCGGCTACCGCTACATCCCCGGCAGCAGCGGCACCGAGGTCGGGGGCGACTGGTTCGACGTCATCCCGCTCTCGGACGGCCGCACCGCGCTGGTCGTCGGCGACGTCATGGGCCACGGACTGCGCGCCGCCGCGACCATGGGACGGCTGCGCACCGCCGTCCGCACCCTGGCCGGTCTCGGCCTGCCTCCCGACGTCCTGCTGCAGCACGTCCACGACCTGGCCGACGACCTGGTGCAGGAGCCGGACGAGGCGCTCATCGCGACCTGCGTCTACGCCGTCTACGATCCGGCGACCCGGCAGCTGACCCTGGCCAAGGCCGGGCACACCGCTCCGGTGCTGATCATCCCCGGAGGGCGGGCCCAGCTGCTCGACCTGCCCTCCGGCACGCCGCTGGGCGTCGGCGGAGTGCCGTTCGCCTCGCTGGAACTGACCGTCCCCGAGGGCACGCTGCTGCTCCTCTACACCGACGGCCTGGTCGAGTCCCGCACCGCGGACATCGACGTGGGCACCCAGCGCCTGTGCGACGTCCTCGACCAGTCCTTCAGCACGGTGGAGGGCGCCTGCGAGCGGATCGTGGACACCCTCGAACGCGGGCAGGAGCCGGACGACGTGGCGCTGCTGCTCGCCCGCCTCGGCAGCAGCGCCGACCCCGCCACCACCGGACCCGACGCGGGGGCCGAACGCGGCGCGGTTGCCGAACTCGGCGCAGGCTGGACGCTCACCGCCGACCCATCCGCCCCCGGACGGGCCCGGCGGCTGGTCCGGGCCACGCTCGTCGACTGGGATGTCGCGGTGCTGTCCGACACCGCGGAGCTGCTGGTCAGTGAGCTGGTGACCAATGCCGTGCGCTATGCCGAGGCCCCGATCGGGCTGCACCTCTCGCTCGCCCCCGGCCCGCGGGCCAAGCGCACCCTGCTGGTCAAGGTCTCCGACCCGCTGCCCGACCCGCCCCGGCAGCGGCAGGCCAAGCGGACCGACGAGGGCGGACGCGGACTCGAACTGGTGCACAGACTCGCCGACCGCTGGGGTGCGCACGCGGAGGGCGGGGGCAAGGTGGTCTGGTTCGAGCAGACCGTACCCGCGGACGCGGACTCTCCCGCTTCGGCCGACGGTGGCGTAGGGTTCCGATCCCGGTGAGTCCTCATGGGCGGAAACCGCAATTCCTTACCTCGAATTGATGTTGTGTACTCCCGGGACGTGTGCTGCCGTAGCGGGATGATGAATACTCGGACCAAGCGACATCCAGGTGCCGAGGGCTGGAGGAGTCGGGCAGTTGAGTGAGATGCCGACACATGGTGCATCGCTGGGCAGCGAGTCGGACCCAGCGCCCGAGCTAACCACGCCCGATTCCGACAGAGGTCACGAAGGAGTGCGCGACACCGTGCACGAGGCGGCGCCCGCGGAGTGGGGTCACGGCGAGCCCGGCTCCATCTACGACTACATACGGGTCGCGGCCTTCGCCATCGGCCCGGACGGGCGGATCAGCCAGTGGAGCGACCGCGCCGCCGAGTTCTTCGACGTCACCGCCGAGGAGGCCGTCGGCTGTGACCCCGTCACCACCTTCGCGCCCCGCGAGCTCTGGCGGCGCGGCCGGGAGCGGATGACCGAGATCCTCGCCGGGCAGGAGTGGGTCGGCACCGCCCCCTACCGCGACAGCGACGGCACCGAGCGCGTCGCCGAGCTCTACCTGATGCCGGCCCAGGGCGAGGACGGGCGCAGCGGCGTCGTCTGCATGGCCGTGGACCTGCGCCAACTCCGGCGGATCGAGACCGATCTGGCCGCCTCCGAGGCCGTCTTCGGCCAGGCCCCCACCGGCTTCGTCCTGTTCGACCGGGCCTGCGTGGTCCAGCGCGTCAACGAGGCCTTCGCCGAAGGGCTCGGCGTCGCCCCGGCCGACCTGCGCGGGCTGGGCGTCCTCGACCTGCTGCCGCGCCCGGAGGCGGAGCGGCTCCAGCAGGCCCTGCACAGCGTCCTGGAGACCGGCGAGCCCGTCGTCGACCTGCGCTTCAACGGGACCCTGCCGACCAAGCCGGGTCGCCGCCGCTGGTCCATCTCGCTCTACCGGCTGCTGAGCGCCGGCAACCGGACCATGGGCGTGGCCGGACAGGTCGTGGATGTCACGGGCCGTCAGCGCGCCGAGCGCGAGGCCGCCAGCGCCCGCCGCAGCCTGGCCCTGCTCAACGAGGCCGGGGCGCACATCGGTTCGACCCTCGACCTGGAGGCCACGGCGAAGGAGCTGCTGGACGTCGCCGTCCCCGGCTTCTGCGACGTGGCCACGGTCGACCTCTACAGCGGCGTCCTCGCCGCCGACACCGACCTCGGCCCCGGGCACCCGGCGGGACGCACGGACGGCGCCGGCGAACTGCGCCGGGTCGCCTCGGCCAGCACCGTCGGCTACCACGCCGCGCCACCGGTCGCCGTCCCCGACGAACCGCCGCTGCTGCCCGGACCGCGGGCCGAGGTCGGCGGACCGTTCTGCTACCCGCCGACCTCCCCCTACGCCAAGGCGCTGCGCACCGGACGCAGCCTCACCCTGATCGGCCCCGGCAATCCCGACCCCGACCCGATGATCCAGAGCACCGTGGTGGTGCCCATGGTCGCCAGGGACACGGTCCTCGGCCTGGTCCAGCTGTCGCGCGCCAAGGGCAGCGAGCCCTTCGACGCGCGGGACGTCGCCATCGCCACCGAACTGGTGGCCCGCGCCGCCGTCTGCATCGACAACGCCCGCCTCTACCGCCGCGAGCACGAACGGGCGCTGATCCTGCAGCGCAGCCTGCTGCCCCCGGGCAACCCGGCCGCCTCCGGACTGGAGATCGCCTGCCGCTACCGCCCCGGCAGCAGCGGCACCGAGGTGGGCGGCGACTGGTTCGACGTCATCCAGCTGCCGGGCAACCGCACCGCGCTGGTGGTCGGCGACGTCATGGGCCGCGGCCTGCGGGCCGCCGTCGCCATGGGCCAGCTGCGCACCGCCGTCCGGACCCTGGCGATGCTCGACCTGGACCCGGCGGAGGTGCTCACGGCCCTGGACGAGATCGCCCGGGGGCTGGGCGACGGGATCTCCCCCGACTCCTCGCCGGACTCCGGCTTCGACCCGGGCTTCGACGAGCTCTACCTCGCGACCTGCGTCTACGCGGTGTACGACGCGGTGACCCGGCGCTGCACCATCGCCAACGCCGGGCACCTGCCGCCGGTCCTGGTCAACCCGGGCGAGGAGGCGCTGATGCTGGACGTCCCGCCGGGGCTGCCGCTGGGCGTCGGCGGCGAGCCCTTCGAGGAGGTCACCGTCGACCTCCCGGACGGCGCGCTGCTCGGCCTCTACACCGACGGCCTGGTCGAATCCCGCAAGCACCAGCTGGAGGAGGGCCTGTCCGCGCTGCGCGACACCCTCTCCGGGCCGCCGCGCCCGCTGGAGAACCTCTGCGACCACCTGCTCACCGCACTCGACCCGCACCACGGCGAGGACGACATCGCGCTGCTGATGGCCCGGGTGCATGCGCTGCCGCCGGACGCGGTGGGTGACTGGACCCTGCCGTCCGAGCCCACCTCGGTCTCCCGCGCCCGCGAACTCGCCTGCGGCTGGCTGCTGGCACGGGGCCTGGACGAGCTGATCGACACCACCGAACTGCTGGTCAGCGAGCTCGCCACGAACGCGCTGCGGCACGGCCGGGGCGACATCCGGCTGCGCCTGCTCCGGGACACGACCCTGGTCTGCGAGGTCTGGGACAACGGCTACGCCCAGCCCCGCCAGCGCCGGGCCCGCGACACCGACGAGGGCGGCCGGGGCCTCCAGCTGGTCAGCATGCTCGCCGACCGCTGGGGTTCCCGCCGAACCCCCACCGGCAAAACGGTGTGGTTCGAAATGAGCCTCTCCGCCGCGAGGACCACCACCTAAGGGCGCGGGACCAACCCTCCGCGAGGTGCATGGTGCACCTTTGCGCAACGCCCAGCGCCGTTTCTACTTAGGGGCGCGGGGAACTGCGCGAACAGCAACCACGGCGGAACCCGCACATCTGCACGAGCCGCACCCCGCTCCTACCCGGGGGCGCGGGGAACTGCGCGAGAACACCCCACCGTGGCGAGCGTCCGCGCACCCCCGCGCCCCGACCCCTAGCCCCGCCCGCGCAACCCGATCTTCGCGCCGAGCCACACCAGCGGATCGTACTTACGGTCCGCGGCCCGCTCCTTCAGCGGGATCAAGGCATTGTCCGTGATCTTGATGTGCTCCGGGCACACCTCGGTGCAGCACTTGGTGATGTTGCACATCCCCAGCCCGTGGTCCTCCTGCGCGGACTTCTTCCGGTCGAGACCGGACTCCTCGGCCGCGTCCAGCGGGTGCATGTCCAGTTCGGCCATCCGCATCAGGAACCGGGGCCCGGCGAACGCCGGCTTGTTCTCCTCGTGGTCGCGGACCACATGGCAGGTGTCCTGGCAGAGGAAGCACTCGATGCACTTCCGGAACTCCTGCGAGCGGTTCACGTCCTCCTGCTGCATCCGGTACTCACCGGGCTTGAGGTCGGCCGGCGGGACGAACGCCGGGATCTCCCGCGCCTTGGTGTAGTTGAAGGACACGTCCGTCACCAGGTCGCGCTGGACCGGGAAGGCGCGCAGCGGCGTGAGGGTGACCGGCTCGTCCGGGGGCAGGGTGGACATCCGGGTCATGCACATCAGCCGGGGGCGGCCGTTGATCTCCGCGCTGCAGGACCCGCACTTGCCGGCCTTGCAGTTCCAGCGGACCGCGAGGTCCGGCGCCTGGGTGGCCTGCAGCCGGTGGACGATGTCCAGGACCACCTCGCCCTCGTTCACCTCGACCTTGAAGTCCTTGATCTCGCCGCCCGAGGCGTCTCCGCGCCACACGCGGAAGTTGGCCATGTAGCTCACTGCTCGGCTCCCGTCGGGGCGTCGGTGGTGGTGCGGGGGGTCGGCACCTCGGCGGACGGCAACTCGTCCGCGGTGAGGTACTTCTTCAGCTCGTCCGTTTCGAAGAGCTCCAGCAGATCGGTGCGGATCGGCGGATTGGCCTTGTGCTGGAGGGTGATCTGCGCTTCGGGCGTGGGTTTCTCGGCGAGCGAGCAGATCAGGTTGACCTTGCGCCAGGCACTGTCCATGGCCGGGTGGTCCTCACGGGTGTGGCCGCCGCGGCTCTCCGTGCGTTCGAGTGCCGAACGGGCGATGCACTCCGAGACCAGCAGCATGTTGCGCAGGTCCAGGGCGAGGTGCCAGCCGGGGTTGAACTGCCGGTGCCCCTCGACCACGGCCCGCTCGGCCCGCTCGCGCAGGGCGGACAGGCGTTCCAGTGCCTCCCGCATCTCCCCCTCCCGGCGGATGATGCCGACCAGGGTGTTCATCGACCGCTGGAGCTCCTGGTGCACGGTGTAGGGGTTCTCCACCGGCTCATCGCCCTCCGCGCCCTCGAAGGGGGCCACGGCCTCCGCGGCCGCCGCGGTGATCTGGGCCTGGTCCAGGGCGGGGCGCTCGGTCAGCGAGGCCGCGTGGAGCGCGGCGTGCAGCCCGGCGCGGCGGCCGAAGACCAGCAGGTCGGAGAGGGAGTTGCCGCCGAGGCGGTTGGAGCCGTGCATCCCGCCCGCGACCTCGCCCACCGCATACAGCCCGGGGACGGAGGAGGAGGCGGTGTCCGGGTCGACCTCGACGCCACCCATGACGTAGTGGCAGGTCGGGCCCACCTCCATGGGCTCGGCGGTGATGTCGACGTCCGCGAGTTCCATGAACTGGTGGTGCATGGAGGGGAGCCGGCGGCGGATCTCCTCGGCCGGCAGCCGGGTCGAGACGTCCAGGTAGACCCCGCCGTGCGGGGTGCCGCGTCCGGCCTTGACCTCGGAGTTGATCGCGCGGGCGACCTCGTCGCGCGGCAGCAGCTCAGGGGGGCGCCGGTTGTTGGCCTGGTCGGTGTACCAGCGGTCGCCCTCGGCCTCGGACTCGGCGTACTTCTCCTTGAACACGTCCGGGATGTAGTCGAACATGAACCGCTTGCCGTCGCTGTTGCGCAGCACCCCGCCGTCGCCGCGGACGGACTCGGTGACCAGGATGCCCTTCACCGAGGGCGGCCAGACCATGCCGGTCGGGTGGAACTGCACGAACTCCATGTTCATCAGGGTGGCCCCGGCGAGCAGGGCGAGGGCGTGGCCGTCGCCGGTGTACTCCCAGGAGTTGGAGGTCACCTTGAACGACTTGCCGATGCCGCCGGTGGCGAGGATCACCGAGGGGGCCTCCATGGCGAAGAAGCGGCCCGACTCGCGCTGGTAGCCGAAGACCCCGCTGACCCGCTCGTCCGCCTTGAGCACCCTGGTGACGGTGTACTCCTGGAAGACCCTGATCCGGGCCTCGTGGTCGCCGAACTCCTTGAAGTCCTCCTGCTGGAGCGAGACGACCTTCTGCTGCAGGGTGCGGATCAGCTCCAGGCCGGTCCGGTCGCCGACATGCGCGAGCCTGGGGTACTCGTGGCCGCCGAAGTTGCGCTGCGAGATCCGGCCGTCCTTGGTGCGGTCGAACAGCGCGCCCCAGGTCTCCAGCTCCCAGACCCGGTCCGGGGCCTCCAGGGCGTGGAGTTCGGCCATCCTCCAGTGGTTGAGGAACTTGCCGCCGCGCATGGTGTCGCGGAAGTGCGTCTGCCAGTTGTCGTCGGAGTTGACGTTGCCCATGCTGGCGGCGATGCCGCCCTCGGCCATCACGGTGTGGGCCTTGCCGAACAGCGACTTGCAGATGATCGCCGTGCGCATCCCCTGCTCGCGGGCCTCGATCGCGGCGCGCAGCCCCGCGCCTCCGGCACCTACTACGACCACGTCGTACGAGTGGCTCTCCACCTCGGTCATTGCACGGTCCTTGTCAGAAGAAGCGGGGGTCGGTGAAGGCACCGCTGGCGAGCAGGTAGACATAGAAGTCGGCGATCCCGACGCTGATCAACGACGCCCAGGCGAGCTGCATGTGGCGGGCGTTCAGCTTGCCGACGAAGCTCCACATCCGGTAGCGGACCGGGTGCTTGGAGAAGTGCTTGAGCCTGCCGCCGACGATGTGCCGGCAGGAGTGGCAGGAGAGGGTGTACGCCCAGATCAGGCTGATGTTGACGAGGAAGACCAGGGTGCCGAGGCCGGCGTGCCCCCACTGCCCGGCGGCGTTGCGGAAGCTGAGCACCGTGTCGTAGGTGAGGATGCCGGCGACGATCACCGCGAAGTAGAAGAAGTAGCGGTGCAGGTTCTGCAGGATCAGCGGGAACCGGGTCTCGCCGCTGTAGGTGGCGTGCGGCTCGGCGACGGCGCAGGCCGGGGGCGAGGACCAGAACGCGCGGTAGTAGGCCTTGCGGTAGTAGTAGCAGGTCATCCGGAAGCCCAGCGGGAAGATCAGCACGATCAGCGCGGGTGAGAGCCGCCACCAGGTCCCGAACAGGGCCCAGTCCGCGCCGCCGGCCACCTTGGGGCAGTTCGCGGCGAGGCAGGGGGAGTAGAAGGGCGACAGGTAGGGGGCGGCGTAGGAGGTGTGCACGCCCCAGAAGGCCCGCCAGGTCGAGTAGACGACGAAGGCCAGCAGCCCGAGCCCGGTCACCAGCTGCGGCATCCACCAGCGGTCGGTGCGCAGATGGCGGGCTGGGATGGCGGCCCGGCCTGGGGCGTTGACGCCCCGCCCGGTTTTCTGTGGACTCTCCGGGGGCCGGATCTCGGTGGTCACGCTTGCTCTTCCTTCTGCTGATGGTTGGCTGCGCTAGTTGTGGCGGCAGCCGATGCCCTCGTCGTCGACGCCGCGCCACATCTCCGGGTCGTACGGGCTGTCGTCGATCTCGATCACGGCCTGTCCTGCGGCTTCCTCGGCCTTCTTCTCGGCGGACTCGCACAGCAGGGCGAGGCTTTCGCGCAGGTGGTCGAGGTCCGTGCGGACCCGGCGGACGTCGAGTCCGCTGCCGAGGCGCTGCTGGGCCACCCGGACGGCGCGGTCGAGCGCGTCCAGACGGTTCCGGGCCTCAGCCAGGTGGGTGACTGGTGCGGGCATGGCTGTACTCACCTCCGCGCGTCGAACAGATCAACTTGCCTGATGCTGCGTCAGGGACGTTGCGCGGAAGCGAGTGTGTCCCTGTTACGAGGACTTTGGGAAGGCCTTGAACAGTATTGGCGCGATTTACCGACCTTTGCGCGCCCCTCGTCTGCGGCCCCCGCTGCCCTGAACGGGTGACGCTCGGAGCCGGCGCAGCCGTGTCGCCGGTCCGCCGCCCCGGGGATGCCCTTCATTGGTCAGGTACCACCGTCCGGAAGTCCCCCTATCGCCGGAGGCCCCCGTGCCCAGCAGACACGCTCCCGTCGCGCTCGCGGCCTGCGCCGTGCTAGGTGTCACGCTCGCGGGCTGCTCCGGCGGCGGCCCCGCGCCCACCTCCGCCGACGTCGTCCGGGCCGACCGGGGCAAGGTCGTGGCCGGAGGGACCCTCAACTGGGCCGTGGACGCCGTCCCGACGACCCTCAACGCCTTCCAGACCGACGCGACCCCCGCCACCACCCTGGTCGACCAGGCGGTGCTGCCGACCCTGTTCACCCTGGACGGGCACGCGCGCGCGACACCCGACGCCGACTACCTCACCGGTGTGGAGCAGATCTCGGCGCAGCCGCAGACGATCGTCTACCACCTCAACCCGAAGGCCGTCTGGAGCAACGGCGACCCGCTGTCGGCCGCCGATTTCACCGCCCAGTGGCAGGCGCTCAGCGGCAGGAACCCGGCCTTCTGGACCGCCCGCACCGACGGCTACGACAGCATCGCGTCCGTCAGCCAGGGCGCGACGGCCCATGACGTCCGGGTGACCTTCAGCAGGCCCTACGCGCCCTGGAGGCGGCTGTTCACCCCGCTCTACCCGGCCGCGGCAACGGCCACCCCGGACGCCTTCAACGACGACTCCCGCACCCGGCTCACCGCGGACGCGGGCCCGTTCACCTTCAAGGGGGAGACCGGCGTCACCGTCACCGTCGTCCGCAACCCCCACTGGTGGGGCGACCCGGCCAAACTCGACGCGATCGCCTTCACCGCGGTCGCCCCCGGCGCCCGGACGGACGCACTGCGCGCGGGAAGGCTCGACATCGCCGACGTCAGCCAGGCGGTCGAGGACGGCGGCACCGGTATCAGCACCTCGGCCGCCTCGGACGCCGCGGCCTCCGCCGAGTCCCAGGCCTACGCACAGGCCCAGTCGCTTCCGGGGATCGCCCTGCACCGGGCCTCCGCCCCCGCGTACCTGCAGCTCACCCTGAACGGCGGCAGCGGGCTGCTCGCCGACCCCGACCTGCGCCGCGCCGTCGCCGAGGCCGTCGACCGCGCGCAGATCGCCGACGCCGTGCTCAAGCCCCTCGGCCTGCCGCCCGTCGCGCTCGGCAACCATCTGGTGATGGCCGACCAGCAGGGCTACCGGGACGACAGCTCCGCGCTCGGCGGCGGTGTCGCCGACGCGGCGCGGCTGCTGGACGCGGACGGCTGGAAGGCGTCCGCCGCCTCCGCGGGCTCGGCCCCGGCGGTCCGCGCCAAGGACGGCCACCCGCTCTCGCTGACGCTGCTCACCCGCGCCGGATCCGCCGTGGACGCCCAGGTCGCGGCGCTGCTCACCAGGCAGCTCGGCGCGGTCGGCATCCCGGTGGCGACCCGGGCCGTGCCGGGGGAGTCCTTCTTCTCCGACCATGTGACGTCCGGTGACTTCGACCTCGCCCTTTTCTCCTGGCCGGCCTCGGCCTTCCCGGTCGCGGACGAGCTCCCGCTCTACTCCAAGCCGACGGTCGGCCCCGACGGCTCGCTGGTGAACGGTCAGAACCTCTCCGGCACCGGCACGGACGAGGTCGACGAGCTGCTGACCCGGGCCGATCGGACCCTGGACAGCGGGGAGGCCGCCCGTCTGGTCCAACAGGCGGACACCAGGATCTGGCAGGAGGCCCCCTCGCTCCCGCTGCTGCAGCACCCGCAGCTGGTCGCGGTCAGGGACACGGTCGCCAATGCCGGTGCCTTCGGCTTCTCCACCCCCCGTTTCCAGGACCTGGGTTTCACCGCGAAGGCCTGAATCGGCACCCGATCCGGGCCCGATCCGGGCCCGGATGTGACTTGTGTCGCACCGGCACGCGCGGGCCCGGGCGGTGCCCGTACGCCGGGCCACGTACCATGGGGGTAAGCCGTGGCATGTGGTGCCCGGCAGGTGGACCGGCGGCAGGTGGCGCGAACGACTCGGGAGAGTCGGCGGACCAAGGCGGCGGAAACCACGAACCTCGATTCGGGAGAACCGTACTCCGCATGCCCACGCGTAATGACATCCGCAATGTTGCCATCGTCGCTCACGTCGACCACGGCAAGACCACCCTGGTCGACGCCATGCTCAAGCAGGCGGGTGCCTTCGCCGCTCACCAGCACCTCGACGACCGGATGATGGACTCGAACGACCTGGAGCGCGAGAAGGGCATCACCATTCTCGCGAAGAACACGGCCGTCAAGTACCACCCCAAGGGTGGTGGCGACGTGATCACCATCAACATCATCGACACCCCCGGCCACGCCGACTTCGGTGGCGAGGTCGAGCGCGGCCTGTCCATGGTCGACGCTGTCGTGCTGCTGGTGGACGCCTCCGAGGGTCCGCTGCCGCAGACCCGTTTCGTGCTGCGCAAGGCGCTGACCGCGAACCTGCCGGTCATCCTGTGCATCAACAAGACGGACCGCCCGGACTCCCGGATCGACGAGGTCATCAACGAGACCTACGACCTCTTCCTGGACCTGGACGCGACCGAGGAGCAGATCGAGTTCCCGATCGTCTACGCCTGCGCGCGTGACGGCGTCGCCTCGCTGACCAAGCCGGAGAACGGCACCGTACCGGCCGACAGCGACTCGCTGGAGCCGTTCTTCTCCACGATCCTGGACCACGTCCCGGCCCCGACCTACACCGAGGGCGCGCCGCTCCAGGCCCACGTCACCAACCTCGACGCGGACAACTTCCTCGGCCGTATCGCGCTCTGCCGCGTGGAGGAGGGCGAGATCCGCAAGGGTCAGCAGGTCGCCTGGATCCAGCGTGACGGCACCATCAAGCAGGTCAAGGTCACCGAGCTGCTGATGACCGAGGCGCTCACCCGCAAGCCGGCCGAGAAGGCCGGCCCCGGCGACATCTGTGCCATCGCCGGTATCCCGGACATCATGATCGGCGAGACCCTGGCCGACCTGGAGAACCCGGTCGCGCTGCCGCTGATCACGGTCGACGAGCCGGCCATCTCGATGACCATCGGCACCAACACCTCGCCGATCGTCGGCAAGGGCGGCAAGGGCCACAAGCTCACCGCCCGCATGGTGAAGGACCGCCTGGACAAGGAGCTGATCGGCAACGTCTCGCTCCGGGTCCTGCCGACCGAGCGCCCCGACGCCTGGGAGGTCCAGGGCCGTGGCGAGCTGGCGCTGGCGATCCTGGTCGAGACCATGCGCCGGGAGATGTTCGAGCTGACCGTCGGCAAGCCGCAGGTGGTCACCAAGGAGATCAACGGCAAGCTGCACGAGCCGGTCGAGCGCATGACGATCGACGCCCCCGAGGAGTACCTCGGTGCCATCACCCAGCTCATGGCGGTCCGCAAGGGCCGGATGGAGACCATGACGAACCACGGCTCCGGCTGGGTCCGCATGGAGTTCATCGTCCCGGCGCGTGGCCTGATCGGCTTCCGTACGCAGTTCCTGACCGACACCCGCGGCACGGGCATCGCCCACAGCATCTTCGAGGGCCACGAGCCGTGGTTCGGCGAGCTGCGGATGCGCAACAACGGTTCGCTGGTCGCGGACCGCGCCGGCGTGGTGACCCCGTTCGCGATGATGGGCCTGCAGGAGCGCGGCGTGATCTTCGTCGAGCCCACCACCGAGGTGTACGAGGGCATGATCATCGGAGAGAACTCCCGCTCCGACGACA
>Ga0302314_10003402_pt1 | contig 29351 bp, 20 predicted proteins | sample III_Palsa_N2_3_FD_200533 | JGI IMG/M metagenome (GOLD analysis project Ga0302314, IMG submission 200533) | Peat permafrost microbial communities from Stordalen Mire near Abisko, Sweden - III_Palsa_N2_3 | ecosystem: Environmental > Terrestrial > Soil > Palsa > Peat permafrost | place: Sweden...
CGCGGTCATCCTGCGCGCCATGGCGCGCGCGCCGGCGAACCGCTTCGCCACTCCGCGGGAGCTGCGCGAGGACCTCGAGCGCCTGGTCGCCGGCGAGCTGCCGCTGGCCTTCAGCCGCTCGCTCGGAGGCAATCTCGCCACCGGCATGCTGACCCGCACCCCGACGCCGAGCAGCTCGGTGCGCGAGACCACGACGGTGATCCGCAAGCGCTCGCGCCCCTGGCTGGTGCCTGGCATCCTGGTCGCCGCGGCCCTGATCGTGGCGGCACTGGTGGCGATCAATCCGGGTGGGTCGCATGGCGCGGCGGCCGAGTCTGAATTCGGGGACGCACCTCCGGCGCCAGCCAGCCCGTCGCTCGCACCGCCCGCGGCCGTCCCGTCGCCGGCCCCCAATCCCGTCCAGCACTCGGCGTTCTCGGAGCTGACCCGGCCCGGCACCGCTGCCGCGCCGAGCGCCGCACTGCCGTCCGCAGCGCCGGCAGCCACGCTGCCGGCGCCTACCTCCACGCCCAGTGCCACCCCGCCCGCAGCCATGACGAGCCCGGCACCGGCGAGCCTCGGTGGCGCGCTGCCGCAGCCGACCAGTACCGAACCGGGCCGGGCCGTGCCGGCTTCCCTCCCGGCCCCGGGGGGTGTGGCGCCCGCGGGCGGCCTGCCGGCCCCGCCCCCGGCCGCGACCGCCACGCCCGCACCGGCCCAGGGCCTGCCGCCGCCCCCGGCCCCATCCCATTCCGCCCCGGCAGCGCTGGATTCGCTGCCTCCCCCGGCTACCGTCCCGGCCCCATGAGCCTGAGCGACGATCTCACCCAGGCCCGGCTCCAGGCCGAGGCCAACTTCAGCGCCGCCGCCACCACCGCCGCCGTCGAGGAGGTGCGCGTCGCCATCCTCGGACGCAGCGGCCGCCTCAAGGATCTGCAGAAGCAGTTCGCCCAGGCTCCCGCCGAGGAGAAGCGCAGCCTCGGACCCGCCTTCAACGCCTTCAAGGAGGCGGTCGAGACGGCCTTCGCCCAGGCCCAGGCGCGCGTCGCCGGCGCGACCCAGGAGCAGGCCATCGACGTCACCCTGCCGGGGAGTCCGCAGGTGATCGGCAGCATCCATCCGCTCAGCCAGCTCGCCGCCGAGATCGAAACGGTCTTCACCGGCATGGGCTACGAGGTGGTCGACGGCCCGCACATCGAATTTGACGAGTTCAACTTCACCCGCCTCAACATCCCGCCCGGCCATCCGGCCCGAGACCACCAGGACACCTTCTGGCTGACCGCCGCCGGCTGGCCCGAGGCGAAGCTCCTGCGCACCCATACCAGCGCGGTGCAGAGCCGCACCTACCTCAGCCAGCAGCCGCCGCTGCGCCGGGTGGTGGTCGGACGGGTGTTCCGCTACGAGGCGGTCGACGCCACCCACGACAACACCTTCACCCAGGTCGAGGGCTTCCTGGTCGACCGCGACATCACCGTCGCGCACCTGGTCGGCACGCTGCGCACCATGCTCTCCGCGGCATTGCAGCGCGATGACATCGAAGTGCGGCTGCGCCCGAGCTATTTCCCCTTCGTCGAGCCCGGCTTCGAGGTCGATGTGCGCTACACCAAGGCCGAGGCCGGCTCGCGCTTCGCCTCCTGGGTCGAGCTGCTGGGCTGCGGCATGATCCATCCGACCGTGCTCGCCAAGGGCGGCATCGACCCCGCCATCTGGCAGGGCTTCGCCTTCGGGCTGGGGCTGGAGCGTCTGGCGATGATCCGTCACGACATCCAGGACATCCGCGTCTTCAACGGCGCCGATCTGCGCGCGCTGCACCAGTTCGGCTGGTAGGCCCCATCCGCGCAGCCGCGTCCCCTGCGCTTCGCTGCGGCGTTCCCCTGCTGATCCAGTCGGGCACGACTGCCCAGTTCCGGCTTCAAGGGCGCCGCCTGCGATCTAGACTCCGGCATGGCCCTGTCCCCGGATGACGTCGCTGCGATCGGCCAGCTGCTCGACCAGCGCCTGGAGGCGCACACGCAGGCGATCGCCGCGTCCCTGGGCGCCGTCGAGCGCCGCGCCACGCGCCGCCGGCGCTTCTGGCTGTGGTTCTTCATCATCACGATCGTGCTCTCGATCCTGATGACGTGGTGGGAGGCGAAGCGCTACATCACCCGCTTCGAGGACATGGTCGCCAGCGCCCAGGCCGAGACCGAGGCAGCGAAGGTCAGCTACGCGCAGCTCTACGCCCGCGACCAGCGGGTGCGCGAGGAGGCCGCCAAGGCAGCCAAGACCGTGCACTACGACAGCAGCCAGAACCAGGGCGACTTCGATGCCAATCTGCTGGCCCAGACCATCACGCTGTTCAACCGCTCGCATGATGCGACCAGCAGGATGAAGTCCCATGCCACTGGCAGCGAGGCCGATGACGCAGCCGATCTCAATGCCTTCTCGGACCTCGTCGACCAGGCCGGGGCCCTGACCATGCAGCTGATGCTGCACGAGACCGACCCTGCCCATGCCACGCGCGAGGAGCGCCTGGCCAGCGGGGAGCTCGGCACCGCGCCCGGCATCACCGCGCCCCGGCCCAAGGGCATCACCCTGCAGCCGCCCCCCGGCCAGTCTCCGCCTGCGGCGAACGACAGCCCGGCTGGGATTCCCAAGTAAGAAGCGCGGTCGTACGGCCGCGCTGCGGCCGTGACGTTCGGGGCATGCTACGGAACGTCCGGAGCCGTGGGCTCCGCACGCCAGGCTCCGATGACCAGCCAGGCGGCGGAGCTCATGAGCGGCTCCTGCCGATAGGGGAGCGCGCGCAGCGCCTCGGCATCGTGCGCGGTGCGCGCATCCGGTGCGAGCGGCGCCGCGGCAATCGCGGTTGGCGGTACCAGCGTCGTGGCCGCGGGCGCAAGGGGCTGAAAGGCATGGGCCGCACCCGGATGCGGCAGGTAGGCTCGCGCCACCTGTGCGCAGCTGGCGAGCCACGCCGTGAGCTGGGCGCTGGTGAGTGTGGCAGGCGGCACGGCTGGGGCCTGCGGCGCGATTGGTACCGACGTTGCCTCGGCGGCCGCACGCAGCGGAATCTGGATGGGCTGGCCGGGTGCCCCGCTCGCCAGCAAGCCGTGCAGGCTGGCGATGAAGCGCTGGGCACGCAGCCGAGCCATCGCATCGTCCGCGTCCGGTGAGTGAACGTCCGGTCGCGCCAGGGATGAGGCGATGGGCGCCACGACGGCGACCGGGAGCGCAGGCGGGGACTTGGACAGGTCGATCGGGCTGGCCGGGGCCGCGGCGGCGAGCGGTTCGGCCGGCGGCGCCTGCGGATGGGGCAGGTGCGTGGACAGGTACCAGGACGCGGCGATCAGCAGCATCGTCGCCGAGAGCACCAGCCGGCGGCCCTGGCGTTTGGCCGGACGGGGCGCCGGGAAGGGGTGCAGCGTGGTGGCCCGGGTGCGCTGCTGGGTCGGCGACAGGGTCGTCTCGCTGATCGTTTGCGCTGCGACACTGATCGTCGGCGGGGCGTCGGAGGCGCTGTCGGGCGTGCCTGGGAGCGAGGGCTGGAGTTCCGGTAGATGCAGCGCGACGCTGGCGGGCGGCGCATGCGTCGCGGCCTCGGGCCCGGCACCGGCATCGATCTTGGCCTCGATCTCCACCCATTCCGCAGCGGGCTCAGCAGCATCGCTGGGCTGGTGCTCATCGACGATCACGTCGGCGCGGCGTTGCGCCGCAGTCCCGGTGGTGCTGAGCGGATCGATGACGCGCAGCCGTTCACTGGGGATGCGCACCGCCGCCATCGGCACCGCGACCGCGGCGGTGGCTTCCGGGAGCTCGATGATCAGGCCGCTGTCGTCCTGGCGGGTATCCGCACGGTGCGTGAGGTGCGCGACGTCCTCGACCTGCGCCACGGGATGCTCCGCCTCGGCGCGCACCTGCGGTGTCCGGTCGCTAGCGGCCGGCGCTGGGTCCGCGACCTGCGGGTCCTGGGCAATCGCCGCCGTCTGCGCAGCTGCGGGAGCGGCAGGCTCGGCAACGCTCTCGGCGCGCGGTTCGGCGGGCGCGACACTGATGCTGATCATGCCCGGCAGCGCGTGATCCTTCGCCAGCACCGTTGCCGAGTCGTCTGAGATGGTCAGCGGTGCGGGCTGCGTTGATGCCTCAAAGCTCCGGTCGGCCATCATCGCGGCCGGTTCAGGAACGCCGGGTGCCTCGCTTGACGGCGTATGCGCGGCCGGCGCCACGGTGCGGTCGGGTTCGGTCCGGGCGGCGGTCAGGGTCGTGGCCGGCGGATCCACCGCCAGCGTCTGAGCATGATCGTATTGCTCTGAACCGGACATGAGGTCCACGGACTTGGTGGCCGCCGCCGGCTGCGGCGCGGAGGTAACGGCCGTCGGCCCGATGGTCTGCGTCGTCAGGGGCGATGCGGCTGCACCGTCAGCTGCGGGAGCGGACGCGGTGTCTTCCGGCTGCGTCGGCGTCTCCGCAGCAGGCGCGACGCTCACCGGCTCCGTCGCCAGGACCGCATCCGGCACGACCGGCAGGGGGGGCTGCGGCGTGGGCGCCGCGGCCACGAGGGTGTCGTCGCGGACCTCCCCCGGGAGCGGTTGTTCAATACCATCCGGAGCATCGTGCGGGACGGTCGCTGCCTCCTGGGATCCGGACGCGGTCGCTACCACGCTCATGGCGTGCGGCTCGACGCCCGCCTCACGCGCTTCGGTCGCGGGCTCGGTCGCGGGCTCGGTCGCGGGCTCGGTCGCGGTGGCGGCGGTCTCAGCGGAGGATTCGGCCATCTCACGAGCAGCGCAGACGGGTTCCTGCGGATCGGCGGTGGCGACGACCGGCGACTCGAGCGGCGCGACCGGTTCGGCAATCACCGGCGTTGACGCGACGGCCGTGAGGGGCATCGCGGCGGCATCCACCGCTCCCGCGGCTGCAGGCGGTTCCATGCTGGCGGGCAGCAGGCCCTCGCTCGCCGAGGGGGCAGCCGCGGATGGCGTCTCTGCGGCCGCCGCGACCGGGACCTCGGGTGGCATGACCGGAGTCTCGACAGCGACCGCGGCGGGTGCGCTTGGCCCTTCCGCCGTCGCAGCGATCGGCGATTGCGGTTCAGAGGCGGCCACGGCGGCCGCAGGCAGATCTGCGGTTGCGAGAGGGGGGGCGGCCGTGGTGGCAACCTCGCTCGGCAGGCTCGCCTCGACGACCGGTGCTGCGACGCGATCCGCTGCCGGCGCTTGCGGCGCGCTGCGGCGCGGGGGACGCACGGCAACCGGCGGCGCGACCGGCTCGGGCGCGCGGACCGGCTCGACGACGATGGGCGCAGGCGGTGGCCAGGGCAGGCCACGCTTGAGCGCCCAGAAGCGGGCGAAGTTCTGGTCGAGATCGGCGCACTGCGCGAGCACGGTCTCGAGCCGGCAGCTCTCCTCGAGCTCGCGCATGAAGCGCTGCTCATCGGTCTCGACCACTTCCTCCGCGCCCTCCTCATGCTCATCGGCCGTCTCCACCGCGCTGGCGATGGTGATCAAGGGCGGACGGCGGCGGCGCTTGCCGCTCTCGAGCGGCTCGGGTGGCAGTTCGAGAGCGATCGCGCGCTCGGTGGCCGGGCGGAAGCTCAGTTCGATCTCCTCGTACTGGCCGTGCTGCGCGGCCAGCATCAGGCGCTGACGCACACATTCGAGCACCGCCATCAGCAGCGTCACCCGGCCAAGGCGCGAGCTCTGGGTGGCGAAGAGGTGGCTGAGCTTCTCCTGCCCGAGGGTCTCGAGGGTCTGCACCAGGATCGCCATCGCCGTCTCGAGCGGCAGGGGATCGGCCATGACGGTGCGCGGCCCAAGGCCCTGGATGCGGGCCAGCACGCCTTCCCAGGTCGCGGCCAGGGCATAGGGGTCGGCGTTCTCGAGGTCGATGCCCAGCTCGTCCGGGTCATCGGGGATGTCCTCGTGCAGCTGGCGGGTGGTGATGTGGTTGCGCTCGTCCTCGCGGCTGGCCAGGGCCAGGGCCGCCTCCTTGCAGCGCCGGTAGGCCAACAGCTTGGCGACCAGGCCGCTGCGCAGGTCCAGGACCTCCTCGTCGGCGGCGTCCTCCTGCGGCTCGTCGCTGGGCGGCGCGATCAGTCGCGACTTGAGCTCCAGCAGCGTTGCCGCCATCAGGATGAAGTCGCCCGCCAGATCGAGATCGAGGTCGGCCCAGGCCGCGACGGTGGCGATGTACTGGTCGGCGATGTCCTCGATCGGGATGTCGACGACATCGACCTCGGCGCGACGCACCAGGAACAACAGCAGGTCGAGCGGGCCGGAGAAGGCGTCGAGGGCGACCAGGCACGGCGGTGCGTCGTGCTCGATGCCGTCCTCGCCGACCGTACCGGCGGGCGCTTCGTGCGTCGCTCCGCTCGGAGGCGATGTCATGAGCGCAGCCTAGGGACCGGCGCGCGGGCGGAAGGGGGCAATGAGCACAGCGGCCTGGACCGTGCGCCAGGGACGCTCACTGCGCGCGATGCAGTGAGCGCAGGCTCTCGATCAGGCGCTTGATGGCCTGGGTCGGCGGGGTCGGCCGGTACATCAGGCGGATGGTGCGCGACACGGTCAGGTCGCGGATGGTGCGGGTCGAGAGCTCGAAGCCCTGGACGCAGCCGTCGGGAATGATGCCCAGCCCCAAGCCGGCCCGGACCATGGCCTTGATCACCTCAAGATTGGTCAAGCCCATGACCGGGGTGAAGGGCAGCCCCGCCGCGGCGAAGGCCTGGTCGAGCAGGGTGCGGATGGTCAGCCCCTTGCCGAAGGTGACGATGCGCCGACGCGACAGCTCGCTGATGGTGGTCGGCAGCTGCTCGGCCGGCATCGAGGGCGGGTAGGCCAGGACCAGGGGGTTCTGGAAGAGCCGCTCGCAGCTCAGGCGGGGGTGCTCGGTGGTGCCCAGCGCGACATCGAGCTCGTCATCCAGGAGCATGGTCATGAGGCTGCCGCTGCTGTGGCAGGTGACCTGGACCTCGACCTGGGGGTTGGCCTGGACGAATTCAGCCAGAACCGGCGGCAGGACGTAGATGCCGATCGAATCGACGGTCCCCAGGCGGACCACGCCGCTGACTTCGTCCTGGCGGCTGCGCACCCGTCCCGGCAGGGCGGCAAGCTGGGTCAGCAGCTCGCGCGCGCCCTGCGCCATGACCTCCCCGGCCGGGGTCAGGCGCGTGCCCTGGGGGGTGCGTTCCACGAGCTGGGCGCCGAGCTGCCGTTCCAGCTCCTGGAGCTGGCGGCTGATCGAGGGCTGGGTCAGCCCCCGCGCCCGGGCCGCCGCGCTGACCGAACCGTGCTCGGCGATCGCAACCAGGCTCGCCAGGGCGTGCGGTGACAGGTCGGGGACGTCCATGGCGAAGGCTAGCGCCCGCCAGGCGCGATCCCAGGCCCTGGCGGGGGCCTGCCGCAGCGTTCCACTGCGCCCATGGCGCGATCCCTGACCGGCATGCGCGTGCTCATCACCGGCGCCAGCGCCGGCATCGGCAAGGCCCTGGCCCAGGGCCTGGCCGCGCAGGGGGCGCAGCTGGTGCTGGCGGCGCGCCGCCTGGACCGCCTCGAGGCGCTGTGCCGGGAGCTTGGTCCCCGGCACCGGGCGGTGGCCTGCGACGTCGCCGACCCGGCGCAGTGCGGCGCCCTGGTCGCGGCCGCCCACGCGCACCTCGGCGGCATCGACACCCTGGTCTGCAACGCCGGCTACGGCCTGGTCGGCGACATCGCCCAGACATCGATTGCCCAGTGGGAGGCGATCCTGCGCACCAACCTGCTCGGCACCACCGCCTGCATCGCCGCGGCGGTGCCGTTGATGGTCGCGCAGCCGCTGTGCGCCGGCTACCGCGGGCAGGTCATGATCGTCTCCTCGGCCCTGGCGCGGCGCGGCAAGCCCGGGGCTGGCGCCTATTGCGCAACCAAGGCCGCCCAGCTCTCGGTGGCCGAGGCGCTGCGTCTGGAGCTTGACCGCAGCCACGTCGCCGTGACCAGCGTCCATCCCGTGAACACCGCCACCGAGTTCGACCAGGCCGTGGCCAGCCACGGGCCGGCCTGGCGGCGCGGCGCCCGGGATCCGGTGCAGTCGGCCGAACGGGTCGCGACCCTGATGATCCGCGCCATCCGTCGTCCGCGCCGCGAACTCTGGCCGCATCGTCCGGCGCGGCACCTGCTGGCGCTGGCGGCGTGGTGGCCGGGACTGGCCGACTGGGCGCTGCGCCGTCAGCTGCCGCCCTGAGCCGCGCTGCGCCGCCAGGTGCGCAGCCGGCGCGCAGCGCGGACGGTGAGTGTCGATGCCCTGGGCAGGACCAGGCACACCGGGCCATACGGGCTGTCGTAGACTGAGCCGCCAGGGATGGCGTCAACGACGCTCACCGTTACGCTCCCGGCCACCTTTGCGGAGACCTGCATGCGCCTGACTTTCCTGCTGACTGCCACCTGCTTCGGACTCGCCCTGAGCGCTGTCGCCGGCGCCGCAGACCAGCCCGCGCCGGCCGCGGCCGACGTCGAGGCCGCCATCGACCAGGCCCAGACCTGGCTGATCTCCAAGCAGATCCCCTCCGGCGCCTTCGCCGCCGACCAGTTCGCCCTGGGCATCAGCGCCCTGGCCACCCAGGTCCTGGCGCTGCAGCCGCAGGGTTTGAAGAACACCGACCCGGTCCTGGTCAGCGCCTTCGGCTACCTCAAGGCCAACCAGCAGCCCAATGGCGGCATCTACCTCAAGGAGCAGGGGCTGGGCAACTACTGCACCTCGCTGACATTGATGGCCCTCTCCACGGCAGGCCTGCTGGAGCAGAACAAGGATCTCGTCGCCAAGGCCCAGGCCTATGAGTACGGCATCCAGATCGGACCCGGCCAGAAGATGTCCGGCGGCTTCGGCTACGACGAGGACGACGGCAAGGACCACCAGGACATCACCAATACCACCTTCGGCATCATGGGCCTGTCCGCGAGCGGCGTGCCGGCCAGCGAACCGCACATGCAGGCGGCGCTGAAGTTCCTGCAGCACTGCCAGAACCTCTCCTCGGTCAATGACCTGCCGTGGGTCAACACCAGCCCCGGCCAGGTCGGCAGCGGCGTCTACAGCCCGAACGAGTCCGCCGCCAACGGCAGCTTCCAGGAGAAGGGCGACACGCCCGATCCCAACAAGAAGCTGCTCGGCACCGGCTCGATGACCTACACCCTGCTCTCGGGCTACATCGCCCTTGACCTCAAGCCTGGTGACCCGCGCATCGACTCGGCCCTGGACTGGATCAAGCACAACTACCGCTTCGACGCCAATCCCGGCATGGTCGACAAGCAGGCCAAGGAAGGCCTGCTGTACTACTACCTCTTCATGGCCAAGACCCTGAACCTCCTGCACATCGACTCATTGACCCTGCCCGATGGCCGCACCGTCGACTGGCGCGGCGATTTGTTCGCGGCGATCAAGGGACTGGCGATCCCCAAGAAGGTCGGGGCCAAGGACGGCCTTTTGTTTATGAACAGCGCGTCGCGCTGGGGCGAGGCCTATCCGACCCTGGCCACGGCCTACATGATCGGCGCGCTGAAGGACATCGACGCGTCGCTGCACGCCGCCAAGTAGTCGCGCGGGCTTGGTGACATGAGCGTATCGGCTGCGGAGATCGAGCGCGCCGCCCAGGTCATCCGCGCCGGCGGCCTGGTCGGCATGCCGACCGAGACGGTCTACGGGCTGGCCGCCTCCGCGCTCGATGCGCGCGCGGTGCTGCGCATCTACACCACCAAGGGCCGACCGCGCTTCGATCCGCTGATCGTCCACGTCGCCGACGCCGAGCAGGCCTGGACGCTGTGCACGCCCTCACCGCGCGCGCGGCGCCTGGCCGCGGCCTGCTGGCCGGGGCCCTTGACCATGGTCCTGCCACGCACCGCGCTGGTCCCGGACATCGTCACCAGCGGACTGGAGACGGTGGCGGTACGCGTCCCCGACCACCCCGTGGCCCTGGCCCTGATCCGCGCCGCGGGCCAGCCCCTGGCCGCGCCGAGCGCGAACCCCTTCGGCATGGTCTCGCCGACCACCGCGGCGCACGTCACGGCGCACTTCCTGGCCTCCCAGGTCCAGGTCCTCGATGGCGGCCCATGCCGGGTCGGCATCGAGAGCAGCGTGCTGCGCGTCGACCCCCCGCTGCTGCTCCGTCCCGGTGGCCTGAGCCGCGAGCGGCTCGCCGAGATCCTGGGCGAACCGGTCGCGCTTTCCGACCGCACCAGCCGGGCTGCGGCCATGGGCATGCCCTCGCCCGGGATGCTGGCCAGCCATTACGCGCCGCGCACGCCACTGTCGCTGCGCGATGGCCCGATCCCCACGGGCGCGCGCTTCGCCTACCTGTCGTGGCGCGGCGTCGACGTCCCGACCCAGGCTCAGGCGGTCGAGATCCTCAGTCCCAGCGGCGACCTGGCCGAGGCCGCGACGCGCCTCTTCGCCGCGCTGCGCCGCCTCGATGATGCAGGCGTGTGCTCGATCATCTGCGAGCTGGTGCCCGAGGAGGGCCTGGGCGAGGGCATCAACGACCGCCTGCGGCGTGCCGCCGGACTGGGCTAAGCGCGGATGCGAGCGCTGGGCTGAGGCGCGCTGAAGGCCGCTGCGCCGCGTACCGTCATCCTTGTCGTGCCGTCATGCCGTGTCGCCCACGGGTACCGGCACTCGGCTCACGCCGCGGGGGCGTCCTTGGCGAGCTTGCGAAACGCCAGGTACGCGCGATCGAGATGCGCGGCCAGCTCCCAGGCCTGGCGCGACAGGTCCTTGCGCGCCTCGGTGGCCTCGACGGCGATCTCGCGCGCGCGCACCGTGGCATCGACGCGCAAGCCGCGCAGCCCGCGCAGGTGGAAGCCGGCCAGGAGATGGCCCCAGGCGCGCGCCAGGCGCAGCAGGTCGGTCTCGTCGAGATCGCCGATGTCGGGCGTCTGCCGGCAGTGGCAGAAGCTGCGCACGGCATAGGTCGAGCCCGGGCCGTGCAGCAGGCGCTGGTAGGGATCCCCGCCGAGCGTGACGCTCAGGCGGCTGGCCGGGCCGGCGAGCGGCGGGAAGGGGGTGGTGAGCAGGACCCGGGCCAGGGCCGAGGGTGGACGCTCACGGATATCGAGCAGGCGCAGCCGCTCGGAGCGCTGCTGCGAGCGCTCGCGGATCACGCCCAGCCAGCCGCGCCGGCCGCTGGAGGGACCACCGAGCTGGTCACGGCGCACCACGTCGAGCACCGTGATGCGCGACACATCGTCATAGAGCGCGGTCAGGGCCGGCAGGAAGAAGGCGCGCGCCGAGAGGTCCTTGCTCAGGCCGGAGCCGGTGCGCAGGCGCGGCTCCTTCTGGTCGGGATCCACCAGCACGTGGCGCGAGAGGTGGCTTTCGGCGGCGACCGGCCCGGCGCTGCGCTGCAGCATGGCCACCAGGGTCAGCGGCAGGTCGCCGGGCTCGGTGGGCACCTCCTGGGCGCTTTGCAGCGCGGCGAGATAGCCGTCCAGGGCGCGGTTCATGAGCGCGGCGAAGGCCGAGCCCTTCTGGCCCGGCTTGACCAGGGCCACGCTGGCCAGGAGGGTCAGGAAGTCCCAGCGCCACGGCGCGGGATGCTCCTCCTCGCCGTCGGCGACGTCGAAGCCCACCGCCACCGTCCCATCCGCCTCGGGCCGGCCGACGGCGAGGGTGGCGAAGCTGCGATGGTGGGCGTTGCCCACGCCCCAGACCCAGCTGCCGTGCGTGCCGATGCGGCTGACCAGGAACCCATGGCCGATGTCCGGCAGGCAGCGCTGGAAGGCCTCGCTGCTGCCTAGGAGCTCACTCGTCAGCTGCGTCCCGGCCTCTGGGTCGCTGGCGGTGAGCGCCGCCAGGCGGGGACGCACCAGCGCGTCGACCAGGGCCGGGTAGTCGCTCATGCCGGGCACTGTGCAGCTTTCCCAGGCGTGCCAAGCACCGTTATTAAAGTCTTGTCGTACAATGACTTAGGATGAATGATGGGGAGTGGTCCGTGGTCCTGCTCCGCCAGCCGAGCCCTTGACCACACCGACTCCGCATCCATATACACCCCCGCGCCGGTGTCGCCGGACATGCTCAGGAGGCCAATGGGACGTTCACTGGTAATCGTCGAATCACCGGCCAAGGCCAAGACGATCAATAAGTACCTGGGCCGCGAGTTCGTGGTCAAATCCAGTTACGGGCACATCCGTGATCTGCCGCGCAACGCCTCCGAGACGGTCGACGCCGAGGCCAAAGCCAAGCCGGTGGTGAAGACCCCGGCGAAGGGGGCGAAAGGCAAGAAGGGCGCCAAGGCGGTGGGCAAGACCGCCATCACCGAGACCGGGCGCATCGCGCGCAACAAGTCCAACCTGGTGCGCCGCATGGGTGTCGATCCGGAGCACGGCTGGAAGGCCGACTACCGCATCCTGCCCGACAAGATCAAGGTCCTCGAGGAGCTGCGCGGCTACGCCGAGGACGCCGACACCATCTACCTGGCGAGCGATCTGGACCGCGAGGGGGAGGCCATCGCCTGGCACCTGCGCGAGGCGATCGGCGGCGACCATGCCAAGTACCAGCGCGTGGTCTTCTCCGAGATCACCAAGGCAGCGATCCAGAAGGCCTTCGCGACCCCCGGCAAGATCAACATGGATCGCGTCCATGCCCAGCAGGCGCGCCGCTTCCTCGATCGCGTGGTCGGTTTCATGGTCTCGCCCCTGCTCTGGGAGAAGATCGCGCGCGGCCTCTCGGCCGGGCGCGTGCAGTCGGTGGCCACGCGCCTTATCGTCGAACGCGAGCGCGAGATCCGCGCCTTCAATCCGGTCGAGTACTGGGAGCTGCATGCCGACCTCCAGGCCAGCGCCGCCACCTTCCGCGCGCAGGCGGTGCGCTATAAGGGCGAGCCGTTCAAGCCGACGCGCGCCGAGCACGCCGACGCCGCGGTGGCAGCCCTCGCCAAGGCCGCCTACCGCATCGCCGCGCGCGATGACAAGCCGCACCGTTCCAATCCCTCGGCGCCCTTCATCACCTCGACTTTGCAGCAGGGCGCCTCGACGCGCCTGAGCTTCTCGGTCAAGAAGACCATGACCCTGGCGCAGCGCCTCTACGAGGCCGGCCACATCACCTACATGCGTACCGATTCGGTGAACCTCAGCGCCGATGCGGTCACCGCCTGCCGGCTCCTGATCGCCGAACGCTTCGGCGACCGCTACGCGCCGGAGAAGCCCAACTCCTACCAGTCGAAGGCCAACGCCCAGGAGGCGCACGAGGCGATCCGACCGACCGACGTGCGCGTCGCGGCGGCCGACCTCACCATGGACGAGGACGAACGCCGGCTCTACGACCTGATCTGGCGCCAGTTCGTCGCCTGCCAGATGACCCCCGCCGAGTTCGACACCACCGCGATCACCGTCGCGGCGGGCGACTATGAGCTCACCGCGCGTGGGCGCGTGCTGCGCTTCGAGGGCTTCCTGAAGGTGCTGCCGCCGGCCAAGACCGACGAGCCGGTGCTGCCGGAACTGAAGGTCGGCGAGAAGCTCACCTTGCTCACGCTCGACCCGAAACAGCACTTCACCAAGCCGCCGCCGCGCTTCAGCGAGGCCGGCCTGGTGCGCGAGCTTGAGAAGCGCGGCATCGGCCGGCCCTCGACCTACGCCGCGATCATCTCGACCATCCAGGAGCGCGGCTACGCGAAACTGGCCAATCGCCGCTTTTACGCCGAGAAGCTCGGGGACATCGTCACCAGCCGCCTGGTCGACTCCTTCCCGGACCTCATGGATTACGGCTTCACCGCCGGCATGGAGGGCCACCTCGACCAGATCGCCGAAGCGCAGGCCAAGTGGAAGACGGTGCTCGACGACTTCTACGTGGACTTCACCGGCAAGCTGAAGATCGCCGGGGCGACGATGAAGCCCAACGATCCGGTGGCGATCGACATCTTGTGCCCGAAGTGCAACCGCCCGATGGCGATCCGTACCGGGCGCACCGGGGTCTTCCTCGGCTGCACCGGCTACAACCTGCCCAAGGCCGAGCGCTGCACCTCCACCATCAATCTGGTGCCCGGCGAAGAGGTCGTCACGGTCGCCGCGGACGACGTCGAGGACCAGTCCACCGAGGTCGATGTCAGCGCCCTGCTGCAGAAGAAGCGCTGCCCGATCTGCGCTACGGCGATGGACGCATACCTGGTCGACGAGAAGCGCAAACTGCACATCTGCGGCAACAATCCCGACTGTCCCGGCTCGCTGGTCGAGATGGGCCAGTTCAAGATCAAGGGCTACGAGGGACCGCAGATCGATTGCGACAAGTGTGGCGCCAAGATGCAGCTGCGTACCGGCCGCTTCGGCAAGTATTTCGCCTGCACGCGCTATCCCGACTGCGTCAACACCCGCAAGCTGTTGCGCAACGGCGAGGCGGCCCCGCCCAAGATCGCGCCGGTGCACATGACTGAGCTCAAATGCACCAAGTCGGACGGCTACTTCGTGCTGCGTGACGGCGCCGCCGGGCTCTTCCTGGCCTCGAGCGCCTACCCCCGTTCGCGCGAGACGCGTCCGCCGCAGGTCGCGGACCTGCTGCGCCACAAGGCCGAGCTCGATCCCAAGTACCACTACCTGACCGAGGCGCCGCTGAAGGATCCGAAGGGCAACCCGACGCTGATCCGCTTCGCGCGCAAGACCAAGGAGCACTACCTGGCCAGCGAGAAGGACGGCGAACCGAGCGGCTGGACGGCGCTGCTGCACGATGGCACCTGGGTCGAGAAGGCGGTCGAGGGCAGCGAGAAGCCGGCCAGGGGCGCCAAGAGCGCCAAGGCGGCGAAAGATCTCATGAGCGCCACGGCTGATAAAGCCGAGAAAGCCGACAAGGCCGTAAAAACCGCCAAGGGCGCAAAGAAGCCAGCCAGCACCGTCACCGGCCGCTAGGCCCTCACCAGTCCTCCTGCTCGTAGAGCGTCTCGGACAGCCAGCGCGTCACGTCCAGGAGCGCCGGCAGCCCGAGGCGCTTCCAGGGCGCGACCACGCGGAAGAAGGCGGTGGCCTCCAGACTCGCCAGGTCGCGGCTGACCTGGATCTCGATCAGGGCCGGGGTCGTGACCTCGACCGTCTCGGCCAGCGACGCGAGGTCGGTGATGATGTCGGCGCTCACTGCCTCCTGGTCGAGGTCGACCACCGACTCCAGGCGCCGATAGGCGCTGGGCAGGTGGATGCGCGTGAACCAGCCCTCGATGCGTCCACGCCAGGCCGCGGCCGCGGCGCGCCCGTCGGGCGAGCGGATGTGGGACTCGCGCGGCAGATCGTAGCGCGAGGTCATCAGGTAGTGCAAAAGCCGGCCCTCGACGCGGTGCAGCTGCAGCTTGACCACCGTCAGCTCCTCCTGCCAGCGGCGGAAGCACTGCGTAAAGCCCGGATCGCCGGCGCAGGCCTCGCCGAGATCCGCAAGCCAGCGCATCTGCGACAGCTGCAGGGCCGCCAGCGCGCGCAACAGCTCATCAGCCGACGGTTCCTCGCTCATTGGTGACCAGTATCGCGCCCGGCGCGTCCGCCGCCACTGCGCTGGGAATCCTTCGCGTGCTCGGCAGAACACATGCGCTAGGGTCAGGCATGCCCGCGCGCTGGTCACGAGGAGGTGGGGACGACCCCACCGCGGTCCTGGCCGATTGCGACAGCTCGCAGGCGCTCTACGCCCGGCTGTCGACCTTCCTGGCCCGCATCCAGGCGCTGCCGGCCATCCTCTATGTGCGCTCGGGTGAATCGCTGCATCCGGTCGCCGGCTTCGACTGCTCGCATGAGGTCCCCAACCTGCCGGTCTTCGCGCTGCCGGACCCGGAGCGCTCGGGCGAGCTGCCCGCCAACCAGCTGCCGCTGACGCTGCGCGGGGAGGTGGTCGGGCTGCTGGCGATCTTCGGCCACGTCAGCGTGATCTCCGAGCCGCTGCACCGCTGCTGCGCGATCCTGGCGCTCAAGATCCGCCAGCTGCACCAGGAGGAGGCGCTGCGTCGCGAGCTGCATCTGGCCAACGAGCAGCTCGCGCACCTGATCTCCGCCGGGCAGCTGCTGCAGCATCTCGAGATCGACATCCTGCTGAACAAGATCCTGGCGATCCTGCTCGGCGCGCTGCGCGTCGACTGCGGCGCGGTGGTGGTGCGCGACCGCGCCCATCCCGAGGCGGCCCATCAGGCGACCTGGGGGCTGCGCACCGCGACGGTCAGCGGCCTGACCCTGCGTTCGGGCGTAAGCGTCATCGACCACCTGCTGGCGACCGGGGCGGTCCTGCACCTGGGCAAGGACCAGCTGCGCGATGAGCTGGTCGAGCACGCGCTGCCGCAGCTCGGCGGGCTCCTGGCCCTGCCGCTCTCGGCGCGCGGCCGCGTCCAGGGCGTGGTGCTGCTTGGCGCCAAACACGACTTCAATCCGGCCCAGCGCCGTCTGGCCGAGACCCTCACCAGCTTCGCCGCGGTCGCGCTGGACAATGCGCTGATGGTCGGCGCGATGGTCGACAGCGAGCGCATCGCCCAGGAGCTGGCGATCGCGCGCACCGTCCAGGAGGGGATGTATCCGACCCACGGCCTGGCGGTCGACCGCCTGCGCATCGAGGGTTCCTCGCGGCCCTGCAACGAGACCGGGGGCGACTACTTCACCTACCTCGCCCAGGGCGGGCGGGTGACGCTGTTGATCGGCGATGTCTCGGGCCACGGCCTGGGCGCGGCGCTGTTTGCGACCATGGCCCATGCCATCGTCCAGCACCGCCTGCACGCCGGCACCCCGATCAGCACCACCAGCACCGACCTCAACCAGGGCCTGTGCCACGCGCAAAACGGCCGCTTCATGACCTGCGCGATGGTCAGCCTCGACCAGGCGTCGCTATCCTTCACCTACGTCTCGGCGGGCCACTGCCCGCTGTTGTGGCTGCACCAGGGCCAGGTGCGCTGGCTGGAGAGCGGCGGGCTGCCCTTAGGCATCATCCTCGACAATGCCCTGGCCCTGGCCGGGCCCTTCACCATGGCCGGCGGGGACTACCTGCTGCTGTACACCGATGGCGTGACCGAGGCCGCCAACGCCGCCGGCGAGTCCTTCGGCGACCAACGCCTCGCGGCGGCGGTGATCCAGGCGGCAGGCCTGCATCTCGGGCCGACCGAGCTGATGATGCTGGTGAATGCCGAGGTCGATGCCTGGACGGGTGGGCGGGCGCACAGCGATGATCTGACCATGGTCGCGCTGCACGTCGCACCGTGACGCGCGCGCCGCGCCGCGCAGCGCGCGACTGACGGGCGGGAGGCGGAAAGCTTGGCGATGTCGCGGCGTCTTGGGGCGCAGACCCGCCCTGCGGGGCTTTCCAGGATGCCCCGCCCACCTACAGTCCTGGACTGGCCGGGAGGCATCAGTGCCCACTTTCCTTCGCTTGCGCTCCGTGCTCTGCACCCTCCTGTTGTGCCTCGCGCCAGCCCTCCTGGCGACCGCGCTGCGCGCCGAGGATGATCCCGCGCCCTTCCCGGACATGGCAATCGAGGTCGGCAAGGTCCTCGACGACGACTATTACGATCAGAAGCGCTTCCTGCCCCGCATCATGGTCGAACGCGCGCTGCGTGCGCTCGAGCAGGCCGAGATGTCGATCGAGGCGACCTGGACCGGGGACGTGATCGTCCTGGACATCGCCGACACGCCGAAACTCAAGGTCCCGGCCCCCGATCCCAAGACCCTGGACGACGCGATGGCCATCCTCGAGGCGGTGCGCAGCCGCATCGACGCCTCGAGCTTCACCCCGGCCCGCGCCCGCGAACTCGACTACGTCATGGTCAACGGCGCGCTGGCCTGCCTGGATCCGCACACCGTGCTCTTCCCGCCGGAGCCCGCCAAGGAGTTCACCGAGGAGATCCATGGCGAGTTCTACGGCATCGGCGCCTACCTGGTCCAGGATGACGGCATCATCGCCATCGAACGCGTCATGCCGGGCCTGCCCGCCGACCGCGCCGGGGTCGAGGACGGCGACATCATCCTGCGCATCGATTCCGAGCGCACCGCGGGCCTCAGCCTCGAGCAGGCCGTGCACCGCATCAAGGGACCGAAGGGCTCGACCGTGCACCTGACCCTTGAGCGCAAGAGCACCACCAAGGCCATCGAGCTGCCCGTCGTGCGCGACCTGGTCCAGGTCATCTCGACGCGCTCGTACCGCTCCGGCGATGTCGGCTATGTGCGCATGGACGACTTCAGCTCCAACACCACCCACGAGCTCTACGGCGAGATCACCAAGCTCCAGGCCGCGGGTCCGCTGCGCGGCTTCGTCCTGGACCTGCGCTTCAATGGCGGCGGCCTGCTCGATGCGGCGAAATGGATCAGCCAGTTCTTCCTGCCCAAGCGCCGTGAGATCGTCCGCACCGTGACCGCCGATGGGGTTCCCGACATCTCGCGCAGCGCCGGCAATCCGATCCTCGACGTGCCGATGATGGTCATGGTCTCAGGCGGCAGCGCGAGCGCGGCGGAGATCCTCTCCGGCGCCCTGCAGGAGAACGACCGCGCGGTGATCATCGGCACCACCACCTTCGGCAAGGGCTCGGTGCAGACCGTCAAGGACATGCAAGACGGCAGCAAGCTGAAGTTCACCATCCAGGAGTACCAGCTGCCGGGCGGGGTCTCGATCCAGGATGTCGGCATCACCCCGGATGTGAACATGGTCTGCCATGAGCTGCTCAAGAGCGGCGACGTCGAGCTGATCCCCTATACGCGCGAACGCGAGGTCGACGACGAGTTCGCCCTGAAGAACACCAGCCGCTACCAGCACAGCTCGACCTATGACCTGGGCTGGGTCGCGCCCTACCTGACCAAGGACGAGCTCAAGCGCTTCAGCATCTCGGCGCACGACTTCTTGCCCGACCAGGAGGGGGCGATCGTCATCAGCCTGCTGCAGGCCGCGATCTCCCAACCCGGCTTCGAGGCCGGCGCGGCCCAGGCCAAGGCCCAGGACCACCAGCGCCAATTCCTGCTCGACCAGCTCAAGGAGCCGATCGCCAAGCGTGCCGAGCTCGAGGAGGCGGCCCTTGCCGCCGCGCTCGTCAAGCTCACCCCGCCGGTGACCTGGGGCGGCCCGTCCGCGCCGGTGGTCGGCGCGGTCAGCGTGACCTACACCGGTCCGGCCATCGTCCACGCCGGCGCCAAGGAGGAGCTGTCCTTCAAGATCCACAACGACACCAACTCCGAGCTCGGCAGGCTCTATGGCGTGGTCTCGGCCGACAAGTACAGCCCGCTGTGGGAGGACGAGCTCATCATCGGCGCGGTGCCCGCCGGCAAGGACGTGCAGTCCAACCTGACCTTCCACGTGCCGCCACGCCTCTACGAGGGTGAGGAGCGCTTCACCCTCGACATCTACGCCGACGGCACCCCCACGCCGATCTCAACCCTCCCGGTCTCCGTCCAGGTGCTGGGCGAGCCGCGGGGCAAGCCGCCCGGCGCCGTCACCGCCGTCGAGCAGGCCCTGCGCCCGCACTTCAGCTACAGCTGGAAGATCGCCGAGCCCAGCGGCGATGGCAAGCTGGTTCCGGGCGAGGCGGCCACCGTCACCCTGGGATTGAAGAACGACGGCGATGCGGCCTCGAGCAAGATCAAGCTCTACGTCTACAAGTCCGACGATCCCTACGTGCAGCTGGGCGAGGTGCGCTTCGTCATCGATCCCATCCAGCCCGGCCAGGAGGTCACCTGCCAGGTCCCGATCACCGTCCTCAAGGAAGTGATGCGCGAAGGCAAGCCCGCCGCCTTCACCGGCGACTCGGTGAAGCTGCAGATCCGTGCCGAGGAGGCCTTCGATGAGGAGAAGGATGGCGACGATGCCGGCATCTCGGGCATCTACCGTGCGAGCATGTACAGCACGCTGACCCTTCCGGTCAACCAGCCGGTCAAGGGCGGCACCGTCATCCAGCCGCTGGTGAGCATGGAATCCTTCCAGCTGCTGCCCAGTCATCAGCTCGATCTGCGCGTGCGCATCAGCGATGGCGAGGACGCGCTGCGCTTCGTCGCGCTCTTCCAGGATGAGGACAAGGTCGACCTGCAGCCCGGACCCAAGCTCGCGCACCCGGCCGACAAGGGCCAGGACGGACGCACCTACAGCATCTACCACGCGGTGGTCACGCTCAAGCCGGGATTGAACAACCTGCGCATCGTCGCCGCCAACAAGGATGAGGTCACCGACATCCTGCCGCTGCGCATCTGGGGTCCCCCGGGCGCGGCCGCGCCCCCGGTCGTGCCGCTGAGCGCCAGCAACCCGCCCGCACCGAGCCAGCCGGCGATCCCGTAACCATGCTCACGCGTCCGCGGCGCAACCGCTCATCGCCGGCGATCCGCGCCCTGGTCGCCGAACGGCGTCTGTCCCCGGCCAAGCTGGTGCTGCCGCTGTTCATCCATGACCACGAGCAGGACGTGCCGATTGGCGCCATGCCCGGCTGCCAGCGCCTGGGCCTAGCGGGCTGCCTGGCCAAGGCCCGCGAGGCCTTCGAGCTCGGCATCCGCGCCATCGCGCTCTTCCCGCACATCCCCGAGACGCTCAAGGACGAGCAGGCCACGGAATCGCTCAATCCCGAGGGCCTGGTCGCGCGCGCGCTACGCGCGCTCAAGCGCGAGCTGCCGCAGCTGGTGGTCATCACCGACGTGGCCATGGACCCCTACTCGGTCTATGGGCATGATGGCGTGGTCCGTGGTGGGATCGTCGACAATGACGCGACGCTCCCGATCCTCGCCGCCATAGCGGTGGCCCAGGCGCGCGCCGGGGCGGCCGTGGTGGCGCCATCGGACATGATGGACGGGCGGGTCCAGGCGATCCGCGAGGCGCTCGACGCCTCGGGCTACCAGCACGTCCTGATCCTGAGCTACTGCGCGAAGTACGCCTCGTCCTTCTATGGGCCGTTTCGTGTCGCGCTCGACTCCGCCCCGCGCATGGATGTCGATAGCCCACGCGACAAGCGCACCTATCAGATGGATCCGGCCAATGCCCGCGAGGCGCTGCGCGAGGCGGCGCTCGACGAGGCCGAGGGCGCGGACTGGCTGATGGTCAAGCCGGGGCTGCCGTACCTCGACATCATCAGCGCCCTGCACCGCCAATCGACCCTGCCGATCGCCGCCTACCATGTCAGCGGCGAGTATGCGATGCTGCGCGCCGCCGCCGAGCGCGGCTGGCTCGACTACGAGCAGGGCCTGCTCGAGAGCTTGCTCGCGCTGCACCGCGCCGGGGCGGAGATCATCTTCACCTATGGCGCCTGCGACGCGGCCCGCGCGCTGCGCTCAAGCGGCGGATAAGCTCCGCCTGGGCCAGGCCGGCCCGGGCCTTGCCTGACGCGTACGCGCTGCAGATTCGGGCATGGCCCGCGTCCGCTATGTGATCCGCACCGCGACCCGGCGTGACATCCCCGAACTGGTGCGCCAGCGCCGCCTGATGTTCGAGGCCATGGAGGAGGGGGACCCGCTGGCCCTGGCGCGCGCGGACCGCGACTATGCGCGCTGGGTGCGCGCGCAGATGGCCCAGCACCGCCTGGTCGCCTTCCTGGTTGCGAAGCAGGCCACGCCCAGCGCCATCGTCGCCGGTGGCACGGTATGGCTGCAGGAGCGTCAGCCGCGACCCGGTTTCGCGGGTGGCGGGGTACCCTACCTGATGTCGATGTACACCGACCCCCGCTGCCGCCGCCAGGGACTGGCGAGCCTGATCATCGGCGCGGCCGTCGCCTGGTGCCGGGCCCATGGCCATACGCGGCTGTCGCTGCACGCCTCGCCGGCCGGGAGGTCGCTGTACCGCGCCCTGGGCTGGAAACGCACCCAGGAATACAGCCGCGCACTGTGAGGGGGCTGGTCGTCGTGCCAAACGCTTCAGCCGGGCTGGCGTCTTGGCCGAGCGCAGGGTATCCTCTCCCAGAGTTCCCGGACGATGCCGATCAACGACCACTCCAGCCACGATGCGGACCACGCCCCGGAGCGCAGCTCCTCGGCTGAACTGCCGCCCTTGTGTTCTTTGATCGCCGCGCGCCTGGCCGCGGAGCAGACGGTGCCACGCGGTCTGCTGCTGCGAGCGCTCTCGTCCAAAGTCCCGCTGGTGCAGCTGGTCGCCTCGGCCCGGGCTGGCGCCGAACTCGCCGCGCTGGCCGCGGCGGTCGGCCTGGCGCCCGCCCAGGGCATGCTAGTGCGCGACGCCCTGCTGCAGAGCCACCGCCGGCCGCGTCCGGCGCGTCCGCCGGTCAGCGTCGACCATGCCCTGGTCGAACGCCTGCGCCAACGCATCGATGAAGGCGCCTCGATCGAGATGATCGTCGCCAGCCACGGCTTCACGCCCGCCCAGCGCCTGCAGTACCTGATCCAGACCGGCCTGACCGCCTATGCCGGCAGCCGCCGTCAGCAGGCGCGCAAGGCGGTGCCGCTGCTGGTCGGCACCGGCGAGCCGGTCCCCGAGGCGGTGCTGTGCACCGCGATCGGCATCAGCCCGGCCGTGCTGCGCGACATCCTCATCGAATTGCGCGCCGGCGAGGGCCTGATGCAGGTCATGGAGCGCCACCGCCTGCCCTGGCCCGACGCGCGGCTGATCGCCCAGGCGATCAGCTGGAAGCCGTCGTGGCGCAAGCGCGAGCAGCGCGTCGGCCGCCTGACCCTGGCGGAGGTCCTCAGCCGCGCGGCGGCCAAGGAGAATCCGGTATGGATCGCCGAGGCGGCCGGGGTCCGCGCGCAGTGGATCCGCCATGTGCTCAAGCGCGAAGGCTGCCCCGTCGCGCCATCCACCGCGCGCCATCTCAGCCGTCGTCTGCCCACGTCCGATGCGGTCAGCCCCCAGGATCCCTCGCGCCTGGTGCGCCCAGCGGCGCCGCGCGACGCGCAGCGCGCGGACGCCGAGCAGCGTCCCGGGCTGTGAGCCTCAGCGCGACGGCCCCGCCGCATCCGCGAGCGCCCGGTCGAGACGCTGCCCATGACCTTCCAGCCGGGCCCGGGCCTGGGCCGCATCCAGTCCCAGACGGCGCATCACCACCGCGGTCGTGACCTGCCCGTCCGCCGCGGCCAGCAGCTCCAGGGCGGCTGGACGGTCGAGCCCGGTCAGGGTGGCGATGATGCGCGCCGCGCGGTCCTGCAGCTTGGCGTTGGTGGCGCGCACATCGACCATCAGGTTCTCATAGACCTTGCCATGGCGCACCATCAGCGCCGTCGAGATGGTGTTCAAGGCCAGCTTGGTCGCGGTTCCGGCCTTCATGCGCGTCGAGCCGGTCAGGACCTCCGGTCCGGTGGCGAGGACCAGCAGGTGGTCGATCTCAGGCGTTCTCGAAACCGGTGAGCAGCTGATCAGCGCGCGCAGGCAGCCCGGCGCCAGCGCCTGCGCCAGGACCAGGGCGCCGCGCACATAGGGGGTCGTGCCGCCTGCGGCGATGCCGATCACGATGTCGGAATCCACAAGCGTCAGCGCGCGCAGCGCCGGTTCCGCGCCGTCGGGCTCATCCTCGCGCCCCTCGCTGGAGCGGCGCAGCGCCCCATCGCCGCCAGCGATGATCCCGACCACGCGCTCGGGGGCGATATTGAAGGTCGGCGGCGCCTCCGAGGCGTCGAGCACCCCGAGCCGGCCGGAGGTCCCGGCGCCGAGATAGATCAGCCGCCCGCCCGCATTGAAGCGCGGTTCGGCGGCCGTGATGAAGGCCACTAGCGCGGCGCGCGCCCGGCTCATCGCATCGGCGATCGAGCGGTCCTCCTCCTGGATCAGCGTCACCAGCTGGGCGACGTCCATGGTGTGCAGCGCCTGGCTGCGCGGATTGCGGCCTTCGGTGAGGATGTGCGCGCGGTCCGGAGGTGCCTGCATGCGCGGCAGGCTATGGCGTCGGACTAGCGCGGGTAGCGGCGGCTGGCCTCGGCCAGAGGGCGCGAAAGCGGATAGCACCAGCAGCCCGACACCGGCGCGCTCTCCACACCGGTGATGCCCGGCACCGTGATCGGGATGTTGTCCTGGCACAGCGCGCCGAGGATCGCCATGCCGATCGCCTCGCGCATGTCGATGGGCACCTGCAGCTGGTCGCTGGTGACCACCGGCACGTGGGCACGCTGCTGGAACTCGGTGACCAGGGTGCGGTTGCGCGCCCCGCCCCCGGCCAGCACCAGGCGCTGCGCCCCTCCAGCGGCGGTGCAGATGGTCTGGGCGATGGCCGCGCAGGCGGTGCGCGCGAGATCCTCGGGCGAGCAGCGCTCGCGCCAGCGCTCGATCCAGGCGCCCAGCTCATCGCCGGTGCCGAGGCTGCGCCGCGACTTCGCCTGCAAGGCCAGGGCCGTCGCCAGCGCGACTTGCGCCTTGCGCTCGACCGTCCCGGTGGCGGCGTGCGCGCCGTTATGGTCGAAGGGCACATCCCACAACCGACGCGCCAGGGCGTCGAGCAGCTGGTTGCAGGCGCAGATGTCGGCCCCGCCGATGCGCGTCGAGTCGTTGCCCGCCGGCAGGCGGGTGAGATTGCAGAAGCCGCCGAGATTGATCACCGCGCGCGACTCCGAGCCATGGCGGAAGAGCACGTAGTCGGCCAGCGGCGTGATCGGCGCGCCCTGTCCGCCGGCGGCGAGATCCGCGCCGCGCAGCTCAAAGACCACCGGCGCCATCAGCGCGTGGCTGATCGCCACCGGCGCGCACAGCTGCCAGCTCAACGGCGGCGCGTGGTAGACGGTCTGGCCATGCACCACGATCAGGTCGAGGCGCTCGCTCTGCAGCTCGCGGATCGCGGCGATGTGCAGATCGCTCAATCCGGCCGTGAGCTCGGTGATGGTGCGCGCGGTCAGGGGCTGCTGCTCGGCCAGGGCGCGCAGTCCCGGGCCGATCCGGCCCAGGGGCATGCTGACCCCGCGCACCAGCTCGGCCTGCATCGCCAGGCCATAGCCGTGGATGCGCACCAGGGCCACGTCGAGCCCATCGAGCGAGGTGCCGGTCATGCAGCCGACCACCAGCCGCGCGCGCGCGTCGCGGCGCTCGGAGCTGTGCACCGCCTTGGGGCCGGGGGTGGGTGGTCGTGAGGCGGCAACCTTGGTGGCCGGCTTGGCGGCGGCGGGACGCTGACCCAGGCGGAACGCCATCTAGCCCTCCAGTTCGGCGATGATGCGCTGGTAGTAGGCGCTGGAGTCGTCCAGGCCGCCCGGACGCGAGCGCGCCAGCCACAGTTCGCGATGGCGTTGCTCGAGGCGGCGGAAGGCCGCCGCCAGGGTCGGCCGCCAGCTGCGATCCGTGGGCGCGCGGCGTCGCAGCACCGCACGGCGCGCCGCTTTTGAGGCCTCCTCCAGCGTATGCATGGTCTCCGCGCGCAGCAGGGGATCCAAACCCAAGGGCGCGGTATCGAACAGCGCCGCGAGGCGGTCCTCGATCGCCTGCCAATCGCCAGCGGTTCCGAGCCAGGGCTTGTCGAGCGGCTGGTGCAGGTCCATAAACAGCGCCGAGGCGTTGCGCAGCGGGGTCGTCGCGCCATCCGCTGCGCTCTGGCCGCCGACCGCGCGCAGCGCCCGGTCGGCATCGCCGAGATCATCAAGCCACTCGCCCAGGCGCAGGCTCGCATCGTCGAAGGCGTGCAGCGAGGAGCAGCGCGCATCGAAGGGCGCCTCGCCCGACCAGGCGCGGTGCGCGGCTTCAGCCAGGGCGTGCAGCTCGATCGGCCACTGCTGGCGGTGGCCCTCGTCGCCCCAGTTGGTGACCAGGTAGCCGGTGGCGCCCCCGGCCAGGCCATCGCGCGCGGCGACCAGGAGGTTGCCGCGGCGTTCGGTGGTGCGGCCGGTGATCGAGCGCCAGGCGCTGGTGCCGGGGCAGACCCAGGCTTCACGCCGGGCCTGCCTGAGCTCGTCGCACCAGCGCTTGAAGCGCGCGTCGGGCTCGTAATCCCAGGCCAATCCGATGAGGTTCTCCGGCAGCTTCGCCAGGCTCGCGGGCTCGTGCAGCACGATGTCGGCCCACATCATCGGGCGCTTGCCCAGCGCCTGGACCGTCGCGCAGATGCGCGCCACGAAATCGAGATAGACGGCGGTGCGGCCGCGCGCGTCGACCTCGGCCTTGGAGCGGCCCTGGCCAAGGTCCCAGGTCTCATCGCAGCCGATATTGATCAGCGGTGACGCGAACGTTCCGGCCAGCTGGGCCAGCCAGTCGTCGACCAGGGCTCCGGAACCCGGATCGGACGGGCACAGGCTGAAGGGTCCGTGTTTGGTCCACTGCAGGAAGGACCAGGCCGTCTCGGCGCCCTGGATCTCGGCCAGGGCCGCATAGCGGGGATGGGCGAACCAGCGTTCGAGATGCCCGAAGCAGTTCTGGTTGGCGACCAGCTCGATGCCATGGCCCTGGCAGCGCTTCTGCAGCACCAGGATCTCGTCGGGGGTGACCGGCGACCAGTCCCGCCAGGCCTCCTCGTGCCCGCGATAGGCGAAGGTGTGCTCGACGTAGAGCTGCAGGTGGTTGATCTTCCACGAGGCCAAGAGGTCGATGGTGCGCTCAAGCTGCGCCATGGTCGGGACGCGGTCGCGCGAGATGTCGAGCATCACGCCACGCGCCGCGAAGGCCGGCCGGTCCTGGATGCGGACGCAGGGCATGCGCTCGGGGAACTGGCGCAGCAGCTGCATCAGGGTGCGTGCGCCATGCGCCGCGCCGCGCGCGTCATCGGCCTCGATCAGGATGCGCGAGGGCTGGACGATGAGGCGGTAGGCCTCGGGGTTCTTCAAAGGCTCCAGCGCCACCCCGCAGACGATCTGCGCCAAGGTCGACGGGTCCTCGCCGGCCCGCTCGCCCAGCACGCGACGCACCGCCTCCTTGTAGTCGGGATGGCCATGGACGCCGAAGGTGGCCGGGATGGTGCGCCATTCGCCGGTGGCGATGATCGCCTTCGGCGCGGGCAGCAGCAGCGGTGGGGCGTCTTGCAGACTCATGATGGCGCAGGTCCGGGCAGGGGTGGCCGCCGTCCACAGCAACAGATAGCGGTGCTGAGCGAGGTGCCAATCACCATCTGCCACGGCCAGGCCAGCGGCTGGTGCCAGCGCTGCAGGACCAGGATGGCGGCCATGCCGCCGACCAGCGCCAGGCAGGCGCTCAGCCCATTGCCGCGGGTGGTGAAGATCGCGGTCAGGAAGATGCCGAGCATCCCGCAGTAGGGCACCACCACCACCGTGAAGGCGAAATCCAGAAGCGAGGTCTGCGGGCTGGCGCGGTGCCAGAAGATGCAGCCGACCGCGACCAGGCCGATGACCAGTCCGCTGGCCACCACCGCCCAGCGGCTGGCGCGCAGCAGCTGCGCCGGAGTGGTGTCCGGACGCAGCGGCCGGTAGCAGTCGTTGACCACCGCCGCGGCCATGGCATTGATCGCCGAGAGCAGGCTGGTGAAGGCGATGGCGAACAGTCCCGCCATGAGCAGCCCGGCCATCCCCACCGGCTGCTCGTAGAGGATGAAGCTGATGAAGGCGTGCTCGCCGCTGTGCAGCGGATGGTGCACGTGGCTGACGAGCGGATCGAGGTGGTAGAAGACATAGAGCAACAGCCCGATGCACATGAAGAGCAGCGTGATCGGCAGGTTCACGACGATCGACAACAGCGCCGAGCGTCCCCCGGCGAGCGCATTCTTGCAGGTCAGCATGCGCTGGGCGAGATCCTGGTCGGTGCCGTAGACGGCGAGATTCAACAGCAGGTAGCCGCTCAGCGCCGTCCACAGGGTATTGACCACATGCAAATCGGTGCTGGTGTTGAGCACCCGCAGCTTGCTGCCGCCGGCTGCTCCCGCATTGGCAAGCAGGTGCGCGATGCCACCCCAGTGCAGCGGGATGCGGCAGGAGATCACCACCGCCACCGCCAGGACCGCGCCCATCGCCACGCTGAGCTGGACCACATCGGTCCAGATGATGCTGGTGATGCCGCCACTGAGGGTGTAGAGCGTGGCCACGACCGTCAGCACGGCAACCCCGATGATCAGGGCCGGGACATCGGCTTCCGAGGTGCCGAAGAGGATGGCCGCCGCCGGGATCGCCGCCATGAACAGCCGCGCGCCCGAGGCGAGCATGCGACCGAGCAGGAAGGTCAGGCTCGCGGCCAGCTTGGCGCGCGGCCCGAAGCTGCGGCCGATCAGCTCATAGACGGTCACCACCTGGTAGCGGTAGTAGCGCGGGATGAAGAACCAGGCGACGATCACCACCGCGATCACCGTGCCGACATTCGCCATCAGGTAGGTGAGATCCCCGCCGTAGGCCGCCTCCGGCACGCCGAGGTAGCTGGCCACCGACAGCGCCGAGGCCAGCACCGACAGCGCCACCGCCCAGGAGGGCATCTGGCCATGGCCGACGAAGAAGTCGCGGGCATCGCGCGCGCGGCGCCGGGCCAGGATCCCGCCGAGGGCCAGCGCAAGACCGTAGCCGGCGAAAATGCACCAGTCTGCCACATGGAAAGGGGAGCCAGGACCGACCACGGCTGAGGGATAGCGGGACGGTCGCAGTGATCCAGATGCATCTACCGACTGCCGGGCGGCACTCAGCGCGACCCGGCGGCGATGTCCTCGAGCTCCAAGAGCATCAGCTTGATCGGCAGCCCCGAGCCGAAGCCGCCCACGCCCTGGTGGGCCAGCACGCGGTGGCAGGGGATGATGATCGCAATCGGGTTGCGGCCCAGCGCCTGACCCACGGCGCGCGCCGCTTTGGGCCGGCCGAGCAGGCGTGCCACCCCGCCGTAGGTCAGGAAGGCGCCGAAGGGAATGCTGCTAGTGGCCGCCAGCACGTCGCGGGTGAAGGAACTCAGCTGCGCGAGATCGAGGGGCGGCGGGGCCGGCAGGCGCCGTGCACGGCCATGACGGACATGCGACCGGCCATAGGCCTGCAGGTAGCGTTCGGTCTGGTCCAGCACGCGGTGCGGGCCGTCCAGGGTCTGCGCGCGCAGGCGGCTGTGATCGCCCAGGCTACAGACCACGACTTCGCATAGGCCCTGCGCGTGCGCGGTGATCTCGACCCAGCCCAGGTGCTCGACCGCGACGCGCCGCCGCACCAGCGCCAGGGCCGGTTGCGGGCGCACGCCGCGCACGCCGCGTGCGCCAGGCGCGCCACGCCGGATGGCGCCGGTCATGGCGCAACCACCGCCGCTGGCGCGGTCAAGACTGGCAGCGTGGCTCCCGAGGCCTGCCCCGGAGTTGCCGTGGCACCATCAGGCAGCGCGTGGAACAAGAAGGCCAGCACCACATACACCGAGAGCAGCTGCACGCCTTCGAGCCAGTGCGTCTCGCCGTCGCGGATCACCTGCTCGGTGACCAGGACCGCCAGGACGATGGCGAGGATCTCAGGACCGGTGAAGAGCAGATCCAGCGGCTGGGGCGCCAGCCAGTAGCTGGCGAAGACCAAGAGCGGTGCCACCAGCAGTGCGATCTGGATGCTCGAGCCGATGGCGATCGCCATCGCCAGGTCCATGCGGTTGCGGCGCGCGAAGAGCAGGGCCGAGGAATGCTCCGCGGCGTTGCCGACCATCGAGACGATGATCACGCCGACGAA
>Ga0302314_10003405_pt1 | contig 29339 bp, 27 predicted proteins | sample III_Palsa_N2_3_FD_200533 | JGI IMG/M metagenome (GOLD analysis project Ga0302314, IMG submission 200533) | Peat permafrost microbial communities from Stordalen Mire near Abisko, Sweden - III_Palsa_N2_3 | ecosystem: Environmental > Terrestrial > Soil > Palsa > Peat permafrost | place: Sweden...
CTTCGGCGCAGAGCTGCAGATAGCGCTCCAGCCGGGCCGAAGAGTGCTCCGGGCCCTGGCCCTCGTAGCCGTGCGGCAGCAGCATGACGAGGCCGCTCATCCGCAGCCACTTGCGTTCGCCCGACGAGATAAACTGGTCGATCACCACCTGAGCGCCGTTGGCGAAGTCGCCGAACTGAGCCTCCCACAGCGTGAGCGTGTTCGGGTCGGCCAGCGAGAAACCGTACTCGAAACCCAGCACCGCCTCTTCCGACAGCGCCGAATCCAGCACCTCGAAGTGCGCCTGGCCGGGCCGCAGGTTGGAGAGCGGTGTGTAATGCTCCTCGGTGGTCTGGTCGATGATGTCGCAGTGGCGCTGCACGAAGGTGCCGCGCACCGAATCCTGGCCCGAGAGCCGGACGGGGTAGCCCTGGTCGAGCAGGGTGGCGAAGGCATAGTGCTCGCCGGTAGCCCAGTCGATGTTCTCACCGCTCTCGATCGCGGTGCGGCGGTTCTCGATCACCCGGCGCACGGTCTTGTGCACGTCGATCCGCCCCGGGAGGGTGGTGAACTTCAGGCCGAGGTCGCGCAGCTTCTGCCTCGGCACCGCGGTATTACCGCGCAGCTCCTCATGCTCCGGCGCGATGCCGGACCACTTGCCGTCGAGCCAGTCGGCCTTGTCGGCGTGATACGTCTTGCCGGCCTCGAACTCCTTGTCGAGGTAGGCGTCGAACTCGCCGATGAAGCCTTCCAGCTCCTGCGCCGAGAGCACGCCCTCGTCGATCAGCCGCTGGCCGTAGAGTTCGCGCACCCCAGGATGATGCTTGATGGCCAGGTACATCAAGGGCTGCGTCATCGTCGGATCGTCGCCCTCATTGTGGCCGAACCGGCGGTAGCAGAACATGTCGATGACCACGTCCTTGCCGAACTGCTGGCGGTACTCGGTGGCCACCTTGGCGGCGTAGGTCACCGCCTCCGGGTCGTCCCCGTTGGCGTGGAAGATCGGCGCCTCGACCATCAGCGCGGTGTCGGACGGATAGGGGCTGGTGCGCGAATAGCGCGGGCTGGTGGTGAAGCCGATCTGGTTGTTGACGATGAAGTGGATGGCGCCGCCGGTGCGGTAGCCCTTTACGCCCATCAGGTTGAAGCACTCGGCGATCACGCCCTGGCCGGCGAAGGCGGCGTCGCCGTGCATCAGCAGCGGCATCACGTGGCCGCGGCCGGTGGTGGGGTTTTCACGCAAGGAGGAAGCCTGCTTGGCCCGCGCCTTGCCCAGCACCACCGGGTTGACGATCTCCAGGTGGCTGGGGTTGGCGGTCAGCGACAGGTGGACGCTGTTGTCGTCGAAGGTGCGGTCCGACGAGGCGCCGAGGTGGTACTTCACGTCGCCCGAGCCTTCCACGTCCGACGGCAGCGACGAGCCGCCCTGGAACTCGTGGAAGATCACCTGATAGGGCTTGCCCATCACCGCGGCGAGCACGTTCAGACGGCCCCGGTGCGGCATGCCGATGACGATGTCGCGCACGCCCAGCGCGCCGCCGCGCTTGATGATCTGCTCCAGCGCCGGAACCATCGATTCGCCGCCGTCGAGGCCGAAGCGCTTGGTGCCGGGGAAGCGCTTGTGCAGGAAGCGCTCGAAACCCTCGGTCTCGATCAGCTTCTTCAAGATCGCGATCTTGCCCTGGCGGGTGAAGGCGATCTCCTTGTCGCGGCCCTCGATGCGTTGCTGCAGCCACGCCTTCTCCGACGGGTCGGAGATGTGCATGTACTGCACGCCGACGTTGCCGCAGTAGGTCCGGCGCAGAATCTCCAGAATCTCGCGCAGGGTCGCGATTTCGAGGCCCAGCACGTAGTCGAGGAAGATCGGGCGGTCGTAGTCGCTCTCGGCGAAGCCGTAGCGCGACGGGTCGAGTTCGGAGGCGTCGCCCTGGGTGACCGCCAGACCGAGTGGGTCGAGATTGGCGCGCAGGTGGCCGCGCATGCGGTAGGCGCGGATCATCATAATCGCGCGCAAAGAATCCAGCGTGCGGGCGCGCACCTCGTCGGGTGTAGCCGTCGGCTGCACCGCGCCGATCTTGGCTTCCAGCTTGGCGTCCATGGCCGGCCACAGGCCATCGATCGCCGACAGCCATTCGGGGCGCGGCTCGGCGATCGGCTCGGGCGTCCAGGAAGGCTGCACGCTCGCCTGCACAGCGTCGCCCGCCTTGTCGCGGATCGAGTCGAAGAAGGCGCGCCACGATGGCTCGACCGAATTGGGATTGACCGCCCAGCGGGCGTGCAGATCCTCAACGAAGCCGGCGTTGCCGCCATACAGAAATGAAGTCTCGGCCAGAACTTCGTTCAGCCGTCCAGCGTCGTCCGCCATTTGCCTCTCAACCTTGAACCCCGCCGGGGCCTGTGTTGGAGGTCTCCGGGCGGGGCCCGCTTAAATAGGTATCCTTTAGGCCCCTTTCAGGACCTCCAGCAGCGTCTCGCCCAAAGCCGCCGGAGAGGGAGAAACGCGGATGCCCGCGGATTCCATCGCGGCGATCTTGTCCTCCGCGCCCCCTTTGCCGCCGGAGATGATCGCGCCGGCGTGACCCATCCGCCTTCCGGGCGGCGCGGTCCTGCCGGCGATGAATCCGACCATTGGCTTCTTGGTTTTTGAAGATTTAATGAACTGAGCCGCGTCCTCTTCGCCCGACCCGCCGATTTCGCCGATCATAATGATCGATTGCGTCGCCGGATCGGCAAGAAACATTTCAAGGATGTCGATGAATTCGGTGCCCTTGACCGGATCGCCGCCAATCCCGACCGCGGTTGTCTGCCCAAGGCCCACATTGGTGGTCTGGAACACCGCTTCGTAGGTCAGGGTGCCGGAGCGGGAGACGACGCCGACCGAGCCCTGCTTGAAGATGTTGCCCGGCATGATCCCGATCTTGCACTGGTTCGGCGTCAGCACGCCGGGGCAGTTGGGGCCGATCAGGCGCGACTTCGAGCCCGAGAGCGCGCGCTTGACCTTGATCATGTCTTCCACCGGGATGCCCTCGGTGATGCAGACGATCAGTTCGACATTGGCGTCGATCGCTTCGAGGATCGCATCGGCGGCGAACGGCGGCGGCACGTAGATGGCGCTGGCCGTGGCGCCGGTCTTGGCCACCGCCTCGGCGACGGTGTTGAACACCGGCAGGCCGATATGGGTCGATCCGCCTTTGCCCGGCGAGGTGCCACCGACCATCTTGGTTCCGTAGGCGACCGCCTGCTCGGAGTGAAAGGTGCCTTGCGCGCCGGTGATCCCTTGGCAGATCACCCGCGTCTCCGTGCCGACGAGAATGGACATGACGCTGTGACGGCTCGCTGCTGTTGCTGAACGCCGCGTCTGATCGGGAGACGCTGAACGCGGCCATCCCATAGGCGATGCGCCGGCCTAAGCAAAGCCTGACGCTGTGTCAGGCCTGTCATTCGCGCGGCTGTTAACGAAAGGCTAAGCCTGCGACACAATTCACCGTTGCCGGACGGGCAAACACCCTCGAAAGTCGGAATTGGGTAAGGCGCGGTCGCCTGACGCCCGCCGTAACCTCCCCAAGGAACCGGCAGGGCAAGCCCAAGCCCGGCGGGGAAACCCGCCGGGCTCCCTATTTTGGGTCCGGTCGTTAGTCGGCCGGCGCATTGCGCAACTCGGTGAGCTTGGCGCGATCGAGGCCGCCCAGGCGGGTGAGTTCGACCCGGGTGGCCTCGGCTCCGGGGCCGGCGGCCTCGATCGCCTTCAGCAACGCATCGTCGTCATCTGCGACGCCCTTGGCCGCGCCGGTCAGCCAGACCGTCGCCTCGGCCGTCTTCGACGCCGGCGAGCCGTATTTTTCGGTGAAATAGGCCTCGAGGTCGCCGTTCACCGGCTGATCCGAGGCGGCGTTGCAGCGGAAATAGCGGATCTGCGCCGGGTCGGCGGCGGTCACCGCGCCGCTCTGGATCGTCGCCTCGACGAAGGTGCTCTTGCCGCCGTCTTCGAAGGTGCGCCGGCTCTCGCCGCCCGCCTTGCGCTTGTAGCCCTCTGGGTGTTCGAGATAGCCCATGAACCGGGGCCAGCCCCAGATCTCGCCGTGCTCGGCGACCACAGCCGCGTCCGGCGCATCCTGGCGGCAGAGATCGAACAGGCCGCGCGCAGCCGTCTGACTCCACGCCAGCAAGGGATCGTCGTCAGCCCTGGCGGCCGGCGCAAGGCCAAGGACCGCGATCAGCACGATGGCGACAAGCGAGCGGCGCGGCACGTAAGGCTCCGGCCCCCCGGCCAAATTGGGGTCGGCTATTTCGAGTAGCTTTGGTCGACCAGGATCGCGTCGTCGGAGTCCTGCTGGAACTTCAGGATGCTAATGCCGCCGGCCGCGAGCGCCGCGTTCATTCCGGCCTTGCCGACATGGTTCGGCGTGCCGGGGGTCATGGCGACGTAGTACACCGCCAGTACCGCGTCGCCGCCGTCGGCCGCTCCGCCGATCCAGGCCTTGGCCTCGCTGGCCAGCGCCGGGATCGCCTTGTCGTAGCTGATCTTGCAGGTGGTGACCTTGAGGTCGCCGGAGGAGATGTGACGAATGCCGCGCGTGACCAGCAGCGTCATCCGGCCGCCATTGTCACCCGGCTTCTCCAGCGCCGCCTTGTCGGTGATCGAGACGCCGTCCTCGTCGCCGCCGGTGACTTCGGTTTCCGACCAGCCGCCGGCTTTCGCCGCCGCCAGCGACGCCAGATAGTCGTCGGACGTCCCCCAGCAGATCGATTGAAACGCGCTGAGCGTCGTGTCGGCGGCCGCGGCCGAGACCGGAATGGCGAGCAGGGAAACGGCGGCGGCGAGAGCGACGGAACGGATCATGGCAGGCCCTAATGTCTTCGAAGCTTGGTGCTTGTTGAACTTCACAATCGCGGCGACGGAAGGCCCTGGCAAGCCGAACCTCGTTACAGCTTGGTTTCAGGCCGCCGCCTTGACCGCATCGACGATCTTCTGCGCCCCGTCGGCGAGATCGTTGGCGGGGATCACGTTGAGGCCGGAATCACGCAGTATCTGCTTGCCGAGCTCGGCGTTGGTGCCTTCCAGCCGCACCACCAGCGGCACGACCAGGCCCACTTCCTTCACCGCCGACACCACGCCTTCGGCCAGCACGTCGCAGCGGGCGATGCCGCCGAAGATGTTGACCAGAATGCCCTTCACGTTGGGGTCGGCCATGATGATCTTGAACGCCGCGGTCACCTTCTCGCGCGTCGCGCCGCCGCCGACGTCGAGGAAGTTGGCCGGCTCGGCGCCGTAGAGCTTGATGATGTCCATGGTGGCCATGGCAAGGCCCGCGCCGTTGACCATGCAGCCGATGTCGCCGTCGAGGGCGATGTAGGAGAGCTCGTACTTGGACGCTTCGATCTCCTTGGCGTCTTCCTCGGTCTCGTCGCGCAGCTTGACCACGTCGGGCTGGCGGAACATCGCGTTGTCATCGAAGCCCACCTTGGCGTCGAGCACCTTGATCGACCCGTCTGTGGTCGCGATCAGAGGGTTGATCTCCAGGAGGCTCATGTCCTTCTCGACGAACGCTTTGTAGAGCTGCGGCAGCAGCGCGCGGGCCTGCTTAGCGGTTTCGCCCTTCAGGCCGAGCGCCTCGGCGAGCATCAGGCCGTGGTGCGGCCACACGCCGGTCGCCGGGTCGATGGTGAAGGTGGTGATCCGTTCGGGCGTCGAGTGCGCCACCTCCTCGATATCCATTCCGCCCTCGGTGGAGACCACCACCGCCACGCGGCTGGTCTCACGGTCGACCAGCAGGGAGAGGTAGTATTCCTTGGCGATCGCCGCGCCCTCTTCGATGTAGAGCCGGCGCACGAGGCGGCCCTTGGGGCCGGTCTGGTGGGTGATCAGCGTCATGCCGAGCATCTTCTCGGCTTCGGCCTTCACCTCGCCCACCGAGCGCGCCAGCTTGACGCCGCCGCCCTTGCCCCGACCGCCGGCGTGGATCTGGGCCTTCACCACCCAGACCGGGCCGCCGAGCTTCTCGGCCGCCGCCACCGCCTCATCGACACTGAACGCGGGAAATCCCCTGGGCACCGGCACGCCGAACTCGGCGAGAAGGGTCTTGGCCTGGTGCTCGTGGATATTCATGGACGCCTCAGCTCTCGGGGGACGCGGGCCTTATAGGAAGGGGCTCGGGGCTTAGCAATCGAGCGCCTATCCGGTCCGCGGCCAGGCTTCACGATATCCGCTCCACCCACTCCGCGCGCGATGGCCCCGGCTCGAAGGGATCGCCGAAATACTGCGTCTCGCGGGCCACCTTGCCATCCTCGAACTCCATGATGCTCACGGTGTAAGATGGCCGCCCGTCATAGGTCAGGACGTATTCGGTGACCCACAGGTCGCCCGCGCCGACGATCCGCCGGACGGCGAAGCGTTTGCGGTTCGGCTGCGCGGCGCGAGACGACTCGATGTTCCGTCGCCCCCGGATGCGTTCGCCCGACTGGGGATATTCGAGCACGGCGTCCTCGCGGTAGAGCTGATGCTCGGTCTCGACGTCGTTGGCGTCGGACGCGGCCCAATGGCGGTCCAAGGCCGCTCGAACCTCTCGGTCTTCCATAGCTATCTCCCCGACCATCGGCGCTCCGGTCGGGCCGCTCTACCCCGCCTGCCGGGAGCCCCAGCGCCAGGGCAGGATGCGGCGCCAGCCAAGGTCCGAGCGCTGGCGGCGGTCGCCGTCCATCGCCACCGTGGCGCGGCGCTCCAGCTTGCCCCAACTAACCTTGCCGCCGCGGATCGCGGTGATGATCGACTTGACCACCACATAGTACATCAGCTGGCGGTAACCGAAGCGCTGCACCGGCAGCCAGACCAGGTCTTTCCACGGCGCCCGGCGCTCCAGCGCCATGCCGAGCGCGCCGGCCGAGAGGTCGAGGAAAATGAAGGCGGCCCAATAGAACACCGAGCGCAGGAAGTCGTCCGGCGACCATTCCGCCGGGTGGTAGGCGTGGGCGTAAATCGCCCAGGCCAGGCTCCAGATGATCGCCATGTCCACCAGCGGCGAGACCGCGGTCAGGAAGATCTGGAACAGCCAGATCTGCGGCAGGGCGACGAAGCCGAGCACCGGCTGCTTGCGGTTGAACAGCGCCGAGCGGTGCTTCCACAGGCACTGCAGGGTGCCGAACGACCAGCGGAACCGCTGCTTCAGCAGACCCGCCACGCTGTCTGGCGCCTCGGTGTAGGCGCGGGCGTCGGAATCGAACTCGACCCGCCAGCCGGCGCGCTGGCAGGCGATGGTCAGATCCTGGTCCTCGGCCAGGGTGTCGTGCGGATAGCCGCCGAGGTCGGCCAGCGCCGACCGTCGCCACGCCCCGACCGCCCCCGGCACCACCGTCACGGCCCCCAGCGCCGCCAGCGCCCGTCGTTCCAGGTTCTGGGCCGTGATGTATTCCAGCGCCTGCCAGCGGGTGACCAGGTTGAGCCGGTTGCCGACCACGGCGTTGCCGGCCACCGCGCCCACCTTGGGATTGACGAACCAGCGCGCCAGCTGGGCCACCGTGTCCGGCGGGAACAGCGTATCGGCGTCGAGCGCCACGATGACCTCGCCGACAGCCTTGGCGAGGCCCTGATTCAGCGCCCGCGCCTTGCCGCCGTTGGCGAAGGACATCAGCGTGACCCGCGGCTCGTCGGCGAACGCCTCGCGGACCTTGGCGGCGGTGGCGTCGGTCGAGCCGTCGTCCAGCACCAGCACTTCGAGCTTGGACCAGTTCGAGTGCAGGATGCGCGCCACCGAGGCGACGATCACCTTTTCCTCGTTGAAACAGGGGATCAGCACCGAGACCATCGGCCCGGCTGCGGGGTCCAGCATCGGCGGGGCGCGGCCGGGCGCGGTCAGCCGGTGGTACAGCGCCAGCGTCGCCAGGAAGAACAACCGCGCGACGCCCAGGACGATCGCCGTGATGAACAGCGTCGTCAGCATGAAGTCGACGTAGCGGAAGAAGCCGAAGCCCAGCCGGTCAATCCAGAGCTCCACCGAGCTGCGCGAAGTCGGCGGCATCGCCTGGGCCGGCGTCATGCCGGCGAGTTGGGCCACCGTCACCAGCTTCAGACCCTTGGCCCGCAGCGCGTCGATCAGCTTCGGCAGGGCCGCGACGGTCTGGGTGCGGTCGCCGCCGGCGTCGTGCATCAGGATCACCTGGCCCTGGAACTGCCCCGTGACCGCCAGCTGGTCCATGACCCGTTGCACGATAACGTCCGGCGCCGGCATCAGGCCGGTCGGCTCGCGCTGCCAGTCGTCCGGGTCGATCCTGAGGCCAACCACCAGATAGCCGAGCTGCTGGGCGATCACGCACTCGTCGATCTCGTCCGGCGTGGTCGGCTCGGCGTCGCCGAAGAACGGCGGCCGGAACAGCCGGGTCGAGCGCCCGGTCAACACTTCCAACAAGCGCTGGGTGGTGTTCAGCTCCAGATGGCTCTGCGTCGCAGGCACCATGCTGATGTTGGGGTGGGTCCAGGTGTGGTTGCCGACGATGTTGCCCTCGCGCACCTCGCGCTGCACCAGGTCCGGGCGATTCTGCATGTTCTCGCCGATGACGAAGAAGGTCGCGTTGGCGTGCTTCTGCTTCAGGATGTCGAGGATCTTCGGCGTCCAGCGGCCATCGGGGCCGTCATCGAACGTCAACGCCACCCAGCCCGGATGCCAGCCATAGCGCTGGATCACATAGGAGGTGGGCATCACCGTGTAGTCCTCAGTCGAGATCAGACCGTTGTCGGGGTCGGTCTCGATGTGGCGCGCGCCGCCCGTCGGCGTCGAGCTGACGTGCAGCACCTCGCCCTGGCCGTCGAAATCGACGCCGGTGCCCGGCGCGATGGTCTCGAGGCCCGCGGGCTTGTTGGACCCGTAGGGTTGCCGGAAGTAGCGCCAGACCGCCGGATCCTCGGCGCCCATCCGCCACAGCGCATAGCCCCGCGGCCGGTAGTCGTCGCCGATCTTGATCTCGTTGAAGATCGTCGCGGCGTCGAGGAACCAGACGACGTGTTTGGAGCCGTCGTCGTCGATGTAGCCGTAGGTCGGATTCAGCGCGTCGTCGTCGAAGCTGACCTGGGCCTCGGAGTCGCGGGCGTCCTGGGTCGCGTCGTAGAAGACTTCCGTATCACCGCTGATCGCCTTGCCGGTCTTGTCGAGCGTCCAGTCGTAGCCGTAGTCGCCGAGCGCGATAACCATCTTGGTCGGGTCGAGCTGGCTGGCGTCCTTGTCCAGATTCTTCTCGTACCAGTCCTCGCTGGCGGTCGGGCCGGGTTGGCCGCCCCCCTGGCCGACGGCCCCGCCCCAGTGCTCGTCGTAGGCCATCAGCACCACGGTGTCGGAGACCGCGGCGAACTTCTTCAGGTCGTAGTCCGGATTGGCGAACGGGACCGTGACCCAGACTTCGCGTCCGAGCGGCTTCAGCGCCGCGTGCAGCTGGGCGACCAGAGCCGGATATTGCGCCAGCGCCTGCGGTGAGATGTTCTCCAAGTCGAGCACATAGCCGCCGTAGCCGTGAAGCTTGGCCAGGTTGATGAGGTTGGTCACCAGCGCCGTGCGCGCCGCCGGATTGGTCAGCAAATTATTGGCGAGAGGGCCGTCGAACAGGCCGTCGTGGGCGTTGGTGATCGACGGCAGCACCGAGGGCCCGTTCTTGGCGCTGGCGATGATCGCCTCGGCCTGCGGGTCGGAGGTGACGGTCACCGGGCCGAACGAGCCGTTGAGGAAGATCCACTGCGGCGACACCACATCGAGCTGGCCGACGTGCCGCAGCAGCGAGGTCCGCGAACTCTCGTCCCAGGTGACATAGAAGCCCACCGACAGCGGCCGCGTCGCTCCGCCCGGCGCGCCGGCGTTGGGGCGGCGGGGCACGTGGGTCCAGCCCGGCTTGCCCTTCAGCCGGTGCACGGTCTCCACATGCAGCGACTGCAGGATGTGCGGATCCTTCAGCGACAGCTGCGGCAGCAGCGGCGCGAAGGCCAGGGTGGCGAAGAAGCCGGCGACGATCAGGGCAGCCAGCGAGACCATCAGGCCTACGCCCAGCCGGGCCCGCCGATCTCGCCGTCCCGTCGGGTCGTGGAAAATATAATCGGCCATCGAGGCCAGACGCTCTCTTCGCAGATTCGACGCGGGGCTATTTGGAGGCGGAACATGGCTGAAGGGCGACTGGATGCAAGCGCGATGACGGATCGATCGCGACGCGTCTGGCGGATTGACACCGCCAGCGTCCGCCGCCTCTCTCTCATCTCACCCCCAAACGGCCGAGACCGCCCCGTTGGCTGCGACCCGTGAAGCCTGTGACGAAGCCGACGAGGAGCGGCGCGCATTCCGCATCACCGCGATCCGGGTCGTCCTGGTCGCGATCGTCATGGCCGTGCTGCTGGGCGTGTCACAAGGCGCGAACAATCTGCTCGATATCGCCGGCAGCTGTCTCGAGACGGCGGTCGGCGCTGGCCTCGGCCTGACGGCGGGGCGCCTCTGGGTCCCGCGCCACTGGTATCACGACAAACTCTGGGCGGCGGCGCTCGCGATCACCGCGTCAGTCACCCTCCCGATCACCGCCATTGTCGTCACCTGGCATGTCCTGATCGATCACCGGGCGTTGACGTTCGGACTTCTGATCAACGTCCTGCCATCGGTGTTCGGCACGTCGCTGGTGATGACCGCCGTGGCGTTCCTGGTCCGCCGTCCATCGACCCAGACCCACGCCGCGCCGGCCAGCGCCCCACCGCCGAAGTTCCTCGCGCGCTTGCCGGACAAACTACAGGGCGCCGAGCTGTTCGCGGTCGAGGCGGAGGACCACTACCTGCGCGTCCACACCAGCCTCGGCCAGGACCTGATCCTGATGCGGCTGGCCGACGCCATCGTTGAACTGGAGGGGCTGGAGGGCGCCCAGACCCATCGCTCCTGGTGGGTGGCCAAGGCTGCGGTCCGCTCGGCCGAGCGGGCCGACGGCCGCGCCACGCTGACGCTGAAGGACGGCGCGGAGGCGCCGGTCAGCCGCGGCTTTGCGAGGGAGTTGCGAGCGGCCGGCTGGTTCTGACACCCTGGCCGAACCGCAGCCACAGCTCGGCGACGATCAGGTTCGGGACCCAGCATAGGAACGAGATCGCCTGGTAGGCCCGCCCGATATCGAGGCCGCCGACGATCGCGATCGGCAGGTAGATGCGCAGCGTCACCGCGGCGAAGGTGAGGGCATAGCTGCGGATCATCCAGCGGCGATGGCTGACGAAGTCGCGCGCCTTCGCATAGCGCCAAGCCTGCGCGGTGAAGCCGATCCACAACACCGCGAGCGTGCCGAACCCGGCCGTGCCGATCGGCCCCGCCGTCGTGCCCAGCGCCAGCAGCAGCCCGGCCACGCCGGCGATCAGGCAGCAGATCACATAGACCGTACCGGCGCGCCGGTGCCAGGTCGGCCAACGGGCGCGGAATCTCGGAAACAGCTGCAGCGCGCCGAGCGCGAGGGCGGTGGCGGCAAAGCCCGCGTGCACCACCAGCGCGCCGGTCGCGGTGAAATGGTTGGCGAGCACGTTGGCCGCCGCGCCGGGCATGCCGGGCATCACGTACCGATAAGACGTCAGGGCGATGACCATCGCCAGCGCCGCCGCGATCCAAAGCCAGATGGTGGTAAGCTTCATGCGCGTCCCTCGTCGGGGCGAAGCTAACCCCGCGCCGCCCGCCGCGCCATCCAGGCTTCGCGGCTTTGACCCCACACGTCGATGGGCTCTTCGTCATACGGCGCCGGCAACCGGCCCGAGCTCAGCAGGCTTGAGCCTAGCCGCCGAGCCACGTTCTGCGAGCCGGTATTTTCCGGACCGATGGTATGGATCACCTCGCTCCAGCCCAGCGTATCGAACGCCCAGTCGATCGCCGCCGCCGCGCCCTCGGTGGCGTAACCGTTGCCCCAGAACTCGGGCAGCAGGCCCCAGCCGACTTCATTGCCCGGCCAGTCCGCCGGGCGCCACGGCCCCAGCCGGCCGACCCAGAGCCCGCTGGCCTTTTCGATCACCGAGAACATGGAAAATCCGGTCATCGCCCAGGCGCCGGCGACGGTCATGAATCCGCGCCAGGCGACCGAGCGAGGCTGAACGCCGCCAAGATGCCGCATCGCCGCTTCGTCGGCGGCGAATGCGGTCCACGACGCCAGATCCTCGGCTTCAAGCGGCCGCAGGATCAGTCGTTCGGTCTCGAGGGTGGGTCCTGTCGCCAAGGCGTCAGACCAGCGCCGGCTCGATCTCCTTGCAGGCCGCGATCAGGCCCTGCACCGAGGCGACCGACTTGGCGAACATTTCCTTCTCGGCGTCGTCCATCGGGAACTCGATGATCCTCTCGACCCCGCCCGCGCCGATCACCGCCGGCACGCCGACGTACATGTCCTTCAGGCCGTATTGGCCGGTCAGGTGCGCCGCGCAGGGCAGCACGCGCTTCTTGTCCTTCAGGAACGACTTGGCCATGGCGATGGCGCTCTCGGCCGGGGCGTAGAAGGCCGAGCCGGTCTTCAGCAACGCGACGATCTCGCCGCCGCCGCCGCGAGTGCGCTTGACGATGCCGTCGAGGTCGTCCTGCGAGAGCATGCCCTGCTCCACAAGCAGCGGCAGCGGCAGGCCGCCGACGGTGGAATAGCGGGTCATCGGCACCATGTCGTCGCCGTGGCCGCCCAGCGTCCAGGCGCGGATGTCTTCCACCGAGACGCCCAGCTTCTCGGCCAGGAAGTAGCCGAACCGCGCCGAGTCGAGCACGCCGGCCATGCCGACCACCTTGTTCGCCGGCAGGCCGGAGAATTCGCGCAGCGCCCACACCATCGCGTCGAGCGGGTTGGTGATGCAGACCACGAAGGCGTCCGGCGCGTGCGCCTTGATGCCGTCGCCCACCGCCTTCATCACCTTCAGATTGATGCCCAGCAGATCGTCGCGGCTCATGCCCGCCTTGCGTGGCACGCCGGAAGTGACGATGCAGACATCGGCGCCGGCGATATCGGCGTAGGAATTGGCGCCTTTCAGCGCGACGTCCTTGCCGAACACGGCGGTCGCTTCGGCGAGGTCGAGACCCTTGCCCTGCGGCAGCCCCTCGACAATGTCGAACAGCACAACGTCGCCGAGTTCCTCCCTGGCGCAGATATGGGCCAGCGTGCCCCCGATCATGCCCGATCCGATGAGGGCGATCTTTGCACGCGCCATCCGCTTGTCTCCGTGAGTTGGGGGTCTGCCTGAAACGGCGCGGGTCTAGACCGCTGCCGCCTCACCTGCAAGGCTCGGCCATGTTCGAACTCGAGCCTACCTTCCACGCCACCTCCAGGGCCCTGCCTTCCCTGCCGCTTTGCGAGGCAAGACTGCAGCTGGATTCGCGCTTCCCCTGGATCGTGCTGATCCCTCGCCTCGGCGCAGCGATCGAGATCGAGGACCTTTCGGTGGAAGAGCGCGCCATGCTGATGGCCGAAATCGTCGTCGCCGGCGCGGCGGTGCGCGCCATCGGCGCCGCGCTTGGCCGACCGGTGGATAAGCTCAACGTCGGCCAGCTCGGCAACATCACCCGCCAGCTCCACGTCCACATCGTCGGCCGCCGCAGGGACGATCCATGCTGGCCGGGACCGGTGTGGGGACAGGGAAACCCTGAGGCCTATGCGGACGACGACCTCACGCGGGCTTTGGCCGTCGCGTCCGAAACGCTACAAACCTGACGGACACGCAACGCCCTTGATCCGTCACCCGGGCCAAGCGGCGAAAGCCGCGCAGCGCCGGGGCCGGACGCGCCGGTTCATAGACGAAATCCAGCTCGGCAGCGGCCCGTCCGGCCCCGGATCTACGCGCTTCGCGCTCCGTCCGGGGTGACGGAGGGGTGAGGCTGCGCGCGGACCAAGCGCCCTAACGCAATCTTATCCGGCTCGGCGTCCAATGCCGCGAAACGAGCACGGGAGGACCTGCAGGTCATGTCCAGCGACAGCGTGAAAGGCTCGAGGCGGATCGTCGTCGACCACTTCGAACCCGATGAGGCGAGCGACCCCAAGGCCCAGCGCCAGCTGCGCGGCCATCTGGAGCAGATCGACTACATGGCCTATGCGGCCAACCGGAAGGTGCTCGGCGCCGCGGTCGGCGGGACCGATGCGCGCCGGTTCGAGCGCCTGGGTCAGGCGGCGGCGGAAGCCCGGGCGCGCTGGATCGCCACGGCGCTCGCCGCGACCGACCACGGTCAGACACCACCCCCCGACCGCATCGAGAAGCTGCGGCAGCTCAGGATGACCTACGAAGAACTGACCGAAGCCTATGACGCCATGCGGCGCATGGTCGAGCGCGGCTACCTGGCTTACACGCCGGCCTCCTCGGCGTAGCGACCCGCGCTACCCTCGCCGCAGTTTCACCGGCGCTGCGGCGGCGCCCTCGCGCATCGTGCCGGACCAGGCGCCATCCGCACCCGGCGCAAGCGTGATGGTCACCTGCGGCGTGCTCCGGGTGGCGTTCAGGGTGATCACCAGGCTGGACGGGCCACGGACCAGGCCGTCGATGAAACCGATGTCGCCCGGCACGGTCGGGTGGCGCAGGTCGCGCCAGACGCCTTCCAAAGGCTCGCGGCCGCCGGCCTTGTCGACCAGTTGGAACGCCAGGATCGCCTGGCCGGACGACGCCGAAACCAGTGTCCAGGCGCCGTCCAGCGGCCCCTGGTAGCTCTCGGCCGCATTGAACGATTCGCCGACTCGGGAGTCGACCGGATTGCCCGGGTCCTGCGCCATAGCCAGGGTCGGGACCGCGAGCGCGATCAGCAGGACGACGACCTTCAAGACGCCTCCGCGGTTTCGATCGCCGCGGCCAGGTCGAGCAGCCGGTGCGCTTCGGAGAGGTGCAGGCGCTCCGCCAGCCGGCCCTCGACCCTGAGCGCGCCGCGGCCCTCGTTCTCGGGCCGGCCGAACGCCTCGACCACCGCCGCGGCCCAGGTCACCTCGTCGGCCGGCGGGGCGTAGACGCGGTTGCAGATGGCGATATGGGTCGGGTGGATCACGCTGCGGCCGTCGAAGCCGAACGCCGCGCCCTGCTGGCAGCTCGCCTCCAGCGCCGCAAGGTCATCGATCTCGTTGTGCACGCCGTCCAGCGCGATCAGGCCGTAAGCCCGCGCCGCAGCCACCGCCATCGACAGGAACGGCACGAACGCCTCCCGACCGGGCGTCTGGCGCGCTTTCATCTCCTTGGCGAGGTCGTTGATGCCCATGGTAAAGGCCGCAAGCCGGGTCCGCGCCGAGGCCGCCGCGATCGGCATCAGCTCGAACATCGCCGGGCAGGTCTCGATCATCGCCCAGAGCCGGGTCGCCGCCGGCGCCGCCGCCAGCGCCCGGTCGTAGGCTTCGACGTCGGCCGGCGAGTTCACTTTCGGAACCAGCACCGCGTCCGGTCCCGCCGCGACCGCCGCCGCCAGATCGTCGGCGCCCCAGGGGGTCGAGAGGCCGTTGACCCGGAGCACCACCTCGCGCCGGCCGAACCCGCCGGCCTTCACCGCCGCGGCGGCCGAGGCGCGGGCCTCGACCTTGGCCTCCGGCGCCACCGCATCCTCCAGGTCGAGAATCACCACGTCGCACGGCAGGCTGCGCGCCTTTTCGATCGCCCGGGCGTTGGAGGCGGGCATGTAGAGGGCGCTGCGGCGGGGGCGGACGGTGGGTTGCATGACGATTTGACGCTTCCTCTGGCGAACGGGGTTCGACAAGCCCTAAAATGCGGCCATGCCTCCCATCGATGAGACCACCCGCCAGGACCCCGAAGCGCTCAACGTGCTGGGTGGCGAACTGCTCCCCTGCTCGCTGCAGCCGCGCACCGGCTTCTTCCGCAACGGCTGTTGCGAGACCGGGCCGGAGGACGTCGGCCTGCACACGGTCTGCGCGGTGATGACGGCCGAGTTCCTGGCCTACTCGAAATCGGTCGGCAACGACCTCTCGACGCCGATGCCGCAGTTCGGCTTCGCCGGCCTCAAGCCCGGCGACCGCTGGTGCCTCTGCGCCCCGCGCTGGAAGGAAGCGCTCGACGCCGGCTGCGCCCCCCAGCTGGTGCTGGAAGCGACGCACGAGGAAACCCTGGCGATCGCGCCGCTGGGGGTGCTGAAGGACTACGCGGTCGAGGCCTAATCTCCCCTTCCCCTTGCGGGAAGGGGTCGGGGGTTGGGGTATCGGCCGTGCGTCCGCCCATCTGGGTGCGATTGCCGACACCGAGTTCGCACCCCCACCCCTCCGCGCAAGGGGGAGGGGAACTAGCTCAGCGGATAATCCCGCTCCAGCTGGTAGATCGAGCCGCCGCGGCCCATGCGGCTGGCGTAGAGACCGAAGCGGGTCACCCGGAACGGCGGCGATTTCAGCAGGCTGTGGGTTTTCACCCAGGTGGCGACGCGGGCCGGCTCGGCGTGGCGCAGATAGGCCAGGGTGACATGCGGCTTCCAGGCGCGCTTGTCCGGCGCCAAACCGGCGCGGCGGGCGGCGGTTTCGCAGCGGCTGGCGAGGCGGCGCAGGGCGGCGTTTTCCTCGACTCCGGCCCAGACCGCGTGGATGTCGTCGCCGTCCTGGAACGAGCCGACACCTTCCAGCGCCAGGGTCAGCGCCTCGCCGGACACGACGTTCAGCTCGGCGTCGATGTCATCGGCGACCGCCTCGCTGACCTCGCCGAAGAAGCGCAGGGTTATGTGGAACGCCTCGGTCGGCCGCCAGCGAGCGCCCGGCAGGCCCTGCTGGCGGCGCACCAGTCCCTCGCTGATTTCGAATGGAACCGCGATCGCCGCGAACAGCCGGATCATCGCCCCGTCTTCATCGCCCCGTCTTCATCGCCGAGTCTTCAGCGCCCTTGCCAGCACCGGCGCCAGGCCCGCGGCGATGGTCCGCACCCCGGCCGCGTTGGGGTGGATGCCGTCGCCCTGACGCAGCGCTGGACCGACGCCGGCCAGCAGGTCGGGATAGAGCGGGACGTGCTCGGCCTTGGCGACGGCCGGGAACACCGCGTCGAAATCGCGAACGTAGCCGGCGCCCACCGCCCTTGGGGCGGTGAGGCCCGCCAGCACCACCCCCATCCGCCGCGCCTTCAGCTTCTGCACGATGGCGTCGAGACTGGCCTTGGTGGTCTTCGGATCGACGCCCTGCAGCAGATCGTTGCCGCCCAGCGCCACCAGGCAGACATTGGTGTCGGCCTGGACCGAGAAGTTCAGCCGGCCCAGCCCGTCCTCGGCGGTGTCGCCCGAGACTCCGGCGCCGCGCACCACCACCGGCGCGCCGAGCCGGGCCAGGGCCAAACCGAGCTGGGTCGGCAGCGCCTGGGCCGCGGGCAACCCGCGGCCGGCGGTGATCGAGTCGCCGAGAACGGTGACGACCAGTTTGCGGGCGGCGAAGGCGGGCGATGCGGCGCTGGCGGCGATGCCGAGGACCAGCGCGCGGCGGATGAAGAATCGGTCAGGTGTTCGGCGCATGTGCAGGCCCTATGTAGGAGCCGTCATTCCGTCCAGAGAGAGTTCATGTTCGACGCCTCGCAGCCCGGCGCTCCGCTCGCCCTCGACGGCGTCTGGCTCACCCTGCCCTCCGCCGCCGGGCCCGTCGAGATTCTGCGCGGACTCGACTTCCAGGTCGAGGCTGAAGAGCGTGTCGCGGTGGTCGGGCCTTCCGGCTCGGGCAAGTCGACCCTGATCGCTATCGCCGCCGGGCTGGAGCGGCCGACCAAGGGCAAGGTGCGGCTGCTCGGCAAGGAGCTGTCGCGGCTCGACGAGGACGGCCGGGCGCGGTTGCGGCGCGGCCGCGTCTCGCTGGTGTTCCAGTCGTTCCACCTGCTGCCCAACATGACCGCCGAGGAGAACGTCGCCGCACCGCTGGAAATCGCCGGCGCCAAGGGCGCGGCCAAGACGGCGCGCGAATGGCTCGACCGCGTGGGCCTGGCCGACCGGCGCACCCACTATCCACACCAGCTTTCCGGCGGCGAACAGCAGCGCGTCGCCCTGGCCCGGGCGCTCGCCACCCGCCCCGACCTGCTGTTCGCCGACGAACCCACCGGCAACCTCGACCACGCCAACGCCGCCCATGTTGCGGACCTGATCTTTGCGCTCGCCATAGAGACCCGCGCCGCCCTGGTGCTGGTCACCCACGACGAAACCCTCGCCGCCCGCGCCGACCGCATCGTCCGCATGGCGGCGGGCAGGGTGGCGCCATGACCTCCCTTCTCCCCTTGCGGGAGAAGGTGGCCGCGAAGCGGTCGGATGAGGGGTGTCGGGGCGGTCCGGTGAGATTTGCCGCGGCGCCAACCTCAGAGGCCGGCGCTCGCACCCCTCATCCGTCGCCTCCGGCGACACCTTCTCCCGCAAGGGGAGAAGGATGAGCCTGCCCCTCTCGCTCCGCTTCGCCATCCGAGAGCTGCGATCCGGCGTGCGCGGGTTTCGTATCTTCCTCGCCTGCCTGGCGCTGGGCGTCGCGGCGATCGCGGCGGCGGGGTCGACCGCCGAGGCGTTCCGGCAGGGGCTGGCCTCGCAAGCGGCGCAGATCCTCGGCGGCGATCTGGCGGTTGGGGTCGAGCAGCGAGAATTCTCACCCAAGGAGCAGCTCGCCCTGGAGCGGCTCGGCGGCGTCTCCTACGCCGTCGCCAGCCGGGCGATGGCGCAGGCGCCGTCCGGCGACCGGCGCCTGGTCGAGCTGCGCGGGGTCAGCGAGACCTATCCTCTCGTGGGCCAGGTCGATCTCGCCGGCGGCGTGCGCCTCGCCGACGCGCTGAAGCCCGACGGAAACGCCGCCGGGGTGGTGGTCGAACAGGCGCTGCTCGACCGGCTGGGGCTGAAGCTCGGCGAACGATTCCTGATCGGCAACGTGCCGGTGGTGGCCAAAGCGGTGCTGCTGGGCGAGCCCGATCGGCTTTCGCGTGGCTTTGGCCTCGGACCCCGGGTGCTGAGCCGCATCCAGATGGTCCGCGACGGCGGCTTCCTCGGCCCCGGCCTGCCGTTCGGCGAGACCGCCCGCATCGCGCTTCGCCCCGGGCTCAGCCTCGCCGCCGCCAAAGCCGCCATCGCCAGGGCGCTTCCCGCCAAGACCTTTCGGGTTCGCGACCGCAACGAGGCCGCGCCCGGTTTCAGCCGGCTGATCGACCAGCTGGAGTATTTCCTCGGCTTCATCGGCCTGTCGTCGCTGATCGCCGGCGGCCTGGGCGTTTCCGGCGCGGTCGGCGCCTATCTGGAAGCGCGCAAGTCGTCGATCGCCACGTTGAAAGCGCTCGGCGCGGACGGGGCGCTGGCGCGCAACCTCTATCTGATCCAGATCGCCGTCCTGGCCAGCCTCGGCGTCGCGATCGGGCTGGTGGTCGGCGGCGCGGCGCCGCTGATCCTCGGAAATCTGGTGAAAAAGGACCTACCGGTCCCGGCCCTGTTCGCGCTCTACCCAGAGCCGCTGGCTAAGGCGGCGCTGTTCGGCCTGCTCTCGGCGGCGGCCTTCTCGCTGGCGCCGCTCGGTCGGGCCAGGGCGACGCCGCCGGCGGCGCTGTTCCGGCAAGAGCTGACCGGGCGCCTGGTGTTTGGGCCCGAATTGGTGGGCGCCGTGTTGGCAGCCGCCGCCCTGGCCGCGCTCGCCATCGTCACCGCCCCGACCAAGCTTTCGGCGGCGATCATGATCGCCGGCGTCGCCGCCGCTTTCGTGGCGCTGTTCCTGATCGGCCTGGCCTCCGCCAAGGCCGCCGGGTGGCTGCGCGTGCTGACCTCAGGCCCGGTGCGCATCGGCCTGGCCAACCTCGCCGGGCCGCGCTCGGCCGCCCGCACCGCCGCCCCGGCGATCGGTCTCGGCGTCGCCCTGCTGGCCGCCGTGGTGCTGATCCAGTCGAGCCTGATCGCCGAGGTGACGGTCACCGCGCCCAAAGCCGCCCCGGCGCTGGTGTTCATCGAAATCCCCGGCGACAAGGGGCCGGCCTTCGACGCCGCGGTCGCCCAAGGATTCGGCCGGCGGCTGACGCCCAGCGATTACATGCGCTTTCCGTTCGCCACCGGCCGCATCACCGCGCTGAACGGCCACCCGGTCGACAAGGCCAAAATCGGCGCCGCCGGCCAGTACGCCTTCGACTCCGACATCTCGCTCTCGGCGCTCGGCGCCGAGCCGCAAGGCTCCGATGTGGTCTCCGGCAGATGGTGGCCCGCCAACTACGCCGGGCCGCCGCTGATTGCGCTCGATGACGAAGTCGCCAAGGCCGCGGGGCTGAAGATCGGCGACGAGATCGCGCTCTCCACTCTGGGCCGCGACTTCCAGGCCCGGCTCGCGGCGACCCGGAAGGTCGACTTCGGCGGCTTCGGGCCTGATTTCACCCTGGTGCTCGACGCCGCCGCCCTCGCCGGCGCCAATCCGCGCCAGGTCGCCATCGCCAAGGCCACGCCGGCCGAGGAGGTCCGCGTCACCCACGCCCTCGGCGCCGCGTTCCCGACCGTCGACGTGATCAGCGTCCGCGAACAGCTGCAGGCCGCGACCCAGCTGTTCGACAAGGTCACCCTCGCCGTCCGCGCCGCCGCCGCGGTCGCCGGCCTGGCCGGACTGTTGGTGCTGGCTGGCGCCATCGCCGCCGGCGCAAGGGCCAGGGCCAAGGAGGCGGCGACGCTGAAGGTGCTGGGCGCCGCGCGCTGGCAGATACTGGCGGCCTATCTGATCGAGTACGGCGCGGTCGGCGCCATCGCCGGCCTGGCCGGCGTCGCGCTCGGCTTCGCCGCGGCCTGGCCGGTGGTGGTCGAAGTGTTCGAGGCGACCTGGAGCGTCGACTGGACCGGCGCGATCGGACTGATCCTCGGCGCGGCCACGATTACCGCCGCTGGCGGGATGATCGCCGCCCTGAACGCTTTGGCAAGCAGACCTGCGCCAGTCTTGCGCACTGAGTAGCTAACCTAAGCGTCATGAGCGCCGGCCTTGCGCGCCGTCTCGCCAAGGACGATATTTGCAGAGACGCGTCCCTTGGGGCGTAATCAGAAGGGCTAAACTTCTATGAGCGACTTCAATCGCGGGTTTACGCGCTCCACGCCGGCCGCGGCCGACATGGGCATCGACGCGGGCCTGCGCAGCTTCATGCTGGGCGTTTACAACAAGGTCGGCCTGGGTCTGGTGCTCTCCGCCGCCCTGGCCTGGGTGACCGGCAACTACCCGCCAGTGAAAGATTTACTCTTTACCCAGGACGTCACGACCGGCCGGTACGGCCTCACCATACTGGGCTTGGTGGTGTCGTTCGCGCCCCTGGCTGTCCTGCTTGGTCAGGCGTTCCTGCGTAAGACCTCGCCGCAAGCGGCCGCCATCACCTACTGGGCGATCGTCTCGCTGATCGGCGCCTCGTTCGGCGTGCTGTTCCTCATGTACCGCGTGGACAGCATGTTCGAGACCTTCCTGGTCACGGCAGCGGCGTTCGGCGGCTTGAGCCTGGTCGGCTATACCACCAAGCGCAACCTCACCGGCATGGGCAGCTTCCTGATCATGGGCCTCTGGGGCCTGATCTTCGCCTCGCTGGCGACGTTCTTCTTCCACTCGCCGGCGCTCGTGTTCCTGATCAACCTGGTCGGCGTCGCCATCTTCGCCGGCCTGATCGCCTACGACACCCAGCGGATGAAGATGACCTACTACCAACTGGGCGGGGACCAGGCGGCGATGAGCGTGGCGACCAGCTACGGCGCGCTCAGCCTCTACCTCGACTTCATCAACCTGTTCCGTTTCCTGCTCTTCTTCATGGGCGGCGCGCGCCGCTAAGCGGAGCGGAAATCGACAAGCTTTTGGCCCCGGCGGAACTCCCGCCGGGGCCTTTTTGAATCCTCCTCCGCAGCATGGGGAAAGAGCCATTTGTTTACCCCGGCGTGGGAGAACGGTGGGCGATCCGTCGCAGGCGCCGCACCGTGCTTCCGCCATGGGGCGCCACGATCCTGACGCGGACGCATGATTCTTGAGGTCGTGCCGAGTTCGATGGCTGGGTGGATTCTCCGATGCGCTGGCGCCCGCTGAAACGGGAACTGATGACCGGGCGGCCCGCGTGAGCGATCCCCAGCGCGCGCATCTCGCCATCGTCAGCTCGCTGGAGCCGCGTCCCAGCCGCAAGCGGCGCGGTTGGCGGATCGGCGCCGTGGTTGCGAGCGGCGCGGCGCACGTCGCCATTGTCGCGGCCATCGTCCTCGCGCGGACCGACGTTCCGCCGCTCGCCCGGGTCGACCCGATGATGGTGCGGATCGTCACCTGGAAACGCCCGGTTCGGCCGCCGGCGCCGCGCCCAGAGCATGTCGACGCGGCGCCCGACGCCCCGCAGCACGAGATTCACCAGACCCCGCCGCCGCAGAAGAGCCTGGCGCGGCGCTCGCCAGCGCCGGTCACCGTCGACTCGCTGCTGGCCTCGACCTCCGACAAGACCTCGGTCACCGAATCGGAGGGCGATATCAGCGACGCCGAACTCGCTGGCGCCTCGACGGCCGGATCGGGTGGGGGCGGCGGCGATTGCAACATGGCCCGCCGGCTCGAGGCCGCCCTGCGCCGCGACCACCTGGTCCAGGCCGCCGTGGCCGGCGCCTCGGGATCGAGCAAGGCGATCATGGTCTGGAACGGCGACTGGGTGCAGAGCCACAGCGAAGACGGCAAGGGCCTCGCCGCGGTGCGTGAGGCCATCATCTGGGAGATCGCCTTCGCGCCCCCGGCCTGCCGCGCCGAACCCATGCACGGCCTGATGCTGATTTCACTGAACGACTCGTCCGGCACCGCCAGGCTCGCGGTCGGCCACGGCGAGTGGCGCTGGTCGGACCTGCTGGCGCTTCACCACAGCGGGTAGGGGTCGGGCACGGTCCGACTCGCCTCAACCCCTCGATCAACCCAAAACACCCCTACGCTCGGTCATCCCGGCCGATAGCGCCGGGGACCCAAGAACACCGTCCGGCGGGTAGCCGCGCCGCGCGCGGCTACGGCACGCGGCGGGGGCTTGGGTCGCCGGGACTTACGCCCGGCGATGACCGAAGAGGGGAGATTCTCGAAGGGACGCGGATACCGAAGCCTCCGCTCACAGGCCGCCCCAACCGAAGCCTCGGGAAGGTTGTCGGGGCCGGGCGCGTGGCCCGACCCCTTCCCCACCTTCTTATGCCATCACGATAAGGACCACGCGGCGGTTCTGCGCCCGGCCTTCACGGGTGGTGTTCGGCGCGACCGGGGCGTCGGGCCCATAGGAGATCGTCGCCATCCGGTTCAGCGGCACGCCCTGCTGGTTCATGAACAGGCGCACGGCTTCGGCCCGCTCTTCGCCGAGGCGCTCATTCAATGTCTTCGGGCCGGTCGAGTCGGTGTGGCCTTGGATCTCAAGATAGACGTTCTTGTTGTCGCTCTTGAGCTTTTGCACGAAGTCCGCGAGGCGGGTCTGCGCCTCCGGCGACAGCTGCCGGCCGTCGGTCGGGAACTTCACCGAGTCGTCGGACAGCACCATCGAATAAAGGAACTTGCCTTCCGCCAGCTTGTTGGCGGCTTCCGCCCGCTGCAGGGCGTCTTGCGCGGTCTGGTCGACCTGCGAAAGATGCTGGTCCTGAGCCTGCTGATGGCCCTGAACATCCGTCACCTGGCCTTGCACCACGGCGACGTGCTTATCGACGTAGCTCTGTGTCGCGCAGCCACCCAGCGACAGGCCGGTCGCCAACACAAGGCCAGAAATCTTCAACGCAGTAATCGTAAGCTTTGCCATTTGGTCCCTCATTTTCTTACGCAGTTTCCGTGCGCCGAGGTGGTCGTTCGCCAGCCCAAGCGAGTAAGCATTCGATCATTGAAATATGGACGAAATCGCGGCGCGACTATGGCGACTCCCGGTCTCAACTTGGACATCTTTGGGCGGACTTGCGAACACGCAAAAGGCGACGCCCGTCGCTGGGCGTCGCCTTCGGTGTTGCGCATCTGCAAGACGAGCGTAGCTAGGTCCTAGAAGTGGTGAGTGCAGAACGCCAGGAGCAAGATGATCGGGATCGGAACGCCAAGTCCCCACAATATCAACGAGCGCATAGCCGCCTAGCCTCCGATTTTGTTTTCTAGGATCGAAATCCTTCGGCGACAGTAACGCTTACCCTCAGCTCAGGTTCCGAGTCTGGCGCCGCCGTGTTTCAGTTGAGACGTACGGTCGTCCCACGCCACGGATCGACGCGCACCGCGGCCCTTGAAGGCCGCAACGTCACCCTGTCAGGGTCTCCGCCAAGCTTCGGATGAGACCGAGCTTTGGACAAGGATTGAGCCATGAGCGACTACAAGCTGCTGATCGACGGCGCGCTGGTTGACGGCGACGCCGAGATGGACGTGATCAATCCCGCCACCGAAGAGGTGCTGGCCAAGTGTCCGCGCGCCTCCAAGGCCCAGCTCGATCTGGCCGTGGCCGCCGCCCAGCGCGCGTTTCCGGCCTGGCGCGACACGCCGATCGCCGAGCGCAAGGCCAAGCTGACCCAGATCGCCGACATCATCCAGGCCAACGCCACCGAACTCGCCCGCCTGCTCACCCAGGAACAGGGCAAGCCGATCGCCGACGCCACCGGCGAGGTGTTCGGGGCCTCCGCCTTCTTCCGCTACTTCACCATGCTCGACCTGCCGGTGAAGGTGGTCGACGACAGCCAGACCCAGAAGGTGGAGATCCATCGCCGGCCACTGGGCGTGATCGGGGCGATCGTGCCGTGGAACTTCCCGATGATCCTGATGGCGTTCAAGGTGCCGGCCGCGCTCTTGGCCGGCAACACCATGGTGTTGAAGCCCGCGCCGACCACGCCGCTCTCGACCCTGAGGCTCGCCGCCTTGATCAAGGACGTGCTGCCGCCAGGCGTGCTCAACATCATCGCCGACGCCGGCGAACTGGGCGCCGAGATGACCGCCCATCCGGGCATCCGCAAGATCAGCTACACCGGCTCGACCGCGACCGGGAAGAAGGTGATGGCCGGCGCGGCCGACAGTCTGAAGCGCATCACGCTTGAGCTCGGCGGCAACGACGCCAGCATCGTCATGGCGGGCTCCGATCCCAAGGCGGTGGCGCCGAAGATCTTCGCCGGCGCGTTCCAGAACTCGGGCCAGGTCTGCATCGCCATCAAGCGCGCCTACGTCCACGACAGCATCTACGACGCGATGTGCGACGAGCTGGCGCTGCTGGCCGACGCCGCGGTGATGGGTGACGGGCTTGAGCAGGGCACCCAGCTCGGTCCGATCCAGAACAAGACCCAGTACGACCGGGTGATGGGCATCATCGAAAGCGCCAAGAAGGACGGCAAGATCATCGCCGGCGGCGAGCGCCAGGGCGACAAGGGCTATTTCATCCGCCCGACCATCGTGCGCGACATCACCGACGGCTCGCGCCTGGTGGACGAAGAGCAGTTCGGCCCGGTGCTGCCGGTGATCCGCTACACCGACGCCACCGACGCCGTGGCCCGCGCGAACAACTCCGAATACGGCCTCGGCGGCTCGATCTGGTCGCCGGACATCGAGGCGGCCTACGCCCTCGCCACGCGGATGGAGAGCGGCACGGTTTGGGTGAACAAGCACGCCGACCTCGCCCCCAACATCCCGTTCGGCGGCGCCAAGGGCTCCGGCATCGGCGCCGAATTGGGCGAAGAGGGCCTCGCGGAATTCACTCAGTTGCAGGTGATCAACGTCGCGCGCTAGACCGGCGGCCATGAGCGAGGTGTTGCGGGTCGTCGGCGAGACCGAAGTCGGGTGGTGCGCGGCCACGCCGCCGAACGAGACCACCGATGAGGACGGCCGGCCGCTGATCCGCACCGTCGGCTTCACCGCCGCCGATCCCCGCGCGCCGCGCCGCCGGGTCTACGACGACCCGGATGTGGCGGCGCTGCGCGAGCACCTGCGGGCCGACAACGGCCTGCGCGGACTGGAGATCGTGGAGCCGGACGAAATCGAGCGCGCCAAGCGCATCTTCTTCCGCGACGGCTTCGTCGTGGTGCGGGACCTGCTCGACCCCGACATGCTGAACACCATGCGCGAAGCCAGCGCGCGGGTGCTGGGGCAGATCCTGGAGATTCCGGGTGTCGACGGCCGCAAGTACGTCACCGAGACCGGCCGGCTGCCGCACCGCTACAGCTACGGCACCGCGTCGGCGTCGCGGCAGTTGCTGCATGAGCCGGAATGGGCGGCGCTGGTCGATCTGCCGGCTGCCACGCCGATCCTGGCGGCCCTGTTCGGCGGCGACGACTACTGGGTGGTCGGCGCCGGCGGTGACCTCTGCCTGCCCGGCGCGATCGAATACCAGACCCTGCACTACGATACGCGCGAGACCTTCGAGTTGCCGCCCGAGCGCCTGGCGCAGGCCCAGCGCATGGGGGTGGAACTCCGCACGGCGCCGGGCGGCGACAGCCTGACCGACCGGACGCGGCATCTGATTTTCGAGCGCACGCCGCCCCGGGTGACGATCAACTTCCTGGTGAGCGACATGACGTTCGAGAACGGGCCGATCCGCCAGATTCCCGGCACTCAGACCCTGGCCTCCGGCCCGCCGACCCAAGCCGACGAGCCGGAATGGATGCGGCTCTCGACCGTGGTCGGCGCGCCCGCCGGCGCCGGCGTGTTCCGCGATCCGCGCGCCTGGCACGGCGCGACGCCGAACGTCAGCCGCGAAATCCGCGCTATGCCGAACGTCGAATACACCGCCCCCTGGCTGGAGGCGTCCGCGTTTGAGCCGTCGATGCCGCACGAACTCTGGGCCGGCCTGAGCCCGCACGCCCAGCGCATCTGCGCCCGGATCAAGACCGCCCCCGGCGTCTGGCCGGCCGGCGCGGGGGTGATGCACCCGCTGGCGAGCCGGCGCAGCGAAGCCAAGGGCGCGCCCTCGGACATCGCCGGGGGCGTGTCGCTGCGCGGGCGGTGACGGGTCAGCGACCGTAGGCGGGTCTGCCCTCGCCGCGGCCGCGGCCGAACGCCGCGAGCTGGTCGGGATCGACGATGTGATCGTGGCCGCCGACTCGGCCCGGCCGCCAGTACCCCTCGGCGGCGATCCGGTCCTTTGGAAAGCCGCGCGCGACCAGGGCCTGGCGCTGGGCGCGCACCGTCGCGGTCTCGCCGATGATGCAGGCCTGGCCCACGCCTGGCGGCAGGTCGAACGCGGCAAGCGCTTCGATCAGCCCCTGGCTCGGCGCCGTCGGCGCGCCGCCGCGGTGCAACCAGACGATATCCAGCCGCGCGGGGGTCTCGATCTGTTGTTCTTCTTCAGGCCCAGCGACCTCGACGAACGCGAACGCGCGCTCGCCGGCCGGCAGGCTCTCGACCATCGCCGCGATGCCGGGCAGGGCGGTCTCGTCGCCGGTGAACAGCCGCCAGTCGGCCTCCCCGCTGACCACGGTGCGTCCGCGCGGGCCCTCGGCGAGCATCGTGTCGCCGGGACGCGCGTCTCTCGCCCACTGGGTGGCGGGCGAGTCGCCGTGAAGCACGAACTGAATGTCGAGCCGGTGCGATGCACGGTCGAAGCGCCGGATCGTGTAGTGCCGCCGGGCGGCGCGGTCAGCGTCCAGTGGGATGTTCAGAACCAGATCCTGCCCTGGCCGATAGGAGAAGGCGGCGAGATTGTCGGCGACGAAGCTCACCTCGCACAGACGCGGGCTCAGCGCGCGCGCTCCGACGACACTGAGGGTCCATGAAGGTCGCGGCTCACGAGCGGGGAAGCCGGCAGTTTCAGACATGATTTTGAAGGCTCCCGATATATCTTAGTGCCGATATATCTAAACTCGGTCGATCCGGCAAGCCTAGCGACGCCTAAGCGCCCGCATTTGGTGGGCGCGGCGATTTCAAAAACGGTCGCGCTTGTTTTTGCGCAAAACTACACAATCTGTGTGGCTCACCAGCTCAGTGGATCCAATCTCATGAACACCCTTCTCTTTGTCGCCCTGGCCACGGCGGAACCCGGTGACGGCTATCGCGCCACCTTCCCGGACGTGCCCGAGTGTGTGGTCAAGGCAAGCGATCTGGCGGAGCTGCTGCTGGCCGCGCGTCAGGCGCTGGCGGCGCACCTGCAGCACGCCGCCGACGCCGGCGACGTCTGGCCCAGGCCGACCTCCATCGAGGCGATCCCCCCGGCGCCGGGGGTCATCCCCTTGCTGGTTGACGTCGCTGTCGATGACCCACCGGTGCGCGTGAACATATCGCTGGGCGAGCGGCTGGTGCAGCGCCTGGACGCCGCGGCCGAGGCCCGCGGCATGACGCGCTCCGGCTTCATCGCCCAGGCGGTGCGGGTGAGCCTGGGCGAGCGTGGACCGGCGAACGATTTCGACGCCGCCACGCGTCGGCTGCAGGACGAGCTGGCGACGCTCGGCCGCAAGATCAACGACAGCATCGGCCCGGGCTCCGCCTTCAGCCGCCGCATGTCGGAGTTGGACGATCAGGTCTACGAGGGGGTGCGCAAGGCCGCGGACAGCGTTTCGGCGGCCATGACCCGTCGCCGCGAGGCCAGTAAGGCGGCCGGTGCGGCCGGCGCAGAACCGCCGCCCGCCCAATGACGTCTCATCCCTTCAGCGCCGCGCCACAGGCGGCCCAAGCCGGAGTATCGCCCATGTACCGCACCGACACCGAACTCCGCGCGATCCGCGATCAGGTCAGCCTGGTCGGACGCCTGTCCGACAGCATTGTCCGCATCGGTCCCTTCAGTCTCGGCATCGACGGGGTGCTGAGCTGGATCCCGGGAGTAGGCGAGATCTACAGCCTGGGCGCCGGCGCCTTCATCCTGGTCCAGGGCGCCCGCGCCGGCGTGCCGGCGTCCGTGCTGGCGCAGGCGGCGTTCGTGCTCGGGATCCGCACCTTTGGCGATGTCATTCCGTTCGCCGGACCGCTGTTCGCCGATGTGTTCACCGCGCACAAATGGGCCGCCAACATGGTCGTGCGTGCGATCGATCAGCGGCTCGGTGAGCCGGTCCATGAGTCGCGCGGCTGGGGGTGGCCCTCGTTCGCGACTGGCCTGCGCGGCCGCTAGACCGAGGGCGATTGCGCCCCACTAGTGGCGCAGCCGGCAATTCTTCGCTATAGGCCCGCGCCATGAACGGCGCTCGACACCACCACGCGCATCACCCGACCCTCCGCGGGCCGGATCGGACGCGCCTGGGTTAAGCGCTGACGTTCCCGCCCCGCGGCCATTGGCCGGACGGGGCGCTATCTGCTCCATCCGGCGTCTTGCATGAGGACGAAACACGGATGGACACGCCCTTCAGCCTTGCCCTGCGATGGGCCAAGCCGCTAAGCGCCCGGCCATGAGCGACGACGCTGTAACCCCAGAGCCTCCCGGCCGACCCCGCGCCCGAGCGCCGCGCGGCTTTATCGAGCGGCGCGCGGACGAGCTGGCCGCCGAGCGCCGCATCCTGGAGGCGGTGAGCCGCGTCTACGAGTCCTACGGCTTCGAGGCGCTGGAGACCGGGGCGTTCGAATACGCCGACGCGCTCGGCAAGTTCCTGCCCGACGCCGAC
>Ga0302314_10003406_pt1 | contig 29339 bp, 25 predicted proteins | sample III_Palsa_N2_3_FD_200533 | JGI IMG/M metagenome (GOLD analysis project Ga0302314, IMG submission 200533) | Peat permafrost microbial communities from Stordalen Mire near Abisko, Sweden - III_Palsa_N2_3 | ecosystem: Environmental > Terrestrial > Soil > Palsa > Peat permafrost | place: Sweden...
TCTACCCCACGCGCACCCCGTTGCGACTGGCGATCATCGCATTGCGCCACTGGCGGTAATGCGATCCTCGGGAAGCACGACTTGGCGCAATCCGATAATCACCAGTCGCCCGAATGGGCGGCTGAGTCTGATGAAACTACTTCCCGAGCAGCGCCACGAACAGATCGGCGAGGCCCGGCGTGCGCACCTCACCCAATGCGGCGAGGCGCTCGCGGTCGACCCCGTCGAACAGCAGCACCGACCGTCCCAGACCCTGGCGCTCGGCAACCGGCCCCAGGGCGCGGGCGGCGGTCAGCTCCTCGGGCTTGACCCACAATTCGACATAGCGCTTTTCGACATCCTCCATGCTGGAGGACAGCACCGCTTTGCCACGATCGAGAAAGATCAGATCGGTGAGGATATGCTCGATCTCCTCGACCTGATGGGTGGTCACCAGGATGGTCCGCTCATGGTCGAAATAGTCGTTGAGCAGCGTGTCGTAGAACTGCTTGCGATAGAGGATGTCCAATCCCAGCGTCGGCTCGTCGAGTATCAGCAGCTTCGCGTCCACCGCCATCACCAGCGCCAGATGCAACTGCGCCGTCATGCCCTTCGACAGGGTGCGGATCCGCGCGTTGCGTGGGATCGAGGTGCGATCGAGGAAGCCTTCGGCGCGGGCGCGGTCGAAGCGGGGGTGGACGCCTTCCATGTAATCCAGCGCTTGGGACACTTTCATCCAGCGCGGCAGCACCGCGACATCGGCGATGAAGCAAACCTCTTCCATCAGCCGATCGCGTTGCTTCCAGGGATCGAGCCCCAGAACGCTGAGCTGCCCGTCATAGGAGATCAGTCCGAGGATGGCCTGAAGGGCCGTGCTCTTTCCGGCGCCATTAGGGCCGATCAGCCCGAGGATGCGGCCTTTGCCGACCTCCAGATCCAGTCCAGCCAGGGCGGCATTGCCGCCATAGCTCTTGCGCAAGCCGCGGGCTTCGATACAGGCCATCGTCATTTCTCCCATAGCTCTTCCCGGTCGATGCCCAACCGGTCGATGATGGCGCGGATTTCCGGCCAGCGATCGGTCAGGAACCGGCGGCGTTCGTCGCGCATGAGCGCCTCGCGGGCGCCGGTCCGGACGAACATGCCACGGCCGCGCCGGGTCTCGACCAGATCCTCGGCCGCCAATTCCTGATAGCCCTTCAGTACGGTCAGCGGATTGAGGCGGTACTCTGCCGCCACGGTGCGGACCGAGGGCAGGGGATCGCCTTCGGCCAGGACGCCCTCGAGAATCATCGCCACGACCTTGTCGCGCAATTGCCGGTAGATGGGCTGGCCGTCGGTCCACTCCATGATCGGGTCAGATCGGCTGGCGGTAGCGGCGCGAGGCGATCGCGCCCGCCAGCAGCAGGGCGGTGGGGATCAGGCCTAGCCACAGATTGGGATCCGCCGCCAGATGCCAGGGCGTGAGCGCGATCAGCCGTTCCATCGGCGACAATCCGCTCCAGTGTCCGTGCAGCAGGCCATCGCCCAGCACGCCCGCGGTCAGGCGGTACAGCAGCTGCGAGGAGAGGTAATCGCTGCCGAAGGCGAAGCGCTCGAACATGCAGGCGGCGAACGGCAGCAGCACCGCCCACAGCAATACGCCGCGCCGCGCCCAACCCGACACCAGCAGCAGCCAGCCCTGCATCGGCGCTTGCCACACCGCCAGCACCACCATGCCGGCGGCCGCTTCTCCCCACAGCGAGAACAGGGGCAGGCCGCGCAGCGTCGCCAGCGGCTCGCCCTGAACCAGCAGCGCGCCGGCACTGAGCAGCAGCATGAGAATTTGGGTGACGAGACAGGCGGCCAGCGTCACTGCCGGCAGCAGGATCAAGGGAACGAAAGCCTTAGACAGGACGGCGGTGCGGTCCGACACCGGCAGCGACTTCCAGAACAGGATCGACTTGTCCCGGCGTTCGCCATGCAGCGCATCGAGCGAATAGAACAGGCCGGTCAGCAGCGAGGCCAGGCTCAGCAGGAAACAGACCTGGCGATAGGGCCGGACCAGGTCGATCTCGCTCATATTCCGCAGATTTAGCGCGAAAGCGACCAGGAACAGCAACGCCGCGCAGCCGGGCACCACCAGTACCGAGCGGTTCTCCCAGACCTCGCGTTTCACCGACCAATAGAAGGGGTTTGTCTTCATCGTTGCACCTGCGCGGTTATAGTGTTGTATTTAGCTATAACACTAGGCGGACGCAAGTGATTTTTCTGAGCGTCGTCAGCCTGCTGCGTCGGTTCGACCGAACCGAAATGGACGCCGCCCTATCCGACTGGCAAGCTTGGTGTTCATTTTCAAACTCGTCAGATGAATGGTCTTGAAACAGTCCTCACGGGTCGAACCCCTCAAGAGCACGATTCCCGCGACACTGACCGAGCAAGGTGTGGTGGTGTTCTGGCTGGCCGTGCTGTTAACCGGTATCGGAGCCGGAATAAGCGCGGCCGTGTTGACTCTGATATTGCAATGGGTCCAGCACGTGGCTTGGCCGGGACCCGGAGGGACTCTCCTCGACTCCGTCGAGCAGGCCGGACCTTGGCGCCATATCGCCGTGCTTGTGGTGGCGGGGCTCATCACGGGGGCCGGCCAGCTCGCACTGGTGCGTCTGACAAGCGCCAATGGCATCGAAATCACCACGGCCATCTGGTTCGACGCCGGGCGCCTGCCCGCATTGCGGACGCTGGGCAGCGCTATTTTATCGGTGCTGACGGTCGGCATGGGGGCGTCCCTTGGCCGCGAGGGCGCGCCCAAGCAGGTTGGCGCGGTGGTTGCCAATGTCCTTGCCGATCGTGGACGGCTTTCCGACGAACAGCGGCGATTGCTCGTGGCGTGCGGCGCCGGCGCCGGCCTGGCGGGAGCCTATGGCGTGCCGCTTGGTGGCGCATTGTTCGCGCTCGAGGTGCTGCGGGGGGAACTTGCCCTCAGGCTCGTTCTGCCGGCCCTGATGGCATCGCTGATTGCGACAGGGGTGGCATGGGTTGCCCTGCCCGACGCGCCGACTTACCAGATCCCATCCTATGCCTCTTCGATCTCAGTCTGCTGCGGGGCGTTGCTCGCCGGGCCGATCGCGGGGATCGTGTCGGTCGGATATGTGAAACTGATCGCATGGGCGGATCGCGCCAAGCCGCGCGGATGGCGTCGCCTGGTCGCGCCGGCCTGCGTTCTGGGGGGGCTTGGCGTGGTCTCCATCTGGTTTCCGCAATTGCTCGGGAATGGCCGCGATGTGGCTCAGCAGGCATTCGCCGGAGACTTGACGGTGCCCTTGCTGATGGCCCTGGTCCTGCTGAAGCCGCTGGCGACTATTCTCTGTGTGAGAAGCGGGACGCCGGGCGGCCTGTTCACCCCGTCATTGGCGCTCGGCGCGCTGCTCGGCGCGTTGATGGGCCATGCCTGGTCCTGGGTGTGGCCTGGGACGCCAACCGGTTTGTTCGCCATCCTCGGCGCGGCCGCGGTCCTGGCCGCCACCACGCAGGGTCCCATTTCCGCGGTCGTGCTGATCATGGAACTGACGGGTCGTGACCGCTCGTTCATCGTGCCGATGCTGTTGGCGGTCGTCGCGGCGACCCTCGTGTCGCGGACCATCGAACCGCGATCGATCTATGACGCCCGACTTTCCGACGCTGAATTGAAGGACAGGCTTAAGTTGCGTGAGCCGCCGGCTCATTGATGAGCCGCTCGCCTGGGACGAGGCCGGTCAGTGTCCGGCAGGGGCTGGCAGTGTGATCGTGGCCACCAAGCCGGGATCGGCGTCGGCCATGTCCAAGCTGCCGCCATGCAGGCGCGTCACGGCCGCAACCAGGCTCAGTCCCAATCCCACGCCGGCCGTCGCGCCGCTTGCCGTTCCCCGATAGAACAACTCGGTCACGCGCGATTTTTCTCCGTCCGGAATGCCGGGGCCGTTGTCCGAGACGCTGATCTCCACCGAGCCGTCGTTTCGCGGCGCCGCTTTCAACGCGACCGCGCAGGACCCAGGGCAATATTTGACGGCGTTATCGACGAGATTGCCGATCGCTTGCGCCAGCAGAAAGGGATCGCCAATGACGACTAGATCCGGAGAGACATCGAGGTTCAACGCAATACCCTTTTCTTCTGCGACGAAGCCGTAGAGTTCGATCACTTCCAGCGCGATCTCGGCGAGGCGTACCTCCCTGAAGCCGGACAGGCGTGCGCCGGAATCGATCTCGGCCAGGCGCAACAGCGCGTTGAAGATGGCGATGACGCGATCGAGATCGGCGACGGCTTCGGTCACTTCGCGAAAAGTCGCCTCGGGAGCGGGCCTGTTCCGCAGCAGAGTTTCGAGACGGCCCCGCAATTCCGCCAGCGGAGTCCGCAGATCGTGGGCCACCGCGTTTGACGCGCTGCGCACCCCGTCGACCAGAATCTCGATCTGATGCAGCATGCTGTTGATGGTTTGCGCCAGGCGGTCGAATTCGTCGAAGGAATTCGTTGCCGGCAACCGGCTGGTGAGGTCGCCGCGGATGATGGCGGTGGTGGTCAGGGTGATGGCATCGACCCGCCGCAGCATGCCTCGGCGCAGCAAGAGACCGCCGCCGACGGCGAGCAGAATCGCCACCAGGGCGCTCCAACCGAGGCCGTGCAGAATGGTTCGGCGAATGGCGACGCGATCTTCGACGTCGCGTCCCACCAGCAACTGAAACCCATCCGGCAGAACGACATAGAGAAAGCGCGTGGCGTGCAGGCTGTTGTGATAGGCGAGCTGGATCTGATGCCAGCCTTGTTGGCGGCCTATACCAAGCGGCCAGCCGTCGAGATTGCCGGCGATCGGGGTCAGGGTCGGGTCGGTCAAAAGATAGATCGCATGCTCGTCGCCAGCGCGGCCTACCCGTTCCTTGACGGTCTGTATCGCGCCCGGCAGCCCGAAATCGTGCAACCTGTCGCCAACGGCCTGGGTGTCGGCCAGGATTACCGCATCGACCTCGCTGTCGAGATAGGTCGCGGTGCGCCACCACAAAAAACCCACCAGGATCAGTGAGGACAGGACGAAGATCGCCGCGTAGCCCAGCGCCAGGCGGACCGCTGTCGAGTGGAAAATCCTAAGCATCAGCGTCCAACCGGTAGCCGACGCCCCGCAGCGTATGCAGAAGCGGCGGATGGAACTGGGCGTCGATCTTCTGGCGCAGCTTGCTGACGATTACGTCGATCACATTGGTCTGCGGATCGAAATGATAATTCCAGACATTTTCCAGCAGCATGGTGCGGGTCACCACCTGGCCGGCATGGCGCAACAGGAATTCGAGCAGGGCGAATTCGCGCGGTTGCAATTGGATCGCCTTGCCGGCGCGGGTCACTTTGCGGGCCAGGAGGTCCATGCGCAAATCGGCAATCGTCAGGCTCGTCTCGGCGTCGGTCCCCTGTGCGCGGCGAACCAGGGCCTCGAGGCGCGCCGCGAGCTCGCCGAAGGCGAAGGGTTTGGTCAGATAATCGTCGCCGCCGGCGCGCAGACCGCGGATCTTGTCGTCGACCTCGGCCAGGGCGCTCAGGATCAGGATCGGCACCTTGCTGCCGGTCCGGCGCAGGGCCTCGATGATCGCCAGACCGTCTATCCCACCCGGCAACAGACGATCGAGGATCATCACGTCGTAAGTCTCGGTGGTGGCCATGAACAGACCATCCCGGCCGTTGTCGGCGTGATCGACGGAATGCCCGCCTTCCTTCAGGCCGTTGAGAACGAACTGGGCGACGCGTTCGTTATCCTCGACCAGCAGGATTTTCATGACAACTCCGGATAAGAGAGCGGGACGGCCGGCTCACGGCCGTCCCGGGATTGACCAGCTCAGCCTTGAGCGAGCTGGAGAGCGATATAATAAGTCGTCCCGTTGCGTGTCACCAGCAAGGGCACGGCCTCCTTCTTGGCCTGTTCGGCCTCGTGGATCTTGGCCGCGGCCTCCTTGGGCGTGGTGATCGCGCTATCGCCGACGCGCACGATCACATCGCCTTGCTGAAGGCCGCTTTCGTCGGCGGGGCTGCCTTCGGTCACGCCCGCCACGACGACGCCCTTGGCCGACGGGTCGAGCCCCAATTGCGCGCGGGCATCGTTCGACATCGGCACCAGGGCGAGTCCGACCGTTCCTTCCTTGCCGTCGGACTGCCGGGCTTCGGCCTGATCCTTCTCCTGGGTTGCGATGTTCACCTCGGCCGTGTGTTCATGGCCGTCGCGCCAGTAAGTGACCTTCGCTGTATCGCCCGCATGGGCTTTCGCCACAGCCATGGCGAGATCGCGCGGCTCCTTGATGGCGGCGTCATTGAAGGCGGTGATGACGTCGCCCTGCGCCAGCTTGGCTTTCGCCGCCGGAGAGTTGGGCAGCACGTCGTTAACCAGCACACCGGCATCCTTGTTCAGTCCGACCGCCTTGGCCAGGGCCGGGGTGATGGGCTGCATCTGCACGCCGAGCCAGCCGCGCTCGATCTTGCCGTGGTCGCGCAATTGCGCCACCACCTGCGAGGCGAGGTCGGACGGGATGGCGAAGCCGATACCGACGCTGCCGCCATTGGGCGAATAGATGGCGGTGTCGATTCCGATCACCTGACCCGACTGATTGAACAGCGGACCGCCGGAATTGCCCGGATTGATCGGTGCGTCGATCTGCAGGAAGTCGTCATACGGCCCTTCATTGATGTTGCGGCCATGCGCCGAAACGATGCCGGCCGTCACCGTGCCGCCCAGGCCGAAGGGGTTGCCGACGGCGATCACCCAATCGCCGACATGTTCCTTGCCCGATTCGCCAAAAGCGACATAGGGCAGGGGCTTGCCGGCATCGATCTTCAGCAGCGCGAGATCGGTTTTCTCGTCCCGGCCGACGATCTTGGCCGGATGGCTGCTGCCGTCATCCAGCGTGACGGTAATCTTGTGGGCGCCGTCGACGACATGGTTGTTGGTGACGATATAGCCGGCGGCGTCGATGATGAAGCCCGAGCCGAGGGCGTGTTCGGGAGCCGCCCCGCGATGATCGAAATGACGAAACATTTCGGCGAACGGCGAATCCTGCGGAAAGTCGGGCTCGCTCTCGTTCCTGGTCTGCCGCATTTCCGACGTGGCGATATTGACGACCGCGGGCTTGACCTTGGTCACCAGCTCGGAAAATCCGGCCTGGTTGGCGACGGGAGGCAGCGACAGCGGGCCGCTGTCGGCGTTCGCGACGCCGCCGCAGAGAATGGTGCCGCCGAGCAAGGCGGCCGCCAGGGCATAGCTGCGTGGCCGGCGCTTGAGAAATGACGTCATGAGAGATCCTTTCCATGATGCGGGCATCGGACCGTAAGGCCCGGTGCCCGACTGCAAGTTCATGGAGGGATCATGCTCTCGGCCGTCTCTTCCGAAGCTGTCCGCGGGATTAACAAATTTTAATTCAGGGCCGCATCGGAAGGTCGCCGGGATCCTTACTTCGTCGTCCAGGTCCAGCTGGTGACCGCCCAGCCGCTGGTTCCCTTGGTCAGGGCGGCGGTGAGCTTGGCCCCCTTTTCGACCTGATGCTTGTCGCCGATCTTGAAGGCGAAGGTCGCGGGCATGACCAGATAAGCATGGTCGCCATCGACCATCGCCTGGCTCGGCTTGCCGAGGGTGACTTTTTCGAAGGTCAGATTGCTCTTCTTGCTGAAGACGCCGAAATCGGCGAGCCAGTCCTTGCAGGCTGTCCCGCCCTGCCAGAAAAAGGGCGGGAATTCATCGGTGATCGCGGTGTTCGAGGCGCACGCCTTCGTCGCCCCGTCCATATCGCCTTTATTCAGGCTATCGAAGAATTGATGCACCGGCGCCATCGGATCGGGCGATTCCGCAGCGATCGATAAAGTGGTCGCCATAAGTAGAGCGCAGGCCAGTATTAATCTACACATGCCGCTGATCTCCCCCCGGAGTGTCGTCTGACAGGGGTTAGCGTAGCGTGATTCTGTCTCAACCGAAAGCGGCGCCAGCCTCAGGCCACCAATTCGCGGCCGCGAGTCTCGGGCAGGAAAGCGACGCACAGAAAGACCAGCAGGTAAGATCCGGCCGCGAAGATCCCGATCGCCTCGCCAAGCCCCAGGCTCTTCGACAGATGCCCGATGATCCAGGGCACCAGCGCGCCGACACCGCGGCCGAAATTGTAGCAGAAGCCTTGGCCGGTGGCCCTGATCGCGGTCGGGTAAAGTTCGCTGAGATAGGCGCCGACACCGCTGAAGATGCCGCTGGCGAAGAAACCCAACGGGAACCCGAGCCACAGCATCGTGTCATCGCCGATATCGAGATAGGTATAGGCGAAGACGGCGGTGAGGCCGCACAGCGAATAGATCACCATATGCCAGCGGCGCCCGACCGCATCGGTCAGGAAGGCCCCTGTCACATAGCCGGCGAAGGAGCCGGCGATGACCATCATCAGATAATCGCGCGAGCCGAGGATGGAGATGCCCCTGGTGGTGCGCAAATAGGTCGGCAGCCAGTTGGTGATGGCGTGATAGCCGCCCTGCATGCCGGTCAACAGCAAAGCAGCGGGAATGGTGGTGCGCAGGAATTTCGGGGCGAAGATGGCCGTCAGCGGCGCGCTCTTCTCCTTCTCGCGAAAGATCTCGGGCTCGACCACGTTGCGGCGGATATAGAGCAGCAGCAGGGCGGGTAGCAAACCGATCAGGAAGAGCACGCGCCAGCTCCATTCGGCCGGCAGTTCGGTCAGGACCACCGTGCCGGCCAGCACCGCGGCGGCCCAGCCGATCGCCCAGGAACTCTGCACCAGCCCAACGGCGCGGCCGCGATATTTGGCCGAGACGACTTCGGCGATCAGCACCGAGCCGGCGGTCCATTCGCCGCCGAAACCGAGGCCCATCAGCGACCGGGCGACGAACAGCTGCTCGACATTGGTGCAGAGACCGCACAGGCAAGTGAACACCGAGAACCAAGCGACAGTCAGCTGCAACGTACGCACGCGGCCGATGCGGTCGGCCAATTGCCCGGCCAGCCAGCCGCCCACCGCCGACATCAGCAGCGTGACGGTGGCCAAGAGCCCGGCGGTCTCGGAATCGAGATGCCACAGCGCGATCAGCGAGGGAATGATCAGCGGATAGAGCTGAAAATCGAACCCATCGAGGGCCCAGCCGGCGAAACAGGCGGTGAAGGTCTTCTTCTGACTGGGCGTCACGTATGTAAAGCCCTCAGTCGCCGGGCGCGCACTCCGCGCCCTTGGCTACGCTCCGACTGCCCTCCGGGGCCAAGGCCCCGTCGTCGCTTCGCGGGCGCGCGGTCGCACGCCTGACGCGTGAGGCGTGACCTCCTCACACTGCTACCAATCGGCTGCGGCCCTGCTTCTTGGCCTCGTAGCAGGCCTGGTCGATGCGGGCGAAGGTGGCGACCGGATCGGGATCCGCCTCCCAGTCGGCGGCGCCGGCACCGAGGCTGGCGGTGATGGTGATCAGCTGGTCGCGATAGGCGCAGGGCGACTTGATCAGCATGTCGGAGAAGTCGCGGCCCATCTTGGCCGCCTCGAAGGCGGAGGCGCCGGGCAGGATCACCGCGAACTCCTCGCCGCCGATGCGGGCACAGAGATCGCCGGCCCGGCGGAATTGCTGCGCCAGGATCTGGGCGAAATGACGCAGGCAAGCGTCGCCGGCCGCGTGGCCGTAGGTGTCGTTGAGTTGCTTGAAGTAATCGAGGTCGATCACCAGCAAGGCAAGGTCGCCGCCCTGGCGCGCCGCCATGTGCCAGGCCTGCTCGAAGCGCTTCTCATAGTCGCGGCGGTTGGCGAGCCCGGTCAGCACGTCGGTGCGCACCAGACGCTCGGTCTCGGCGCGGCTCATCAGCAAGGCGTGCTCGTTGCTGACCTGCAGCGCGTAATCCTTGTTGGCGCGGTCGAGCATGACAAAGCAATAGGAGCCCTGGACCGCCACGCCGATGGCGATCGGCAGGCCGCCCTGGAAGAAGAAGCCGAAGCCTATCAGCGCCGGCAGGATGAGCAGGGTCAGCGACAAATAGGCGGCGCGGCGGTTCATGGCGAAGGTCTGGCAGATCGCCGAGCTGTAGGCGAAGCAGCAGAGCAGCGCCATGGTCAGGGTGATCGAATAGAGCTGGGTCAGCAGGCCGGCCGCCAGCAGATGTACGCTCCACAGCACGCAGCCGAGATCGATGATCAGCCAATGCCGCAGGCGCCAGCGACGATACTCGGCCGGATCGATGCTGGTCTCGGGCACTTTGTTGAGATAACGCAGCGCGGCCAGGCCGACATAGGCCAGCGGCGCCAGCCAGACCACGAGCGGCAGATCGCCTGGGCTCGGGATGGTCAGCAGGAAAACGAGGCTGGCCGCGGCATAATAGGCGCCGCCCCGGAGGGCGCGCGCGTATAAATCCCGGGCGGCGCGGCGCAGCCGATAGAGATCGGCATCGAGCCAGCGGTCCGCGAATGCGTCCAAAGTGGCGTCATGCATCGTCGGCGATGGTTATCCCATCAGGAGTGAGTGGGGTACCCTTCGATGCCTAGAGCCCCTGGCATCCCTTTTCCCCGCTGGATAGGAAGGCCATCTTACATAAAATTGCAACCAAGTTTTGCTAGCTGGCGATAGATTCCCGCAGGCGATGCAGAGTCTTTACGAATCTGTCGACGTCATCGACACCGCTGTCAAAGGCGCACATCCAGCGAACCATCCCTTTCGACAGGTCCCACGGCCAGAAAAAGGTTTCCTGCTGCAAAGGCTCGATCAGGGCCGGCGGCAACTTCACGAACAGGGCGTTGGCCTCGACCGGATGGGCGATCTCGACGTAAGCCAGGGACTCGACCGCCTGTTTCAGCGCCGCCGCGGCGGCGTTTGCCTTCCTGGCGTTGTCGAGCCACAGATCGTCCTCCAGCAGGGCGATGAACTGGGCGGCGATGAAGCGCATCTTCGAGGCCAGCTGCATGGCGTGCTTCTGCCAATAGGGGAATTCCTCGGCCAGGCCGGGCTTGAGCACGATCACCGCCTCGCCGCACATCATGCCCTGCTTGGTGCCGCCGAAGCTCAAGATGTCCACGCCGGTCTCGACCACCATCTCTTGGACCGTGCAGCCCAGCGTGGCCAGGGCGCAGCCGAGGCGGGCACCGTCCATATGCACGCCAAGGCCATGGTCATGGGCGATGCCGATCAGGGTCTTCAGCTCGTCGATCGTGTAGACGGTGCCGAGCTCGGTCGGCTGGGTCAGCGACAGGGCGACCGGCACCGGGTGATGCACGCCATGGGCGCCGCCGAGAGCCGCCCGCAAGGCATCGGGTTCGATCTTGCCGTGCGCGGTGGGGATCATCGTCAGCCGCATGCCGAGGAAGCGTTCCGGCGCGGTGCTCTCGTCATTGGCGATATGGGCCGCGTCGGAACAGAGGACCGAGCCGTAGGATTTCTGAAAAGCCATCAGGGCGGTGAGATTGGCGGCGGTGCCATTGAAGACGAAATGGCAGCCGACCTCGCGCCCGAACAGGCGATTGAAGGCGCCTTGCGCCTTTTTCGTCAGATCGTCGCCGCCATAAGCCATGGCGTGCCCGGAATTACAGGCGACGATGGCCTCCATCACTTTCGGATGGGCCGGGGCGAAATTGTCGCTGGCGAACGTTCTCTCGGACAAAACTACCTCCATCTGTCTCCTTGAGATTGTCTCGCATGGATTGAGCTCTTGGCGAAGCGCCAATTTTTCAATAGCGTAACGATAACGTTGTCACTCGCTGTAAATAAGGCGAAACAAGAGGCGAGGCCATGCAGGGTGGATCCGGATCGGTGACGATCCATGAGGTGGCCGCAAAGGCCGGCGTCTCGATCAAGACAGTCAGCCGCGTGATCAATCACGAGGCGAATGTGCGCGCCGACACCAAGGAGCGCGTGCTGGCGGTTATCGCCGACCTCAATTACCGGCCCAATCCCTCGGCGCGCCATCTGGCCGGCACCCATGGCTACAATATCGCGCTGCTCTACGACAATCCCAGCGCCAGCTATCTGATGGATCTGCAGCGCGGCGCGCTGCAGAGCTGCCAGACCGAAGGCTTCCACCTGATCCTGCAGCCCTGCGACCCCAAGAATCCGGATCTCGAGGCCACCATCAACAATCTGGTCATCGAAAGCCGCGTGCCGGGCCTTATCCTCAGCCCGCCCTTGAGCGACGCCGCCTCGCTGATCGAGAAGCTGGAAAGCTGGGGCGTGCTGCATGCCCGCATCGCCCCGATCGACGTGGCGCGGCCCGGTCCCTATGTCGCGGTCGACGATCGCGGCGCGGCGTTCGAGCTGATCCGCCATCTGATCGAGCAGGGCCATCGCCGCATCGGCATCATCAAGGGGCATCCGGATCATGGCGCCGGGCATTGGCGGCATGAGGGGTATTTGACCGCCATGCGCCAATATGGCCTGCCGATCGACGACGATCTGATCGTCCAGGGGTATTTCTCGTTCGAATCCGGGCTGGAGGCGGGGCGCAAGCTGCTGTCGCTGAAGGAGCGCCCGACGGCCATCTTCGCCGCCAATGACGACATGGCCGCCGCCGTGCTGCATGTCGCCCACGCCATGGAGATCGATGTGCCCGGCCAGCTTTCGGTGGCCGGTTTCGACGACACGCCGCTGTCGCGCCATGTCTGGCCGCCGCTGACCACCGTGCGCCAGCCGGTGCAGGAGATGGCGCGCCAGGCCACCATGCAGCTGATCGACCGCATCCGCAAACGCGGGCAGAGCCAGCCAGCGGGGCCCTCGGCGATGTATTGCTCGCTGGTGATCCGCGAAAGCACCGGAGCCGCGCCGGGCGTCCCGGTTTAGATCAGATCAGCCAGCCGGAAATATCTTTCTGATTCTCCGGCGATACGGCGAAATTGACCAGCAATTGCGCGCGGTCCTGCTGGGGGACGTTGGGTAGTGTTCCCTGTAGGTCGGAGACATAGAAGGCCATCTCGGATGACGAGGGCGTGCGTCCCAGCACGGTCTGATAAAGCTGGGTGATGAAGGCCTGGTCGTTGGGCCCGCCATCGTCGGCCGGCTGGGAAGCGGCGGCGAAGCGCGACTGGAATTCCGGCGAAGCGAGGAAATAGACCGCGGCCTGGTGCAGCGACAGCGTCCCTTGAGCGATCGGCACCGCGTAATATTCGAGGCCGGCCAGGTCGGGCAGACGGCCTAGCGCCGCATTGTAGAGCGACGCGACTTGGGCGTCGGTACCGTGCAGCACGAAATCGATGTCCTGGAACCCGGCATTGCTGCCCGACGCGCCATTGTCGAACACCAGATAATGATCGCCGGTGACGGTGTAGCTCTTGCCGCTGGCGGTGTCGTCGATGGTCAGGACATTGCCGGTGGAATCGACCGAGACGTCGTATTGGCTGCGCGCTCCGGGCAGAATGACGGCATTGTAGCCGCTGCCGAGATCGGCCGATTGCTCGCCGATCACATTGTCGGTGGTCTGATTGCCGTACCCATAGCGAAACAGGGTGGCAAAATCCGCTGTCTGGCGCGTCTCGTTCTGTGCGGCAATGAAGGCGAAGACCGGATCGCTGGTGGAGACGCTGGAGTCGCCGAATTTCAGCGTGGCGCCGCCATAGAGGTCCACCGTGACCTGGCCGTTCTGCAGCGTGTAGGAACCGGCGGCGGATTCGGAGAGGACATAGTCGGTGGCATTGCCCGGCAACTGGACCACGTCCGTCGTGTCGGTGCCGTGAACGGTATAGGTCGCCGCGCCGGCCGGCAGCGTCAGCGTGTCGCCGGATGCGAGGTCGTAGGTCGAGGCCGAGGCGATCGCCGCGACCGTCCCGGCGTCGGCGAAATGCAGCGCGCCGGGACTGACCAGGATGCTGTCCAACTGGTTATATTGCTCGGTGGTCAGGGTGGCGGAATACCCCTCCAGATTCAGGCTCTGCACATTGGCGAAGCTGTCATGGGAAAGATCGGAGGTTGCGGTCAGGATGACCGAGTTGACGCCGCCCTTGCCATCGATCGCGGCGGTGCCCGTCGACAGATAGATCGTGTCGTTGCCGGCGCCGCCGGTGATGGTGTCGGCGGCACTGTTGCAATAGATCGTGCTGTCGCCCGCGCTGGCGATGGCGTTCTGGATCGTCACGCCGTACGCGACGGCGACGTTGTTCGAGCCCGCTCCGTTGACGTCATAGGTCGAGCTGAACTGCCCGGCATTGAGATTGATGATGGTCGGGCCGGTGCAGGCGGAGAAATCGAAAGTATTGATGCCGCCACCGTCCCAGATGGCCTGCGGCGCCGAGAAATTGGTAAAGCTGTAGGTGGTGTTGCCGGCATTGTAGGCGGTGTTGGCGCCGTACAGATATTGCATCGCCTGGATGTCGTAGAGCATCGGCGTGACGCTGTAGACGTTGCCGGAAAACTGCTGGTAGTAGTCGTTGTAGGCGGTGCCGTTATTGTAGGACATCACCGAATAATCGCGATCGTCGGTCGCGGCCGGCAGATAGGGCGGATAGTCGCCGCTGCTATAGTCTCCCGGATGTTTCAGCCCCAGCGCGTGGCCGATCTCGTGGATCAGCACCGATGGGCCGTAGCTACCCGGCGTGGATACCAGATTGAAGGCCGAGGCCTGTTGGTTGGCGTAGTTTCCGTCATTGTTGAGATAGACGTAGTTGGTGACGAAAATCCCGGTATTGCTCGAATAATGCCAGTCGGTCTGGCCCGAGGCGCCGGTGCCGAGATCGGCGGTGCCGAACTGGACATCGCCGCTGCCGCTTGCCACCTGGACGAATTTGACGTTGGCCACCGCCGCCCAGGTCGCCAGCTCGGTTTGTACCGCCTGCTGCTGGCCCGTCGTCATCGCTTCGAAGCTGGCCTGAGGATCGGATGACGCGGCTGCGGTCATGAAGCTGTAGGTGACGGTGGTGACCGCGGTTCCCGAAGCCGTCGTGGCGCTGGGCAGCCAGCTATAGCCCGAGAGCAGGGAATCGATCGAATTATTGCCGGTCTCGGTGATCGTCATGGGGAAAGCCGGGGTTTCTGTACAACTATTTGGACAGGATACTTAAACTAGAGGTTGAGAAGCAACCTGTTCGGCGAGCTCGATCAGCGCTTCGCGCATCGCCGCGGAGACCGACGGCCAATCGCCCGGGGTCGGCTGCCGGAACAGGCGCGCCGAGCCATAGAGATCGGCGCGGTCGGCGGTGCCTCGCCATCGCCAGTCGCAATAGGTGTGCACGCCGACCCAGACGGGAGCGCCGGTGGCGCCGGCTATATGGGTCAGGCCGCAATCGGGGGTGATAGTGACATCCACGCTGTTGATCAGGGCGGCCATATGCTCGAAATCGACGATGCCGAGATCCGTCACCGTGGGCGGGCGGTCCAGCTTCAGCAGGTCGAACTTCGCCGCGGTATTCTGGATCGAGTAGAAATCGATCCGGTCGCTGCATCCGAACAGCGTGGCGATATTGTCGAGCCCGATATTGCGCCAATCGGTCGCGCTGCCCGCCCCGACGCTCCAGACGAACGCCACCGACAGGCGGCCCGGCTTGCGGATCAGCGAGGACCAGTGGGCCACCAGTTCGGGATCGGCCGCCAGATACGGCTTGGGGGCGGCGTAGTCGGTATTGGTGGCGTGCAGCGCGAAGGGCAGGGCGAACAATTCGCAATAAGTGTCGGCGGCGGTGAGTCTCGGCTTGCCGGGATGCAGGCTGACTTTCTCGAAGCCGGGCGAGCGCGCCAGCATGCTGCTCATCTGATAGCGATGTTTTTGCGTCGCGAAGGCTGGGTCCCAGATCCGGATTTCGGTGAAATGATCCGCCAGGGCGGGCACCAGGCGGAGCGACTGCAAGAAATCGCCCATCCCGTTATTATTGACGAGATGGATGACGTCTCCCGGCGTCTGTCCGTCCCACATCGGCGCCGTGTCATAGGCGCGGTTGCAGGCTTCCCAACTCTCCCGTTTCCAGGCCGAGTCCCTGTCGTCCTTGTACAGGAAGGAAAACATCCTGTTCTTGTGGACGTTCGGGTCGCGCGGATAAAGGTCGCAGAGCGTCTGCTCCAGGTCGAGCCCCTTGTCGGCGTCGCCGTACCGGCTGAGGGCCGAGCCCAGCGCGTAGAAGGCCGACAGCAGATTGGAGCGCTCCTCTTCGGTGAGGCGGGCCAACAACCATTTTGCGTGATCGGCGGCGCGGCGCAGCGCCAGCCGGGCGTCTTCCAAGGCCGGCATGTTGACGACGCCCCGGCAATAGAGCGGGGCGACGATCATATGATAGATCTTCGCCAGCCGATGATCCGGCTCCCGCTCCAGGATCCAGTCAAGCTGAGCGAGCTTCTCCGCCCAGCTCATGCCCGGCGTCACGGTGAAGCTGTCGATGACGAGCGCATTGATCAGCGCCTGTGCCTGCTTCGGTGACGGCTCGCGCGTGATGCGGAGGCTGCGGCCCAGCGCCTTGAAGATGTCGGCCACGCGGCGTTCGTCCAGATCCATCACCGCCTGGTTAGCCAGCGCCTCGGCCAGCATGGCCCGCGGCGCTTCCGCGCCCGGCTCCAGGCACAGGGATTCGATCAGGCTGGCGGCGGAGCGGGCGAAATCGCCGGCGCGGCCATGGACGACCGCCAGATTGCTCAGCACCACCGCCAGGGCGTCGGTCGCCGGGGAGAAGTCGGGAAATTTATCGACGATATGGCGCAGCTGGTCCGCGGCTTCGGCGAACCTGGCGTCATTCGAGAGGGAAACCGCCTCGTTGAAAAGCTGGGCGGGCGACTTTTCGGCTTGCGGCGGATCCTGGATCGTCATGCGTGAATGCTAGGGCGGGATGACTTTGGAGTCGATTCCTCAGCGCATGCCGGAATGGACCGCCTGGCCGCGCCGGCCGGCCATATCGTCGCCGGCATCCGCGGGCAGCAGCGCATTGACCGGGGAGGCCAGCAGCGAGATCGCCGTCACCACCAGGAAGGCCAGCGAGAAATCGGGCAATTCCGGCTCGCCGCGCCCGAACAGGGCGGTCGATCCGTTGAGCGACATGGCGGCGACGCAGATGCCCAAGGACAGCATCATCTGCTGCATCGTGCTGTAGAAGGCGGTGGCGGCGCTCATCTTGTCGCGCTCTATGTCGGCGTAGGCGATGGTGTTGTAGGCGGTGAATTGCAGCGACTGGAAGAAGCCGCCCAGCAGCAGCAGCGCATAGATCACCGGCAGCGGCCAGGTCGGACGGAAGGCGGCGATCAGGGCGATGAAGACGCAGGCGATGGCGCCGTTCCACACCAGGGTGCGGCGATAGCCGAAGCGGCGCAGCACGCGCGTGGCCGACGCCTTCATCAGCATCGAGCCGGCGGCCGAGGCGAAAGTGATCAGGCCGCTCTGCTGGGCCGACAGGCCGAAGCCCAACTGCATCATCAAGGGCAGCAGGAAGGGCATGGCGCCGCCGGTGATTCGGGTCAGGGCGCCGCCCAGCACGGACAGGCGGAAGGTGGGGACGCGCAGCAGATCGATGTCGATGATCGGCGCCGGGTGGTGCTTGGCGTGCCAGACATAGATCGCGCCGGCGCCGAGCCCGACCACCAGGATCCCGACCATGTAGGGCAGCGGCAGCTCACCGCGGCTGACGATTTCCAGGCCGAAGATCAGGCAGGAGAGCGACACGCCCGAAATTACCAGTCCGAGCCAGTCGAAGGGCTCGCGGCGCAGCTCGGTGACGTCGTCGATGAAGCGCAGCACCAGGGCCATGCCGGCGAGGCCGATCGGCAGATTGATGTAGAAGATCCACTGCCAGGACAGATGGCTGACGATGAAGCCGCCCAGCGGCGGCCCGACTACCGGCCCCAGCAGGGCGGGCACCAGGAACCAGCTCATCGCCGCCACCATCTCCTCCTTGGGGATGGTGCGCAGCAGCAGGAGGCGCCCGACCGGCACCATCATGGCGCCGCCGAGGCCCTGCAACAGGCGGGACGCCACCAGGAAGGACAGGCTGTGGGCCTGTCCGCACAGAGCCGATCCCACGGTGAAGATCAGAATGGCGCTGCAGAAGACCGGGCGGGTGCCGAAGCGGTCGGCGATCTTGCCGCTGGCCGGGATGAAGACCGCCAGACTCAGCATGTAGCTGGTCAGGGCCACGCTCATATGCATGGCCGAAACCCCGAAATGCTCCGCCATGGTGGGGAGCGCCGTCGCCAGCACCGTGGCGTCCAGTTGTTCCATGAACAGGGCGCTGGCGACAATCAGCGCGGTGGTGCGGATGTGTGCGGCTTCACTCGGCGAGGTCATGCCCCCAGAATAAGGGGAATGGCGGTTATTTCAACGGCTTGACTGAGTCAAATCGGTGAACATCTGCGCTGCAAATTCCGCAAGGCCGGTTGTTTCACCCATTTGCGCGCGGACGATGGTCCCTTCGATCACGATCATCGCCTTGGCCGCGACGAGGACCGGGGAGGGCAGGGACAAGCGCTCCGCCAGGGTGAGTACATAGGCCTCCAGCTCGCGCTTATGCTCGATCGCCGCCGGATAATCGGCGCCGCTTTCGGCCACCGTGTTGATGAAGGCGCAGCCGCGGAAATCCTCTTCGGCGAACCATTCGGACAGGGCGCCGGCGATGGCGGCCAGGCCTTCTTTCTCGAAGCGGCGTTCGACCGCGGCGGTGAACCAGCCCATCCAGCGCTCGTGGCGCGCGGCCAGAAAGGCGCGCACCAGATCGGCCTTGGAGGGGAAGTGGCGATAGAAGGACATCTTGGCCACGCCGGACTCGGCGATGATGCGGTCGATGCCGGTGGCGCGGATGCCGTCCTGATAGAACAGGCGGAGCGCGGTGGCGAGAATGCGGTCGCGGGCGGAAAGCGGTTCGGACATGATCGGAGGTTGACAGACAGATCTGTCTAGGTCAATAAGTATACAGACCTGTCTGCCTATTTGGAGATCGAGCATGTCCGAGCAGCGCCCCCCTCTGCCGCCTTTCACCGCGGAAACCGCCCGCCAGAAGGCGCGCGCCGCCGAAGACGGCTGGAACAGCCGTGACCCGGCCCGCGTGTCGCTGGCCTATACGCCCGACAGCGTGTGGCGAAACCGCGCCGAATTCATCACCGGCCGCGAGGCGATCGTCGGGCTTCTGACCCGCAAATGGGCGCGCGAGCTGGACTATCGCCTGATCAAGGAAGTGTGGGCCTGGGAAGCCAGCCGCATCGCCGTGCGCTTCGCCTATGAATGGCGCGACGATTCCGGCCATTGGTTCCGGTCCTACGGCAATGAGAACTGGGAATTCGACGAGAACGGCCTCATGGCGCACCGCCACGCCAGCATCAATGACCTGCCGATCAAGGAAGAGGACCGCAAATTCCACTGGCCGCTGGGCCGGCGGCCGGATGATCACCCGGGATTGAGCGAGCTGGGGCTGTAAAGATCGCGGGCATGCCAAGCGCATTCGGCTGACAATCCTTTCGCTTGTTGGTAGCGTTTTTGCCCACCGACCATGGCCCCTTAGTTCAGCGGAGCGCATCATGTCGACCGACGGAAAATACTGGTTCCCAGCCAAGAATTATGGCTGGGGGTGGGGAATGCCCCGGCGATGGCAAGGCTGGCTAGTGCTCGTGGTCTATTTCGCCCTGCTGCTGGCGCGCAAGCTCCTTCTGCCGCCCGGCAAACCATTCTACACCATTGCCTATATCACTCTCATCTCAGGCGCGCTGGTCGGCATTTGCTGGCTGAAAGGCGAGCCGCCGCGCTCGCGCTGGGGTGGGGAAGACCGATAAGAAGAAACGGGGGCAGGATCAATTTGTGCCCGCCTCAAGCAATCGGTCAAAACAGGCTGGCGATCCCCGAAAAGATCCCGAACCCAGCCGTCATCGCCATCACCAGACCGGCGATCCAGGCATAAGCGCCCTTCAGCCGATGTTCCTCGGGCAAGGTGCGGCGGGCCAGCAGATAAAGAAAACCCAGCACGATCGGTAGCAGCAGGGCGTTGATCACCTCGACCGCGACGCTGAGCGACACCAGATTGACGCCCGAGGAGACCAGCGCGCCGCCCGACACCAGGCAGGCGGCGAAAATGCCGTAGAACCAGGGCGCCTGCAGCGGATGATCGGCCAGCGACCGGCGGTAGCCGGCGACTTCGCCGACACCCCAGGCGGCGGTTAGCGAAACGACGATGGTGGCGACCAGGGCGGCGCCGCTGATGCCGAACACGAACACCACCTTGCCCAAATTTTCCCCGAGGAAGGGGACCAGCGTCTCCGAGATCTGCTGCACATCATTGAGTTCGGCATGGTTTCCGGACTGTCCCAACGTCGCGGCGGTGGCGACCAGCACGGCGGCCATCACCAGCTGGGTGATCAGGGCGCCGACCGCGGTCTCCCAGCGCGCCAATTTCAGCTGGCCCGGGCCCATGCCCTTCTCGACCACGGCGGATTGCTGGAAGAACACCATCCACGGCATGATCACCGCGCCGATATTGGCGGTGACCAGATAGAGATAGCCCCGGTCGAAAAAGGGAATGGCCCGCAGATCCTCGCGGATCGCCGCCCGGTCCGGATGGCTGGCGAAGGCGATATAGAGGAAGACCAGTTCGAACAGTCCGAACGCCACCGCGATGCGTTCGATCGAGCGGTAGGAATGGGTCAAGCCCATCAGCACGATACAGGCCACCACCAGCGAGACCGTTTGCCAGGCGGGGATTCCGAACAGCTGGCCGACGCCGGCAAGGCCCGACAATTCGCTGATCAGCGCGCCGACGCAGGCCACCACCAGAGTGCTCGCCGACAGCCAGGCCCAGCCCTTGCCGAAATGGTCGCGGATCAGCTCGCCATGGCCCTGGCCGGTCACCAGCCCGAGACGGACCGTCAGCTCCTGCACCACGAACAGCACCGGCACCAGCAGGAATTGCAGCGGCAGCAGCTTATAGCCCCAGACCGAGCCGCTCTGCGCGGCGGTGATGATGCTGCCCGCGTCGGTGTCGGCCAGCATGACGATCAGCCCCGGCCCGAGCCCGGCCAGCAAGGTCAGCCAACGGACGCGGGAGGAGGTCAAAGCGGGACTGTGCTGCATGAAGGGGGGCTTTGTGAGTTGAGAGTGATTCGCAATTTGATAGTGAGTAACGCCGTTTCAAGGCGTCACCAAGCTTTATTTTTCCGATGGCCCGATTTAGCGTTTCCCAAGCCGAGCCAAGGGGATGAGCGATGAATGGGTGGTGGAAAGCGGTCCTGCCGGGTCTTTTGCTGTGCGTTTCCGCCGGCGCGGCGCCGCCGGAGTCCCTGACCGGCCGCTGGTCGGTGAGCGCCGACCTGTACGGCGAGCGGTTGTTCATGGAGCTTCAACTGGAGCAGCAGGGCGACGCTCTGACCGGAACCTACGACGGCGGCAAGCTGACCGGGACCCGGTCCGGAAAGCATATGCATGTCGTCGCCCAAGACGGTGACAGCGACAGCGTGACGGATACGCTGGAGGCGGATTACGCCGACGGCAAACTGACTGGCATCGCCCTGGAAAGCGACGCCGACGATCCCGATCACCAGACCCGCTACAGCTTTACCGCGGTACGGGTGGCCGAGCCGAAGGCCGGCCCGCCCAAGCGCCACGACTTCAAGCCGCAGGTCTTCTACCGCGAATTTTCTCCCTTCAATCAGCCGGTCCTGCGGATCGATTCCGGCGACACGGTCCACACCACCACCGTCGACGCGGCCGGGGTGGATGGCGACAAGCGCAAGGTTTCGTTGGGCGGCAACCCGCAAACCGGGCCCTTCTATGTCGAGCAGGCGTCACCGGGCGACACGCTGGCGGTCCATCTGGTCAAGGTGTCGCTCAACCGCGATTACGCGCTCAGCGACGATGGCCTGGTGCCGCGCGCCCTCGACGGCGATCTGGCCGTGACGACCAAGGATCTCGGCAAGACGGTGCGCTGGCATCTCGACCGGCAGCGCAATGTGGCCAGCCTGGAGAAACCCGGCGAGCATACCGCCCATTACGAGGTGCCGGTGCGTGCGATGCTGGGCTGCATCGCCACCGCGCCGCCGCCGGTCGCCTTCGCGCGGCCGAGCGGCGATTCCGGCCGTTTCGGCGGCAATATGGACTTCAATCAGATCGTCGAGGGCGCCACGGTCTATCTGCCCGTCGCGGTGCCGGGCGCATTGCTCTATCTCGGCGACGGTCATGCCTTGCAAGGCGACGGCGAGGTCAATGGCAATGCGCTGGAGACATCGCTGGATGTCGAGTTCACCGTCGAGGTTATTCCCGCGAAACAGATCCCGGCGCCGCGTGTCGAATCGGCGACCCGGCTGACGGCCCTCTCCTACGAGGGATCGCTTGACGATGCTTTCCGCGGCGCCACCCACAACATGTCCGATTGGCTGACCGAGCGCTACAAGCTGACGCCGTCCGAGGTGGCTGAAGTGATCGGCACCGCCGCCCATTACGAGGTGGCGGAAGTCGCCGACCGCAATGCCGGCATCGCGCTCAGCATCGAAAAGGACAGGCTGGCGACGTTGACTCAGTGAATCCGCTGGTTATCCATCCAGCTGCGGAACTCGTCCTCCGGCATCGGGTGCGAGAACAGATAGCCCTGGCCGGCGTCGCATTGCGAGCGGACCAGCGCCTCGCGCTGCCATTCGGTCTCGATACCCTCGGCCTGCACCGGGATCTGCAGCAGCCTGGCCATGGCGACGATCGCCGCCGCGGTACCGCCGCCGCTGCCATTGATCTCCTGGACGAATTTGCGGTCGACCTTGATTTTGTCGACCGGATATTCGCCCAGCTTGGCGAAGGAGGAATAGCCGGTGCCGAAATTGTCGAGCGCCAGGCGAAGCCCCAGCGATTTGAGGTCGCGCAGGCGTGACAGCGGATCGTCGCCGCGCGACATGACGGCGGCCTCGGTGATGTCGAGTTCGAGGCGGTGCGGCTCCAGCCCGCTTTCCTCCAGCGCCGCGCCGATGCGGCTGGGCAGGTCGGGTATCTTGAATTGGTGCGAGGACAGATTGACGGTGATGGTGCCGATCGACATGCCTTCGTCGACCCAGCCCTTCATGATGCGGCAGGCTTCCTTCAGCACCCAGTCGCCCAGGCGCGTCATCAGCGCGGTGTTGTCGGCCATCGGTATGAATTGGTCGGGGGTCAGCACTTTTCCGGTTTCATCGCGCCAGCGCAGCAGCGCCTCGGTGCCCTGGACCGACCCGTCGACCAGCGACACCACCGGCTGGAAATAGAGTTCCAGCCCGCCGGTGATGAGGGCTTCGGCCAGGGCGACGTTGCTGGTCTGGCGTTTCAGCGACTGCGCGGCATGGCTGCGATTGTAGAAGCAGGCGCGGCCGCGGCCCTGTTCCTTGGCCTCGTAGAGGGCGAGATCGGCATTGTGCAGCAGCTCGTCGGCGTCGGCGCCGTCGGACGGGAACAGGGCGATGCCGATCGAACAGCCGATCTGGGCGGTATGGTCCTCGGACAGATGGAAGGGCAGGCCGGCCTGTTCGATCAGGCTGGCGGCGACCAGGGCGGCGTCCTCGGGGCTGTTCATCGCCTCCAGCACCGCGACGAATTCGTCGCCGCCCAGGCGGGCCAGAGTGTCGCTTTCGCGCAGACGGTGGCGCAGGCGCAGCACGAGCTGCTGCAGCAGCTCGTCGCCGAAGCGGTGGCCGAGCGAATCGTTTACATGCTTGAAACGGTCGAGATCGATGAACAGCACCGCGCCGACGGCGTTGTTGCGTTTCACCGTCTCCAGCGCGTGGGAGAGGCGCGATTTCAGCTGCAGTCGATTGGGCAGGCCGGTCAGCGGATCGTGATGGGCCAGATGCTCCAGCTGGGTCGCGTTGTTGCGGATCGCCGAGATGTCGGTATAGACGCCGACATAGTTCAGCGGCTTGCCGCGATCGTCGCGCACCACGCTGATGGTCAGCCATTGCGGCACCGCCTGACCATCGGCGCGGCGGATCCACACGCTGCCCTGCCAATGGTCGCTATCCTCCAGCGCCGCCAGGATGGCGGTGAAGGAAGTCGGCGTGTTCGGGGCGGAATCGAGCATCGCCAGGGTCTTGCCGCGGACCGTTCCCTCGGAATGGCCGGTGATGGCGCTGAAGGCGGGATTGACCGCCAAAATCGCGCCCTGGGTATCGGTTACCACCAGCCCTTCCAGCGTGGTGTTGAACACCGCCTGGGCCTGTTTCTGGCGCTGGGCCGCCTGGACCCAGTCGGTAATGTCGCGATGGGTGCCGATCACGCGTTCGGGATGGCCGCTCTCGTCGCGCAGGATCATGGCGCGGGCCTCGACATGGCGATAGCCGCCGTCCCGGTGCGCCAGGCGGTATTCGGTTTCGAAGCGGTCGCCGGCGCCGCGCAGCGCCGTGCCCAGCGCGGTGACGGCGGCGAGGCGGTCCTCGGGATGCAGAAGGCGCACCCAGGTCAGCGGTCCGATCCTGATGTCATGGGGGGCGTGCCCCAGCATCGCGGTCCAGGCCGGCGAGACATAGAGGCGCTTTTCCTTGGGCGCCCAGTCGATCAGCCCGTCATTGGCTCCCTTCATCGCCAGGTCGAAACGCTGTTCGCTCTGGCGCAGTGTGTGCTCGACCGAGCGCAAGCGGTCGGTCGATTCGGTCTGCTGCTCGATGAAGCGGCAACAGATCAGCCCGCCGGCCAGCAGGGTGACCGACATCACCACCAGGAAGATCGCCTCGACCGAGGAGACGGCCTCCAGATTGGCCGGCTCGATCAGCAGCGTCTCCAGCGTCACCACCATGGCCGCCAGCAGCAGCACCATGCCGGAGGTGGCGGCCAGCACCCAGCCGTTGAAGCGGTAGCTGGGCGGCGTGGCGAGACCGAGCAGGCGCCGCACCGGCGTCAGTTTGAGCAGGCAGCGCGCGCCGAGCAGCGCGAAGGTGAAGTTGGCGGCGGCCTTGAGGGCGACGCCTATCACGGCGGTCTCGGGCAGGGGCATCGACGCCGGCTCGCCGATCCTGAGCGCGGCGGGAAAGACCAGCAGATAGAGCGCCAGGGTGGCCAGCAGCGGCGGCACCGGGGCGATGGCCGGATGGTTCCACGAAACGGGGGAGGCAATGCGGGATTTGGCGCAATAACCGGTCCAGCCGAACCAGGTCAGGCAGGAAAGACTGAAGATCAGCGACGCCCAGCCCTGGCTGGGCCACAACAGAAAGGGGATCAGCACCGGACCGGCCAGCGCGGAAATCAAACCGCCTGCGGCGCCGAAGGCCAGGGACGCGACCATGGGAAACAGCAAAGACCAGACGAAATGGAGCGGAACCGGGCCGAGATGAGTCAGCAGAAGGGGCAGGGCGGCACCCGCCAGCCCAGCTTCTCCCAATAGAAGAATAGCGATAGCTCCAGGCAACGGAGATAGCTCCGATGCCCCACTCGGCCTTCCGACCGGTGGCGACGATGCCATGATAGCTCCCCTAAATGCGCGGTCCCGTTCCGGCGCGCTTTTGCCCCTCCGCAAATTTTCGCCGTTGCGAGCAGGATATCGACGCGCGCCGAATGATGCAACTACGGGCTGTGCGGCGGTTCTTAAGGAGCGAGCGTCCTACAATGCAGGACGTTCCCTGCCGGAGAACACGGATGATCTGTTTATTTTTGCACACCCATCCGCCCGCGGTGTCACTAAGAGAAGCCGCCTTCGACAGCAGAAAAGCCAGGGCCGTGCCTTTCATTTCCGATCCTTCCCTGTATACTCGCCGCTTAATAAAAACGCGGAGGGAAATTGACGGGGCAGAAGTCGTATCGATGGCGGTTGGGACGGGTGACACTGGTCGCCTCGGTTATCCTCGCCGTCGTATTCGCTCTGGGCGCGTGGGCGCTGCTGCACGAAGCCGCCATGATCCGCGGCCTGGCCCAGGATACGCGCACCAGCCTGCTGCCTTCGATGCTGGAACGCCAGCGCGCCGTGGTCAATCTCGAGCGCCTCAAGCAATATGGCAGCACCATATTGGAATCGAACGAATCCCGGGTCCGCAACGACACGGTGGTGGTCTTTTCCTATCTGGTTAACCATCCGGCCCTGCAAGGGGATCCCAACACGGTCACGCTGGCGCACCACGCCGCAGAGGTGGTGGCCGAGCTTGCCAAGGCGCGCGACGAGGGCGATTCCTTGCGCGCCGCCGGCCAGCGCGCCGCCGCCGACGAGGCGGAGCGCCATGCCCGCCAGGAATGGCGCGACACTTTCGTGGCGTTGGACGCCATGTCGGAAAGCCTGTTCGTCAGAGCCGGCGAACTCGGCAGCCAGCGCGCCGAGGAATTCGATCGTGCCGCCCGCCATGTCGAGCTGATGGTGGCGGCGGCCTATGTGATGCTGGCCCTGGCCCTGGTCGGCGGCGGGCTGCTGGTGCATCAGCTGCTGTTGAAGCCGATTCTGTTGACCACCGCCGCGCTGGACCGCGAGGAAACCAGTCATTCGGTTCGCCTGCCGGCCTCGATGATCGGCGAGATCGACCTGTTCTACCGCTCGGTCGAGCGTATCGCCACGGCGCTTTCCGAGATCGAGGACGCGCACCGCCAGGCCCGCGCCGCTCAGGCCGAGCTGCGCCGGCTGGCCAGCATCGACGAGCTGACGGGGGTGGCCAACCGCCGCTGGTTCACCGCCATGGCCAGCCGCGAACTCGAGCGCTGCCGGCGCTTCAACCATCAGCTCGCCCTGCTGATGATCGACGTCGATCATTTCAAGCGGGTCAACGATACCCATGGCCATGCGGTGGGCGACGAGGTGCTGAAGGCCTTCACCCGTGTGCTGGAAGGTAATCTGCGCTCGGTCGATCTGCTGGGGCGCCTGGGCGGCGAGGAATTCGCCGTGATGCTACCGGAATCCGACCATAACGCCGCCACCCACACCGCCGAGCGCTTGCGCGCCGCGGTCGAGGCGCTGCAATTTCCCTTCGAGGATGGCAGCGTCCTCAAGATCACCACCAGCGTCGGCATCTCCATCCTGGCCTCCGCCGGTGAAACGTTGGACAGCCTGCTGGCCCGCGCCGACACGGCGCTCTATACCGCCAAGGGCGACGGACGCAATCGCGTCGTGGTCAGCTAATCTCAGGAACTTTCAGAAATGCCGATCGTTTTTATCGCTCACAGCAAGCAGGCCTCCACTTGGGGCGCCGATGTGGGGCTGGGCAAGAACATCTTCCTCTTATCCACCGCCGAGGATGCCGACGAAGCCGCCGCTTTCCTGGCCGCGAAGCCTTGCGGCGCCGAGGATTGGATCCTCCTCAAGAAGGAGGAGGTCGACTCCGCCGACGCCCAGGCCCTGCAGGACAAGCTGGCCGTCAAGGAGAAGCGGGTCGATCCCGCTCTCTATCCGCGGCTGCGCGGGTTCCAGGGCCTGTACAAGGTGAAGATCGAGAATGTCGAGAATCACCTTATGGTCAAGAAGGCCCTGGAGGGTGAAGCTCCCAAGGAGATCAAGGTCAAGCCGGTCGATGTCGCCGGCTATCTGCTGCTCAACGCGTTGAAGTGAGAGGAGCCATCGGATGAACGGCCTGATCCTGCCTTATAAAGGCGTTCTGCCCCGCATCCATGACAGCGCCTTCATCGCCCACACGGCCGTGATCACCGGCGACGTCGAGATCGGAACCGATTCCAGCGTCTGGTTCGGCTGCGTGATGCGCGGCGACGTGCACCAGATCCGCGTCGGCGCGCGCACCAATATCCAGGACGGCACCATCGTCCATTGCGCCAAGGGCAAGTTCCCCTGCCTGATCGGCAGCGACATCACCATCGGCCACGCCGCCATCCTGCATGCCTGTACCCTCGAGGATGGCTGCTTCGTCGGCATGGGCGCCACCGTGATGGACGGCGCGATCGTCGAGAGCGGGGCCATGGTCGCCGCTGGCGCCTTGGTGCCGCCCGGCAAGGTGGTCAAGAAAGGCGAATTGTGGGGAGGCAGTCCGGCCAAGCTGATGCGGCCGCTGTCGGAGGCCGAACTGGCCTTCTTCCCGGTTTCGGTGAAGAATTACGTCGAGCTCGCAAGAGACTATAAATAAAGGGTTTCCACATCAAAGGGGGATTGCATGAAGGGTTTGAAGTCTATGCGCCGCGCGGCGCTGGCCGCGTTGCTGGTTGGGGCCTTATCGGCCAATGCGGCTGATACGCCGGCACCGGCGCCGGTGACCGTGCTGAAGGCGGCGCATCTGTTCGACGCCGCCGCCGGCAAGATCGTCTCGCCGGGCGTGGTGGTGGTGCAGGGCGGCAAGATCCTCGCGGTCGGCGCCAACGCCAAGGTGCCGGACGGGGCCAAGATCATCGATCTCGGCGACGCCACCCTCAGCCCCGGCTTTATCGATGCCCATGTGCATATGTCCAGCCAGGACAACGGCGACTGGTACAAGGGCTTCTTCGACAACATGATGCAGCATCCGCCCGAGCAGGCGCTGCGCGCGACCGCCTATACCAAGGCGATGGTCGAGGCGGGCTTCACCACGGTACGCGATCTGGGCGATAGCGACTACATCTCGCTGGGCCTGCGCAACGCCATCAAGGCCGGCACCATCGAAGGCCCGCGCATGCTGGTCGCCAATTATGCGATCGGATCGACGGGCGGCCATGCCGACCAGGATCCGATCCGTCCCGACATCCTGGCCCAGGCCACGCCGATCAAGGGCGTCTGCAACGGGCCCGAGGAATGCCGGGCCGCGGTGCGCTACCAGATGAAATACGGCGCCGACGTGATCAAGTTCATGCCCTCGGGCGGCGTTCTGTCGCTGGCGGATCCGGTCGACGTGCCCCAATTGACCCAGGATGAGATGAACGCGATCATCTCCGAGGCGCATGCCTGGCATCGCAAGGTGGCGGCGCACTGTCACGGCGATCTGGCCGCCAAGATGGCCATCAAGGCCGGGGTGGACTCCATCGAGCATGGCACCTTCCTGCAGGAAGACACGCTGCGGCTGATGAAGGAAAAGGGCGTCTATCTGGTGCCCACCCTGTTTGCCTCCTATTGGACCGGCGGTCATGCCGACGAATATCCGCCGGCCATCGCCGAGAAGGCTCGCGCCGCCGCGGCGCAGAGCCAGAAGATGTTCGCCATGGCGGTCAAGGCCGGCACCAAGGTGGCGTTCGGCACCGACGCCGCCGTCGAGCCGCACGGCCTGGGCGCCAAGGAGTTCAGCCTGATGACTTCGGCCGGCTTCACCCCGGTCCAGGCGCTGCAGGCGGCCACCGTCAACGCGGCGGATCTTCTGGGTGTTTCCGCCGATTCCGGCACGCTCGAGGCCGGCAAGCGCGCCGACATCGTCGTTCTGGCGGGCGATCCGCTGAAGGACATCACCGTGACCGAGCATCCCAAGCTGGTGATGGCGAACGGCAAGATCGTCAAGCAGGACTGATCGTCGGTATAGGGGCGGGAATGCCGGCACGGCGCCGTGCCGGCATTCCACCGTCGTACTCGCCAGAAGCACGACAAAGAGTGATCCCCTTAGGTCTACGGGATCCGTATGTGGACGGCCCCCGACTCGCAAGGAATTTTTTGGTATTTTGATCGCT
>Ga0302314_10003408_pt1 | contig 29329 bp, 23 predicted proteins | sample III_Palsa_N2_3_FD_200533 | JGI IMG/M metagenome (GOLD analysis project Ga0302314, IMG submission 200533) | Peat permafrost microbial communities from Stordalen Mire near Abisko, Sweden - III_Palsa_N2_3 | ecosystem: Environmental > Terrestrial > Soil > Palsa > Peat permafrost | place: Sweden...
TCGCAGTTCGACCCCAAGAATAGGGCGGGTCGGGGGGAAGCGTCTAGATACTGCTAGACGACGTTGCCGCCAGTCGTTACGCCTCGCCGGGGCCCTGGCTTGACTTAGACCTGCCTGGACAATAGAGTCCATCACACACTGTAACAGGATATAACGCAACGCCATCGAGCAACACGGCGGGAAGCGCCGGCTCGTAAGACGTGCGAATTTATGTTCGGGGAGCATATGGACCGAGCGGCGGGAGCGCGACATTTCCTTGGCTTCGCATCGCCCCTGCGGCCCAGCCATTCTCGAGTTTCTACCGCCGCGATCCGCCTGTCCCCGAGGACTGTTCGAGGCGGCGTGAGCCCCAACTATAGCGAGGTAGGAAAATGAGGACGATATTCCGCGGCGCAAATCTCATCGACGGTGACAGCGCGGCCCGGGCCAGGCATTCGGTCGTCGTCGAAGGAAATTCGATCACTGAAGTGGGGCCGGACCCGGCAATTCACTCGCGCCCCGCCGATACCGTCTACGATCTCGCCGGCAAGTCGTTGATGCCGGGTATGGCACAGGGGCACTGGCACGGCTCCTACGAGAACATCACCTTTACGCCGAAGCCGGGTGGTCTGGAGAAGCATCCCAGCTACATGGCCTTTCTGGCACTCAAAAATGCACAGCTCGCACTCTCCCATGGATACACGAGCTTGATCGGGGCGGCAACCGGCGAATGTCTCGATGCGCAGCTCAACGCGGCCATCAACGATGGGGTGGTAACGGGTCCGAGGATCACACCGTGTGGGCATTGGCTGATCACCACGGGTGATGTAAACGATTATGACGAGCACTGGTGGTGGGGTATAGCTGCGCTCGGAGTACAACGGATATGCGACGGCGCGGATGAGTTCGCAAGAGGCGTTCGCCAGGAGATCAAGGAAGGCGCAAAAATCATCAAGATAATTTCGGATCAAGGACATCTATTGCGCGAGTCCGGGGCGCGTTTCATCACCATGACGGAGGCCGAGATCGCGGCGGTGGTCACTACCGCACACGCTCGCGGAGCGAAGGTCCGCTCTCACATCGACAGCAAGCAAGGCATTCTCGACGGGGTCAGGCTCGGCCTCGACATATTCGACCATGCCGACGAGCTGGACGAGGAATGCATCGAGCGTATGGTTGCGGCGAACTCCTATATGTGTCCAAGCTTATGCCTGCCGAAGGCCATCCTCGAGCACTTCAAGGATGCGACCAACCAGCGCGCCTTCAACGATGATGTGCGCAGATCGTTTGATTCGATGGTCAAAGTTTTGCCGCTGGCAGCCAAGGCGGGGCTGCGCGTGATTCTTGGAGATGACTGGGGCACCTGGCTCACCCCGCACGGCGACTACGGCAAGGAGCTGAAATTGTATGCCGAGATAGGTATCCCCAATCTGGATGTGATCCGTTGGGCGACCAAGCACCCGGCGCAATGCGTTCAGATGGACGATAAGCTGGGAACGATCGCTGCCGGCAAGTACGCGGATCTGCTGGTCGTCGACGGTGATCCTGCGGCGGATATCCGCGTGCTCGCCAACCCCGAGAATATCAAGGTGGTCATGAAAGCCGGCCAATTCCACAAGGATGAGCTGATGGCTCGGCGACCCAATGCAGGAGAGCAAAGGTTGGCCGCGAGCGCCTGAAATGCACGCCGGGCACACCGGAATATGCAGAGAGTTCGGGTAAAGGAATACCTCGAATGATCATTTCGTCCGGAGATGTCGATCGTTGGTCGAGATCGGCAGATGTAATCGTAATGGGATGCGGCATAGCGGGCGTATGCGCTGCGCTTGCTGCAAGGGAAGCGGGTTCCGCCGCGCTGGTACTCGAGCGCAGCGGCGGGTGCAGCGGTTCCACGGCGGCCGCCGCGGGTCACTTCTATCTGGGAGGCGGCACCGCAGTCCAGACCGCGTGCGGATTTTGCGACGATGCCCAATCGCTATCCGCCTACCTCACCGCGGTCTCGGCTGAGCCTGACGAGGAGAAAATCGCCGCCTTCGCGCAGGGATCGGCCGCACACTTCGATTGGCTCGAGGCGCACGGTGTTCCTTTCGATCGCAGCTATTACGCGTTCAAGGCGGTCATCCAGCCTGGTCGCGAGTGTCTTATCTGGACCGGTAACGAGCGGGTGTGGCCATTCCGCGACCAGGCGCGGCCCGCACCCCGCGGTCACAAGGTGGCATTCGACGGCATGGACGGAGGCGGCGCGCTGGCACTCAACAGACTCGCTGCGCATGCCAAGGCCATCGGCGTCGAGACTGTTTTCGACATCAAGGTCGATGCCCTGATCAGCTCAGGGGATCGGATCGTGGGCGTGCGTGGGCGCCAGTTCGGAGAAGAGCGATTCTACCGCGCATCGCGCGGCGTCATCCTTGCCGCCGGAGGGTTCAGCCAAAACACGCAGATGATGGCGCGGTACGTGCCGCGTTTCCGCGAGACCAACATCATGAGCGGCCCGTACGACGATGGCACGGCAATCCAGCTCGGCATGGCGGCCGGCGGCGCCACCGAGCATATGGACGGCTTTCTGTTGACTTCGCCAATCTATCCGCCCGAGCAGCTGGTAAAGGGCATATTGGTCAACCGTGATGGAAAACGTTTCGTGGCCGAGGATAGTTACCACACCAGGACCAGCATCGAGATAGCGGACCAACCGGACGGCCTCGCCTATCTCATTTTGGATGCCGACATCTTTGCTCACCCGGAATGGAGCGTGCAGGCCAACCAGCGGCTCATCGACGGCTTCGATACGATCGCGGAAATGGAGCGAGCGTTGGAGTTGCCGAGCAACTCCCTGCAACGGCTCATGGCCGATTACAGCATGCATGCTGCGGCTGGAAGTGATCCGGACTTCGGCAAGGACCCAGCGTGGCTCAAGCCGCTCGATACGCCGCCCTGGGCCGCGTTCGATTTCTCGTTCGGCCGGGCCATATTCAACGGCTTCACCTTGGGTGGGCTGCGAATCTCCGCCAATGGCGAGGTTTTGAATGACTTGGGCGGGCGGATTCCAGGCCTCTATGCAGCCGGGGCCTGTTCGTCGATGCTGGCACATGACGCGCGTGACTACGCTTCAGGAATTTCGCTTTCCGCCGGCTCATTCTTCGGCCGGCAGGCGGGCCGGCATGCCGCCCTTTCCATGGAGTACGCATCATGAGTGTGGACGAGACCCAGGTCCTCGAGCGGGCGGTCGAAGTCGTAACAAAGAAAATGCCCGATCTGGCAGAGCGATACCTGCGTGTTCCCCTGAGTTACTACAGCGACGAGAAGTTCGCTGCACGGGAGCGGCACCTCTTCATGAGCCAGCCAATTGCCCTTCTCGCGGCGAGCGAAATCGCAGAGCCGAATTCTTATTTCGTGCGCACGGCAATGGGTCGATCGATCCTGCTGACCCGCGACGAAGACGGTGTCGCGCACGCGTTCCTCAATTATTGCCGCCACCGCGGCGCCGAGCCCGCGCAGGGCTGCGGTAAAGCGCGCGGCTTTTCATGCCCGTATCATGCTTGGACCTACAACACGAAGGGTGAGTTGATAGGCACGCCGTTGCCCGACCGAAACGCAACGCTGGACTATGGCGAGCTCGGCCTGGTCGAGCTCGCGAGCGAGGAGCGTCATGGGTTCATATGGGTGGTCCTCACGCCGGGGAGCGCGATCGACGTCGCGAGCCATCTCGGTGAAGTCGATGAACAGATCGCATCGCTCGGCTGCCAGAGGATGAAATATCACAGCGCACTCGCGCATGAGCCGCTGGCGGCCAACTGGAAGACGGTCGCGGAAGGCTTGGTCGAGTCCCTGCACGTTCCGTTCGTTCACCGTGCGACCTTCAATGTGGATCCTGCCGGCGGCGGAGAGCGGTTTCAGTCGATCTCGGCAATCGATCTCGCGGTATACGATCGATTTGGCCCCCATGTTCGATATTCATTGCCGATGTTCGGACAAAAGGAGATTGCGGAGATTCGCCGGTTGCAAGCGAGCGGTCAGAAGGTGTCCGCGGCCGGCCGGATCGCCCAGGTTTGGCTCTTGTCGCCGGGCGTGCTTCTCGCCCAGGAGCTCTATGGACTCATCTATGCGGATCTCGAGCCGGGCCCCACGATTGGAAGCACATTGTTCCGTTACGGTTGGATGAGCCCCGTCGACCAGGCGCCGGAAAATCTCCCGAGTCCGACCGACATGGCGCATCGATCGGCTGCCGCTGTTCGGGAGGACGCGCCCGTGTGGGCCGCGTGTGCTCGCGGATTGGCGCTTGGGGGACACGGTCACACGCTCGTCGGCAAGAACGAGAAGGGCGTACATCTTTTTCATGAAGCGTTGGCCGAGCAAACCGGATACGAGGGATTGAGCTATGTTTAAGTCGCACAACGCCCTTTCGGGTACCGGCACGGCAAGATTGGCTTCCAAGGTCATCGTGGTGCTGGGTGCTTCACAGGGGCTGGGGGCAAGCACGTCGCGCCGCCTCGCCGCGGAAGGCGCCAAGCTCGTGCTCGCCGGAATCTCAGTGCAGCGCGGCGAGCAGCTCGCCGCATCGATCGTCGAATCCGGCGGCTGCGCGCACTACTGCCGCGCCGACCTCAAGGATGCTGATTCACTCTCGCATCTCATGGAGGAAGCGGTCGCGAGGCATGGCCGTCTAGATGGCCTGTTCAACAACGCGGCCGACATGAGTTTGCTGGCTGCCGACGGCGATGCAGTGGAAATCGATATGGAGATTTTCGACCGTACCATCGCATCCGATCTTCGCGGCCTGTTCCTCGCCTGTCGTTTCGCGATTCCAAAGATGCTCGCAGGCGGAGGCGGCAGCATCGTGCAATCATCTTCCGCGGCAGCATTTGCCGGAGAGCCGACGCGGGTGGCCTACGGCTGCGCGAAAGCGGCGCTCGACGCCTTGACTAGACACATTGCCGCACGTTGGGGGAAATCCAAGATACGCTGCAACAGTGTGGCACCCGGCATGATGATGACCGAAACTGCCGTGCGCCACGCGGATATGCTGCCGCTCGCCGATATCTTGCGTCGCACGGCCTCAGCGCGGTTGGGCGAACCGGACGACATCGCCGACGCCGTCGCCTTTCTGCTGTCCGACGAGTCGACCTTCATCAATGGCCAAAGGCTTTCCGTCGACGGCGGCTTGACCATGTCTCTCGGCGCTCCAACGCCGGCAGACTAGAGCTCTGCGCTAGGGGAGACCGAAGACGAGGATGGTTGCAGCGCCGGTGTTCAGTTCGAACCAGACGCTCTTGGAACTATTGCCGGAAACCGCCACGACGTATTGCTTTCCCGCCGCCATATACGTGGCGACGCCGCCCGCCACCGCTCCGCCCGTGTAGAAATTGTAGAGCTGCCGCCCCGTTTTGCTGTCGAAGGCGAGCAAGTCTCCTATCGGTGATCCTGTGAAGACGAGACCCGTGGCGGTGGTGGCAATTCCGGCCACCATCGGACCTCCCCGCGAGTAGACCCACCGCTCGACCCCGGTCGCAGCGTCGAAGGCACGAAGCGACCCGCTCGCTTGCTGCGGAGGATCTTGGGTGTAGGCTCCCCCGAGTCCGTAGGCCCCCGGGTGTTCGCGGTCCTGCCGCGTCAACGTCGCGCACCAGTCGACCGAGTTGATGAACAGCATCCGGTTGTTGGGATCATAGGCGGCGCCGTTCCATTCCACCCCACCCATGACGCCGGGACAAACGCGAACGGGCTTCGACGACAGCGGAATATCCGCATTGAGGTGCCGCGCAAGATCCGCCTTCGCGAGCAGCGCATGGCTGTCGCGATCGTAGATGTAGAGCCGGGCGTCCTTACTGCCGACGGCCAGGAATTTGCGGCCTTCCTGGTCGAAAATCGTCGGTGCGGCGCCCGTGTCCCAGTCATGCGTGTCGTGCGGATTCTGTTGAACGTACCATTTGAGCTTCCCGCTATCGGCATCGAGGACGATGACGGAGTCGGTGTAAAGATTGTCACCCGGCCGAAGTTGGTCGTCCAAATCCGGAGCGGGATTTCCCACCGGAAAGAACACACTGTGAGTCTCCGGATCCACCGTGATGGTGGTCCAAGTCGATCCGCCGCCTGCAACACCGCTCGTTCCCCAGGTGTCGGCGCCCGGCTGACGGCCCGTGGGTATCAGGTCGAACGTCCACAGCAGCCGACCCGTTGCCGCATCGAAGGCGTAGACATGGCCGTTCGCACCGGTGTCGGCACCGCCTTCACCTATGAACACCTTGCCGTCGAATACCACCGGTGCCGCCGCGAGCCAGTATCCCTTGCGGCTGTCTGCGACCCAGACATCCCATAGCAGCTTGCCGGTGGCCGCGTCGAGCGCGAACAGATGACCATCGCAGGCGCCCCGGATCACCATGCCCTGGTAGAGCGCCACCCCGCGATTGAGCGGCCGCAGCTCGGGACCCGCGGGGACATACTCATGCGCCCACAGCGGTTTGCACGTTGCGGCATCGAGCGCGAGTGTGCGATGTGCCGTGGTCACGTACATGCGCCCGTCGCGCACGATGGGCGAGGTTTGGAAGGGTCCCACCTCGCCGAGCTGAAAGATGCACTTGGGCACCAGTGAGGCGACGTTCTGCGGCGTGATCTGGCGTAGCGGCGAATATCGCTGGCTCCGATAATCGCGATTATAGGTCAGCCAGTCGGCATCATTGGGCCGTGCGAGCTCGGCGTCATCAGGCCCTTGGGTGCTTGCCGTTCCGAAGATTCGTGGCGCTGCGGGTAGTTGAACTTGCGGACCTGCTGCGGCGTTCTTGATCGAAGCTTGATCTTTGGCTGATTGCGCCAATAGATACTGGGTGATGGCCCGGTACTCGGGCTTCGACAGGCTCGCCGGCTGACTGGGCGGCATGGTCGTCGAGACGAGATCGTAAAGTGCGGCCGGCTTCCCGCTCCAGCGAAACGCGAAGCCGGCTCCCACCAGGGCGGGACCGGCACCGCCGGCTAGAGTCTCACCGTGACAGGAAGCGCAATGCGCACGCACCAGCGCCGCGCCGTTATTCGCCCCGGACGCGGTCGGCGTCGCGCATATCGCGAGGAACGCGCCGAGGGCCAAGGATCGCGCAGCCGATGTATCGAAGTAATGATAGGTCGAAGATGGGCCCATGGTCTCGCCTGCTAAGCGACTGCGAAGTCTAAGGGAGATGCGGCGGCTCGTTTTGATCTCATGCGACTCGAACAGATCAACATCCTGATTCGAATGCGTGATTGCCTGCCGACTCGCACGCGCGATACGATGTTTCATCAGAGCGCTCACCGAACCATGGATCCTGCAAGTGAGGAGAGAATAATAATGTCGCGAAGCCGTCACCTGGTCATGCGCGAAGCGCACGCGCTGCTCGATACGTTTGGATCCGCATTGAACGCGGAAAACGTGGCGGGACTGCGCGCGATGATGAAGACGCTGATCGAATCGATGCCGCCGCCCGCTCATGACGGCGTAAAGATCGAGGAACGGCGCATTCCCGGTCCGACGGGCGCGCCGCAGGTCCGCGTGCTCGTATATACGCCGCCGGGTCTTGCCGGTCCGCTGCCGGTTCACCTCGACATCCATGGCGGCGGCTACATTGCCGGCAGCGCCGATATCGATGGCGTCCTCTGCCGCCAGATGTGTGTTGCAGCCGGCTGCGTGGTGGTATCGGTCGATTATCGTCTTGCGCCGGAGGTGCGCTATCCCGGCGCGCTCGAAGACTGTTACGCAGCGCTGCAATGGGTCCATCGCGAGGGTGCTGCGCTCGGGTTTGACACCGCACGCATCAGCTGCGGGGGCGAAAGCGCGGGCGGCGGCCACTGCGCTGCGCTGTCGATTCTCGTCCGCGAACGCGGCGGCCCCAAGATTCTTCTTCAATTGCTGGGTCAACCGATGTTGGACGATCGCACCGGCAGCGCCTCCGAGCCGCATCCCTACACGGGTGAGTTCGTCTGGACAGCCGACCTCAATCGCATCGGCTGGGTTTCGCTGCTGGGAGTCGAGCCGGGCTCGGCGGCGGTACCGGCGCGAGCGGTCCCGGCTCGCGTCCAGGATCTCACCGGCCTCCCGCCGGCGTTCATCGTTGTCGGTGCGCTCGACCTGTTCGTGGAGGAGGCCATCGAGTACGCGCGGCGTCTGATGCGTGCCGGAGTGCCGACCGAGCTGCACGTTCTGCCCGGCGCCTTCCACGGTTCGGCTTCATTGGTTCCCGGCGCGCCGGTGTCGGTCGCCTATTTCCAACTGCAGTACGAGGCGTTGAAGCACGCTTTCAGCTCCGCGCGCTGATTCATCCGCGTGCCGCCGCCATCACCCCGCCGCATCCCTTGATCTCCTGCCCCTTCGCCCGCCTGACTTCGCCGATGATTGCAGGTCCCGACAGGCCGCACGGGCAGGTCTCATCGACGAGCTCGGTTTCATCGCCCGTGATGACCAAACCGGGATAGGAGCTGATGAACGGATCGACGAAGGCGTACCGACCGACACCGCCGTCCGGCATGATGTCTTGATTCGCATCGAGCACCATGGGCACCGACAGCGGTGTCGCGTGGAAGCGACCATGGATACAGCGGTTGAAGTGGCAGTTCGACTCGCTCTGGCCGTAGCCTTCATGCATCTGGTCCGGTTGGAATCCCAGCCGCTCCTGCGCGTACGCGAGCAGATCCTCGCGTGCAATGCGCTGGTTCTCAAACGATTTCCAACCACCGCCGGTCATCAGCGATGCCAGGGGCTGCGGCGGGATTCGTTCGCCGCGCGCCTCCATCCGCTCGCACAGATCGAGCAGTTGGAAAGGCGGCGCGTAGAGCAGAATGGGCCGTCCCGCCTTGGCCGAGGCGAGCATGCCGTCGAGGATGCGGGCGCAGTGCGCGTCCATGCGGCCGCCCGTGCGCGCCCGGAACGAAGTCAGCGCGGTTTCCTCGGCCGTGGTTTGCGGCCCCCTGACCGCCAAGCGCAGCAGATCCGCATTGGATGCTTCGGGGTACATGAACGTCGCCGACCGGCATAGCTTGCCGAGCATTTCACCTTGCGCCGAGATGGTCTGATAGCCCCCGGCGAAAACCATGAAATACCCGTCGAATTCGTCGAACGGCAGCGGCTTTCGGCCGGCCATCTGGACCCACTGGCGGATGGTGAAGTGCATCAAAGAGCGATCAGTGAGCCCCTCGCGCGGCACGAATGACAGATGCCCCGAAGTGCCCGAGGAAAACCGCAAGATCCAGCCCGCCTCGCGCATCGCCGTGAGCCACTGCTCGATTGTTTCCACGCCCTCGAGCTTGGGCCGAACCGGGCTCGATGTGATTTGCCGGACCCATTCGGTCATTGATCTGAAATCGCGCGCCTCGATCCACTCCTGCGGATAGGATTTGAACAAATGATCGGTGCTTGCCATCTCGGCGCGGATGATTTCAGGGTCGTCGCATTCGACCAGCCCTAGTTCCTGCGCAAGCTTGCGATAAATCGGAATCGACTCGACATAGTAACGATGTGCCGCCAGCGTCGCGGTCTCGTGCAGCCTCAGCAGGCGGCCTCGTTCGATCTTCTCACCTTGTACCCAGGGCTCGTAGAGCGCGCCGATCGATTTTTGCGCCTCGAGCAATGCCAGGAGGCGTACGCCCGGGTTGTGTTCGAAAAAAAGTTCCGTCATGCAGCCTCGGTGTGACGTCGCGGTTTCAGCTCACCGACCAGGAGACAAGCTCGCTCAGCGGCCGCATACCATCGTGCGGTGAGCCTGCGAACAACGTATCTGCTTCGCCCAAGGGGATAACCGAGGTTACGCCGCGGCCGCAGATTTCGTCGCGCAAACCTTCGACCCGTTCCAGCGGAAAAATGCCGACCGACGAGACGCCGGGATGCATGAGATTCAGCGTCTCGGCGAGGTCGTTCACTGCACGCACCACGACGACGCGGGCCTGCGGGTGTGCTGACAAGTCGAGGCCGCGGTCCATGCGTACGACCGCGGAGGTGGGTGCGACGGGCGGGCCGTTGACGGTCCACGCTCCGTCGGACAGCTCGCCGCGTCGAGCGGTGCGAATCCGCCCGACCATCGCCCGGTTGGGCCGATGGTCGTGTGCCGCATCCCACAATGCCAGTTCCTCGGCCAACGCGGCGCAGTAGCGGTCGATTTCCGCGCCGCTCCCCTCGGCATAATGGATAAGCGAGGCGATGCAGGCCTGCTGATTCCACACGCAGCTATCCTGCGCGGCGCGGCGAACGGTCTCGTTGATCATCTGCGGGGCCAATGCTGCGCGCCCGATCAGACTGACGCCGTAGCGCGGGTTGAACACCAATGTCTTGGTTCCCGCGGCTCGCGTTGCGACGGCGTCCACCGAGGCGCGCGACCCCCACACGACGATTCGCTCGAACGCCCCGTGCCGCAGCAGCACAGATTCGACTGCGTCGTCGCCGCCCGGCCAATAGGCGATCGAGGCGTGACGGGTCAGGGGATGCTCGGGCGCCGTCACATGCATCGCGAGGGCAAGGACCGCACCGGCGACGAGCGCGCCCGACGGGAGTTTGATGGTCACCGCACTCTTGGTGGCGAAGGCACGCAGCGCGGAGATCGCAGGCACCACCGGCGAATTGCCGGCCGTGATGTGAAGCTGCGTCGTCGGAACGGCGCGCAACCGCCGGCTGCGCGCCGTCGAAGCAGTGGAGCCGTCCATCCTCGCGCGTTCGATCGCCATCGAACCCGCGGCGATGTCGTCCGGAATGTCCGTCCACCCGTTCAGATACGAGCGCCCGGGCCGGCCGCCATATTCGAGTTCGCGGTCGACCGCGCGGCCGAGCGCCGTACCATCAAAGGCGGCATGCACATCGGCAAATCCGAGACGCACGAAATATTCAGGCTGGTCGGAACAGGCGATCGCCAGCGGCAACGCGCGCGAGACCAGCGCGCCCGCAGGCGTCATCGCCCGGCCGAGCGCGTCGACATAGCCCGCCACCGCCCCGAAATCAAGCGGGTGCAGCGTCTGGATCTGATCAGCAATGTCCCGTGGGACGAGCGCTGCCGGATCTGTCAGTCGGGGTAAAGCCAGGCAGCGCAGCTTTCGTCCGTCCACCTCGGCATCCGCCATGAACAGATGGGTCTCGCCCACATCGACACTACGAAGCCCCGAGTTGAAGGCTTCCTCGAGCTTGTCAGCTGCAGGCAGCTCCGGAATCAGCAGTGCCCCGGCGACCAACACCGGCAGCCGCGCGACGCCCTGATCGTCGATGGCGAACACTCCGATACGATCGATGAACGCTTCGACCGATTCGCCCGGCGCGATTCTCGCGTGGCGCGAGCACGGCGTCCCGCCCACTTGAGGTGTAGCAACTCTGGTCGCCATTCAGGATCTCCCGATCATCACACGTTAAAGTTTTCTTCTGAGCCATGTCTTGACCCGACAGGACACTATCTCTTCGGTGCGACGAGCGGGGCATTTCTACTCCTCGAGGAGCTAGAATGGACGCGGCTCGTGAGTCTAGGGGAGGCAGACCGTGGCTGTTACACCCATTTCACCCTTCGGACGGCCGGAGAATTTACCGCGCACGTTGTTCCGCGACTTCGACATTTTTCAGTTCGCGGGACCCGGGATCGATCCGCATCTCGCACTCCTTGCGGCGCGACGCGAGGCCCCGGAGATTTTCTGGACCCCACGGAATGGCGGTCATTGGGTCGCCATCCAAGCGGACGCGATCGAAGCGATCCTGCAGGACCCGCAGCGCTTTTCCAGCGAATGTATCTTCGTGCCGAGGAAACCGCCGGAGGCACAACGAGAATTACCAATCGAATGTGATCCGCCGCGGCATTCCGTCATCCGCAGGCCGCTCGTCATAGGGCTCCTTCCCGCGACGATCGATCGGCGGGAGTCTGCGATCCGTGAGCTCGCAGTCGAGTTGATTGACGGATTCGCGGATCGCGGCGAGTGTGAATTCGTTTCCGAATTCGCACAGGTGTTTCCGATTTGCGTGTTCCTGGATTTGGTGCAGCTGCCAAGGAACGATCGGCACTTTTTAGTGCCGATCGCCAAAAAGGTGATCGGTGGGCGTACACCGGCTATCCGTCAGGAGGGGATCGAGGCGCTGGTGTCGTATATCCTTCCGTTAGTCCGTTCACGTCGCGAGCACCGCGGGGAGGATCTGCTGAGCCCCCTGGTGAACCTGATGGAGAGCGACGGAAAGATCAGCGAGACCGATGCTCTCGCCTACGTCAACACGGTTCTCTTCGCCGGTCTCGACACGGTGGCGGCGATGCTTTCTCATGTGACTCGATTTTTGGCGCTCCATCCCGCCCAGCGTCGTGAGCTCGTGGACCGCCTGGGCGATCCTGCGTTCATGCATAACGCGATACAGGAGCTGCTGCGGCGACACGGGATTGCCGCCATCGGGCGCGTGGTGACTGCGGACACGACTTATCGGGGGGTGAGTCTATGCAAGGGAGAGTCCATCATGCTGATGACCGCCATGGTGGGGCTCGACGAGCACACGCACCTCGAGGCCGCCGAAGTCGACTTCGCTCGGCGGAGGCCGCAAAATCACGCCGCGTTCGGCCGAGGAATCCATAGCTGCCCGGGACATGCGCTCGCAAAGCGGGAACTCGCGATATTTCTCGAGGAATGGCTCAGGCGGATTCCGGATTTCGCCGTAGCACCGGGAAGCACGCCGGTCTTCTCCACGGGATATGTAACAAGCATCGCCGAGCTCCATCTGATATGGCCGCAAGCCGCGGGAGCTCCATGACTCAGGCCGGGCAAAGCTACGATGTGATCATCGTCGGATCGTCGCTCGGGGGCCTTGCCTCGGGTGCGATTCTGGCCAACCGGGGTTACTCGGTCGCCGTGGTGGACGCGGTTCCCGCGCCCGGCGGGCGTATGGGCGCGACCCAGCAGAACGGCTATTGGATCGGCTGGGGGCACCGAGACGGCCTCGGCAGCACCGACCTCGCCTTCATACCGCATTACATCTACGAAGCCGCCAAGCTCGCCGACGTCGAGCTGAAATTTGCGCCGCTCTGCAATCGCTTCTTCAGGCTCCATTGGTTGCCGGAGAAAACTACGAGCGAGCTGCCGGCGGAACTGGTGGTACCGAACGACAGCGATCCAAAGCGGTTGCTTCGCGAGATGGTCAAATGCTTCAGCAAAGTCACCGCGCCCGCCGAGACCGAGCAGCTGGCCGCAGAGCTCGGCAGAGTGCTGGCAATGTTGCGCGATACTCCGCTCGAGGAAGCGTGGAGATTGATAGGTGTGCGGCTCGATGATTGGCTGCTGCGGAACACCGACAATTCCATGGCGCGGCACATACTGCTGCAGCAGGCCGAATGCAATCCTTTCACTCCCGCAGAAGAGACCTCGGTCGGCCGCTACATCATGCATCTCAAACGCGTACAGGGTGTGGCAATTCTGCCGGACGATGATGAAGTCGGTGGTATGCAGGGCGTCATTCAGCCGTGGTATCGGCGATTGAAGACGCTTGGCGCCGACTTCCACCTCGGCTGGAAGCCCGTCGAGATCACCAGCGAGAATGACGAAGTGACCGGTGTCGTCGCGGTCAACGACGGAAGTCTGGTGAAGGTCTTCACGGCGCCAATCGTTATCGTCGACTGGCCGGGGTGGCATATGACCGACCTTGTCGAGGAGAGGCTGCTGCCGCGAGCATTCATGGAGGCAGCGCGGGCTACTGAGCGCTACGGCACCGAATCCGCCTCCTGGTGGGCAGGCCTGACTCGGTTGCCGACGATTAGAAGGACCGGCCAAGCTGAGGACCTGTCGAGTCCTTGGGAGCGAGTGCTGTACGGCAACAGCATGATCAAGCGATTCCGCGGTGGCTTTTATTATCCCTCGGCCTTCTCTTCCCGCTCTGCGCCACCGGGCAGGCACCTGCTATGTGCCGAGGCAGTGGGCCGCTCCAACCAGCCCGGACGTCAGTGGCGCAGCTGGGCCGAGGCAAAAAAGGCAATCGATTCGGTAGTCGATTATTTGCACGAATATTATCTCGATCTCGAGGAGTGCACCGAGTGGGCGACCTACCAGAACACCAATCCGCCGTCGATCTCGACTTGGTACACCAAGCCGGTGCTGCGCCACCCGGTCAAGATCGAGACGATCGACGGCCTCTACATGGCGAGCGCCTCGGCCGAAGGCGATGGCAGCTGGATTGATATCGAAGCCTGCTCGGCGCTGCTGGCGGTCAAGCTGGCCGAAGCGGAGCGAGGCCACCTCGTCCGCAGGCGCATGTGACTCGGGCTTACCTTTGTCCGAAGAGCTTGGCGAGCGTCGACCCTGAGGGCAACGGTAGTGTGACGTTCTCATCCTCCGACCAGCGAATCATGCCGAGAGCGGCCGCGGTGCCACCGTCGACATGGATGACCTGTCCGGTAATGGATCGGGAAAGATCCGAGACGAGAAACAGCACCGCATTGGAAAGATCCTCCGCCGAAGGTGGTACGCCCAGTGGAATGTACATCTTGTAGGAGCGGTCCCACCATTCCTGCGGCGCGGCGGCATTGACGGCCTGCAAGGGCTCGGGCAGCGCCTTGCGGTTTCCTTCACTGGCGGTGGTGTCAGGTGCGACCACATTGATCCGGATGCCTTCGGGTCCCAGCTCCCATGCCATGGCTCGCGAGAAATTGGTGGTCGCCGCCTTGGCTGCCGCATAAACGGCGAACCCACCGGCCCCGCGATGCGCTTCGATCGTGGTGAAATTGACGATCGCGCCGCCACGTCCACTCTTGCGCATGAGCGGCACGGCCGAGCGGGTCGACTCGAGCACATAGCCGAAATTTCGTTGAATATCCTCTTCGCAGGACCCATGCGACTTCTCCATGAACGGTTGCATGAGCACACCGCCGACCACGTTGACTAGGATGTCGAGGTGCCCGAATGCCGCCTGCGTCACGGAGTAGAAGCGGCGAAGTTGTGCGGTATCGAGGGCATCGGCAACTTCGGCGACAACGTTGGCGCGTGAGGTATCGATTTCGGCTCTGGTCGTTCTGACCGCCGCCTCGTTGATGTCGCAAAAGGCGACGTCCACCTCCGCGGCCACCAGGGCCATGGTGATGGCTTTGCCTATTCCGTCGGCGCCGCCGATGATCGCCGCTTTGCGGCCGCCTAGATTGCCGCGTGTATCAAGAACGCCCATAGTACCTCCGTCCCGCGATTGCATTACCGAAGAGATCTAAAGAAAGCGCGCAGCTCCCTCACATAGATATCGGGAGTTTCAGCCGGAGCGAAATGACCGCCTTCGGGAAGCACGCTCCAATGGACCAGGTTCACCGCCTGCTCGCAAAGCGTCCGCGGCAGCAGCGCTATTTCCTCCGGATAAACACCGATCCCTGTCGGGATTTCGATACGCGCCGGCGGCCCGGACCCCAGGAAGTTGTCGCCGGCAATTGCGCCTGCGCGGAATTCTTCCGCGTAGAGTTGCATCGAGGAGGCGATGCTCTGCGTGAACCAATACAGACAAACGTTGGTGAGCAAGAAATCACGGGTATAGCGCGAAAGGAGATCACCGTTGCAGTCGCTCCAGTTGCGCCGGCGCTCCAGCAGCCACGCTGCGAGTCCGACGGGCGAATCGTTGAGCGCCCATGCCAAGGTCTGATGGTCCCTGGAATGTACCGTCAGGTGTGACACCACGGTCTGCCACTTGCGGCGCGTCTTTTCGAGCCAGCCCGCCTCGCTCGCCGAGTAGTCTTCGCTGCGCAGATTGTCCACCCCGCCGGCATGCCAGAGCGGTGGAAACGATAGGTACACTCCGCGCATGGACGCAGCGTAGCGTCTGCCAAGTTCTGCGGTGACAAAGCTTCCCCAGTCGCCGCCCGCGGCTCCGAATCGCTCGTAGCCGAGGATGTCATGCATCAGTTTGTGCCAGAGGTCTGCAATCATCGGGGCCGTGACGCCGGTTCTGCGGAGCGGCGTCGACAGGCAATATCCCGGTAAAGACGGCACGATGACATCGAACGCATCGGCCGGATCGCCCCCATAGCGTGCCGGGTCAGTCAAAGGGCCGATCAACTGGTGCCAGTCCCAGAAGGTCCACGGCCAGCCATGGGTGAGTACCAGCGGTAACGGCGCGGGCCCTTTGCCCCTTTCCATGATGAAATGTATTGGGACGCCAGCGATGACCTCGAGCCGAAAATGGGCGTAGCGGTTGATCTCCGCCTCGTGTTTGCGCCAGTCAAAATCATGTTCCCAATACTCGACCAGGTCTCTTAGAAACGCTCCGTTGGCTCCGTATTCCCAGTGGGAATTACCGATTTCCGGCGACCACCGCGTGCGCCGCAAGCGCGCCATGAGGTCATCCACGGCAGCCTGTTCGACGCGCAGCTCCATCGATTGCGGAAGTTGCGGCATCGCTCAGATGATACGATATCGCGTAGCCAGCATCGAGGTGACCATGAGCGTGCAGAGCCTGAAGACCCCCTCGAATATTCCTTCTCACGTCGACCCGCGCGACGTCGTGGATTATGACATCTACGGCGACAGCCGATTTCGCGCGACCGGCGACCTTCACGAGGGATTGTTCAAGCTCGCCGAGGAAGCGGGCCGAGGCATCCATTGGACGCCGCACAACGGCGGTCACTGGTTCATCAACGCTCACGAGCTGTTGCTCCAGGCCGCGCGGGATCCGGGGCTCTTCTCCAGCAACACCGAGCTCGCCGACGACGGTCCCATGGTCATGATCCCGCCGATGGAGGGCGGCGGCGAGCCTCACTTCGGCCCGCAGTCGATGAACCCGCCGCGCCATGCGGTATATCGCATGCCCTTGATGAGGGCGTTCGCGCCCAATGAGATAAAGCGCATGGAAGCGGGAATTCGTGCGCTCGCGGCCGATCTGATCACCTCGCTCGCTCCACTTGGGCGTGGTGAGTTCCTTGGTGCGGTAGCTGAGCCGCTGCCGGTCACCGTGTTCATGAAAATGATGGGCATGCCGTTGTCGCGACTCGGCGAGTTCCGCGGCTGGATGGGCAATATGATGTCGACCAACGACGCGAAGCGCGCATCCGCCTTTGCGAGTGTCAATCGGGCGATGGGAGAGCTCATCGAGGCGCGCAAACTCGCGCGCCAGGATGATCTGATCAGCCGGCTGCTCGATAGCGACATCGCCGGCCACCCACCGACTGTCGAGGATATGCAGTCCTACTGCCTGCTGCTATTCACCGCAGGACTCGACACGCTGGTCAATGCATTCACCTTTGGCATGTACCATCTGGCCAGTCACGCCGAGCTTCAAGAGCGGATCCGCGCCGACCGCACGCTCATTCCGGCGCTGATCGAGGAAGTGCTGCGCCGTTACGCGATCGTGATGCTGCCTCGGGTCGTGGGACGCGATGCCGAGTTCGGCGGCGTGCGGCTCAAGAAGGGCGAGCGCGCGTTGCTCATGCTGCCCGCAGGCAATCTCGATCCCAAGTCCTTTCCAACCCCGATGACGTTCGATATCGACCGTGAGAACAAGGCCCACGTGACGTTCGGCTCGGGGCCGCACCGCTGCGTCGGCTCGCATCTCGCCCGGTTGGAGATGCGCGTGTTTTACGAAGAGTGGTTCGCGCGCATGCCCGCCGTGCGAATCGATCCCGACGAGCGGCCGACCTACCGTCCCGGTCTCAATTTGACGATTTGCAAACTGCCGTTGATCTGGGACAGCGGCTCGCGCAAAGCGGGTTAGTCACGCAAAGAGGCGAGGGCGAAGCCCTCATAGCCCTTGGCCGCTACGTCGTCGCAGCGGTCGAGATACTTTTTCCAGCCGCCGATATAGGGTAGAAAAACACGTTTCTTCCCGGGCACGTTGTCGCCCATATACCAGCTCCTGGCGAGTGGATAGAGGGTCGCATCAGCCGCCCGATTGACCTCTGCGACCCACGCATCCTGTGCTTCGCGCGTCGCTTCGACCGAGCTCAACCCGCGCCGGCCCATGTAGGTCAGGCATTGCGCGATCCAGTTGGCGTTCTCCTCGATCGCGGAAATCATATTGCCGAGCACCGAGGGGCTCCCCGGGCCGGTGATGAGGAACATATTGGGGAAGCCGGCGACGGCGAGGCCGAGATAGGTCCCGGGAGCGTCGGCCCATTGCTCCCTCAGCGAGACGCCGCCGCGACCACGAATGTCGATGTTGCAGAGCGCGCCCGTCATCGCGTCGAAGCCGATTGCCAGCACGAGGATGTCGAACTCGTAACTCTTGCCTCCCGCGCGGATGCCGGTCTCGGTCACGGTCTCGAGCGGCTCTTCGCTCAGGTCCACGAGCGTGACATTGTCGCGGTTGAAAGTCTCGAAGTAGCCGCTGTCGACGCACGGCCGCTTGGTGAAAATCGGATGCCCGTACGGTATCAGCTTCTTCGCGATCTCGGGCGCATCGACCAGTGCGCGGATCTTCCCGCGGACGAACTCGGCGGCGGTGTCGTTGGCTCTCTCATCGATCAGCAAATCATAGAAAGTGCTGATGATCCCGAGCCCGCCCTGGGCCCAGCGTTCCTCGTACAGCCGGCGGCGCTCCTCGGCCGACACATCATGGGCCGAAACCGCCGAGACTTCGGTCATCACGAGGCCGAATGCCGACTGGCGCTGTTGTCGATGGTATCTGTCGCGGTTGTCGAACCATGCCTTGACCCGGGCGGGATCGGACGCGCCGTTCTGCGAGGGCATGCTGAAAGCGGCGGTGCGCTGGAAAACCGTGAGATGCGCCGCCTGCGCGGCGATGATCGGGATCGACTGAACGCCGGAGGATCCCGTGCCGACCTCACCGACTCGCTTGCCCGTAAAGTCGACGCCTTCTTTCGGCCACAAGCTGGTGCGGTAGATCGCGCCCTTGAAGTCGTCGATGCCGGGCAGGTCGATGGTCTTGGGGATGGAGAGGCATCCGGTCGCCATCACGCAATATCGCGACGTGACTCGCTCGCCGCGGTGGGTGCCCACGTGCCAGCGGTTGCTTTCCTCATCGAAGCGCATCGCGGTGATGCGCGTGTCGAGTTGGATGTCGCGCCGGAGGTCGAAGCGGTCGGCGACGTGGTTGGCATAGGCCTCGAGCTCCGGCTGCGAGGAATAGCGCTCCGACCACTGCCACTCCCGCTCGAGCTCCTTGGAGAAAGTGTACGAATATTCGAGGTTCTCGACATCGACCCGCGCGCCCGGATAGCGGTTCCAGTACCAGACGCCCCCGACGCCGGATCCCGCTTCATAGACCCGGGCGGAATAACCATCCTTTCGGAGCTTATGAAGAGCGTACAGCCCGGCGAACCCGGCGCCGACGATGATCACGTCATGGTCGATCTTGGAGGTCGACGTCGAATTCGACGCAATGCTCATGATCACTCCACCGAGATTGAGCTCTCGCGCCAATGGTAGCGCGTTTGTCCGCGCGGTTACCCATCCTCCGCAGCCTTCGCGCCTCGCCGTCGATCGTGTTAGCCTCGTTGAGCGATCTGAAAGTGCTCGGGCTACGGGCTGGGACGCAAGGGGAGCGGGCTGATGTCAGTCCAACAGAGCTGGCCGAAGGGCGCTGCGGCGGCGGAATGGCGCGCACATTGGCCGCTGGTGCTCGCCAGCATGCTCGGTTTCGTCATGGTCGGCGTAGCGAACTTCTCGCTCGGGCCCTTCATGGCATCGCTCGAGAAAGCGTTCGGCTGGTCCCGCAGCGAAATCACCTCGGGGTTCAGTATCTACGCGGTCACCTGCGTCATTTGCCAGCCCATCGTCGGGCGCATGATCGACCGCTTCGGGCCGCGGCGTATCGCGCTTTCAGGAATCGCGCTCACCGGATGCGTGCTGTCGCTATTTTCCACCGCCAACGGTTCGCTGACCGGCTGGCTGCTTTTGTGGTTGCTCTATTCGCTTGCCGCGCAGCTCATTCTCACGCCGGTCTGGTCCTCGGCTGTCGCCAGTGAATTCGAGGCCGGCCGTGGGCTTGCCATTGCGGCGACGCTCTCGGGCAGCGCGCTCTCCGCCACGGTCCTGCCGATCATCTCGACACTGGTGATCGACACCTTTGGCTGGCGTGCGGCCTACCCTATTTTGGGCGGCGGTGTGGCGGCGGTGCTGCTGCTGGTCACCTGGTTCCTCTTCTACAGCCGTCGCGATCGGCTGAGGCAGCGAGAGGGCGCGGTAATCCCGCCCGCCGAGACCGGCCTCTCCGCGCGCCAGGCGCTGCGTACGCCGGTCTTCTGGAAGATGGCGATCGCGATTTTCATCAGCTTTTCACTGGTCATGGCATTCAGCATTCACTTGCTCCCGATCCTCACCAGCGCCGGTCTCAGCCGCGATAAGGCTGCGCTCATCGCCGGCAGCTACGGCCTATTCGGCGTGGTGGGCAAGCTCACCTACGGTGTGCTCGCGAATCGATTTCCGGGTCAGGTCGTCGCAGCCGCGATGATGGCGTTGCCGCTCGGCAGCTGTGCCCTGCTCTTGATGCCGAACCCTTCCGCGGTGATGTGCCTGATCGCGATCGGCCTGATCGGCGCATCGTCGGGTGCCCAGCTGCAGCTGTTGGTGTATCTCACCACGCGTCATTTCGGCATGCTCGCCTTCGGCACGATATTCGGTTTCATCAGCAGCGCGCTGACCATCGCTTCGGGCGTAGGCCCGGTTCTCGCCAGTCGACTCTATGACATAAGCCGCGATTATCACCTATTGATGGCGGCGGGCATTCCGATGTCAGTGCTTGCGAGTCTGGTGATGCTATGGGTCGGCGATTATCCCGAGGCGCGCGCGGCGCGTTCGATGGCGAGACCGGTGGCGCAGCTGGCCCGGTAACTAGGGAGCGCTCCGCATTGCGTCGAGCGCAACCGTGCGGGTGTCCTTCCCTGAACGCAGAACCTTGCCGGGGGAAGCCCCGGTATGCTCGCCCTGCTTCACAATCTGCACGCCATTGACGAACACATGATCGATACCTTGCGCATCGGCATAAATGCGAAGCTCGTCGCCGGGCACGTCATAACGGTAATAGCTCGGACCGCGGCCGACTGTCTCGGCATCGAATACCACGAGATCGGAGTGATTCCCGAGCGCGATCCGTCCGCGCTCGATCAGGCCGAAATATCTCGCCGGACGATCCGTGATCTGATGCACGGCTTCTTCCAAGGTGATCACCCCGTGCTCGCGCACGCCCATTTGCAGCAACGAGGTCGAGAACGCGAAAGTGTCGATGAGATCGAGATGCGCGCCGGCGTCGGAGGCGCCGATCATGGTCCGGTCATCGCGCCACAACCGGCCGCGCAACTCGTAGGCCTCGTGGCCGTGGCCGCCGATTTCCGGCGCGAAGGTGGAGCGCAGCCCGTCGTCCAGCGCGATGTCGAACATGGCATCGATCGGCTCGCAGCCCTTTTCAGCAGCGATCGCTGCAATCTTGCGGCCCTCGTATTTCTTGTTTTCTTCCGCCGTGACGGACACGACGGTGTAATTCGGCAACTGTGCCATCGCGACCAGGGCGGCATCAGCCGGCACGCTGGCGGCATCGGCGGCCAATTGCCTGCGCAGGGAGGGATCTCTGAAGCGTCGCATGCGCTCAGCCACGGGCCATTTGAAAACTTCGCGCCAGCTGCCGGGCAGCGAATCGAATACGAAACCCGTGTGCAGGTTCATGTAGATCTGAGGCGTGGACACCAGGGTGAGCGCGATCACTTCACCACCGCGCTCACGAGCGAAGTCGCTCACCGCGAGCAGGCGAGCCGCATGTTCCTCGGCATTGGCCCGATCGGTGACGGCCAAGGCGTTCCAGTTGACCGGCCTGTTTCCGGCTATTGAAAAATCCGTGATCAATTCCGGAATGCCGGGGCCGAAGTCAAGATCGGGCAGCAACTCGAGGCCCGTACCGGGATGGTCGCGCACGATGCGTGCGAGCTCGATGAGCTCCTCGTGCGATGCCCAGCGAGACGGAACCGGGTTGCCGTCGCCGTCGTTGTGCGTGGCGGAAATGGTCGTCGAGAATCCCAGGGCACCTTCACTCAGCGATTTGCCGAGCAGCGCCTTCATCGCCTCCAGGTCCCCCTGGCTCGCCCTCTCGCCTACCGCGCGCGGGCCCATGACGACGCGGCGGATCGCGGAATGGCCGACGAAGAAGCCCGCATTGAGACCGACGCGTCCTTCGATGCGATCGAGATACTCGCCGAATGATGACCAGTTCCATGGCACCGCTTTGTCCAGAGTCTGGAGCGGCATACCCTCGACCCGCGCCAGCATCGGCTTGATGTAGCCGGCCGCCTCGACGGTCATCGGAGCGATCGAGAAGCCGCAGAAGCCTCCGACAACCGTCGTCACGCCGTGGTAGCAGGACGGACTCAACGTGGGATCCCAGAACACCTGCGCGTCATAATGCGTGTGCACATCGATGAACCCGGGTGCGACGATGCGGCCGGCGACATCCAGCGTCTCCGCGGCGTCTTCGGTGATGTTCCCGATGGCCGCGATGCGGCCATCCTTGATGCCGATGTCGCCGCGAAATCGCGGTCCGCCGCTCCCGTCGACGATCGTTCCGCCCGTGATTTTCAAGTCAAGCATGGGTATGTCCTTGCGCGGCGGGGCGTGCGTGCGAGGCGCTGAGCTTGCGTCCGAGCGCGTAGTCGCCGGCAATGGTCGTGCGCTGCATGACTCGCATCTCATCGACGGGCGCGAGCGTGACCGAATGCAGCATCCGCCAGTTGTCCCACAGCACCATCTCGGCGAGAGTCCAACGGTGATGGTAGGCCGGGCTATCGAGAATATGTCCCGCCAGATCCGCGAGCAGCGCGTCGCCGTCGGCGTTTTGCATGCCCTCGATATAACACGCGAACAGCGGCGACAAGTTGAGCACTTTGCGCCCCGTCTCCGGCTGCGTGAACACCAGCGGATGCGCCACGGGCGGAAAGTCCGGGACGATTCGTTGCAATGCCTTACGTGCATGCTCGGCGAGCTGCACGACGCGCACCTTGCTCTTCCACGCGTAGGGAAAACTATCCAGCGGGCCCATCTGATACACGACGCTTAGATCCTCGATTCGGTCCTTCATCGACTGCGGTAATCGCGTGTAAGCCTCGATCTGGTCGATGAAACCGGTGGTTCCGCCGCGGCTGGTCGTCTCGAGCGCGCGCAGCAGTCCTCCGTGGTTGATCGTGTCGGTGTATACCAGATCGGAATGCCATCCAAGCCAGGCGCCCCCGACCTCGCCATCGATCTCGACCCATGTCGAGTCGCCCGGGACCGAGGTCAGGCGAATGAGGTCGGGATTGCTCTCGACTTGAATCTCCCGGACGGGATGCCGCTCCAGCGAGCCGAATACGTGGCTCAGGCCGACTTGGAAATCATCGCTGATCTCGCCGTCGCGGAACACCAGGAGACCGTCGTTTACCCAAGCTCGCCGCAGCTCGGTGCGCACGGATTCCTGAGAGATGTCCGCGGACCGCAGCCCGCGCACGATCTTGCCGAAGCTCAATTCCGGCGAAAGTTGCTCGATACGATAGGTCATTTGCCACTCCTCGATGGGCTTCTTATATGCTGAAGTCCGCGATCCGTATTGATCCCGTGTGCCAATCCCGACGCGCAGGGCGGCAAGATGGCGCTCCGTCCTGTCTCATGGGGTCAAGACGGTGAGGGTGGCCGACCCTAGGATAAAAAATCACTTGGAACGTGAGATCCTCTTGTCGGGCATCGGCGGTCAGGGCATCCAGCTCGCTGCCAAAACATTGGCGGTCGCCGCGATGCGCGAGGGGCGGCGTGTACTGATGTTCGGTACCTACGGCGGCGAGATGCGCGGCGGCGATACGGAAGCAGCGGTTGTCGTGGGCTCCGCGAGCCTGCTTACGCCTCCGGTGATAGATTTCGCGTGGGCAGGACTCGCGATGCATCCGATGGGCTGGCCCAGCATGATCGCGAAGCTTCGCCCGGGTGGGGTAGCTCTGATCAATACCAGTGTGTTCGAGCATCCGGTAACGTACGACGGCATCATCTTGCCCCTGGCGGTGACCGGCATGGCAGCCTCGGCGGGCATGCAGCAGGCAGCCGCCATGTTGGCGCTGGGAGCGTTCGCGGCGGCCACGGGGATCGTCAAGATCGAGACGCTGCACGCAGTTGCAGAAGAGGTTCTGCCACCCTATCGGCGCCAATTCGCAGCGGCCAATCGTCGCGCTCTTAACATCGGACATGAGGCTGTGGCGAGCCGACTCTGTCCCGCATGGCAAGGATCGGAGCATTGGGCGTGAGCGGCGAGGTATCGCGCGGCACGCTGGTGATCGACGTCGATCGCTGCAAGGGCTGCGAGCTGTGCATCGACGCCTGCAGGCCGAATGTATTGTCGATGACGACGGACAAGCGCAACGCGCTAGGGTATCTCTATCCCGTGCTCGAGCCCGGCTGCGTCGCCTGTCATGCCTGTGCGTTGATCTGCCCGGATTTCGTCTTTCAGGTCTGGCGGTACGCCGAACCGGTGGTGGCGGGGAGCGAGGGTGGAACGTCATGAGCGCCGAGCTTCTCGAAGGATCGGAGGCGATCGCCCGGGCGATGGTGTCGGCCGGCTGCAGATTCTTCGCCGGTTATCCGATGACGCCCTTCACGGAGGTGCTCGAAGGCATGGCCAAACTGATGCCGGATGCCGGCGGTGACTGCGTGAACGCGGAGAGCGAACTGGAGGCGATCGGCATGGCATGGGGTGCCGCTGCCGCCGGTGCGCGGGCCGCAACGGGGTCGGTTGGACAGGGCTTGTCGCTCATGCAGGAATCAATCGCCGAGCTTTGCTTCGCGCGCGTGCCAATGGTGGTGCTCAACATGGCTCGCGGGCAAGGGGACTATTATCAGGCCACTCGCGGGGGCGGGCATGGCGATTACCGAACCATCGTGCTGGCGCCGGTCGACTTGGCAGAGGCAGTTAGGCTGGTGCAGCTCGCCTTTTATCTCGCCGACAAATTCCGCAATCCCGTGATGTTCATGGGTGATTACTATCTCGCACATGTGTTCGAGGCGGTCGATACCGGCGCCGTGGATTTTGGAGCCCTGCCGCGGAAAGATTGGGCGCTCGATGGTTCGTCGAGCGGGACCGGCAACGCACGTATCGTCTCTTCGATCATGCCGACCAAACGCAACGCGCCTGTTTATGTGGACTACGGAACATACCTGGAAACCAGCGGCGAAAAAATCGCGGTCATGGAGCGCCAAATGGAGCCCATGTACGAGCAGGGAAGCTGCGAGGATGCCGACTGCGTCATCGTCGCCTACGGCACGCCGGCCCGCATCGTGCGCTATGTCGTCGGACAGCTTCGCGCAGAAGGATTGAGAGTCGGCTTCTTCAGACCGGTCACCCTCTGGCCGTTCCCTTCGGCCCAACTCGTCGCCGCCACCCGCTCGGCGCGCGGCATCGGCGTCTATGAGCTCAACGCCGGCCAGATGATCGACGATGTGCGCCTCGCGGTGCGCGACCGCAACGCGATCTCGATCGGCGGCCTGAGCTTCGACAGTTCGGGGTTCGGCATTGCCCCCGAGCTGACGCCGAGGAAAGTTGCCATGCGGATTCGGAAGTTCATGGCGGAGAGCGGCCAGGGACCCGGCGCATGAAGTGCTACGTCCCCACCGACGCACCACCGCTCGAGCCGGCAAGGCTGGTCGATGACTTCGCGCCGCCGCTGATCTTGCCGGGCGCGCACAAGCTGTGTGCGGGGTGCGGCGAGCCCGCCGCCATGCGTGCAGTGGTGGAGATGATCGAGGCGATGGGATTCACCAATCGCACGGTGGGAGTTTTCGGCATCGGCTGCTACACATCATTCTCACCGGGGCTTGATGTCGAGGTGATGCAGGCGCTGCATGGCCGCGCGCCGAGCCTCGCGACCGGGCTCAAGCGGGTTCACCCGAACAGCATCGTCTTCACCTTGCAAGGCGACGGAGACATGGTCAATGAGGGGCTTCAGGAAGTCATTCACACCGCAGCGCGCGGCGAGAATGTGACTTGCATCATGCTCAACAACGGGGTGTTCGGCGAGACCGGCGGGCATATGACCGCGACCACCGTGCTCGGCCAGCGAACCAAGAACTCGCTCGAGGGACGCAACGCGAAGAAACACGGCTATCCGATCAAGATGGCGGAAATGCTCGCGCCACTCGACGGAGTTGCCTATGTCGCGCGCGGCGCCACCAACAATGCCCGCAATATATTCAGGACGCGCAAGATGTTGCGCGGCGCGCTCGCAGCCCAGGACCAAAGGCGCGGGTTCAGCTTCGTGGAGATCCTTACGATGTGTCCCACCGGCTGGTTCATCGAGACGGCGGAGGCGCCGGATTACCTCAACGATAAAATGGCGTCATTCCATAAAATGGGCGTGATCAAGGATGCCGCCGCGGCGCCTGCATGATGGGCGACACCGGGGGACATATCGGACGGTTGCTGGTCGGCGACATCATCAGGACAGCTGCTTGTCGCACGCCGCAGCGCATCGCGGCGTGGCACGGCGATCGATCAGTCACGTTCGCGCAGGCATCCGCGACATCCGAAGCCATCGCCCAGGCTCTGTTGGGCGCCGGCGTCGGTCGTGGCGACCGGGTGGTCTGGATCGCCGGCAATTGCCTCGACGCCATCGCGGTGCATTTCGGGACCGCCCATATCGGCGCTATTTTTACCCCCCTCAATCCGAAAGCCCCTGCGGTGGAAATCGAGCGGCTGATCGCGCATGCCGATGCGGCCATCGTTCTCGGCGACGCTGCCAGCGGGCGGATGACGGTGGCGGAACTGCTTCTGCGACATCCCGCGCGGGGTCGCGCCCTTCCCGAGGTGCACGAAGACGATGCTCAGGTGATGCATTACACCAGCGGTACGACGGGCGATCCCAAGGGGTGCCTGCTCTCGCATCGTGTCCAGCGGATTCGAACCGGCCCGGGCAGCCACTGGCCGGTGCAGCCGACGGTGGTCATGTTTCCGCAATTCCACATGGCGGGCTGGGCGCGGGCGCTGCTGTGGTGGCTGCAGAGCTCGGCGGTGATCTATGTCGACCGCGCGGAGGCGGGACTGTTGATCGATGCCATCGCGCGACACAGGGTCTCGATCCTGTACTGCATACCCGCGGTCTGGCGGCGCATCGTCGAGGCGGATCGCGGCGGGTACGATCTATCGTGTCTGCAATTCGTCGAGACGGGAACCTCGATGGTGACGGCGGAGTTGCTGGATCTGATCCGCGGCGCCTTTCCCGGCGTGCGGATCTCAATCGCCTATGGTTCCACCGAGGCGGGCTCCGTCTGTACGCTCGGGCCGGACGATATTGATCGCAAGCCGGGATCGGTGGGACTGCCGGTGCCGGGCGTGACGATTGAGGAAGGTGCGAACGGCGAGATGCTCATCGCGGGTCCCATGGTCTTCAGCGGCTATTTCCGCAACGAGGGCGCAACGGCGCAGGCGTTCGAGCGAGGCTTCTTTCGCACCGGGGATCTCGCGCAGATCGATGAACAAGGATACCGTCGAGTAATCGGCCGCGCCGGCGATCTGATCCGCTCGGGCGGCGAGTGGGTGTCGCCCGCCGAGGTCGAGTCTGTTCTGCAGTCGCATCCGGCCATAGCCGATGCAGCGGTCGTGGGCGCGGTGGATGGTGATTGGGGCCAGATCGTCACTGCCTATGTGGTGGCCCGGCAGGGACACCACGTGACACTCGACATGTTGCGCGCCCACTGCGCCTTGACGCTCGCCCCGCACAAGCATCCTCGTCGATTGAAGTTGATGGAGGCGCTGCCGAGAACTCCCGCGACCGGCCAGATCCAACGGCGCTTGCTGGAAGCCTGAGATGGCGAGCGGCAAACCCGGTCTTCTGCTCCTTACTTCCAATATGGATCGAATGTGCGAGCCCATCGCGGAACGCTTCGACGTCCTGCGACTCTGGAGCGAAGGCGACGCGGCGATACACGAGCGCGGCGCAAACGTCGTTGCCGTGTTGACTTCGGGCAGAGACCGGATCGAGGCGGCCCTGATGGACCGCCTGCCCAAGCTCCGATTGATCGTCGCGGTCGGCGCGGGCTACGAGGGCATCGACGTCTCGGCCGCGAAGATGCGCGGGATCACCGTCGCCAACGCCGGAGACACACATAGCGGCGATGTGGCCGATCATGCCGTGGCGCTTACTCTGGCGGTGGTTCAGCGGGTTCTTCCGAACGACGCATGGGTTCGAAGCGGAACGTGGGAAACCAAGGGCTACCCGCCGAATCGGCGCGCGTTGTCGGCCGAGCGCTTCGGCATCCTGGGATTGGGCCGTATCGGGCGGGCGATTGTGAGCCGCCTTGCGCCATTCGGCGCTGAAATCGGCTGGTGGGGACCGACCGCTCGGGCCTCCGAATGGCCGCGCCATGAAAATGCGCTGGCGCTCGCCGCCTGGTGCACGACACTCATCGTTGCGGCCCGAGGAGACGCCATAGACCTGGTGGACCGTCACGTGATCGACGCGGTCGGCTGCGATGGCTACATCATCAATATCGCGCGCGGGCGAGTAATCGATGAGGACGCGCTGATTGCCGCGCTGCGCGACGGGCGCTTGGGTGGTGCGGGCCTCGATGTGTTCCGCGAAGAGCCGGCCTCACCCGCGCGCTGGGCGAAGGTTCCCAACGTGGTTCTATCGCCGCATGTCGCCGGGGTAACCGTGGAGGCGATGGCGCGTCTACGCGACACGGCGGTTCGCAACCTCAAGACGGCGCTCGAGGGCGGCACCGTGGTCAACGAGATCGTGTCATGACGAGCGCCGAGCGATGAGCCGCAGCGATTCTTTATATGAGTCACGCCGAAATCGGGGGAAATTCAATGAACACATTTCATGTTGGCAATCTTCCTGGGCAAGATGCGTTTGGGGCGGTGGTCACGAGGTTATCGCCGCAGTCGCTCGACGATCCGAAGACGCGCAAAGCACTCTATGACCTGTGGATCGACAAAGGCGTCATCGTATTCAAGGAAATGACCGGCCTCGATACCCAACTGCGTCTCTCGGAGATATTCGGCGAACCGGAAATCCATCCCTTGTTGGTTGGAGTCGACCGGCCTCGAGAGCACAAGGTGATCGCGGACATCGAATATGACGAGGAGGACGGCGATCTATATGAGATCAACGGGGAGCTGCGCGGCGGCTTCCTTCCCTGGCATTTCGATCTGGCGTATATGGATAGAATCAATCACGGGGGCATTCTTCGGCCCGAGACGCTGCCCAAAACCGGCGGCGAGACGGGGTTCATCGACCGCGTCGCGGTTTATGCTTTGCTGCCCGTCGAGCTGCGCCAGCGAATCGAGAATCTGAACGTCATCTGCCAATACGCCATCGATTCTAGCAAGGCGAAATTCGGCGAGCGACCCGACAAATGCCTGCGCCTGTCGCGCAATATCAGAATGGCGGCGGAGCACCCGTCGGTGCAATCACGCGTGATTCATCCGCTCGTGTACACCCAGGCGGAGACGGGCCGAAAAGTTCTCAACATCTCG
>Ga0302314_10003409_pt1 | contig 29323 bp, 24 predicted proteins | sample III_Palsa_N2_3_FD_200533 | JGI IMG/M metagenome (GOLD analysis project Ga0302314, IMG submission 200533) | Peat permafrost microbial communities from Stordalen Mire near Abisko, Sweden - III_Palsa_N2_3 | ecosystem: Environmental > Terrestrial > Soil > Palsa > Peat permafrost | place: Sweden...
GGTGGTGTCGCGCCCGAAGCCGAGCCGGATCGACGAGCGCGCCTCCGCCTCGCTCAGCCCGATCGCGCGCAGCACATGGCTCGCGCGCCCCGATCCGCTCGCGCAGGCCGAACCCGCCGAGAAGGCGATGTCGCGCAGATCCGACATCAGCCGCGCGACGTCGAGCCCGTCGCGGCGGATATTGAGATTGCCGTGCCAGCGCCGCCTGGGCGATCCGTTGAGCATCCAGCCCTCGCCGAGCCCTGCCAATGCGGCGCGCCACAAGCGTTCGACATGCTGCGCATCCTCGGCGACGCGATCATAGGCCAGCACCGCCGCCGCCGCGAAGCCGGCGCACAAAGCGGGCGCAAGCGTTCCCGACCGCAGTCCCCCCTCCTGTCCACCGCCGTGGAGCAGCGGCGCCGGGGTCACGCCATCGCGCAGCCACAGCGCGCCGATGCCCTTGGGTCCGTGGATCTTGTGCGCCGAGATCGCGATCATGTCGCACACTTCGACGGGAACATCGACGCGCGCAAAGCCCTGCACCGCGTCGCACAGCATCACCGCGCCGACATTGCGGGCGAGCGCGCCGAGTTCGGCGACGGGCTGGATCGTGCCGATCTCGTTGTTGACCAGCATCGCGGCGACCAGCGCAGTGCGCTCGTCGATCGCGGCGCGTGCGGCGTCGAGATCGACGATGCCGTCGCGCCCCACCGGCAGCACGACGATCTCGCAGCCCCGCCCCGCGAGCCACGCGACGGTGTCGAGCACCGCGGCATGCTCGATCGCGGTGACGACGATGCGCGGGCGCGTCTGGCCGGCGATCTCGGCGATGCCCTTGATGGCCCAGTTGAGCGCTTCGGTGGCGCCGCTGGTGAAGAGCAGTCGCCCGCCCGGCCCGAAGGGCGCCGCGATCGCCTCGCGCGAGACCTCGACCGCCGCCTTCGCCTCGCGGCCCAGCCGGTGCGGCGAGTGCGGGTTGCCATAGGCCTCTTCGAGCAGCGGCAGCATCGCGGCGCGCGCTTCCGGCGCGAGCGGGGTGGTCGCCTGATAATCGAGATAGACGGGTCGCTTCATGCCGCGCGGGCTCCCGCTTCGGCCGCGATCCGCCGCCACTGGTCGCAGAACGCATCGACCTCGCCGCGCGTCGTCGTGCGGCCGAAGCTGACGCGGATCGTCTCGCCGGCGGCTTGGCGGTCGATCCCCATCGCGGCGAGGACATGGCTCGGCTTGAGGCTGCCCGACGAGCAGGCGCTGCCCGCCGAGACCGCGAAACCCGCCATGTCGAAACGGATCAGCTGCGCCGCCGCCGCCATCCCCGGCATCCGGTACGACGCAATCGTCGGCAGTCGCGGCGCGTCGCGCGCGACGATCGTGCCGCCCGCCGCCTCGATCGCGGCATCGCAGGCGGCGCGCAGCTCGGCGGTGTCCGTCATCCAGCCCGGTCCTTCTTCCAGTGCCGCCGCCATCCCGGCGTTGCCCGGCATACTCTCGGTGCCGCCGCGGTAGCCTTGCTCCTGCCCGCCGCCGGCCTCCAGCGTCGCGAGATCGCGCACCAGCAGCGCGCCGACACCCACCGGCCCGCCGAATTTATGCGCCGAGAAGGCGATGAAGTCGGCGTCGGGCAGGTCCATCTTGCCCACCGCCTGCGTCGCATCGCACACCCACAGCCCGCGGGCTGATCGCACGGCATCCCCGATCGTCGCGAAGGGCTGGATCACCCCCGTCTCGCTGTTGACCGCCTGCACCGCGACCAATGGCGCCGCACCCGCCTGTTCGATCGCCGACGCAAGCCCGGCCGCGCTCACCCGGCCGGCCGCATCGACGGGCAGCGTCACCGCGCCTTCGCCGACCCGGCGCACCGCGTCATGTTCGACCGCCGAGACGATTCGCCGACCCGCTTTGGCATCGCGCATCACCATCGCGATCCCCTCGCTGGCGCCGCTGGTGAACAGGATCGCGCCGCGCCAGCCGGTCAGGTCTGCGATGCGGCGGCGCGCGCCTTCCAGCGCGGCGCGGGCTATGCGGCCCTCGCCGTGCGGCGACGACGGGTTCGCCCAGCGGTCATACGCCTCCAGCATCGCGGCGCGCGCGACCGGGCGCAAAGGCGTCGTCGCGGCATGATCGAGATAGACGCGAGACGGCATCGACGACGGTAACTCCCTGGAGCCTAGCGCACGAAGATTGCGCGGTGGGCCCGGCTTTCTATATAGGGCGCCAATCATGCGGCCGGAACCGGCCGTTTTCATCGCGCGTCCTCAGTCGCCCTTCCGCAGCAGGTGCAATGCCAGAAGTCATCTTTCCCGGCCCCGAGGGCCGCCTCGAAGGTCGTTTCAACCCCGGCCCGCGCCCGCGCGCGCCCGTGGCACTGATCCTCCACCCGCATCCGCAGGCGGGCGGCACGATGAACAACCGCATCGTGCAGAGCCTGTACCAGACTTTTGTCCGACGCGGTTTCGCGACGCTGCGCTTCAATTTCCGCGGCGTCGGCAAGTCGCAGGGGCTGTTCGACAACGGCATCGGCGAGCTTTCGGATGCGGCCTCCGCGCTCGATTGGGTGCAGTCGATCCACCCGGAAGCGACGCAGACCTGGATCGCGGGCTTTTCCTTCGGCGCGTGGATCGGGATGCAGTTGCTGATGCGCCGCCCCGAAGTGCGCGGCTTCATCTCGATCGCGCCGCCCGCGAGCATGTACGACTTCAGCTTCCTGGCGCCGTGCCCGTCGTCGGGAATCATCATCCAGGGCGACGCCGACGAGGTCGCGACGCCGCCCGCGACACAGAAGCTGGTCGACAAGCTGCGCACGCAGAAGCACATCACCATCCATCACGACACCATCCCGGGCGCGAACCACTTCTTCGCCAACGAGCTGGATCCGCTGATGAAGTCGGTTGACGGCTATCTGGACATGCGGCTGAAGTAAGGACCGTGTTCCCCGCGAAGGCGGGAATCCATCCGCGCGACGTGCCTTCTCGCGCGCCGCGTTTATGGATTCCCGCCTTCGCGGGAATGACGGGGTAGGGTTTGCTGGGGCGTCGGCACGGGCCACGCCCAGATCAGCACGTTGACGACGAGCACCAGCGCGACGCCGAGCATCAGCAACCCGCGCTGGCGATCCTGGCCCTTCGCGAGCATCCGCCCACCCGCGATCGCCAGCGCGAATGCCGCGATCATCGCGACGCTGAGCGCGAACTGCGCAAACCCGGCGCCCGCGATCATGCCGTCATCGCCCGGAACGTCGCCGGATCGACGTTGCCGCCCGAGACGACCAGCACCGTGCCCGCTAGCGGCAACTTGGCCGCCAGCGCCGCCGCGAGCGCCACCGCGCCGCCGGGCTCGACGACCAGCTTGAGCGTCTCGAACGCGAAGCGCATCGCATCGGCGATCTCCGCTTCGCTCACCGCGACGCCGGTCGCGCCGCGCCCGTGCAAAATGCCGAAGGTGAGATCGGCGACCCGCAACGTCTGCAACGCGTCACACGACGTCGCGGGCGGACTCGGCCCGACCGGCACGATCGCCCCCAGCCGAAGCGATTCGCCCATGTCGTCCCAGCCTTCGGGCTCGACCACGACGATCGCCGTATCGGGCGCGCCCAATGCGATCCCCGACGACAGCCCACCACCCCCACAGCACACCGCGATCCGCTCGACCGCGCGGCCCGTCGCGGCGCGATATTGGTCGATGATCTCGAGCCCGGCCGTCCCCTGCCCCTCGACGATCCATGGGTCGTCAAAGCTTGGCACCAGCACCGCGCCACGCGCCTCCGCCAGCCGCGCCGCGATCGCCTCGCGGCTTTCGGTGGCACGGTCGTAAAAGACGATCTCCGCCCCCGACGCGCGCGTTCCCGCCACCTTGGCGGCGGGCGCGTCGTGCGGCATCACGATCGTCGCGGGCATCCCCAGCCGTTGCGCCGCCCACGCCACGCCCTGCGCGTGATTGCCCGACGAGAAGGCGACGACGCCCGCGCCGCGCTGCGCGTCCGGAATCGACGACAGTCGCCACCATGCGCCGCGCAGCTTGAAGCTGCCGGTGCGTTGCAGGGATTCGGCTTTGACGAACACCGGCTCGCCGCGAATCCGGGTCTCGATCAGCGGCGTGACGACCGCAACGCGGGACAATGCGCTCGCCGCATCGCGAATTCCCGACAGCGTCGGCAACCGGCTGATCGGCGAAAGCGTTGATTCAGCATGAGAAATGACGGTTCTCCGAGGGTTTGCGCAGCCCTTTACAGGGGGGTCCACTGGTCCTATATCGCCCCACTCGCTGCCCCATGGGACTTCCAACCGCAAGGCAGCTCTTGTTGAAACTACCCCTGGAGGTCCCTTGAATTGCACAAGCATCATAGCGCGCTGGGGCTAGCCCCCAACAAGGTCGTTTCCGCCCTTGAGATCGCCAAGGCGCGCCCGGTTCAACCGGTCACGCTTATTCGCCCGCACGCAGCTTTGCGGGCCGCCCGCTTCTTTTCGGAGAAGTTTCCGGGGCGGTCGCTCTATGCCGTGAAGGCGAACCCCTCGCCAGCGCTCCTCGAGACGCTGTGGGAAGGGGGCATCACGCACTACGACGTCGCCTCGATCGCCGAGGTGCGGCTCGTCGCCCGCACCCTGCCCGAGGCCACGCTCTGCTTCATGCACCCCGTGAAGGCCGAGGAGGCCATCCACGAGGCATATCACACGCACGGCGTCCGCACCTTCTCGCTCGACAGCCAGGAAGAGCTCGACAAGATCGTGCGCGCGACGGCCAAGAACGGTGATGTCGCCACCGACCTGACGCTGTGCGTCCGTCTCCGTGTGTCGTCGGATCACTCGAAGCTCAGCCTCGCGTCGAAATTCGGCGTCGATCTGGCGGACGCGGCGCCGCTGCTGATGGCGACCCGCCAGGTCGCCGATGCGCTCGGCATCTGCTTCCACGTCGGTTCGCAGGCGATGAGCCCGCAGGCCTATTCGGATGCGATGGCGCGCGTTCGCGCGGCGATCGTCTCGGCGGCGGTCACGGTCGACGTGATCGACGTCGGTGGGGGCTTTCCCTCCTCCTATCCGGGGATGGAGCCGCCGCCGCTCGAGCGCTTCTTCCGTACGATCCACGAGGCGTTCGAGAGCCTGCCCGTGTCCTATTCGGCGGAGCTGTGGTGCGAGCCCGGCCGCGCGCTGTCGGCGGAATATGCCTCGCTGCTGGTGCGGGTGGAGCGTCGTCGCGGCGACGAGCTCTACATCAACGACGGTGCCTACGGTGCGCTGTTCGACGCCGCGCATATCGGCTGGCGCTTCCCCGTCAGCCTGCTGCGCGAGCCCGACAGCCATGCCCGCGAGATCGGCTTCAGCTTCTACGGCCCGACCTGCGACGACATGGACCGCATGGCCGGCCCGTTCGAACTGCCCGCGGACACCAATGTCGGCGACTTCATCGAGATCGGCATGCTGGGCGCCTATGGCTGCGCGATGCGCACCGCCTTCAACGGCTTCACCAGCGACGAGACAGTGATCGTCGACGATGAGCCGATGGCGAGCCTCTACGTCGCGCAGGCCGAGCCGGCGCATGTGGCCGGCCGCGTCATCAAGCTGTAAGAGGGCGTCACCTAATCCCTACCGTTCCCCCGCGAAGGCGGGGGCCCAGAGCCGCACGCGCGGCGTATGAAGCCCTGGGCCCCCGCCTGCGCGGGGGTACTACATCGCCCGTGAAAGGCCAACCCCATGAACACCGAGACCCCGATCAACGACACCCGCAAGGCGGAGCTGCTCGGCACCACCGTCGAGCATATCGACATCAAGAGCTTCGACGCGCGCCCGATCGTCGATGCGATGAAGAAGATGAGCTTCACCTCGCGCGATCTCGGCCGTGCGACCGACATCTACAACCAGATGCTCGCCGATCCGGATTGCTCGGTGATCCTCGTGATCGCGGGCTCGACCTCGGCGGGCGGCTGCATGGATCTCTATGCCGAGCTGATCGCCAACAACATGGTCGACGCGGTGGTCGCCACCGGCGCCTCGATCGTCGACATGGATTTCTTCGAGGGCCTCGGCCACAAACATTATCAGGCGCTCGAAGTGCCCGACGACGACACGCTGCGCTCGCTCTATATCGATCGTATCTACGACACGTACATCGACGAGGTCGCGCTCCAGAACGTCGACCACACGATCTTCGAGATCGCCGAGACGCTGGAAGCCAAGCCCTATTCGTCGCGCGCCTTCATCCGCGAGATGGGCAAATATCTGGTCGAACACGGCAAGAAGGCCAACAGCCTCGTCAAGCTTGCCTACGAGCATGACGTGCCGATCTTCTGCCCGGCGTTCACCGATTCTTCCGCCGGTTTCGGTCTGGTCAAACACCAGGTCGACGCGGTCAAGGCGGGCAAGCCCTATATGACGCTCGATTCGATCGCGGACTTCCGCGAGCTGACCGACATCAAGATCGCAGCCGGCACCACCGGCCTGCTGATGATCGGCGGCGGCGTGCCCAAGAATTTCGTGCAGGACACCGTCGTCTGCGCGGAAATCCTCGGCCACGACGATGTCGAGGTCCACAAATACGCGATCCAGATCACCGTCGCCGACGTCCGCGACGGCGCCTGCTCGTCGTCGACGCTGCAGGAGGCCGCGAGCTGGGGCAAGGTCAACACCGCGCTCGAGCAGATGGTGTTCGCCGAAGCGACCTCGGTGCTGCCGCTGCTCGCCTCAGACGCCTATCATCGCGGCCACTGGAAGCAGCGCGCCAAGCGCAGCTTCGCCAAGCTGTTCGCCGACTAGGACCGACGCCGATTCCCTTCGCGGGGCGGACGGGCTATGCTGCCTGCCACCGCGAAGGGGATTTCATGCGAACGATCACCACTCTGGCTCTGCTGGCGGGCGCGCTGCTCGTCGCCGGCTGCAACACGGTTCATGGTGTCGGGCAGGATGCGAAGTCCGTCGGTCGCGTTTTCTCGAGCCATCCAGACGGGCCACACGACCGGGATCGATAGCTTGCGTTGTGCTCCTGCGTAGGCAGGAGCCCAGGTGAAACGGGCGATGCGTCTGAAACACTGGGCTCCTGCCTTCGCAGGAGCACGCTCGGCGACAAAGCCGGTCCGCTTCTACGACGCTCGCACAAACCGCGCCGCCAGCTCGACATGCGTCGACCAGCGGAACTGCCCGACCGGCTTGACCATCTCCAACTGCCAGCCGCCGTCGACCAGCGTCCTGGCGTCGCGCGCGAAGGTCGAGGGATTGCACGAGACATAGGCAATCCGCGCGCACGTCGCCTTGGCCAGCTCGGCGACCTGCTCGCGCGCACCCGCGCGCGGCGGATCGAGCACCACCGCGTCGAAGCGCGACAGCTCCGCGGCGGTGTAGGGCCGGCGGAACAGGTCGCGGTGATCGGCGACCAGCGGCCGGCCGGCGCGCGCCGCAGCCCCCTTGAGCGACAAAATCGTGGCGCGCTCGCTCTCCGCCGCCAGCACGCGCGCAGTTTGCGATAAGGGCAGCGCGAACGTGCCGAGCCCGGTGAACAGGTCGGCGACGGTCTTCGCCGCGCCCACCGCATCGCGCACCACCGCGAGCAGCGCCGCCTCGCCGTCCTCGGTCGCCTGGAGGAAGCTGCCCGCGGGCAGGCCAACCGCGACGCCGCCCAGCGTCACCGTCACGGGCTCGGGCTCCCAGCGGGCCTCCGGACCGGCGCCCGCATCGATCGACAGCCGGGCGAGACCGTGCGCCTGCGCGAAGTCGGTCATCGCCTCGATCGCCATCAGCCCGTTTGGATCAATCCCGCTGATCAGCAGATCGACGCCCTGGTCGGTGAGCGCCAGTTCGACGCCTGCGGTGCGGCGATCGGGGATCAACCGCGCCAGCAGCCCGCGCAGCGGCGCGAGCAGCGCGAACAGCTCGGGCAGCATGATCCAGCATTCGGCGAGATCGACCACTCGCCGGCTCTGGCCCTCGTTGAAGCCGAGCAGCACGCGCTTGCCGCTGCGTTCGGCGCGCAGCGAGGCGCGGCGGCGGGTGCGCGACGGCGAGAGATGCGGCACCGCGATCTCGGTACGGATGCCGACCGAGTGAAGCGAGCCCGCGATGCGATCGATCAGGAAGTGGGCGTAGGCCTCATCGTCGACATGCTGGAGCGTGCAGCCGCCGCAGGTCGGGAAATGGCGGCACGGCGGCGTCTGGTGATGCGGGCCGGGCAGGACCGCGTCGTCCTCGCCCAGCATGTCGCCCGGCGCGGCGAGCGGCACCGAATAGCCGTCGGCGGTGACGCCGAGGCCATTGGCATTGAGGCGGATGATCAGGGCAGACATGCAGCCCCCTATCCGTTCGTGCTGCGCTTGTCGAAGCACAGTTCTACTTTCAAGCGCTGCGAAGAGCAGGAGGGTCCTTCAACAGGCTCAGGACGAACGGCATTGTTGAGAGAACTCGTCCTTTTCACAAGCAGACCGCCACCGCATCGCGCAGATGTGTCACCAGATCGTCCGCGATCAGCAGCGGCCCCGCGCGTCGTGCCGCCTCGGCATGGAGCCACACCGCGGCCTGCGCCGCCGCGAACGGATCGCCGATCTGCGCGAGCATCGTGCCGAGGATGCCCGACAGCACGTCACCCGTCCCCGCGCTTGCTAGCCAGGCGGGTGCGGGCGCACCGATCGCGGCGCGCCCGTCTGGATGCGCGACGACGGTACAGGCGCCCTTGAGCAGCACCACCGCGCCCGAACGCCGGGCACCTTCACGTGCTTGGTCGAGCGCCGAGCCATCAATCTCGCCGAACAGCCGCACGAACTCGCCGCCATGCGGGGTGAACACCGCCGGCGCGTCGATCCGCCCGGGACCGCGCCTGGCGAGCAGGGTGACGGCATCGGCGTCGATCACCATCGGCTTGCCCGTTGCGAGTGCCAGCGTCAGCCGCCGATAGGATTCGTCGTCGGTGCCCAGCCCCGGCCCGATCACGATCGCCCCGATCCGCTTGTCGCCGAGCGCGGCGTCGTCCCACGCGCGGCGAACCAGCGCATGTGGTTCGCCACCGCCATTCGTGCCGAGCAGCTCGACATAGCCCGCGCCCGCGCGCTGCGACGAAAGCGCGGAGAGCATCGTCGCACCCGGCATCGCACCGGCGACGACGAGCACTTTCCCGCGCGTATATTTGTTCGCCTCGAAACCCGGACCCGGCACATGCGGGCGGGCGATCTCGGCCACGTCGGACGCGACGCCGCCGAAACCGATATCCGCGACCACCACCTCGCCGCAGCGCGCGACGCCCGGCATCAGCCGATGCGTCCGCTTGAGCGCGCCGAGCGCGACGGTGAGGTGAGCAGCGGGCATTTCGGTCAGCACCGCGCCGTCGTCGGTCGCGAGGCCGCTCGGCAGGTCGACCGCAACACGGTGCCACGCCGCTTCCATCAGCCGCCGCGCCGGCTCGGCGATCGCGTCGTCGAGCGGGCGCGACAGGCCGGTGCCGAACAGCGCATCGATCAGCAGCGGCGCAGGTGCGGCATCGGCCAGCGTCTCGACAGGGCCGTCCCACGCCGCGCGGGCCGCGCGCGCCGCCTCCGTCGCCGGCGCGCCCGAGGCCGCGACCCGCACGCGCACGCCGCGTTCGGCCAGCCGCGCCGCGATCACATAGCCGTCGCCCCCGTTGTTGCCCGGTCCGCAGAGCACCAGCGTCTCGAGCGGCCCGAATCGATCCCAGGCGACATCCGCCGCGGCGCGACCCGCGCGTTGCATCAGCTCGAACGCCGACACGCCGGTCGCGAAGATCGCATCTTCGGCGGCCCTGGTCTCGGCTGCCGTCAGGATCGGCTGACCGCTCATTGCTGCGGCAGGGGCTGCCCCTTGACCGTCGCGGGCAGATGATAGCGATCGTCGCCGACGATCACCTCGATCGTGCCGGGATCGATCACCGCGACGGTCGCCTGATCGGAGCCGTCGGCGGTGACGACGCCGCGCCCGTCGGTGGTGACGAGCAGCCGGCGGAAGCCACCATCGGGGTGATGCATCACCAGCATCAATCCGTCGGGCGCCGTCATGCGCTCCACCGCGCACTCGGGCTTGAACGTCTTGGCGCCGGCGAGCGCGCAGGGCACGACCGCGCCGTGCGCCGCGGCGTCGGCGATCGCGCCGCGTGGATGCTTGTGGCAACCGACGAGCGCGAGCGCGAGGAGAGCGACGGAGAGCGGGCGGCGGATCATGCCGCCTTCTTAGGCGAGCCGAACGGCGGCGTCATGCCCCGCGTACGGTCTCGCGCGCCAGAGTGTCCCATGTCGCGGCGATGATCGGCGCGAGCAGCGCCGCCCAGCGCGCAACGCCCGCCGCGTCGCCGATCTCGTCCTGCCGTACCTCGATGCCCAGATAGGGCAGCCCGGCCGCCTCGCCGTGATGGTTCATCGTCGCGTTGAGCACGCGGCCCGAATAGGGCTCGTTGTCGCCGGTGACGACGCCCGCCGCCTCGAGCAGCGCGATCGCGATCCGCGCGGCGCGCTCGTCCTGATTGTAGAGGATGCCGATCTGCCACGGACGCCGCTCGTCTGGGCGCGTCTCGAGTCGCGGCGTGAAGCTATGCAGCGACACCAGCAAGACGGGCACCTGCCGCTCGATCGCGGCCGCGACTGCCGCATGATAGGGCCGGTAGAAGCGCGCGACGCGCTCGGCACGCCCCGCCGCGTCGAGCACGTTGCCGGGGATCGGATTGCCGTCGCTGGCGACCGGGACCAGCCCGGGCGCATCCTCCTCGCGGTTGAGATCGCAGACCAGCCGCGACACGCCGGCGAGGATCGCGCCGAAGCCGAGGCCCGTGCATAGCGCGCGGGTCAGCGGGGCGACGCCGATGTCGATCGCGACATGCCGTTCGAGGATCGCGGGATCTATGCCGAGATCGATGTCCGCAGGCACATGGTTGGACGCATGATCCGCGACGATCAGGATGCCGCCCCGCCCCTTATTGCCGACGATCTCGTTCCAGGCTTCCGCCTGGGCGTCGCTCATCCGCCGAAGCTTGGCTTGCGGCCGCTGCGGAACGCCTGCCAGCCCTCGGCGAAGTCGGCCGATGCGAAAGCATCGTCGAAACGCTTGTCGACGCCGAAGCGGCCCGCCAGCGTCGCCTTGAGCGCGGCCAGGCTGTAGGGCGCATTGCCCGCGATCCGCTCGATCATGTCGGTGCCGATCTGCGCCTGCTGGCAGATGATCTCGATCAGGCCGATGCGATATGCCTCGGCGGCGTCGATCGTCTCCGCGCCGTAGAGCAGCCGTGCCGCCTGCCCCGGGCCGACGAGTTCGGCGAGCCGCGCGAGATCGGCCTGCGGATAGGAGATACCGAAGCGCGCCGGCGTGATCGCGAAGCTCGCCTGCGGGCCGGCGATCCGCATGTCGCACGCCATCGCCACCGAGACGCCCGCGCCGAAGCAGCCCCCTTCGATCAGCGCCAGCGTCGGCTTGCTGACCGCGCGGATGCGCGACAGCGCGCTGTTCATCGCGCCGCGGAAGATGTGGCGTTTCTTGACGTCGTCGATCAGCGCGGGAAGCTCGGAGAGATCGGCACCCGCGCAAAAACTGTGTGGATCGTTCGAGGTGACCACGATCAGCCGCGCGTCGCTATTCGCCGCCTCGTTGACGGTGCGTTCGAGCGCACCCCAGCAGGCGATCGGGATCGCATTGCGCTTCTCACCACGGTCGATCACGACGCGGGCGACGGGGCCATCGATTTCGAGCCTGAACATGCAAGGATGTTGCTCCCAAAAAAATCGGATGTCACGAGGCGATTACCGGCATGAAATCAGGTATCGCAGGGGCAATGAAGAGCACACGACGGGAAACAATCGCGATGCTGGCAGGCGGCGTCGCGCTGGCACGCGCGGGCGCCGCGATCGCGCAGACCACGCCGCCCTGCCCCGGCGCGGCGACGATCGATGCCGACAGCGTGCCGATCCTCGCGCTGCTGCCCGAGGCGGCGGTGTCCGCGGGGCTGTCGGACGCCTCGGCGGGCGGGCCGGCAGCGCGGCACTGCAACGATTGGTCGCCCGACGGCAACGCCGCGCTGGCGCTCGCGATGAAGGCGGTCCGCGCGACGCTGCCTGCGAAAAGCTGCGATCCCGCGACTAAGCTGGTGCGCGCGCAGCTCGACCTCGCGCTGGAGGGCGCCGATGTCCGCTACGGGCGCAACGGCCCGCTTGGCGGCACGCACCGCCCCTATCTGGTCACCGCCTTCGCAGGGCCGCATCTGTCGACGCCGCTGTCGATGCGGCTGGTGCAGGACGTATCGACGCCCGCCGCGGTCGATGCGTGGCAATCGCGGCTCGAAAGCTACGCGCCCGCGCTGCTCGGCGCGGCGCAGACGCTGCGCGCGGATGCCGCAGCGGGCTGCACGCCCCCCGCCTCGACCAGCCGCGCCGCGCTGCCGCAGATGGACGCGTTCGTGCTGACGCCGGCCGACCGCCACCCGCTGGTGCTTGCGCTCGACGCGCGGCTTACCGCCGCCGGGATCGACCAGCCGACCCGGCTGCAGGCGACGACGCGCGCCGCCGCTACGCTTGCCAAACACGTCCAGCCGGCGATGGCGCTGCTGCGCGACACCAGTGCGACGCTGACGCGGCAGGGCAGGCCCGATCTCGCGCTGGCGGCGCAACCCGGCGGCGAGGCGCTGCACGCCGCCAACGTCGCGCGCGCGGGCGATACGACGATGAGCCTTGCCGAGGCGCAAGCGCTCGGCCGCGCGGAGGCGGCGCGGATCGGCGCGCTGCTCGATACGCGGCTGGCGCTGCGCGGGCTGCGCAAGGGCGGCCTTTCGGAGCGCATCGCGGCGGCGTTCGCGGCGCATCCCGAGTTCATCGAGAGCGACGACGACGGCGGTCGCACCGCGCTGCTGCAACTCGCCACGACGCGGATCGACGCGGCGCGCGCGGTGCTCGCGCGGCTCGTGCCGGGCGGCGAGACCGCGTCGCTGACGATCAGGCCGCTGCCCGAAGGCGGACAGGGCACGCCCGGCGGATCGCTCTACATACCCGCGGCGATCGACGGCAGCCGCGGCGCGACGCTGTGGCTCGACACGCACTCGGTCCATGCGCTGCCGACGCCGGGCGTTGCGCCAATCGCCTATCATCTCGGCATCCCCGGCCAGCATCTGCAGGCGAGCCGCGCCACGCCCGAGCGGCCGACGCTCGCGCGCATGGCGACATGGCCGGCGTTCGGCGAGGGCTGGGCCTGCTACGGCGAGCGGCTGGCCGCCGAACAGGGGCTGTTCGCGCGCGATCCATGGGGCGACGTCGCGCGCCTGTCGGACGAGCTGCTGCGGGCGGCGCGGCTGGTGGTCGATATCGGCATCCACGCTGGGCGCTGGCCGCGCGAACAGGCCGAGGCCGAGATGAACGACATGACCGGCGGCATCCAGGCCGCCGCGATCGACCGCATCGTGGCACTACCCGGCGAGGCGGTGAGCGGTACGCTGGGCCTGCACCGCCTGCTCGCGCTGCGCGACGCCGCCAAGGCGCGCAAGACGTTCAACGAGAAGGCTTTTCACGCCGCCGTGCTCGATCCGGGACCGCGACCGTTCGCGATGGTGGAGGCGGAGCTGGGGTAACATCAAAATCCTCCCCTGCAAGGGGAGGGGGACCGTTCGCGAAGCAAATGGTGGAGGGGTATCCGGCCTAGAAGGTTGGGCGCCCCGTCAGAAACGTGGTCTACCCCTCCACCACCCGCTACGCGGGCGGTCCGCCTCCCCCTTCGGGGGAGGATGTCAGGCGCGAAGCCTCGTCGCCAGCCGCCACCACCCGGGATTCGTCTTCGCGATTGCCGCGTCTGCCGCATCACGCGCGCCGGCATTCTCGAACAGCGCGAAGCAGGTCGCGCCCGATCCCGACATCCGCGCCAGCACGACACCCGGCTGCGCCGCCAGTGCCGCCACCACATCGCCGATCACCGGCTGCAGCGCGCGCGCGGGCGGCTCCAGATCATTGCGTCCGGCAAGCGCTGCGGCGAGTGGGTCGCCCGCCCCCAGCGGCCCCCGGTCGATCGCGTCCCAGCGCTGGAACACCGGCCCGGTCGGCACCGCGACGCGGGGGTTGACCAGCAGCACGGGCAGATCGGCCCGCACCCCGTCGTCGAGGAAGTCGAGCGCATCGCCCCGCCCCTCGCCGCGACACGTGCGCGAGGCGACGCAGGCGGGCACGTCGGCGCCCAGCGTCGCGGCGATGCCATGCAGCGTCTCCGCCCCGACATCGATGCCCCACAGCCTCGCCAGCAAGCGCAGCGCCGCCGCCGCATCCGCCGATCCGCCGCCGATCCCCGAGGCCACCGGCAGGCGCTTGTCGAGCCGGATCGCGGCCCCGGCGCGGGTTCCGGCCGCCGCACGCAGCGCCTTGGCCGCGCGCAGAACCAGATTGTCCGCGCCCGCCGAAAGCCCCTCACCGAACGGCCCGTCGATCGTCAGCGACAGTTCGTCGGACGGCGCGGCGGTGAGTACGTCGCCATCGGCGCAGAAGGCGAACAGCGTCTCGAGCGCATGATAGCCGTCGGGCATCCGCCGGCGGACATGCAGCGCGAGGTTGATCTTGGCGTAGCCGGTCTCGGCCGCAGGCTGGTCGGTCACGGCGTCGCGGTCGGCCCGTTGTCGATCTTGCCGCGCAGCCGCGTCGCCTGCGCGCCGTCAGCGACGACCAGCGCGGCGCGCCAGGCGTAGCGCGCGTCGAGACGGCGCTGCACCTTCCAATAGGCATCGCCGAGATGCTCGTTGATGTCGGCCTCGGCGGGTGCGTTTCGCGATGCGCGCTCGAGCAGCGGGATCGCGCGGCCAAGATCGCCACGCTGATACCAGGACCAGCCGAGCGAGTCGGTGATCGAGGGATCGTCGGGCGCGAGCTTGCTCGCCTGCGCGATCAGCGCGGTGGCACCCGCGATGTCGCCGCCGTGCTCGATCTCGGAATAGCCCAGGAAGTTGAGGATCGCGGGCTCCTGCGGCGCCAGCGCGAGCGCGCGCGTCGCCTTGGCCTTGGCGCCGGGCCAGTCGCCCGAGTCGAGCAGTGCGCTCGCCTCCTGTAGCAACAGCGGCCAGGCGACTTCCGCCTGCGCCTTGTCGCCACCCGACAGCGCGAGCGCATGGTCATAGGCCTGCGCGGCTTCGGCAGGTTGCTTGGCGTTGGTCAGCAGGTCGCCGAGCCGCGCCCAGTCGGCCATCGTGGCATCGGGCGCGACCGTCGCCGCGCGGCCCTCGGCGAGCGCCTCGTCGGTGCGGCCGCTGCGCGCGAGCAGCGTCAGCCGCATGTCGCGCTTGGCGCCCGCGAAGGGATCGTCCGCGGCGACATGCGCCAGCGTATCGAGCGCGGCCTGGTCGGCGCCGGCGAGCGCGAGCAGGTTGGCGGTGACCAGCCAGGTCTCGCTGTCGTCCGGCGCGAGCAGCGTGCCCAACCGCGCGAAGCCGAGCGCGAGCGGCGCCGCCTGCTGCTTGTTGATGTCGGCGGCGACGCGCACGAACAATTCGCCGATGCCGGCGGCCGGCGTATCGATCGCGCCGGGCAGCCTGTCGTGGCGCGCCAGGATCACGCGTGCGGCATGGACCGAGGGCGCGTCGCCGATCAGCATCGCCAGCGCCTCGTCATGCTTGCGGTGCTTGTCGAGCGTCGCCGCCGCCGCGATCGCCAGCCGCGAGGCGCGTGCGGTGTCGGGATGCGGCAGCGCGTCGAGCGCGGCGATCCCTGCAGTCTCCTTGCCCGTCGCGATCAGCAGCAGCCCGCGATGCTCGGCCGCATAGCCCGCCGCCAGGCTGTTGGGGGCGACCGCGAGGATCGGCACCAGCGGATCGCCATTGTGCGCGCCGAACGCGATCCAGCCGCGCAGCACGGGCGCGAGGAAGCCGAACAGCTTCTCGCGCTCGACGCGGTCGGCGAGCGTGCCCGCACGCTTCCAGTCGCGCGCGATCACCGCGTCGGAAAGCAGCAGCAGCGTGCCGTCGGGCGGCAGCGAGCCCGTCGCATCGAGACCATGCGCCACCTTCGAGGCGAGCGGCATGTCACCCGCCACGACGGCCTGGCGGAAGGCGCGCAACGCCAGCGTCGTATTGCCCGGATTGCCCTGCGCCGCCGCTGCGAAGCCCGCGGCCGCGACGCTCAGCTCGCCGAGATCGTCGGCGGCGCGTGCGCGGACGTAGGTCGCCTGTGCCTCGCTGTCGCCGCCGCGCCGCGGCCGGTCGGCGCCCGCCGGCGCGACGAGCAGGCCGGCGAGGGCTGCGAGAAGGACGGGGCGGGACAAGCTCATCGTGGTCATACTCAACGGAATGCGAGGCCCCTGATCCTGTCTTTCCGCCATCCGACGCCGCGTGGCAAGCGGATGCGCCGCTTACATATTGGGGTAGTTGGGCCCGCCGCCACCTTCGGGCACCACCCAATTGATGTTCTGCGTCATGTCCTTGATGTCGCACGTCTTGCAGTGGACGCAGTTCTGCGCGTTGATCTGGAGGCGCGGGGCGTTCTCCTCGCGCCCGACGATCTCGTAGACACCCGCCGGACAATAGCGCTGCTCGGGGCTCTCGTAGAGCTTGAGGTTAACCTCGATCGGCACCGCCGCGTCCTTGAGCGTCAGGTGGATCGGCTGGTCCTCCTCATGGTTGACGCCCGAGATGAACACCGACGACAGGCGATCGAAGCTGATCACATTGTCGGGCTTGGGATAGACGATCGGGGTCTGCATATTGGCGCGCCACGTCGTCGTATTGTCGGCGTGCTTGTGCTTCATCGTGATCGGCAACCCGATGCCGAGCGTGCGCATCCACATGTCGGCTCCTGCGATCATCGTGCCGAACGTACCGCCGAACTTGGCGACCGCCGGCTCGGCGTTGCGGACCAGCTTGAGCTCCTTGGCGATCCAGCTCTTGTCGAGCGCCTCCGGATAGCTCGCCAGCTCGTCACCTTGGCGATCCGCCACGATCGCGTCGTACGCGGCCTCGGCAGCGAGCATCCCGCTCTTCATCGCGGTGTGGCTGCCCTTGATGCGCGGCACGTTGACGAAGCCCGCCGAGCAACCGATCAGCGCGCCGCCCGGGAAGACCAGCCGCGGCACCGACTGCCAGCCGCCCTCGTTGATCGCGCGCGCGCCGTAGGAGACGCGGCGCCCGCCTTCCAGCAGCGCGCGGATCTCGGGATGCTGCTTCCAGCGCTGGAATTCCTCGAACGGCGACAGCCACGGATTCTTGTAGTCGAGCGCGACGACGAAGCCGATCGCGACCTGGTTGTTGGCCTGATGATAGATGAACCCGCCACCCCAGGCGTCGTCGAGCGGCCAGCCCTGCGTGTGGATCACCCGACCCGCGACATGCTTGCCCGGCTCGACGTCCCACAATTCCTTGAGCCCGAGGCCATAGACCTGCGGATCGCCGTCGCGTTCGAGCTCGAACTGGCGCTTGAGCTCCTTGGTCAGATGCCCGCGCGCGCCCTCGGCGAAGAAGGTGTATTTGCCGTGCAGCTCCATACCCGGCTGATAATCTGGCTTGTGCGTGCCATCGCGCGCCACGCCGAGGTCGCCCGTCGCGACGCCCTTCACCGCACCGTCGTCGTCGAACAGGATTTCGGCGGCGGCGAAGCCCGGAAAGATCTCGACGCCGAGATTTTCCGCCTGGCTTGCGAGCCAGCGGCAGAAATTGCCCAGGCTGAGCGTGTAGGTGCCCTTGTTGTTCATGAACGCCGGCATCGCGAGATGCGGCAGCTCCATCTTGCTCTTCGCGCCGAGCACCCAGTGATGATTCTCGATCACCGGCACGGTCAGCGGACTGTCGAGCTCCTTCCAATTGGGGAGCAGTTCGTCGAGCGCGATCGGATCGAGCACCGCGCCCGACAGGATGTGCGCACCGACTTCGGACCCCTTCTCCAGCACGCACACCGAAAGCTCGCGACCATCGGCTTCGGCGCGCTGCTTCAAACGGATCGCCGCCGACAGTCCTGCCGGCCCCGCGCCGACGATGACGACGTCATATTCCATCGATTCGCGATCCGACATGGTCTCTCCCTTCCTCGCGGCCGTAGCGGCACGCACGCGATCCGGCGGATCGGCTCATTCCTACAACGCCCTGGCCGGTAGGCGGTGCCCCGAGATTGACCTTCGCGTCAACCTCGAGGCATGGCAAACCCATGTTACATAGGGGGCAATATCGACACCGCGACGTCGTCGCGAGTGCGCTCGGCTGGTGGGCCGATGCAGGTGTCGACATGCTCGCCGACGAAGACGTGCGCGACTGGCTCGCGCCGCCATCGCCCAAGGCGCCGATCGTGCCTCCTGCCGTGGTCGCCGCCGCGCCACCGCCCGCCGTCGCCGCGCTGCCCGAGACGCTCGACGCACTCCACGCGCTGCTCGCGACCGGTGACTACGCACCTTCGCCCGCACCGCCGCGGCTGCGCGTCGCACCCTCGGGCGATCCTGCCGCCGAGCTGATGATCGTCGCCGACATGCCCGATCCGGGCGATGCCGAGGCCGGCCACCTCTTTGCCGGCGAGACCGCCGCGCTGTTCGATGCGATGCTGGGCGCGATGGGGTTCGACCGGACGCGCGTCTATCTCGCCCCCTTCTCGCCCGCGCGCGCCGCCGGCCGGCTCGATCCGAAACAGGGCGAGGCACTCGCGACGCTGATGCGGCGGCACATCGCGCTCGCTTCTCCCAAGGCGCTGATGCTGTTCGGCGACAGCGTCGCGCACTGTCTGCTCGGCCCCGATGCGCTGGAGACGCGCGGCGGGATACGTTCCGTTAATCACGGTGCCGGCATTGTGCCCGCCATCGCGACTTTCCATCCGCGCCATCTGCGCCGGATGCCCGCCCTCAAGGCGGCCAGCTGGACGGATATGCGCTTGCTGCTCGGAGTGCTTGCCCGGTGATGTTCCGCCCCCTCGCCCTCGCATCCGCGCTCGCGGCGGTGCTGGCCGCACCGGCGCTGGCCGCGTCGGACGCGATCCCCGGGCCCGCCGTGCTGCGCGCCGAGGGCGCCGCGACGAGCACCACCAGCCTCACGCTCACCGCCGACCAGCGCCAGACCTATGCCGCCGTGTTCGACGCGATCCGCGGCGGCCGCTGGTCGGATGCGCAGGCCGGGCTCGCGGCGATCGGCGACGGCGTGCTGACGCCCGTCGCGCGCGCCGAACTCTTCCTCGCCAAGAACAGCCCGCGCGTGAGCGGCGACGATCTGGTCGCGTTGCTCACCGTCGCGCCCGATCTGCCGCAGGCGCCGCAGCTTGCCGCGCTCGCCAAGAAACGCGGACTGACCGACCTCCCCATCCTGCCGAGCGCACGCGATCTCGACTGGGTCGACGGCATGCCGCGCCGCATCGCCGCGCGCGCCGCCAGCGGCAATCTCGCCGCCGCCTCGCTCGCTGCCCAGGCCAAGCCGCTGCTCAAGGCGGACAAGCCCGCCGATGCCGAGGCGCTGCTCACCGGTGCGCTGCCGCAGCTTTCCCCCGAAGCCGCGACCGAATGGCAGCAGCGCGTCGCGTGGAGCTATTATCTGGGCGGCGATGATGCCGACGCCACGCGCCTCGCCGCGCAGGCTGCGCACGGTGCCGGCGACTGGTCGGTGCAGGCAAGCTGGGTGCAGGGCCTGTCGGCATGGCGCCAGCAGCAATGCGGCGCCGCCGAGGATGCGTTCACCCGCGTCGGCGCCAATGCCAGCGACGGCGAGATGCGCGCCGCCGGCCTGTTCTGGACCGCGCGCGCCGAAATGGCGTGCGGTCGCTTCGACAAGGTGCAGCAGCGTCTCCGCGCCGCCGCGCGCAACCCCGAGACCTTCTACGGCCTGATCGCCGCCCGCCTGCTCGGCATCGCGGTGCCCACGTCCGCCGTCGCGCCCAAGCTCACCACCGCCGAGTGGACCACGCTCGCCGCGCATCCCGACGTGCGCCGCGCCGCGGCGCTTGCCGAGATCGGCGAATATGGCCTCGCCGACGAGATGCTGCGCTGGCAGGCGAAGATCGGCGACGTCTCCGATCACAAGCACCTCCTCCATCTCGCCGCGCAGCTCGATCTGCCCGCGACGCAGATCTGGCTCGCGCACAATTGTCCGACAGGCGAGGTGATCGAAGCGTCGGCGCGCTACCCCGCGCCGAACTGGGTGCCGCAGGGCGGCTGGCAGGTCGATAAGGCGCTGGTGTTCGCGCACACGCTGCAGGAATCGCGCTTCCGCACCAATGCGCTGAGCGGGGCGGGTGCGCGCGGGCTGATGGGCGTGATGCCCGGCACCGCCGATCTCGTCGAGCGACGCCGCGGCGGCGCCCCCGCCGATCGCTCGACGCTCAACAGCCCGCAGGTCAACATGGGCTATGGCCAGACCTATCTGACGCAGCTCGCGCAGCAGGCGGGCACCGGTGGCCTGCTCCCCAAGGTGATCGCCGCCTACAACGCTGGCCCCAACGCGGTCGCGCGCTGGAATCTGGCCGCGCATGCCGACGCCGATCCGCTGCTCTATATCGAGAGCATCCCCTATGCCGAAACGCGCGGCTATGTGACGACCGTGCTGCGCAACTACTGGATGTACGAGCGCCAGTCGGGCGAGAAGACGGTGAGCCTGACCGCGCTCGCGCAAGGCGCCTGGCCGCGCTTCCCCGGCATGGGCGGCGCGCGCGCGGGGCTTGCGACTGCCGCGACCACGACCACGCTGGCCACGGGAACGCTCGTCAATTGACGGCATCCCGCTGATGCCGATCGACGAGACGATCGCGTTCCGGCCGGTCCGCATCGCGGTGCTCACCGTGTCCGACACGCGCGGTGCGGCGGACGATCGCTCGGGCGACACGCTCGTCGCACGACTGACCGCGGCGGGTCACATCCTCGCCGACCGCGCGATCGAGAAGGACGATGCCGATGTCATCGCGGCGCGCCTGCGTAGCTGGATCGCCGATCCCGCGATCGACTGCGTGATCTCGACGGGCGGCACGGGCGTCACCGGCCGCGACGTTACCCCCGAAGCGTTTGCGCGCGTGTGGGACAAGGAGATCAGCGGTTTCGGCGAGCTGTTCCGCTGGCTGAGCTATGCCAAAATCGGCACGTCGACGATTCAGTCGCGCGCCTGCGCGGGCGTCGCCGCGGGCACCTATCTCTTCGCGCTGCCCGGATCGCCGGGGGCGGTGAAGGATGGCTGGGACGGCATTCTTGCCACCCAGTTGGATATCCGCCACCGCCCCTGCAATTTCGTCGAACTCATGCCCAGGTTAACCGAGCGGTAGCGCCGTACGTCTCGGCCGGATGGTCCGTCGCCTCGGGTGAACTCCCGTGAACGCCGAAGGCCAGCGTTTCAGGCCCAGCGATCACATTCAGTGGTGATGCCCACCGCCACCGCGTGGTGCCGGCGGTGTGAAGGTGCCATGCATCGGGTGGAACTGTCCGCCGCGCTGCTGTCCACCGGGCCGACCATGGAAGCCGCCCTGGCCACCCGTGCCACCATGCTGGCCCTGCCCGGGACCGCCCGGACCACCGGGTCCACCGCCCATGTCGTGGCGGAAGTGGCCGCTGCGATCGGAACGGAACCGGCCATGCTCGCTGTTGCGATAATAGAACACGCCACCATCGCCCCAATAGCCGTCGTAGATCGGACCATAATAATCGTCATAATAGCCGTCGTAACCGACCGGCCCATCGACCGGTCCGTTATAGCCGTAGCCGCCACCATAGCCACCGCCGCCATAGCCACCACCATAGCCCACGCACCCGGCGAGCGGCAGCGCCGCCACGATCGCGATCAGCAGTTTCTTGTTCATGTCACTCTCCGGAACGCGGTCATGTCGTTGATGACACAACCGGCGGCGCGAACGAATGGTTGCAACCGGCGCAACCGGCCGTCTCAGCCGTCGGCTTCCATCACGGCGAGTTCGTTCCCCGAAGGATCGTTGAAGTGGAAGCGCCGGCCGCCCGGAAAAGCGAAGATCGCGCGCACCACGACACCGCCCGCCGCTTCGATCTTCGCCGGCCACGCATCGAGATCGGTCACCGCGATCACCGGCAGCGGCGCCCTCGTCGCCTCCGCCGCATCGCCCTGCAGACCGACGTCGACGTCGCCTGTCATCGTCGACGCATAGGTCGGACCGAACGCGGTCAGCGCCCAGCCGAACGCGCTTTCGTAGAAGCGTGTGGCCAGCGCGGTATCCGCGACCGGCAGTTCGACGAAATTGATCCGCACCATCACCGGACTCCTTATGTTCTTTCTTTGTTCTGACGAACGCGCTATGCCAAGTCAATGGCGAGTCGGTTTCCAGAGCAGCGATCGGGCCGCGGCGCGACGGTCAACGACCGGCCACAGCGCTTCGGGCTGGCGGCGCGCGAGGCCGATGGCGACTGGCTCGACCAGCGCGCGGATGTCGACGGCGAGGCACCGCCGCTGCGCACAACCGTGACGATCGAGAAGCCCAAGACGATCATCGCGCGCAACAGCTCGCCCGATGTCGGCTTCGATCGTTCGATCAACCCGTATCGCGGCTGTGAGCATGGCTGCATCTATTGCTTCGCGCGGCCGACGCATGCCTTCCACGATCTCTCGCCGGGGCTCGATTTCGAGACGCGGCTGTTCGCCAAGCCCGACGCGCCGGATCTGCTGCGCCGCGAGCTCGCCGCGCCCAACTACGAATGCCGGCCGATCGCGTTCGGCACCAACACCGATCCCTATCAACCGATCGAGGCGCGCTACCGGATCACGCGGGCGTGCCTGGAGGTGCTCGCCGAGACGCGCCACCCGATCACGATCACGACCAAATCGGATCGCGTGCTCGCCGATATCGATCTGCTGCGCGGCATGGCGGCGGACGGACTGGCGGCGGTCGCGATGTCGATCACCTCGCTCGACCCCAGGACCGCGCGCACGCTCGAGCCCCGTGCGCCCCATCCCGAGCGTCGTATGGCGGCGGTGCGAAAGCTGGCGGATGCGGGCATCCCCGTCCACGTCTCGATCGCACCCGTCGTGCCGCAGATCACCGATCACGAGATCGAGCATCTCGTCGAGCGCGCGGCGCAAGCGGGCGCGCGCGGCGTGTTCTTCCTGCCCGTCCGCCTGCCCCACGAGGTCGCACCGCTGTTCCGCGCGTGGCTCGAGGCGCACCATCCCGATCGCGCGAGCAAAGTGATGGCGACGATCCAGTCGATCCGCGGCGGGCGCGACAATGACGGCAATTTCTTCACGCGCATGAAGGGGCAAGGGCCGTGGGCGGAGCTGCTCCGCACGCGCTTCGACATCGCGCTGCGCAAGGCGGGGCTGGGCAAGGAGCGGATGACGCTGCGCACCGACCTGTTCCGACCGCCGGTGCTGCCGGGGCAGCAGATGTCGCTGTTCTAAGACGTGACCGGATGGTCGAGGTTGGATAGAGTACGCGGACGCTTGGTTCTTGGGAGCTACCGGCATGATCCCGCCCCGCACGTTCAGCCTCGCCGCGTACCTTGCGATGGCAGTGACCGCAGCGCCAATGTCGTCCGCGATAGCACAGGATCCAACTGCGAGCAGCACTGCAGATTCGACCACGCCGATGCCGCCTTCCGACACTATCGTGGTGCAGGGCCACGAAAATGATCGGGCGGCGATCAGCCACCAGGCCCGATCGTTCGAGCGTGACGTTCAGGCGACGCCGGTCAGCGGTCAGCTCGCACGGTGGCACACACCGATCTGCCCGACGGTGAGCGGTATCGATCCGGCCTATGCCGATTTCTTCTCGGCCAGGATAAAGGAGATCGCCAAGAACGCCGGTATCGCGGTCGGCGCGGACACGTGCAAGCCGAACCTGTTTGTTGCCTTCACGCTGGACGGTGCGGCGCTCGTCTCGGCCATGGAGAAGCGCGAGCCTCGCACGTTGTCGAGCGAGCCGCTGGCCGAGCGCCAGCTGCTGCGAACCGGCGCACAGCCAATCCGCTGGTGGTACGCGACACTGTTGGAGGGGGGCGACGGCGGTCAGTTCAGCGGCGCCGGCTACCGAGCCTATAACGATAGTCTTATCGATACGGGCATCCGCGCTAGTATTACTGGCGCAGTCGTCATCATCGATGTCGCGCATGCAACCGGATATCGACTGGATGCTATCGCCAGTTACGCGGCCTTCGTCGCGCTCGGCCATTTCCGCGTCGGATCGCGGCCGACCACGGCGCCTTCGATCCTCGGTTTGTTTGGACCGGACCCCGCCACCAGAAGAGCACTAACGGCATGGGACCGGACCTATCTGTCGGCGCTCTATGCGACACAGCCAGCACGCAGGGCCGATACGCAGAGATCCCGGATTGCCGGCAAAATGGCCGGTGCGCTCGCAAACCGGCCGGCAAACTAGCCCACCAGCGCCAGCCGCGGCCCCTCGATCGGGGCGAGCCGCGCGCTGGCCACCCCCGGCAGCTTCTCGATCCGCTGCACCATCTCGGCGTCGAACATATAGTCACGGCCCGCCAGCAGGTGCGCGGTGTCGCCGTCGGGCAGCAGCGCGAACAGGTGCAGCTCGCCCCGCCCGCCGCGCAGACCCTCAAGCGCGCCCGCCAGCGCCGTCGCTCCCGCCGGATCGTCGAGCGTGACGTCGAGCCGCAGCCGCGTCGCCATCGTCATGCCCTCGAACGGGCGGATGTTGCGGATCGTGACGCGCGGCGTCTCGTCGCCGGGCTTGCGGTCGAGCTCGACCGTCAGCAGCCCGCAGCCGCCCGCCTTGGCCGCCTCCTCGATGCGGACCGACACCTCGTCGTCGAAGCAGCTCGCCTGGAATTGCCCCGAGGCGTCCGAACAGCCCACCATCAGATAGCGGCGCCCCTTGGCGGAGGTGCGCCAGCGCGCGTCCTCGACGAGCGCGGCCATCGAGACGGTCGGCGCGGGCTGGCGACGGCCGCGCTCGTCGGGCGGCGGCGGCGGCGGCGCGGGCATCGCGCACCATTCGGTGAAGCTGCGGCAGCCATGCGCCTGCGCCAGATGGCGATAGCTGTCGGTCGGGTGCGCGGAGAAATAATAGCCGAACGCCTCCTTCTCGGCCGCCATCGTCTCGGCCATCGACCAATGCTGGCCCACGGGGAGCCGGATCGGCGGCACGTCGGCGGCCATGTCGCCACCGAACAATCCGCCCTGCCCGCTGATCCGCGCGGCGGCGGCGGCATTGGCGTGCGCGAGGATCGTCTCGGCCGCACCGAAAATCGTCACGCGGTCGTGGCCAAGCTCCTCGAACGCGCCGCCCGCCGCGAGGCTTTCGAGCTGGCGGCGGTTGAGCAGGCGCGGATCGATCCGGTCGGCGAAATCCTCGAGATTCCTGAACGCGCCGCCGGTCGCACGCTCCGCGCACATCTCGTCCATCGCGCGCTCGCCCACGCCTTTCAGCGCGCCCAGCGCATAGCGCACCGCGAGCGTCCCGTCGGGCTTGGCCTCCACCGTGAACTCGGCGGCACTGTGGTTGATCGAGGGCGGCAGGCAGGCGGTGCCGAGCCGGCGCATGTCGTCGGCGAAGATCGCGAGCTTGTCGGTCTGCGCCATGTCGAAGCACATCGAGGCGGCGTAGAATTCGACCGGGTGGTGCGCCTTCAACCAAGCCGTCTGATAGGTCAGCAGCGCGTAGGCCGCCGCGTGGCTCTTGTTGAAGCCGTAGCCCGCGAACTTGTCGATCAGGTCGAACAGCGCATTGGCCTCGGCCGCCTTGATGCCGTTGACCGCGAGACACCCCTCGACGAAGCCCGCGCGCTGCGCGTCCATCTCGGCCTGGATCTTCTTGCCCATCGCGCGGCGCAGCATGTCCGCGCCGCCGAGCGTATAGCCGGCGAGCACCTGGGCCGCCTGCATCACCTGCTCCTGGTAGACGAAGATGCCGTAGGTCTCCGCCAAAATCGTCTCGAGCAGCGGGTGCGGATATTCGATCGACGCCTGGCCGTTCTTGCGCTGGCCGAACAGCGGGATATTGTCCATCGGGCCCGGCCGGTAGAGCGCACCGAGCGCGATGATGTCCTCGAACACCGTCGGCTTCACCGCGGACAGCGTGCGCCGCATGCCCTCGGACTCGACCTGGAACACGCCGACGGTGTTGCCCGACTGGAGCAGCCTGTAGGTCGGCTCGTCGTCCCAGAACAGCGCCGCGAGATCAACGACGACGCCGCGCTTGGCGAGCATCTGCACCGCCTTCTGCAGGACGGACAGCGTCTTCAATCCGAGGAAGTCGAATTTGACGAGCCCCGCTTCCTCGACATATTTCATGTCGAATTGCGTGACGGGCATGTCCGAGCGCGGATCGCGGTAGAGCGGCACGAGCTGGTCGAGCGGGCGGTCGCCGATCACGACGCCGGCGGCGTGGGTGGACGAGTGGCGCGGGAATCCCTCGAGCTGCATCGCGAGATCGAGCAGGCGCTTGACCTCGGGCTGGCGATATTCGTGCGCGAGCTCGGAGACGCCGTTGATCGCGCGGTCGAGCGTCCACGGATCGGTCGGGTGGTTGGGGATCAGCTTGGCGAGGCGATCGACTTGGCCGTAGCTCATCTGCAGCACGCGGCCGGTATCCTTGAGCACCGCGCGCGCCTTCAATTTTCCGAAGGTGATGATCTGCGCGACCTGGCCGCGGCCGTATTTTTCCTGGACGTAGCGGATCACCTCGCCGCGGCGGGTTTCGCAGAAATCGATGTCGAAATCGGGCATCGACACGCGCTCGGGGTTGAGGAAGCGTTCGAACAGCAGGCCCAGCCGCAGCGGATCGAGATCGGTGATCGTGAGCGACCAGGCGACGACCGAGCCCGCACCCGATCCGCGGCCGGGGCCGACCGGGATGTCGTGATCCTTGGCCCATTTGATGAAATCGGCGACGATCAGGAAGTAACCGGGGAAGCCCATGCCCACGATGACGTCGACCTCGAAGGCGAGGCGATCGAAATAGGCGGCATATTTGGTTTCGAGCTCGGGTTCGGAGAGGGGGGCACCTGCCCCCTCCCCGTTCGTCCCGAGCGCAGTCGAGGGACCGGCCCCAAGCGCCGCGCCCGCCGCGTGTCCCTCGACTTCGCTCGGGACGAACGGTTTTGCTGCAATCGCCGCCAGTTCTTCGATCCACCGCAGCCGCGCCACCAAACCCGCCCGCGCGTCGGCGCGCAACAAGGTCGCCTCGCCCTCGCGGTCGCCCGCAAGGCTGGGCAGGATCGGCTTGCGCTTGGGCGCGGCAAAAGCGGTGCGCTGCGCCACGACGCGAGTGTTGAGGATCGCCTCGGGCAGGTCCTCAAACAGCCGCACCATCTCGGACGCGGGCTTGAGCCAGGCCTCGGGAGACGAGCAGCGGCGGTCGGTCGAATCGACATAGGCCGAGTCCGCGATGCACAGCATCGCATCGTGCGCAGCGTGGAAATGCGCCTCGGCGAAGCAGGCGGGGTTGGTCGCGACCAGCGGCCAGTCGCGCGCATAGGCGAGATCGATCAGCGCGGCCTCGGCCGCCGCCTCGATCGCATCGCCGCGCCGCGCCAGCTCGACATAGAGCCGGTCGCCGAACAGCGCTTGCAGGCGATCGGCGTAGCGCAGGCCATGCTCGGCCTGCTCGGCACCCAGCAGCCGCGCGAGCGCGCCATCGCCGGCACCGGTCAGCGCGATCAGGCCATCGGTGCGGCCTTCCACCGCCAGCGCATCGAGCGTGACATGCGCATCGTCCTCGATCGGCCGACCGAGATGCGCCGCCGATACCAGCGCGCAGAGATTGTCGTAGCCGGTCGCATCCTGCGCATAGAGCGGCAGCCAGTCGATCACCGGCGGTTTGCCGGGCTCGGCGCCGCCACAATCCGACGGCCGCGCGACCGCGAGCAGCGTGCCGATGATCGGCTGCACGCCCTCGGCCTTGGCCGCCGCCGAATAGGCCATCGCACCGTACAGACCGTTGCGGTCGCAGATCGCGGTCGCGGGAAAGCCGAGCTTGCGCGCATGTTTCGCGAGAATCTTGGGTTCGATCGCGCCTTCGAGCATCGTGTAGGCGGTGAACACGCGGAGCGGCACGAAGGGGGTCGAATCCATCGGCCGACTATGGGGACGAGAGCGAGTCGCTCCAAGCACTACGCGAACTTATCCACAAAAACCGCGTCACCCCTGCGGAGGCAGGGGCCTATCTCCTGTAGCGGTTCCACGCCAAGCCATCTCCAGAGATAGGCCCCTGCCTGCGCAGGGGCGACGGCTTTCCTAGCTTCCCGCCCGCTCCAACGCATACGCCTGCGTGCCGCGCATGATCAGCGCATCCTCGTCGAGCACATCCGCAGGCCCGAGATCGGGCGCGCCCGCCAATCTCGCATAGAGCGGCGCGAAGTCGGTCTCGACGGTCTGGCGGAGCAGGTCCTCGAAACTGTCGATGACGAAATAGACCTGCTGGTAATCGTCGATCCGGTAGCGCGTGCGCATCACCCGCTCGAGATCGAAGGCGATGCGGTTGGGGCTGGGATCGTCGAGCGCGAAGCGGCTCTCGCCGTGGCTCGAGACAATTCCCGATCCGAACAGCCGAAGGCCGCCAGCCTCGCGCACCAGCCCGAACTCGACCGTATACCAGTAGAGCCGCGCCAGCTTGTCGAGCGAGCCGAAGCCCAGCGAACGCAGGCCGCCTTTGCCGTAGGCGACCATGTAATCGGCGAACACCGGGTCGGCGAGCATCGGGACATGGCCGAACACGTCGTGGAAGACGTCGGGCTCCTGCAGATAGTCTAGCTGGTCGCGGCGCCGGATGAAATTGCCCGCGACGAACCGCCGGTTGGCGAGATGGTCGAAGAACACCGCATCGGGCACGAGGCCGGGAACCGCGACGACCTGCCAGCCGGTCGCCGCCATCAGCCGTTCGTTGAGTTCGGCATAGTCGGGGATGCCGGGCTTGGAAAGGCGCAAGACGTCCAGCCCGCGCAGATACGCCTCGCAGGCGCGACCCGGCAGCAGCGCGGATTGGCGTGCGAACAGGATGTCCCAGGTCTCGTGATCCTGCGCGGTATAGGCGTGCCAGTCCTGCGGGACTGTCCAGTCGGCGGCGGCGCCCTCCGGGGGGTGTTCGAATGCGTGTTCGGCCATGGCGACATCGTAACGCAAGATACGGAATATGCGAGTCGCTTGGGCGGGGATGACGTGGGGCAGGCCAGCCGCCCCCCTTTTCCGTCATCCCGGCGAAAGCCGGGACCCATGGATACGGTGCGTCACGATCGGGCACGCCGCATCCATGGATCCCGGATCAAGTCCGGGATGACGAAGAAGGGGCTGAGCCACATCACTACCCTGCCCGCGCAACGATCGCCGCCCATTCTTCCTCGGTCGCAATCCGTATCCCGAGTTCCGCCGCCTTCTTGAGCTTCGATCCCGCGTCCGCTCCCGCCACCACCAGATCGGTCGCCTTCGACACCGAGCCTGCCGCCTTGGCGCCGAGCCGCTCGGCCTGCGCCTTGGCCTCGTCGCGCGACATGGTGAGCAGCTTGCCGGTGAACACGACGGTCTGGCCCGAGACCTCCGATGCCTGCGTCTC
>Ga0302314_10003411_pt1 | contig 29315 bp, 27 predicted proteins | sample III_Palsa_N2_3_FD_200533 | JGI IMG/M metagenome (GOLD analysis project Ga0302314, IMG submission 200533) | Peat permafrost microbial communities from Stordalen Mire near Abisko, Sweden - III_Palsa_N2_3 | ecosystem: Environmental > Terrestrial > Soil > Palsa > Peat permafrost | place: Sweden...
TGGCCTATTCCACACCGGGCGTCGAAGTGGTTTCCATGGCCTACGCCAGCCGGGCCATCGGCGAATTGGCGCCATTTTTATTGGTTGCCTACCTATCCTCGACTTTGTCGGCGGACATCACCGAGGCTCGCGAGCACATCGAGAACCTGGCGCAGACGGACTCGCTCACCGGGCTGTTCAATGCGCGCATGTTCAACGAGGTTTGGCAGCGGGAGCACTCGGTCGCCGAGAAGAGCCGCAGCGTCTATGCCCTGCTGATGATCGACATGGACAAGCTCAGCGACATCAACGACGACTTCGGCCATGAAGGCGGCAATAGCGCCATCCAGTTGGTTGCCCAATGCCTGCAGCGAAGTATCCGTGGGACCGACACGGCCGCCCGCTTCGGCGGGGACGAATTTGCCGTCCTCTTGCCAGGGGCCTCCCAGGAAGTGGCCGAAGCGGTGATCAAACGGGTTCGACATAATGTGTACAAGACCACCCTGGACCTGCGCTCGCGCATGATCCGCTGCAGCGTCAGCATTGGCGTGGTGAATTTTCCCAAGGACGGCCGGGACATCCGCGAGTTACTCGGCACTGTCGAGCGCAACATGTATCGCGACAAGGAACTGCGGCGTGCCCCCGCAGCACAGGTCAAAGCTTAATAATTACCTGTAACTCATTGGACTTTGTCGAAAAAGCTGGCAAAGTTAGCAGCACATCACGCCTTCGGCCGACGATGTATGCTTACCTTGTCCGACTTGACTTCAACATAGGATCCCGATGAGACCCAGCACCAGAATGCGGCTATCGCCCGCGGCGGTATTGACCGGCGCCCTGCTCGCCTTGTCGACATTCACCGCCATGGCGCAACCGGGGTCCGGGCCGAAACTCAAGTCGAGCGCGGTTCTGGTCGTCGATCAGTCCGATTCTTCGGTGCTGCTGGCCCGTCATGCCGACGTGGCCCAGCCCATTGCCTCCATCACCAAGTTGATGACGGCATTGGTGGTGCTGGACGCGAAGCAGCCGCTGGATCAGCTCATTACCATCACTGACGAAGAGACCGGTCTGCCGCGTGGCGGATTCTCGCGGCTGGCGGTCGGCACGACACTGACCCGCGGCGATCTCATGCACTTGGCGCTGATGTCCTCCGAGAATCGCGCGGCCCAAACCTTGGGCGTGAACTACCCCGGCGGCTTGCCGGCGCTGGTCAAGGCCATGAACGCGAAGGCGGTCGAGCTGGGGATGATCTCTGCCCACTTCGTCGACCCCACCGGTCTGTCCAGCGACAATGTGGCCAGCGCCGAGGATTTGTCCAAGCTGGTGTTGGCCGCCTCCCATAACCCGCACATTCGTGAGTACTCCACCGACGAGCGCTACACCGTGCGCGTCCGCAAGCATATGGTCGAGTTTCACAACACCGACAACCTGGTCTCGAACCCGGCCTGGAACATCATTGTGCAAAAGACCGGTTACATCACCGAAGCCGGTAAGTGCCTGGTCATGGAGGCCGTGATACGCGGCCGCAACGTCGTGATCGTTCTGCTCGATTCCGCCGGCAAATTAACTCGCGTCGCCGACGCCAAGCGCGTCAAGAGTTGGATGGAAGGCAACGCCTCCGCCGTCCGCTCTCTTCAAGTATCCATGCGCTAACAGCGGGGCCTCGAGGGCCCCGACTCGCGCACTACGCCCAGAATGGCTTTTATTTCGGATTGATCCCGCCGAACTACCCCAATCAAAGCTTCCTGCAGTTGGGCGACCCCCGCCAGGTCGGGGTGACCGTCAGCTACTCGCTGCATTGACGAGGTGCAGCACGGCCCCGAGGAGTCCGCCGACCAGCAAAATCAGGGTGGGCAGTGCGGTTAGGGCGTAGCCCAAGCTGCGCTTGGCTGGATTTTTGACGTAGGCCGCAGCATAAATCTCGCGACCGACCAGGTAGACCACCCCCAGCGCCGCGGCCCACAGAGGGTTGCCGTAGTGGCTGAACAGGTACAGGCTCGGAACGAATAGCACCAGCTGTTCCAGAGTATTCTGCTGCACCCGAAAATAGCGTTCGAACATATCGTTTCCGGTGGTTGCCGGGGCCTTGATACCGTAAGTCCCCCGAGCCTTACCCACGCGGAAGGCGAACACTATGAACTGCAGAAGTGCGAGGGCAGTCACGATATCGAGATAAGCCATGGAGGTTCCTTATTAGTTGTTGGATGCTTGCACTGTACCGCCAATCGCTTTCCATCATCATATCGGCAATGAGTTTACCCAGCAGATCAAGGTCCGGTACCCGCGGCTACGCCCACCTCGTCGAGATCGGCGTGCCGGTGGGGCGGATTTGGCGTGCCCTGACGGAACCGGCCTTAATTCGTATATGGTCCGGTCAGGAGGCCGAAATCGATGCGCGCAAGGGCGGCCTCTATCGCATCGGCAAACGCCATACCGGCGGCCGTGAAGCCCACATCGATATTTTCGATCCGAATCGCCGCCTGCGGCTCATTTATATGCATGGAGCTGATTCACCGCCCGCCGACAGCGCCGTGGTCGATGACCTCCTGTTGGACATGCGCAAGGACGGCACCGCCTCGCTGCGGGTGCTGGGATCGGGAGTTCCCGATGCCTCCGTTTGGGACAAGCCTTATGTGCGTATGCGCATGAACTGGGAGAAGTCCCTGGGACGTATGAAGGCCGCCCTCGAAGCACCACCGCCCATCAAGAAGCCCCCACCCCCGCCGAAGGATCCCCCGTTGCCGGGACTGGATTATTAGGGCATCGCGATCGTCCGGGTCGTATTATTGGGGCTCTCGCCTTGAAATCCCTCAACGCGCCGGTATAACGGCCCTCAGGAGGCCGCTATGGTTGGTTTTTTGTTGCGCGCTGCCGTAGTCGCGCTGGGCCTATGGTTGGCGACATCGTGGGTCAAGGGAATCTCCATCGATAGCGCGTCCACCCTGGTTCTTGCCGGGCTGTTGCTGGGCATGGTCAATTCCATTGTGCGGCCCATTGCCATTGTGTTGACGTTACCGATGACCGTCATGACTCTCGGTCTCTTTTTGTTGGTCATCAACGCCGGCATGGTGGCCTTGGTGGCGTGGATGCTGCCCGGCATGCACGTGGCGGGCTTCTGGTCCGCGTTCTGGACCGCGGTGGTCGTGAGCCTGGTCAGTATGGTGGGTTCTTGGTTCATCGGATCGAAGGGACGGTTCGAGGTCATCGTCAAACGCCGCGACTCCTGAATTGGCGGCCGACTACTGAGCCAGCGAAGCCACTCGCAGCACGGGATATACGTTGTAGCGGGTATCCCAAGAAGCATGGCGACGCAAAAAGAATTCCAGACGTCGGCTTGGACTCGCCGCGAAACCAGCATCCTCGGAAAGACGGCGCTTGAACTCCTCGGCGAGCGACGCATCTTGGTCCAACAGGCCTTGAGCGATTTGTTCGGCGACATAGGGTTCCATGTGCTCCTTCTGCTCGAAGCTGGCGTTGAAGAAGCCCCAGGCGGCAAAGGAGTCGGGGGCCTGTGGTTCGAACAGCGCCAACACCAGGCGGGACAGGTGTTGAGCCACCGGGACCACCAGTGCGCCGGCCAATAAACTCACTGACTCGCGGGTCCAAGTTCCCTGCACGGCAGCGCGCATGCGCCCTTCGAAGGGCGCCGCGGAGAATGTCACTCGGTCGGCACGGAATACTTCTGCCGGCACCGCCGCGCGCGCGGCGGCCAGCCATTCGAAGTCGATGCCGTGAGCGTCCAGTCGGTCGGCTATGTCGGGGGCGAAGGAAACCGGTACCACATAGAAGCCGGCCGGCACGGTGACCACCAGCGAGGGCGCAACCGTATCCCGCAAGGGAACGCGCCAGATTTGCGGAGTCATGGGATCGTACACAGTGACCAGGTCGCCTGATATGGCGGACGGTCTGCGCGTATAGGCATAGCCGCGAAAATCAATGAGTCGCGCCCCGGTGTCGTCCCTGGCCACGGTCGCACCGCCTGCCTGCGCCGGCTCGCGCCATTCAGTGGCATAGTCCAAGGCGATTTCGGCACCGCTCAGCGTCAATGCCACAACGTCCGCCAGCTGCGCCAAATCCAGCCATTTCGCGCCGTGCAGGCCCACCAACTCTGTCAGGCCCAGGATGGTATTGCGCATAATGGAGACGCGCGTGGCGTAGTCCTTCCACGAATGAGTCTCCACCAGCAGGGTGAAGCGGTTGCGCTGCGGAAAGTAGCCCGTAGAGAACCGCGGTGAGTACACCGTCAGGGCGAATCCCGAGGAAGGGTCATCCGTCACCGAGAGATCGGGATAGAAGTCGAGCGGTAGAGACCCGTGCTCCGCGAGGTGTGCGATCAGCGCGTCGCGCAACTCCCGGCCGCTGGCCCGCAAATTCATATCGCCTTGATTGACCGGCTCCGCTTGGATGGACACATCAGGTTCGAAATCAGCGCCGTCGGTGACGTGCATGTCCGCGCAAATCAGGGGATCCCATTCGTCGATGAGATGCAGCATGGCACGCATCTCCGGGGTGTCCGCCTTCATGTAGTCGCGATTCAAGTTCAAATTCTGAGCAGTGGTGCGCCACCCCGTCTCTTCGGGGCCATTCTGGTTGGGCCGACCCCAGCGCCCAACACGCTCATGTCCGTCGGCATTGAACGCCGGCACGAATAACAAGGCGATGTCGTGAAGCGACGCGGCGGGTCCCTCGAGCAGCTCGCGCAGGGCAATGAATCCCGCATCCTTGCCGTCGCTTTCTCCCGGATGTATTCCGCCCTGAATCATGAGCAACGGAATCTTGCGGGCCCGCAGCTCCGCCGCCGTGAGAGCACCCGATCGCGATACCAGCAGCGCCCGCATGCTGCGTCCTTCCGAGGAACGGCCATATTCGAAGGCGCGCACGGCCTCGGGCCACGTAACGGCGAATTCGCCGCACAGGGCGTCGACCTCGGCGAGGCGGCCGGTTTGCTTGAAGTTCGAGCGCTCCGCGAGGGTGGACAGGGAGGGGTTTTGCAAGGGTTGTCTCCTATTGGCCGCGCTACTGCGCGCCGCGCGAAACTCCTGCCATGGTGTGCCGGTACAGCGCACCGATGAGAACGAAGAACACGATCGTGCCGGCGATCAACGCGGGCGTTTCGAAGCTGTCTCCCACCAACGCAAAGGGCTCGCTCTTGCCCGTCGCCGCGACGATGCCGGCGTACAAGACGCCGAACAGACTTTCGCCCACGATCAAGCCGGTGGCGGTCAATACACCCATGCGCCTGGCCCGCTCGGGATTGGCGGTGCGGTCGGCCCAGCCTTCATAGAAATGACCTAACAACGTCCCGATGACCAACGGCAGTGTAATGCCCATCGGCAGGTAAACGCCGAGACCAATGGCCAGCGGCGGTAGGCGCATGCGACCCGCGCGTCCCAGCCCGATGTCCACCACGATGGCAACGGCACCGATCAACGCACCGAGGCCGAGCAGCCGCAGGTTGAGACCGCCGCCCAGAACGCCCTGTGCCAACGCGGAAATCAGCGCCGCCTGCGGGGCGGCCAGCGCCTTCGGTCCGGCGCCCGGCGTGCCGGCAAAACCATAGGCCGTGTTCAACAGCCCGAGCACCGGCGGAATGATCAACGCGCCGAAGATGACGCCGAACACCAGCGCGGTTTGCTGGCGCCAGGGCGTGGCACCGACGAGTTGGCCGGTCTTCAGGTCTTGCAGGTTGTCGTTCGCGATGGTCGCGATGCCAAACACTATGGCGGTGGCGAACAACGCGTACGCCACCATGGCCTTGGATAATTCGGGCGAGCTGGGTCGACCCAAAATGGCCAGCAGCATGAGGCCGGCGGCGATGGCCGCGAGTATACCCACGCCGGATACGGGACTGGCCGAGGAGCCGACCAAGCCGGCCATGTAGCCGCAGACCGATGCGCAAATTATGCCCGCCACCACGACGAAGAGCAGCGTGGCGGCAACCAAGGTCGGAGCTCGATCGGCCAAAGGTCCGCCGCCGAGGATTTGCCACAGCAGAAATCCCACGGCCGCAAGCCCCACCGCCACGACGGCGCCCACGATGCCAATGGGCATATCGCGTTCGGCCAGGGGCAGCACATGACCGACGGTGCGCCTCGCCGCCGAGGCACGAATGGCGGAACGCAGCCCCGATGCGATGGGTCCGAGAATGCTGCTGAAATTCCAGAGCGCCGCGATACCGATGACGCCGGCTCCGAAGAAGCGAACGTCGCTGCGGAAAACAGTCGAGGCGATGTGCTGCGCCGTTCCCGTCAGTTCGGCGTGAGAGGTCAGAATGGGCAACAGAATCCACGAGCCGATGACAATGCCGGTGAGAATGGCCATACCGGCGGATAAGCCGATCAAGTGACCCGCGCCGATGAGCGCCAGGGAGAGGCTGCCGGAAATGCCCGTGGCACCCGCGCCGACGCGGAAGTAATACCCCGCCTCATCCAGCAGCAGGCCGGTTTTACTCGCCGCGAAGAACGCCGCGGAGGCTACGCTGTTGACCATCATGATGGCGAATCCCTGGCTGCTCTCGGCATCGGCGGCGCGCGAGCCCGCGCCCACCCGTAGTACCTCGGCGGCGGCCACACCTTCGGGATACGGCAAGCCCGAGTCGACCACCAGGGCGCGGCGCAGCGGTACCGAGAACATCACGCCGAGGATGCCGCCGATGCCGACAATGGCCATGGTGGTCCAGTAGGGAAAGCCCTGCCACCAACCGATCATCACCAGGCCCGGCAGCACGAAGATAATGGAGGCCAACGTGCCCGCGGCGCTCGCCACCGTCTGCACGATGTTGTTCTCGAAAATGCTCGAGGACTTGAAGAGCCGCAATACCACCATGGAAATGACGGCGGCCGGAATGGAGGTGGCGAAGGTCAGCCCGATCTTCAGGCCCATGTAGACATTCGCGGCGGTAAAGGCGAGGGTGATGATACCGCCGAGGATCACGGCTCTGACGGTGAGTTCGGGCAGGCCGTGAACGCCCGAGGAGTTCTCCGTTGCCGAGGCGCTCTGCGTCGCCGGCGTCATTGCACGTCGCCCATCAACTTTTTCACCGGACGGCTGAGTACCAGCAGTACCGCGCCCAAACCCACCGAAAAGTAGACGATGTGCATGTACTGTCCTGGCATGGCGGCCACGTTGTTGGCGTCGAATTCACCGGCGATCAAACTGGCAATGAGATTCCCCAGCGACAAACCTAAGAACCATATGCCCATCATTTGACCGACAAAGCGCTTGGGCGCGAGCTTCGTATAGTAGCTCAAGCCCACCGGGCTCAAGCACAGCTCACCCACCGTGTGCAGCATGTAGGTGACGATCAGCCAGTACGGCAGTACTTGAGAGCCCTTGGCCACGATGGCCGCCGCAGCGGCCATCACTAGGAAACTCAATCCCATCAATATGACGCCGAGGGCGAACTTTGCGGGCGCCGATGGGTTGAGATTGCGTTTTGCCATCGCGATCCAAGCCCAAGCGAGAAAAGGCGCGAAGACGAATATGAACAGCGAGTCCAGCGATTGGAACCAACTCGCCGGGATCGTCCAATGCAGCCAATCCATGGCGCGATCGGTGTAGCGTTCGGCGAATAGATTCAAGGACGAACCGGCTTGTTCGTATCCGGACCAGAACAGCGCGGACCCCAAGAACAACACTACCAGCACCACACCGCGTCGGCGTTCTTCTGATGTTAGATCGGCAACGAAAAAGTAGTACAGGAAATACAGCACTGCCATCGCGACAATGACATAGGTAATGATGCGCGCGAAGCTCACGGGATCCACGGGGATGAAGCCCAGGCTCACGGCGGCCAATACCGCGACAGTCACGGCGACCGCTGCCCAGAAGAACTTCCAGTTCCGGCGTCGCGCGGCGGCGGCGCCCGCGATGGCGGGGTCCGGCGGCAGGAACGAACCGGCACCATTTAAAAGCCGTCGCGTAAAGAAAAATTGGATGACGCCCAAGGCCATGAACAAAGCCGCAGCGGCGAAGCCGGCGCGTGCGCCGAAAAGCACCTGAGCCTCTCCCGTGACCAAGGGCCCCAAGAACCCGCCGATGTTGATGCCGATATAGAAAATGGTGAAACCGGAGTCAAGGCGCGCGCCACCCTCGGGATAGAGGTCGGCGACAATGGTGCTGACATTGGGTTTGAGCAACCCAACCCCTACGACGATGACCACCAAGCCCAGATAAAAGAACTGCGGCGTGGTGGATAGCGCGAGCATGGCGTTGCCTAGCGTGATGGCCGCCCCGCCCCAGAGCACCGCGTGCTGCGCGCCGATCAGCCGGTCGGCGATCCATCCTCCGGGAAGGCCTGCGAGATACACCGACGCGGTGTACAAGCCGTAAATGGCCACCGCGGTTTTATCATCGAGGCCGAAGCCCCCGGTGGAGACTTTTTCGACCAGGAAGAGAATCAGGATGGCGCGCATACCGTAGTAGGTAAAGCGCTCCCACATTTCCGTCAGAAAGAGTGCGGCGAGGCCGCGCGGGTGTCCGAATATAGTCGCAGCCAAATCAGGCCCCGGCTTCGCGCTTAGCCTGTTCGGCCTCTTCTTTGGCGCGTGCCGCGATCTTGTCCTTGAGCAGGATTCCCGCCATGAATATCCCTATTTCGTATAGAAGGCACATGGGTATTGCCATCGCCGACTGCGATACCGCATCCGGCGGCGTCACGAAAGCCGCGAAAATGAACAACCCCAACACGACGAAGCCCCGATTCTTGCGCAGCGTCGTTATTTTTACAAACCCTGTCCACACCAATAGTACCGTAGCTACGGGAACTTCGAACGCCGCGCCGAACGCCAGCAGCAAAACCATCACGAAATCGAGGTAGCTACCCATGTCCGTCATCATCTGCACGCCGCTCGGGGTGGTGGCGACGAAAAAACTCAGCATCACGGGGAATACGACGTAATAGGCGAAAGCGGCGCCCACGTAGAACAAAATGACGCTGGATATGAGCAGCGGTACCGCGAGCTTCTTCTCGTGTCGATAGAGTCCTGGCGCCACGAAGGCCCAGGCCTGATACAGCACGAAGGGGATGGCCATGCCGACAGCCAGTACCAAGGCCAACTTGAAGGGGACGGTGAAAGGAGCCACGACACTGGTGGCGATCAAAGTCGCTCCCGGTGGGAGCTTGTGCTTCAGCGGTTCGGCCACGAAGGTGAACAGCTGATTCATGTAAATGGCGCAGGGAATGAAACAAATCCCGACGGCGAGCATGGCCTTCAGCAACCGGTCCCGCAGCTCGAGGAGGTGCGAGATCAATGTTCCTTCGGCGAGCCCGCCCGGTTCGCCTTCGGGTTCACTCATGGGGTGGTTTTACAGGGCCGGCTGATTGTGCAGCGGCCGTGGCGGACGGTTCCGCCGGCGCAGCCACGGTGTTCGCTGAGTGCGTGGACGCCTCCTCGACCGGCGCCACCGCGATCAAAACAGGCGGCTCGGCTGACGCGACAGACGTTACCTGCGCTGCGGGTGGCGTGCTATCGACCGCGGCGGACGCGGCGACTACGTCGGGCGGCAGCGGCGAGCGCGGCGGAATTGGATCATGAGCAGGCAGGTGCGCATAGGGGTCCTGCGTGACAGGCTGCGGTGCAGCTATCTGGGGTGTAACGGGGACCTTGTACTTGTTCTGCTCTCGCAGCAGCTCTTCCGCGTTGACCTCGCGTTCCAGCTGCTCGCTCAGCTGTCTCGCCATGGAGCGGGCGCGGCCCATCCAGTTGCCGACCTGTCGCGCGACCTTCGGCAGCCGTTCGGGGCCCAGTACCACCAGGGCAATAGCCGACGTGAGCAATATTTCCGAGAAACCAAAATCAAGCATGCCGCATCAGGCGCTGGTCTTCGGCGGAACTTTGACCTCAGGTTGCGCCGTGGCACCCGAAACGGTGGTGCCGTGCTCGAAATCCGCATCCTGCTTGAGCTGCTTCACACGCTCTTCCGACTCACCGTCGTTCATGGCCTGTTTGAAGCCTTTGACCGCGGCGCCCAAGTCGGAACCGATGGTGCGCAAACGCTTGGTGCCGAAAATCACCAGCGCAATCGCCAATATAACCAACAACATTTTTGAATCGAACATGTCGCTTCTCCGATTCCACGTTAACCAAGTATGAGTATCGACTGAGGCGCGGGTCTCGCCGGCGGGACCCTGGCAGCCCCGGCGATGCAGGCCGAGTCATTCAGGCAGCCCATGATACGCCAAACATATTATGACGTTGGAGCGGGACGTGGCGCTGCGTGTTCGGTCGCATTTGATTCCGTGGGCGCGCCGCGGTTGCGACCGTCGCCCGGCCGTTTGCATCAGATTTCATGGGCCGGTCTGGAGCCAGAAAGTGGCCGGACCATTATTGGTCAGCGAAACCTGCATATTGGCGCCGAATCGACCGCTTTGAACGTGGCTGTGTTGCGCCTGGGCCGCCAGGAGTAATCCCTCGAACAGCCGCCGGCCCAGATCGGGCGCCGCCGCCGTGGAAAACCCCGGGCGAAGGCCGTGGCGAGTGTCCGCGGCCAGGGTAAATTGCGGTACCAGCAGCAACCCGCCGTCGATTTGCTGCAAACTCAGATTCATCTTGCCGGCTTCATCTTCGAAAATGCGGTATTTGAGTATCTTCGTGAGCAATTGCTGGCCGAGATCGGCGGTGTCGGCGGGTTGGACCCCGACCAAGACGAGCAGCCCTGGCCCGATGAAGCCGATAACCTGACCGTCGACCCGGACTTCAGCGGTGGTGACACGCTGTAGTAGGCCGATCATCGTGCGAACAGACCTACGCCCCCACTCCGATGCAAGAGACGCGGCGAAATGTCGGAACGCAATCCACTTGGACAAAAAACAAGGAAATGTGGAGGCCGCCGTCTTGATAGAGGCCTGATTGCCGCTGGCGCTGGCATAAAGCTCCTCATTTCCTCCACAAAGTGGGGGTAAATAACACCAGCAGGGTAAAAACTTCCAATCGCCCCAGCAGCATGGCGACCGAGCACACCCAGGTTTGAAAGTCGGTCAGGATGCCGTAATTGCTCCCCGGTCCCACCAAGCCCAACCCAGGCCCCGCATTGTTGATGCAGGCGACGATGGCCGAGAGGGAGGTCATGAAGTCCAAACCGCTGGCCAGCTGGACGAAAATCAGCGTGGCAATGCTCATGAAGTACAGGAACACGAAGGCCAACACGGAGAACACCACCCGGTTGGCGATGACAATGCCGCCCACCTTGAGCGGTCGCACCATGTTGGGATGCACCAGCAGGTTCAACTCTCGACTGGCCTGCTTGGCGAGGACCAGTGTCCGAATCATTTTGATCCCGCCGCCCGTGGATCCGGAGCTGGCCACAATACAGCTCAAGAAGATCATCCACATGGGCGCAAAAATCGGCCAGCGCGAGTAATCCTGGGTGTGCAAGCCACTGTCCGTCGCGATGGACACCAAGTTGAAGGTGGCGTGGCGCAGTGCCGTGGGGAAGTCCGGGTATGTGCCCTTGATGAAGAGGAACAGTGCGATCCCCAGGCAGCTCACCACCAGCACGGCGAGTATGGCCCTGGCCTCGGCGTCCCGAAAATAGGCCATGACGCCGCGCTGGCTCCAGGCCAGGAAGTGAGTGGCGAAGTTGAGCGCAGCCAGTATCTGAAAAATGGTCAATACCATTTCAATGGGCAGGGAATTGAAATGCCCGATGCTGGCGTCGTAGGTGGAGAAGCCGCCCAGCGCCAGCGCGGAGAATCCATGGCACACGGCATCGAACCAGTCCATGCCCGCGAACTTCAGACAGATGACGCAGGCGATGGTGAGGCCGGCGTACACCGCCCACAGCAGCTTCGCCGTCTGCCCGATGCGCGGCGTCAGCTTGCTGTCCTTCATGGGACCCGGCATTTCGGCGCGATAAATCTGCATGCCGCCGACACCCAGCATGGGAAGAATGGCCACGGCGAGCACGATGATACCCATGCCGCCCAGCCAGCTGAGCAGGTGGCGCCACAGATTGATGGAGTGCGGCAGGTACTCGAGACCCGACAGCACCGTGCCCCCCGTAGTCGTGAGACCCGACGCCGCTTCGAAGTAGGCGTCGGTGAAATTTATGGGCAGGTAGCTCCACAGGGGGAAGCCCGCCACCGCGGGTAAAGCGACCCAGGTCAACGCCACCAGCATCAAGCCGTCGCGGGTTTTGAGCTCTCGCTTGAAGCGCCTCGTCGCCAGCCACAGCAGTGCGCCCAGAACGAAGGTCGCGAAGGCCGACAGAATGAAGCACCACAGGGCCGGGTCCAGTTCCCACACCGCCATGATGAGCGGTGCCAGCATGGTCACCGCGAACACCATCATCACGAGGGCGAACACATGGGCGACCGGCAGGAGAATGTCTTTCACAGAAAGGACGCGGAGCCTTGGAACAGCTTCTCGACGGCGTTGATGTGGCGGCGATCCGTCAAGAACAGGATCAAATGGTCATCGGGCTGCACGGTGGTGTCGTGATGCGCAATGATGACCTCTTCGCCGCGCACCACGGCGCCCAGGGTGGTGCCCTCAGGCAGCGCGATGTCTTCGATCTTGCGGCCGATGACGCGAGAGCTGTCGGCGTCGCCGTGCACCACGACTTCGAGCGCTTCCGCCGCGCCGCGCCGCAGCGAGTGCACGCGGACCACATCGCCGCGCCGTACATGCGCCAGCAAAGAACCGATGGTGACGGTCTGCGGGGAAATGGCGACGTCGATGGAGCCGCTCTCGATGAGCTCCGCATAGGAAGGCTTGTTGATGAGCGCCATGACCTTGTGAGCGCCCAACCGTTTGGCCAGCATGGCCGACAGAATGTTGGCTTCCTCGGAATTGGTGAGCGCCGCGAAAACATCGGTACTGTCGATGTTCTCCTCCAACAGCAACTCCTCGTCGGCCGCGTCGCCGTGCAATACGATGGTGCGGTTCAGTTGCTCGGATACGCGTCGCGCCCGCCGCTGATCGCGCTCGATGAGCTTCACCTGATTCTTGCCTTCCAACTCACTGGCCAGCCGGAAGCCGATATTGCCGCCGCCAGCGATGACGACCCGGCGTGCCGGCGCTTCCTCGCGGCGCATTTCCTTCATGACTACCCGAATATGATCGCGGGCCGCGAGGAAAAATACCTCGTCGCCGTCCTCGATGACGGTCTCGCCCTCGGGCTTGATGCTCTTGCCGGCGCGGTAAATGGCGGCGACGCGCGCATCGGCCGCGGGGATGTGCTCCCTCAAGGTGCGCAGTGCCTGGCCCACCAACGGGCCGCCCTGCAGTGCACGAATACCCACCAAGCGAACCCGGCCGTCCGCGAAATCCAACACCTGCAGCGCGCCCGGGTAGCGAATGAGACGTGCCACATACTCGGTGACCAGCTGCTCCGGGCTGATGCACACGTCCACCGCCACACCGTTCTCGCCGAACAGCTTGTCGCGGTCGGTATAGCCCGCCGACCGCACGCGCGCGATTTTCTTCGGCGTGCGATACAGAGTCCAGGCGATCTGACAGGCCAGCATGTTCACTTCATCGCTGTTCGTGAGGGCCACCAGAATGTCGGTACTGGCGATGCCGGCAGCTTCGAGGATGCGTGGGCTGGAGGCGTTGCCGCTGACGGTGCGTATGTCGAGCCGATCCTGCAGATCACGCAAGATCTCTTCGTTGGTGTCGACGACGGTGACATCGTTCGCCTCTTCGCGGGAGAGGTGATATGCCGCCGTGCGGCCGACTTGTCCAGCACCCAAGATGATGATTTTCACGGGATTACTCTACACGACCTCGAGGTTGGCGTAAGACAGCATCAGCCATTTCGTACCCTGATTCTCGAAATTCACCTGAATCCGGGCCTGGGGTCCGTTACCCTCGAAATTGAGTACCACCCCGTCGCCGAATTTGGGGTGCCGCACCCGCGTGCCCATGCGCATGGCGGGGGTGGGTGACTCATCGAGGCTGGTGCTGCGCTTCATGTATACCGGACGCGATACCTGTAAACGCGGCCTGATTTCTTCAATGAGGTCGGCCGGCAGCTCCCCGATGAACCGGGAGGGTTGGCCGTATTGGTCCACGCCGTAGAGGCGGCGCTGTTCCGCGTAGGTGATGTAGAGCTGTCGCATGGCCCGCGTGGTGCCCACATAGGCAAGCCGCCGTTCCTCCTCCAGGCTCGCGAGGTCGGCGGTCGAGCGTTGATGCGGAAACAGTCCTTCCTCCATACCCGCGAGAAACACCACCGGAAATTCCAAACCCTTTGCCGAGTGCAAGGTCATCATCTGAACGCAGTCCGCATAGGGATCGGCTTGGCCCTCGCCGGATTCGAGGACGGCGTGCGCGAGAAAAGACTCCAAAGGTTGCATGTCGGTTTCGCCCTCGGGCGAGAACCCGCGGGCGGCGCTGACCAATTCGAGCAAGTTCTCGACCCGCCCCTCGCCGCGATCACCTTTCTCTTTCTTGAAGTGTTCAATGAGCCCGCTGTTTTGAATGACATGGTCCACTTGCTCGTGGAGTTCCAGCCCGGCGACTTCCTCACCCAGCTTTTGAATCAACTGTAAAAAAGCCTGGAGCGCCAGGGCTGCGCGCTGCGGGAGTGCTCCCTGCACGGCAATGCCCGCCGCATTCCACAGCGAGGTGCCTTGGCTCCGCGCCGTCTCGCGCAGAGTGTCCAACGTCTTGGCGCCGATGCCGCGCGTCGGCAGGTTCACGATGCGCTCGAACGAGGTGTCGTCCGCGCGACTTGCCACGAGACGCAGATACGCCAGGGCATCCTTGATTTCTGCCCGTTCGAAGAACCGCAGGCCGCCATACACCCGATAAGGCATGCGGGCATTCAAAAAGGCTTCTTCGAACACCCGTGACTGCGCGTTCGAACGATATAGCACCGCGACTTCGCGCCGCGCGCCGCCGTGTTCCACCCAGTCGCGGATGCGATTCACGACGAAGTCGGCTTCGTCGCGCTCGTTGAAGGCGGCATAGACCTTGACCCGATCGCCGTCCTCGCCGCTGGTCCATAGGTTCTTTCCCAAACGGCCCGTGTTGTTGCCGATGAGAGCGTTCGCCGCCTTGAGAATGGTGCCGGTGGAACGGTAATTCTGTTCCAGCTTGTACAGGACGGCCGTGGGGTAGTCGCGGCGGAATTGATTTAAATTTTCTACGCGAGCGCCTCGCCAGCGATAAATGGAATTGTGCGTGACCACGCCGCCGGCGATGAAGTTATGCGTGCGCTCGACGTTGATGTCGTAGACCTCGGCATCGTAGGTCTGATATTCGATGCGCTCGACCACGTCGAACTGGACACGCCCAGCGCCGGAATCGGCCGCCATAACCATGCCGCAGCGGATGCCGGCCGCAGTGATGAAGGGTAGCGACTTCTCCAACATGTGCCCTTGGAGAACGTAGCAGCCGTCGAGCTGCTCGCGAATACGGCGAGCAATGGTCATTAATTCGCCGAAGTCGGCGCGCACGGTTTCAAATCGCCAGCTCACGCCATTCGCCTTTGCAGCACGGACACTGAGGCCCATGGCTTCCAGCACGGCGCGATCTTTGGATGACACGCCTATCACGGAAATACGGTGCATCGGCGATGCGCCCCGCCGGTCGCCGCACAGGGTGATGACGATGTTGCGACGCTTCGAATTGCGGCCCTGCGGCTGATGGTGCGGCCGGCCAATGTCCAGGCCACCCTCTTCCAGAAGCCGTTCGGCGGCAGCCCTCGTGTCGAGAGAGTTGAATATCCGCCCCAGAAGCACCGCGTCGTGTGCGAAGCCGTTGACACCTTTACCCTTGCGCGGCACGAACGGACATGTTGGAAGACCGAACTTCAACGACGTCAGTACTTCATCAATGCGCGCCTCGTTCTCACCGGCGTGGGTGCGAATGATCCACAACGCGTCGGCATGTTCCTGCAGGGCACGCTGTTTGAAGCCCACCATGGGCCTCGCCTGACCCGCGGTGTACACCTGCGAGGTGCCGAGTCGAAATCCCACGCCTTCCTTGTGCATGAGATACAGGAAATAGGTTTGCGGCGTCTCCCCGAGCACATAACCGGCAAAGTGCACGTGCTCGGGAGTGCTCTTAACGACGGCGCCCGACCGGAGATGCAGGCAAATGATTTGCCCCTGGCGTCGCTTCGCAAAGCAGTCGGTGACGCGAGCCGGACGCAGGTCACCGCCGCCATAATTCGACAGCACGGAATCGCCCGGGACGATGGCCTCGATGGCGCGTTTCGCGCCATCACCCATGGTCACCTGGGTCCCGGCCGCGAGGCATTGATCGTCGTCTCCCACCGCAAACGGCAGCCCCGTGGGTCCCGCCAAGAGCATCAGCCACTTGTACTGAATGGCATTGGTGTCTTGAAATTCGTCGATGAGCACATGCTGAAAGCGCGTACGGTAATGTTGCACCAACGAGGGATTGTCGCGCCACAACTCGTAGGCCCGCAGGAGCAGTTCCGCGAAATCCACCACGCCGGCGCGCTGGCAGGCGTCTTCGTACGCTTGGTAAATGCGAATCAGCTGGCGCCGCGTCGCATCGCCGTCGTCCTTGATGTGCTTAGGCCTGTGGCCTTCGTCCTTTTGTGCGTTGATGAACCAGAGAATTTCCCGGGGCACCCAGCGCGTCTCGTCGAGGTCCAACGCCTTCAACACTTTCCTGAGAAGGCGTGCCTGATCTTCCGAATCCAGAATCTGAAAGCTTTGGGGCAGCCCCGCCTCGCGCCAGTGCAGGCGCAGCAGCCGGTGGGTGAGACCGTGGAAGGTGCCGATCCACATGCCGCCGCCGGGGATGCCCAACAAGGTCTCGATGCGACCGCGCATTTCGGCGGCGGCCTTGTTGGTGAAGGTCACCGCGAGAATGCTGCTGGGGGAGGCGCCCTCGACTTGGATGAGCCAAGCCACGCGGTGAACCAGTACGCGGGTCTTGCCGCTGCCGGCGCCGGCCAATACCAGCGCCGCACCTAAGGGTGAGCCCACCGCCTGGCGCTGCGCGTCGTTGAGTCCATCGAGTAAGTGAGATACGTCCATCAGGGCGCGGATTGTACTGCAGCCGGAGGCCGGTGCTACGCGCGAACGGCGCGAGTTTCTTCGGCAAACTCGATCAAAGCCAAGGCCAGGGAAAGGGCCACGGGGCCCGCAATAATACCAATGGCACCAAAGGCTGGAATCCCGCCGAGTACGCCGACGAAGACGGCCAATGCGGATATTCTCGCACGCCCGGAAATGAGGATGGGACGCAGGAAATTATCCAGTACGCCCAGAAATATGCCCCAGGCCAGCATGAAGGTGCCGTAGCCCCAGTGTTTGTCGACGAACAGCCAGATCGCGGCGGGGATCCACACGAAGGCAGCACCGCCCACGGGCAGCATGGATAGGAGTGCCGCCAGTACGCCGAACACCACCGGCGAGGGCAGGCCGGCAATGGCGAAGCCGATGCCAATCAAAATACCCTGTGCCAACGCCGTGATGCTGGTGCCGATGACAATGGCGCGCGTGACGCTGGCCAACTGATCGAACAGCCTATGTTTGCGTGCCTCGTCCAGGGGGATGAGTTTGAAGCCACGGTCCACCATCACATCGCCGTCGCGCAGGAAAAAGAACAGCAGAAATAACATGATGGCGAAGCTCATCAAGGAGTCGAGGGCGCCCAAGAAAAAGCTGCCGCTGAATCCCGCGGCGCGCTGCAGAAATTCCTGGGTACCGGATACCAGCCAGGATTGCACTTGCTCGGCGGAAATGCCGGCGTTGCCCTGCAGCCAGGCATTGCCTCGGGCGATCATGGGAAATTGCTGCAAATCCGAGAGGCTCTTGATATCCCATTGCGTCGCCGCAGCCTGCAGGCGCCGCAACAGCCCGGAAATCTGCGTCACGAAATCGACGGACAACGCCGCGAGCGGCAATAAAATGACGATGGGCGCCAGCGCCGTGAGCACACCGGCGGCAACGCCCTTGCCGCGCAGCGGCCGACGCCAACGTCGGTTCAAGGGAAACAGCAGAAACGCCAGAAATGCAGCCCAGGTCATCGCGCCGACAAACGGCCTGAAAATCAGTATCAGCGCGTAGCCCAGCGCTACGGCGACGGTCAAAGCAAAAACGCGTTGATAAAAGGTCGAGTTGGTCGCCATGAAGTGTCACCGGCCGCAGCCGGCGTTACAGACCCACGTGAAAGTAATGATCGACGATCAATGCCGCAAACAGCAGCATGAGGTACGTGATCGAGAAGCGGAAGGTACGCATGGCCATCTCGGGCCGGTCGCCGCGATTCAGCGCGAGGACGTAGTACAGAAACCGCGCGTTCAGCAGCAGCACCGACACCAGGTAAATCAATCCGCTCATGCGCGTGAGCACCGGCAGCAGTGTGCTCAAGATGAGCAGGATGGTGTACAGCACGATTTGCAGGCGCGTGTAGGGAATGCCGTGGGTCACGGGCAGCATGGGGATGCCCACCTTGGCGTAGTCATCGCGCCGGGCAATTGCCAATGCCCAGAAATGTGGCGGAGTCCACGTGAAAATGATCAGGAACAGCAGCAACGCCTGAGGCTCGATGGTGTGGGTGACCGCAGCCCAGCCGAGAACCGGGGGGGCCGCGCCCGCCGCGCCGCCGATGACAATGTTCTGCGGGGTCGCATGCTTCAACCACAGGGTGTAGACGACCGCGTAGCCGATCAAAGAGCAAAAGGTCAGTATCGCGACGAGGCCGCCCACCGTGGGCCAGAGGACCAGCATGGACCCGGCCGCCAACAGTGCGGCGAAAATCACAGCCGGTGTCTTCAAGAGATGACCGGTGGGCAGCGGGCGATGCTGCGTGCGGGTCATTTGCACATCGATCGTGCGGTCGAGCACGTGATTGAAGGCGGCGGCCGAGCCGGACGCCATGGCGATGCCCAACGTCCCAAAAATAAGTGCCGGCAGCGGCACCATGCCGGGCGATGCCAGCACCATGCCGACAACGGCCGTGAACACGATCAACAGGCTCACCTTGGGCTTGGTGAGCTCCAGAAAATCGCGCCATCCACCCAGTTTGAGCTCGGCGGCAAGCGGTGGATTATTGGGGGCGGTTGACATGCGCGAAGGGTACCACGCCGACCGCCGGCCACAGCGCGCGGACCAGCCACACCATGGCGAGCAGCAATAGCGCCGCACCGGCATTGTGCAAGGTAGCCACGGGCAGTGGGAAGCCGAAGTGTACGGTCGCTATTCCTAAGGAAATTTGCAATAAAACAGCGGCAACCAGGATCAGGCCGGCCTGTTTCAGGCGCAGGCTGGTGGCGCGCGCCCAGACCGCCAGGCCCAGGAATATCAGCGTGAGGCCGGTAATGGCGGCGCCGATCCTATGGGTGACATGGATGGCCACGCGGGCCGAATTGGCCAGTACCCCACCCTCGTAATTCACCCCCAGGCCGCGCCACAGCACGAAGGCATCGTGGAAATCCATAGGGGGCCACCAGGAACGCTGGCAGGTGGGGAAATCGGGACAGGCAATGGCCGCGTAATTCGTGCTCGTCCACCCACCTAAGAAAATCTGCCCGATCAGAACACCGAAGGCGACCAGGGCGAAGGGCCGCAATCCCGCCTCCGCGGCACTCGACCAGCGACGCTCGGGGGTAATGGCCAGCCACCACAGTAGACTTAATGTGGTGAGACCGCCGAACAAATGGGCGGTCACGATGGGTGGAGTGACCAGCATGGTGACGGTGAGCGCGCCCAGTAGAGCCTGCAGGAATACCATGAGGAAGAGGAGTGCCACGGGAATCAGCGGCTGCCCACGATCCTTGCGTCGCGCGACGGCCCAAGCCAATAGAACCACGATGACGAAAACCAACGTGCCGGCGACGTAGCGGTGAATCATTTCATGCCAGGCCTTGCCGGCGGCGGGAGCCGCCGTGGGATACACGTGCCCGTAGCAGCCCGGCCAATCGGGACAGCCCAAGCCGGCGTTGGTCAGCCGCACCCACGCGCCCAGCACCACCACGATCGCAGCCAGCACGGTCCCGATGAGCGCAAGACGCCGAAACAATTGCACCCGCTGCTGTTCGTTAACCGACATGCGACAGCCCCAAGAGACGCTTCAGATCCTCGAGCATGCCCTTGGGTCTGGCAGTGGGTGCATAGGACATCATGAGATTACCCAAGGGGTCGATGAGATACACGCGGTCGGCCTGCAGCGGCGCCACGCCATCGACGACGGGCAGCAATGCCAGCAGCGGCGCGGCCTCCGGGGTCGCGCGCACCGTCAGCAGATCAGGATGCTCGGTCTCGAGAAAAGGCCAGTCGCAGCATTCGCCCTCGGCAAGGAATACCCGCTGCACCCGATCCATGTCGCGATTCAACGCAATGCGAATCTGCCGCGTGTTGTACAAATTGGTGCGGCAAAGCGCGGAACAATTGCCCGCTCCATAATAAAGAACAGTCCATTTCCCCTTGAGGAAATCGGGCTTGGTCTGATGGTCGGCGCCACGCGCCGCCACGGCTAAGGACACCTCGGGCAGCGGCCGCGCCGGGTCGATCAAGTCGCCGCGATTCACATGTTTGGCGGGCCGCCAGCCCATGGGTGCGTAATACATATAAAACGACACCGCCAGGGGCGTGAAAAACAGCAATGCCAAGGCCACCAGAAATTTTCGGTTGCGGCTGTCCTGGGCGGCGGAGCGCGGTTCGTTCATGGCTTGAGGTTCCTATTGCCCTGGGTGCCCGGTGCGGCTCGCCGCACATTGGTCACGATGTAAATAATGATGAGGGCCAGCGCCAGTCCGAACCACTGCACGGCATAGGCGATGTGGCGCATGGGCGGGAAGCCTGGAGCTTGCCACTGTCGCACGTAGCCATCGGGCTGGTCGGCATCCAGGAGTACCGCTTCGGCGGCCCGGGTCCATGTCGCCTCGTGCAGCAGCCGAGCGATCTCGGCGGCCGACGGGAAATTTGCCACCGCGGGAAACGGCCCACTGAGCTTGGCCGGCTCGCCCATTTGAATGCCCGCGGCGGGCAGGTGATCGGCGCGGCCGCGCAGGGTGCGCTCCCCGGTGGGCACCCCGACATCGGGCAACACGGCGCGGCTCACACCCAGCGGCACCCAGCCTCGATTGACCAGTAGCCACGCGCCGTCGCTCAGCAAGAAGGGCGTGATCACGAAATACCCCGCCCGTCCGTCGGCGTTCGTCATGTTGTCGATGAGGATTTGGCGCGCCCCGTCGTAATGGCCGTGGGCTTCGATGTGCTGATAGCGAGGCACGGGCGGGGTCGCGGCGTCGATCGTGCGGGTCGCGTCCGCACCCCGGGAGAACTCGTCGAACAGCACCTGCTTGTCCGCGGCACGCTGCAGCTGCCAACGGCCGAGGTACACGAGCCCCGCCAGAACCACGAGGGTGATGAGCGTGGTCAGCGGTCGGGGGGTAAAGATGCGGGAGCCTACTTTCATCGGGGCATATACTGTGCGACCACCTTAAGGGCGTTGGGCAGTCATGGAATTCAAATATCTCGTGGTCGTGATGCTGGTGCTGATTCTCATCAGCTTGGGGAAGGCCTTGTTCCACCTGTCGAGCGCCACTCCCGGGAACAGCGCCAAGATGGTCAAAGCCCTCGCTTGGCGCATTGGACTGTCGGTGTTGCTATTCGTGCTGCTGCTCGTGGGGTATTCCCAGGGATGGATCGAACCGCAACACCTACAGCGCTGAGGGCGCGCCGGGGGTGGCGGCCGCCGTAGCGGCCGCTCTTGCGGATTCGTTAGAGCCAGTAGACGAAAACGAACAACCCCAGCCATACCACGTCGACGAAGTGCCAGTACCAGGCAACGGCCTCGAACCCGAAATGACGCTGCGGGGTGAACTGGCCCTTCATGACTCGGAACCAGATCACGGTGAGCATGATGGCGCCCAACGTCACGTGAAAACCGTGGAAGCCGGTCAACATGAAGAACGTGGAACCGTAGACACCGGTGGTCAAGCGAAGGCCCAGCTCGGTGTACGCTTCGTGATATTCCTTGGCCTGCAAGAACACGAAGGTGAAGCCCAGCAAGAAGGTCAGGGCCAGGAATATCTTCAAACGGGTGCGGTGGCCGCTGATGAGGGCGTGGTGAGCAATGGTCACCGTGACGCTGCTGGTGAGCAGAATGGCGGTGTTGATGGCCGGTAGGCCGAACGCCGACACTGTTTCGAAGGAGCCGTCGGCGCGGGGACTCAGCGCGGCGGGACCATTCGACGGCCAGGAGCCGCTGAAATCCTTCCACAGCAGCAAGCTGTTGTAGATCTTGACGCCGTGACCGGAGAGCCAGGGCACCGACAGTTCGCGCGCATAAAACAGGGCGCCGAAGAAGGCAGCGAAGAACATGACCTCGGAGAAAATGAACCACATCATTCCCATACGGAACGAGCGGTCCACGGCCATGTTGTACATGCCGTGTTCGTTCTCGCCGATGACGGTGCCGAACCAGAACACGAACATGGAAATGAGGAGCACGAATCCCGGAATCAGGGACCAGGCCGGTAGCCAGGCATTCAGGGTGCAGGCGGCGCCGATCATGAGGATGAACAGCGAGACCGACCCGTAAATGGGCCACGGGCTGCTGTGGGGGACATAGTACTTGTCTGCTGCCGGAGCGTGCGCTTGCGCCATGTTTTAGAGTCTCTGAGCCATTACAAAAGAAAAGAGTTTAGCCGTTTGGTCACCGGCTTGCTGCGGATTGAGTCGTATCGAAAAAGGTATATGCCAGGGTAATTTTATCGATGTAGCGCGGCAACCCCGGATCCACGATGAATCGGACCGGCATGTCCCGCCCCTCGCCCACCGCGAATTGCTGCGGGCTGAAGCAAAAGCACTGTGTTTTGTGAAAATACTTGGCCGCCTCGCCGGGCGAAATACTGGGTACGGCCTGGGCCACGGATGCCGCCTGGGTGAGGTTCTTGGCGTAAAACTCGGTGTCGTATAACTTGCCCGGGTGGATGGTCATGGAAGCCGCTTTCGGCCGGAACTCATAGCTTCCCACCGAGGCCGGATCGGCCAGGAATTCGACGGTGATCTCACGGTTCAGATCGACGGCTTCCTGCACGTTGGCGGAAGGGCCCGCCTTGGCCTCGGCGCTGCCGATGCCGGCCACCTGGCAAAAGACATCATACAGGGGCACCAGAGCCCAACCGAAGGCGAAACTGCCGGCCGTCAAACCTAACAGTCCCGCGACTAGGCGTCGATTCATCCGTTTTCGCGGATCGTCCGGTGCCATCAGTGATGACTGCGATAGAACGTCAAGGCAATGAAGCCGAAATAAAAGGCCAACGCCAACGAGGTCAAGGCCAGCGCGAGGTGACGGACTCGCGCTCGCGATGGTTGCTCCGAGCCTGGCTGACCCTGATTCAACTGCGTCATTTGATCTCAGGAGCGACCTGGAAGCTGTGATACGGCGCCGGCGAGGGAATGGTCCATTCCAAGCCCGTGGGCGTCGCGCCGTCCCATACTTCCGCGCTGGCCTTCTTGCCGCCTCGAGCGCATTGAATGATCACAATGACGAACAGGATTTGCGACAGACCGAAGCCGAAGCCACCGATGGAGGACACCATGTTCCAATCGGAGAACTGCACGGCATAGTCCGGGATGCGACGCGGCATGCCCGCCAACCCTAAGAAATGCTGCGGGAAGAACAACACGTTCACGAAAATCGTCGACAGCCAGAAATGCGTCTTCGCCAAGCCCATGCTGTACATGTTGCCGGTCCACTTCGGCAGCCAGTAGTACACCGCCGCCATGATGGCGAAGATCGCGCCGGGTACCAACACGTAGTGGAAGTGCGCCACGACGAAGTAGGTCTGGTTGTACTGGAAGTCCACCGGCACGATGGCCAGCATCACGCCCGAGAAGCCGCCGATGGTGAACAGAAACAGGAACGACAATGCGAACAGCATGGGCGGTTCGAAGGACAGCGAGCCCCTCCACAGGGTGGCGGTCCAGTTGAACACCTTCACGCCGGTGGGCACCGCGATCAGCATGGTGGACATCATGAAGAACACCTGCGCGGCCAACGGCATGCCGTCGACGAACATGTGATGTCCCCACACGATGAAGCTCAGGAAGGCGATGGACGCGATGGCGTAAATCATGGACGTCGCGCCGAACAGAGGCTTGCGCGAGAACGTGGGCAGGATCTCGGAGATGATGCCGAAGGCCGGCAAAATCATGATGTACACCTCAGGGTGCCCGAAGAACCAGAACACGTGCTCGAACATCACGGGATCGCCGCCACCCGCCGCGTTGAAGAAGCTGGTGCCGAAGTAGTGATCCGTCAGCAGCATGGTGACCGCACCGGCGAGCACCGGCATCACGGCGATCAACAGGTACGCCGTGATGAGCCAGGACCAGCAGAACAGCGGCATTTTCAACAGGTTCATGCCGGGAGCGCGCATGTTCATGATGGTGACGATGACGTTGATGGCGCCCATGATGGAAGACGCTCCCATCAAGTGAATCGCGAAGATGGCCATGGCCACGTAGTTGCCGCCCTGCAGGAACAGCGGCGGATACATGGTCCAACCGCCCGCCGGCGCGCCGCCCGGGACGAACAAGGTGGACAAGAGGATGGTGAACGCGAAGGGCAGTAGCCAGAAGCTGAAATTATTCATGCGCGGGAGCGCCATGTCGGGCGCGCCCACTTGCAGCGGAATCATCCAGTTGGCGAGGCCTACGAAGGACGGCATGACGGCGCCGAAAATCATGACCAGCGCGTGCATGGTGGTCATTTGATTGAAGAAGCCAGGATCCACCAGCTGCAGGCCGGGTTTGAACAGCTCGGCGCGGATGACCATGGCCATGGCGCCGCCGATAAAGAACATGGTGAGGCTGAACACCAGGTACATGGTCCCGATGTCTTTGTGGTTGGTGGCGAACAGCCAACGCTTGATGCCGTGAGCCGGCTCATCGTGGTGGTCGTCGTGGGCGTCGTGAGCAGAGATGTCGTGGGCCATGTGGGGCGTACTCTCTAAATAAATATCGATAACAAAGGGGTTTAGTTCTGAACTTGTGCCGCGAGCGGCGCCGCGCCGTCATGCGCGAGGGCTGCCGCGGGCGCCGCGTCCGGAGCCGAAGGCTGAGCGGCCGCTTGCTTCATGGCCGCCTTCTGTTCCTCGACCCATTTCTTGAAGTCGTCGGGGGTGCGCACGTCCACGACCACGGGCATGAAGCCATGGTCGCGACCGCACAGCGCGGCGCATTGGCCGCGGTAAATGCCTTCCTTGCCGGCATCGACCTTGAACCACAGTTCGTTGACGAAACCGGGGATGGCCGACCGCTTGGCGCCGAAATCCGGCACCCACCAGGCGTGAATGACGTCCATGGACGTCAACAGAAGGCGGACTTTGGTGCCGCTGGGAATGACCAGGGGATGGTCCACGTCCAGCAGGTAATTCGCCACCGAACTCGGCTCGATGCCGGAGCGCAATTGGCGGGCGAAGTTCGAGTCCTGCTTCAGGGTCGAGAAGAAGCTGACGCCCTCGCCGGCATTCATGTACTGGTACTGCCACTTCCACTGGTAGCCGGTGACCCGTATGGACAGTTCCGAGTTACGGGTGTCTTCCTGTTTCAGGATGAGATCCGCCGCCGGGATGGCCATGACCACCAGGATGAGCACGGGGACGATGGTCCAGATGATTTCCACCTTGGTGCTGTGGACCATGGTGGTGTCGGGAACGGCGCCCTGGGAGTGCCGGAACTTCACCAGGCAATAGATCATGGTGCCGAACACCACGACGGCGATGCCGACGCAAATCCAGAATACCTCCATGTGCAGGCCGTACATGGCCTCGCTCAGGGAGGTGACGCCCACCGGCAGGTTGTAGCCGTTCGAGGTATTGGCGGCGGCCGTGCCGCTCACGCCCATGGCGAGTGTGGCTGCAAGGGACGCAAAGGCCCCGAATAATCCGCGGGGCGCGTATGCACGCCGCGCGTAGCCCCGGGGCGCGGACGCCCGCGGCCGAGAAGTGCGATGGTCGGTGTCGCTTGCCCTGGTAACTCTCATCTCAACGTATCCCCTTAGGTGCACATCAGTCAATCAATTTCAAGCGGCGGCGATTCGTTCATCCCGCCCACTAAATTCCTCAAGCGCGTCGCAAGCACGCTCCTCTCCTCATCGGTGAGGAAGCTGCCGACCTCGAAGGCCCGCCCACTGCTCTCTATCGTCAATCGGGTCGGATAGAGGCGCGTACGTGGACTGCGAAGTCTAACCTTCGCCCAATGCCGCGCAAACTCTTGTTTTTGCGCGCCCCTCCGAGAACGGGTCACCAAACTGATCTGCGACTCCGTAATGGTCAGGGTCTGGGTATAAAACCGTCGCTGCATGTTGGCGTAGAGGGCGAGGCCCAAGGCCCCCATCTCCAAGGCCCAGAACGGCAATACCGGCCAGAATCCCATGCACACGAAAATCATACAAAAAGCCAATGAAAACAAACAAGTAGCACCGAAGAAAAGCTTCGCGCCGTGCGGCGTCAAAGAGCAATTGGGCGCGAGTTCAATGCGCTTTTCCATGTGCGCCAGAATAACTCAAGGACGCTTCGTCGGCTCCAAAACCTCAAGTTTATCCCGCAGTTGCGCCGCGACCTGCACCGCCGTGTCAGCTGGCGCGTAGGGAAATACCCCTAAGCAGGGTGCCTCGATGCGGGCTTGAAGCGTTTCCACATTGGCGTCGCGACGAGGAAATTCCGCGTCCACCGAGTTTCCCACCCATCCGGCGAGCCTCAGTCCGTGTCGCTGAATGGATTCGACGCTGAGCAGGGCATGGTTCAGGCAACCCAAGCGCAAACCCACCACCAACACCACGTCGAGCTGCCAGCGCACGGCCAAAGCGGCAAAAGTGCGGGTATCGTCCAGCGGCGCGAGCCAACCCCCCGCGCCTTCGACGACGGTGACCTCGCTCTGCAAGGCGAGCCGCTCGTAGCTGCGGTCCAGTACGTCGACATCGACGGGCCGGCCGGCTTCCGCTGCCGCGATATGCGGCGCGATCGCAGGCTCGTACGCAAAGGGGTTCACGTCGGCATAGCGCGCCCGCACATTCATGGCGGCCTGCAGCGCCAGGGCATCTTCGTTGCGTAGACCGTCCGGGGTTGCGACGCAGCCCGAGGCCACCGGTTTCATGCCGGCCACTCGTCGGCCCGCCGCGACGAACGCGAGACACAGAGCAGCCGCGACGCGGGTTTTGCCCACGCCGGTATCGGTTCCCGTCACGAATAAGCGCAGCATGGCTGGGCCGTTATTCGCGCCGCGCGCGCAGCTGCCGTTTGATGTCGTCCAGGGACACCACGGTATCGCCATCACTCACGCGCTGCCGCGCACTGGCGGGCGCCCAGGCTTGGCCGAACACCACTTCATAGGTGGCGGGCAATCTGCCGTCACCGCGGAAGGCTTCGTAAGCCCTTTGCATGGCCGCGAATTTACGCGGGCCGGTAAGTCCGCGGGGGCGGCCGGCGGTGGCATTTCTGGCGCCGGTGGCTTTGAGGTCGGCGGCGAGGCGTCGCACGTCGGCATAACTCAAGGTATAGCGTTCCACGTCCAGCACCGGAGCCGCAAAGCCGGCCCGCACCAAGGCGTCGCCGAGGTCGTGCATGTCCATGAACTGGCTGACGCGGGTGGGTAAATCCCCGTGGCCGTCGACCTCCCGCCAAGCCTCGCGAAGTTCGCGCAGGGTGTCCGGCCCCAACGTGGTGAAGCTCAAGAAACCGCGCGGCGCCAGCACGCGTCGAAACTCGGCAAACACGGCGTCCGGCTCGCTCCACTGCAGCATGAAATTGCTCAGGATCAAATCCACGCTGCCATTCTGGAGCGGCAGATGTTCGGCATCCGCGCACAGGCGGGTGAAGGGCCGAAACCAGGGCTGCTGCCTGCCGGCGGCACGCAGCATGCCGAGTGAGGAGTCCAGTGCGATAACCACGGCGCCGGGATAGCGCTTCTTGAGGGCCCGGCTGGCGTGGCCGGTGCCCGCGCCGGCATCGACAATGAGGCGCGGCGCCAGGTCGGTCAGGTCCAACCGCTCGAGGAGCTGGTCGCGGACCTCGGCCTGCAATACGGCCGCCGAGTCGTAGCCGGCGCTAGCCTTGTCGAAGGAGCGCCGCAGCCAGGACTTGTCGAGCGAATACTCTGAGGGCTGATCGCTCACGATGGGCGAAATGCTTGCGCCGGGCCAAAGGCCTAGGCGGTTGCTGAGCGCAGCTCCGACGGCCTCGATGCTGATTCCCCCAGGCCCAGGTTGATCTGCGGCTCCCGGGGTGGCTCCGCCGTAATTTTCAGTCGCTCGAACAGCTGCCGGTCATGGGCGGTGTCGGGGTTGCCTGTGGTCAGAAGCTTTTCGCCGTAGAAAATCGAGTTGGCGCCGGCCAGGAAGCAGAGTGCCTGGAGTTCGTCGTTCATCTCGCTGCGCCCAGCGGACAGGCGAACGTGCGAGCGGGGCATGAGAACTCGGGCCACCGCGATGGTGCGCACGAAATCGAACGGATCGAGGGCAGGCGTATCCGCCAGGGGTGTGCCGGCAACACGCACCAATTGGTTGATGGGAACGCTCTCGGGATGCTCGGGCAGCGTCGCCAGGGTATGTAGCAGTCCCACACGGTCTTCAGGGCCTTCGCCCATACCCACGATGCCCCCGCAGCATACGTTCATGCCGGCGCTACGCACCGCCTCCAGGGTATCCAACCGATCCTGGTAAGTGCGGGTGGTAATGATCTTTTCGTAGTACTCGGGCGAGGTGTCCAGGTTGTGATTGTAGTAATCCAATCCCGCCGCCTTGAGTTCCAGGGCTTGGGCCTCGTTCACCATCCCCAAGGTGGCGCAGGTCTCCAACCCCAGGGACTTCACCTCACGAATCATGGCAATGACCTTGCGCAGATCCTTCGGCTTAGGGCTGCGATACGCCGCGCCCATGCAAAAGCGCGTGGCGCCGGCGGCTTTGGCGGCGTGGGCGCGGGCCGCTACGGTCTCGACTTCGAGCAATTCCTCGGACGCAAGACCCGTGTCGTAACGGACGCTTTGTGGACAGTAGGCGCAGTCTTCCGGGCAGGCGCCCGTCTTGATGCTGAGCAGCGTGCTGATTTGTACGGTATTCGGGACCTGGTACAGGCGATGGACCTGTTGCGCTTGGAAAATCAGATCCATGAAGGGCTTGGCGAACAGCGCTTCAACCTCGGAACGCGACCAGTCAGTACGAATGTTCATGGGCGAAGTGTGGGGGGCGACCCAGGGCCTCGTCAACCAAGGACGTCTTGGAAGGTTGACGAGAGGGGTGGGCCGCCCTTCCCGCAGCCGGCACGGCGGGAACGCCGCCGCCGGGCGGGCAGGCTATTTGGCGAACTGGTAGTTGAGCGCGATCCCCAAAAAGACGCTCAGTCCGAAGTAATGATTATTGAGGAAGGCGCGCAGACAGCCATCGCGATCCCGGGCGCGT
>Ga0302314_10003412_pt1 | contig 29312 bp, 22 predicted proteins | sample III_Palsa_N2_3_FD_200533 | JGI IMG/M metagenome (GOLD analysis project Ga0302314, IMG submission 200533) | Peat permafrost microbial communities from Stordalen Mire near Abisko, Sweden - III_Palsa_N2_3 | ecosystem: Environmental > Terrestrial > Soil > Palsa > Peat permafrost | place: Sweden...
GCCGGCGTCGACGACCTCGCGCAGGGCGGTGACGGCGCGGAGCACGTCGCCGTGCGACACGTACAGCGCGTTGACGCCGAAGCGCAGCAGGTCGGGGGCGCGCATGTCGCCGATCACGTCGCGGTCGGCCAGGGCCCGCACCAGGGCGTAGGCCGCGGGGTGGCGCAGCGTCACCTGGCTGCCCCGGCGCCCGGGCTCCCGTGGCGTGACGACCTCGAAGCCGGCCGGCAGCAGGGCCAGCGCGCAGTCGATGAAGAACCCCGTCACCGACACGCTCTTGGCCCGGACCTGGGCCAGGTCGACGCCGTCGAAGGCGGTGAGGGCGGCCTCGAGCGCGAGCAGCGAGAGCATGGGCGGGGTGCCGATCCGGCCCCGGCCGATGCCCTCGGCCGGCTCGTACTCATCGGTCGGGTCGAACGGCCGGGCGTGGCCGTTCCACCCGGTCAGCGCCGGGTCGAAGGCGGCCTGGTGCCGCCGGGCCACGTACAGGAAGGCCGGCGCGCCCGGGCCGCCGGACAGGAACTTGTAACCGCAGCCCACGGCCAGGTCCACGCCGAGGGCGTCGAGCTCGACCGGGAACGCCCCGGCGGCGTGGCACAGGTCCCACAGCATCAGGGCGCCGGCCGCGTGCCCGGCCGCGGTCAGCGCGGCCAGGTCGAACAGCTCCCCGGTGCGGTAGTCCACCGGGGCGTAACTGGCGATGGCCACCCGCGAGCCCGCCCGCTCGAGGAAGGCCGGCAGGTCCTCCGGCGTCACCTCGCATATCTCCAGGCCGTGCGTCCGGGCGACCGACGCGGCGATGTAGCGGTCGGTGGGGAAGTGACCGGGGTCAACCGCCAGCAGCGGCCGCCCGGGCCGCAGCCGCGCGGCCGCCGTGATCGCGTTGTAGAGCTGGACGGTGGCCGAGTCGCCGGCCACCGTCTGCCCGGGCGCGGCGCCGATCAGCCGCCCGATCGCGTCGCCGACCCGCAGCGGTGCCTCCCACCAGGCATTGTCGTTCCAGGAGCGGATCAGGCCGGTGCCCCACTGTCGGCGCACGGCGTCCTCGAGGACTCCGGGAACGGCCGCGGGCAGCGGGCCGAGCGAGTTGCCGTCCAGGTAGACGACGCCCGCGGGCAGCAGGAAGCGGTCCCGCAGGCCCGCCAGGGGGTCGGCGGCGTCCAGCGCCGCCGCCCGCGCGGCGAGCTCCGGGTAACCGGGGTCAGCGAGCACGACAACAGGCTAGCCACCGTCGTTGCGTCATGATGAAGTGGAAGCACGTTCTCGCGGAAGGCACCAATGATGACTGCTACCGGGATTGACGGGGTGGACGGGATCGACCTGTCGGCCATCGAGTTCTGGGGCCTGCCCCTGACCGAGCGGGCGGCCGCCTTCGCCCGGCTGCGCGCTCTGGAGCGGCCGCCGTTCTACGCCGAGCCCGACATGGTGTTCGCCGCGACCGGCCCGGGCTACTACGCCCTGGTCCGGCACGCCGACGTCGCCGAGGCGAGCAGGCACCCGGAGGTGTTCTGCTCGCGGAAGGGCGCGACGAGCATCTCCGACCTGCCGGCGGAGTTCAACGAGTACTTCGGCTCGATGATCAACATGGATGACCCGCGGCACACCCGGCTGCGCCGGATCGTCTCCCGCACGTTCACGCCGAAGATGATCGCCCGGTTCGAGGACGACGTGCGCCGGGCGGCGGCCGAGGTGGTGGACGACCTGCTGGCCGCCGGGCCCGGCGACTTCGTGTCCCGGGTCGCGGCCCGGCTGCCGCTCAAGATCATCTGCGACATGATGGGCATCCCGGACGAGCACTACGACATGGTCTTCGCCAACAGCAACATGATCTTGTCCGGGTTCGACCCGGAGTTCGTCAGCGAGAACCCGGACGAGGTGGTCGTCCAGCTGCTCGGCGCCGGGCAGGCCCTGGCCGACCTGGTCACCAGCCTGGCCGCCGAGCGTGCCCGGGAGCCCAGGGAAGACGTGCTCTCCGCCCTGGTGACCGCGAACATCGACGGGGAGCAGCTGACCAGCGCCGAGCTCGCCTCGTTCTTCATCCTGCTGGTGGTGGCGGGCAACGAGACCACCCGCAACGCGCTGTCGCACGGGCTGATGCTGCTGACCGAGCACCCCGAGCAGCGGGCCCTGCTGCTCGCCGACCTCGACGGCCGCCTGCAAGGCGCGGTCGAGGAGATCGTGCGATACACCTCCCCGGTGCTGTTCATGCGGCGCACCGTGACCCGGGACTACACGATGAACGGGCAAGACTACCACGAGGGCGACAAGGTGGCCCTGTTCTACTACTCGGCCAACCGCGACGAGGCCGTGTTCGCCGACCCCGAGCGCTTCGACATCACCCGCTCGCCCAACCCGCACGTCGGCTTCGGCGCGGCCGGGCCGCACTTCTGTCTGGGCGCCCACCTCGCCCGCCGCGAGGTCAGCGTGATGCTGCGGGAACTGCTCACCCGCGTCCCCGACATCACCGCCGGCGAGCCGGACCGCCTCCTGTCCAGCTTCGTCAACGGCATCAAGCGCATGCCCTGCCAGTTCACCGCCCCCGACCGGCACTGACCGCACTCCCGCACTGACCGCACTCCCGCACTCCCGAAGGGGCAGGTAACGATGCCGGACACCCTTTCCGTTCACGCCGCGAGCCAGCCAGGCAAGCCCGCCGTCATCGACGACCGGCCCGACGGCAGCGTCGTCACCTGGACGTACGCCGAGCTTGAGGCACGGGCCAACCGGGTGGCGAACCTGCTGCTCGCCCTGGGCTCGGGGCCGGGCAGCAAGGTCTTGTGGTGCGGCCCGAACTCGCCCGAGATCGTGGCGGTCATGAACGCCGCGCGGAAGATCGGCGCCGTGGCCGTGCCGCTGAACTACCGGCTGACCCCGGAAGAGGCGCTCTACGTCATCAACCACAGCGACGCCAACGTCGCCTACGTGGACCGCGAGCACCTGCCCCTGTTCGCCGGGCTCCGCGGCCAGCTGGAGAAGGTGCGGCACATCATCGCGGTCGGCGGCCCGCCCGGCACCCCGGTCCCGGACGGGACGCTGACCGACGCCGACATCGCCGCCGCGTCGCCCGCCGCGCCCCCCGAGGTCGACCCGGGCGGTTCGATGATCTACACCTCCGGCACCACCGGCAAGCCGAAGGGCGCGTTCCGGGCCGGTCCCCAGGACCCGGAGATCCTCGGCGCCCTGCTGAGCCAGTTCGGCTACCGGCCTGACGACATCTACATCATCTCCGGCCCGCTGTACCACAGCGGCCCCAGCGCGTTCATGGGCGCCGGGATGCTCTACGGCCAGACGATCCTCGTGCAGCGCAAGTTCGACGCCGAGGACTGGCTGCGGCTGGTGTCCACGTACCGGGCGAGCTCGACGTTCTCCGCGCCCGCGCCGATCCGGATGATCTGCGCGCTGCCCGAGGAGGTCAAGGACCGCTACGACCGCTCCTCCATGCGGGTCATGATCGCCAACGCGGCCCCCTGGAGCTACGCGCTCAAGCAGCGGTACGTGGCCGACTTCCCGCCCGAGTCGCTCTTCGAGATCTACGGGTCGACCGAGCTCGGCGTGGACACCGTGCTGATGCCCGCCGACCAGATGCGCAAGCCCGGCTCCTGCGGCCAGCCGGCCCCGGGCATCGAGATCAGGCTGCTCGACGACGACGGCGACGAGGTCACCGGCACTGGTCCCGACCACACCGGCGAGGTCTTCGTGCGGTCCAAGGTCGCGTTCGACACCTACTACAAGAACGACGCCAGCTACGAGTCGAGCAGCCGGGCCGATTTCCACACGGTCGGCGACATCGCCTACTGGGACGACGAGGGCTACCTGTACATCTGCGACCGCAAGACCGACATGATCATCTCCGGCGGCATGAACATCTACCCGGCCGAGATCGAGGCGGCCCTCGAGCAGCACCCCGGAATCTACGACGTCGCCGTGTTCGGTATCCCGTCCGAGGAATGGGGCGAGGTCGTGCACGCGACGGTCGTGCGCGCGCCCGGATCGGCGCTGGCCGGCGAGGAGGTCACCGCGTTCGCCCGCGAGCACCTGGCCAGCTACAAGGTGCCCCGCTCGGTCGACTTCGCCGACGAGCTGCCCCGCACCGGCTCGGGCAAGATCCTCAAGCGCCAGCTCCGCGCCCCCTACTGGGCCGGCCGCGGCGCCCAGGTCGGATAGGCCGCGGGCAGCCACCCCGGCCCGTTCACCCCAATCAGACCCCCCAGCCACCCAGAGCCCGCCATGATCAGGCCCCTACCCACCCCGGCCCGCCATGATCACGAAGACTTCGATCAACGCGAAGCAAAAAGGGTGTCATAGCGCCATGAAATCTTCGCGATCATGCTCGCCGCCGGGATAACAGCAAGAAGCGGGGACGCTCAGGTGACACGGTAGGCCGTGTAGTAGACGCCGTCGGCCTCGCGGACCGCGGACGCGACGAAGATCGAGCGCTCGAGGGCAGCCAGCCGGGGCGTCGCGGTCTCCAGGGTCACCCCGACCCGGAAGTAGTACGCCGACGGGTCGACCGGGTCGCCGCGCAGCAGTGCCTCGAGGACCTCCGGCGGGCCGCTGCGGACCCCGGAGGTCCGGATGTGCACGTACTCGCCGGCCGCGGTCCTGGCCGAGTAGCGGGTGTCGATCTCGACGCCGCCGTCCGGGCGGACCAGCTGCCAGTCGGCGCCGCCGGGCAGGATCTCCGCGTCGAACAGGCCGGTCACCCGGCCGCCGGCGATCGGCACCACCCGCCGGTGCCCGGCCCGGGTCAGGCCGTGATCTTCCAGGGGCCCGAGCCGGGCGGCCACGTCGAACGCGCGCTCGAGGGCGGGCACGACGGGTGCCACGGGGATCACCATGGGGCCTCCTGGAATCAGAGCTGGTTCAGCGCCTCGCGCATCCCAGTCTCCGCCTCGTCACCTAGTTTTTTAAAGGCCGGCCCGAGCAGCGGCGCGACGAAGCGGGCGACCCCCTTGAAGGTGAAGTCGGCGGTGTAGGTCACCTCGGTCCCTGCCGCGACGACCCGGAACGTCATGGTGTCGACCGAGGTGAGCGTGCTGTTGTCCCCGCGCAGCCGGATGAGCAGCCCGTTGACCCGCTCCTCGACGACATAGGTCAGCTCGGTCGTGCGGCCCCGGAATCGCGAGGTGTTGAGGTAGCGGGTACCGACGCCGCCGTCGCCGCTGACCCGGACGGTGCTGACCGTGCCCGGGTCCCATTCGGTGGTGGTGGTGAAGTCGGACAGGTAGCCGAAGACCGCGCTCAGCGCCTTGTCGACGACAACGGTCCGCAGGAGTCTCATGGCAGCGACGCGCCCTTCCACATCGTGGTCCAGACCCGGTTCGGCACGAAGCGGCTGGCTTTCATCAGCAGCGCCATCCGGGCCGGGAAGACGATCTCGGTGCGCTCGCGCTCGAGGCCGTCGCAGATCGAGCGGGCGGCCTGGTCGGCCTCGATCATGAACGGCATCGGGAAGCGGTTCCCGGCGGTCAGCTCGGTCCGCACGAAACCGGGGCAGACGGTGGTGACCCGCACCCCGGTCTTGGCGACGTGCACGCGCAGCGCTTCCAGCAGGTTGATCTGGCCCGCCTTGGTCGCCCCGTAGGCCTCCGCGCCGGCCAGGCCGCGGTAGCCGGCGACCGAGGAGATGCCGGCGATGACCCCGCTCCGCCGCTGGAGCATGCCCGGCAGGAGCGCGGCGATGGCGTTGCTCATGCCGGTGAGGTTGACCTGGACGTGCCGGTCGAACAGCTCGGTGTCCCAGTGAGCCGGGTCCATCTGCTTCCAGAAGCCGGCCGCGAGCACCGCGACGTCGACCGGGCCGAGCTCGTCGGTGATCGTGGCCGCGGCGGCGGCGAGTGCGGCGGCGTCGGTGACGTCAGCGGGCAGGACGAGCATGTCGCCGCCCGCGACCTCCTCGAGCTGGTCCCGGCGGCGGGCCGAGATGGCCACACGGGCGCCGCGGCCGGTGAGCTCGCGGGCGACGGCGGCGCCGATCCCGCTTGATCCGCCGACGACCCAGGCGACCTTCCCGGTGAGGTTCACGCCGTCACCCGGCTCAGCCGCAGCTGGCTGACCCCGAGGTAGCCGCTGCGGAAGCCGGCCTCGCAGTAGGCGAGGTAGAACTCCCACATGCGGCGGAAGTGCTCGTCGAAGCCCTGGGCGTGGATCTGGGGCCACTCGTCGAGGAAACGTTCCCGCCACAGCCGCAGCGTCCGGGCGTAGTGCGGGCGGAGCTCACGGCGCTGGGTCACCCGCAGCGCGGTGTGGGCCGCGGTGACGTCGTCGATCGCCTTCAGCGAGGGGATGAGGCCGCCGGGGAAGATGTACTTGTGGATCCAGCCGAAGCTGTGGCGGGTGGCCAGGAAGCGGTCGTGGGCCATCGTGATGGCCTGGATGGCGACGGTGCCGCCGGGCGCGAGCAGCCGGTCGAGCGCGGTGAAGTAGGCGGGCCAGTAGGCTTCGCCGACGGCCTCGATCATCTCCACGCTGACGATCGCGTCGTAGGTCCCGGTGACCTCGCGGTAGTCCTGGATGCGGACCTCGACGAGGCCGGACAGGCCCGCGGCCGCGACCCGCTCCCGGGCCAGCCGCGCCTGCTCGGCCGACAGGGTGATCGCGGTGACCTGGGCGCCGCGCTGGGCGGCGCGGATGGCCAGCGATCCCCAGCCGCAGCCGATCTCGAGGACGCGCCGGCCGGCCGTGACGTCGGCGAGGTCGAGGACGCCGTCGATCTTGCGCAGCTGTGCCCGCTCGAGCCCGGTGGCCCGCTCGACCGGCTCGCGGTCGTCGAACCAGGCGCTCGAGTAGCTCAGCGTCGGGTCGAGGAAAGCGGCGAACAGGTCGTTGCTCAGGTCATAGTGGGCGGCGATGTTGCTCCGCGCGCCCGCGAGGGTGTTGTCCTGCAGGCGCAGCGACGGGACCCGCCGGTCGACCAGGACCCGCAGCCGCTGCATGAACGGCGGGACCAGCGTGGCCAGCTGCTCGGCGAAGGGCGTCAGCAGGTCGGCCAGGTCGGTGCCCGGTCCCGGCCGCCAGTCGCCCGCCATGTAGGCCTCGCCGAAGCCGACCTTGGAGTCCCGGCCGACCCGGGCGAAGAACGCGGCCGGCCGCACGAGGTTGAACTCCGGTGACGCGGGCGATCCGGCCCCGCGCACCCGCCCGTCGGGGTAGCGCACCCGGACGGGCACCCGCTCGACGGCGTGGTCGAACAGCAGCCGGGCGACGCTGGCGCTGAGCGGTGCCCGCGGCGTGCCGGTGACCGCGGGCCAGCGGACGGCGGGAGCGGTGGACGATGGGGTGGTCATGGATCAGGCCCCTTCCTGCCGGGCGTGCTGTGGTCGCGGTTGGACGGGCAGGCGGCGCAGCCAGAGCCAGATGCCGTGCGCCCGGATCAGGGCCGACACCCGCTGGGGCATGAGCGGCTGCCGCAGCAGCCGGGCGGCGAGCGCCCGGCGGGTGGCCGGCTCCGGCCGGCCGCGGAAGGTCGCGCTGAAGGCCACGGTCTCCTCCCGGCGCAAGATCACCGTCGCCGACACGACGTCCGGGGTCAGGGCGAACGTCAGCCCGTAGGTGCCGCTGACGTCGAAGAAGGGGGAGACGTACAGCTCCTTGCCCGCCTGCGCCTGAGACCGCGACGGGTCCGTGCCGCCGGGCCGCAGCAAATAGGCGTGCCGTTCCCCGTAGGTGTTGTGGACCTCGGCGACGACGCAGGCCAGGGCGCCGGCCGAGTCGTAGCACCAGAAGACCGACAGCGGGTCGAAGACGTAGCCGAGCACCCGGGCGTTGGCCAGCATGATCACTCGCCCCCGGTCGCCGAGGCGGACGCCGTTGACCGCCAGGTAGTTCTCGATGTTCGCCTTGACCGGCCGCGCGGGGTCGCCGATGTGGTCGGCGCTGCTGAACTCGGCGAAAGGCCGCAGGTACCAGGGCTGGCGCGGAACGGAGTCCAGGTCGACCAGCCACTGGTAGGCCCGGTGCCGGAAGCGGTGCCGCACCGGGCCCGGGCGGTGATGGGTGACCGTGCCGGCCACCAGGGCGGGGAGCGGGGGAAGCCGCGGTACCTGAGACGGCGGCGCCGCCGCGCTGGCGGAGGTCAGGCTCACCAGGCGGCACCGAAGTGCGCGGCCGCCGCGACGCCCGACCGGCAGCCGTCCTCGTGGAACCCCCACCCGTGGTACGAGCCGGCGTACACGGTGCGGTCGGTGGCCAGTCCGGGGAGCTCGGACTGGGCGCGGACCGCGGCCGCGGTGTAGATCGGGTGCTCGTACTCCATCGTCGCCACGACGGAACCGGCCGCGAGGCGTTCCCGGTCGTTCAGCGTGACCAGGAAGTCGTCGGCCGCCCGCAGTCCCTGCAGCCGGTTCATCCAGTAGGTCACCACCGCGGGCTGGTCGAGCCGGTCGCAGGCCGCCATCCGGTAGTTCCAGGAGGCGCGGGCCCGCGGGGCCGCGGGCAGCACCGAGCCGTCGGTGTGCAGCACGGTGAGGTTGCGCGAGTAGCCGAACTGCTTGAGGGTGGCGACCTCCGCGTCGGTGGGGTCGCAGAGCAGGGCCAGGGCCTGGTCGGCGTGGGTCGCGATGACGACCCGGTCGGCCCGGGTGACGCCACCGGTCACGTCCCTGATCTCGACGCCGCCCGCGCTCCTGGTGATGTCGGTGACGGCGTGACCGGCCCGCACGTCGGTCAGCAGCCCGGTGAGCCGCTCGACGTAGGTCCGTGACCCGCCGGCGACGGTGTACCACTGGGGCGACCCGGTGATCGCCAGCATGCCGTGGTGGTCGAGGAACCGGAACAGGTACCGCGCCGGGTAGAGCAGCGCCGTTTCCCGGCCGGCCGACCACACGCAGGAGACGACCGGCACGGCGTAGTGCGCGATGAAGTGCTCGCTGAACCCCTCCCGCCGCACGAACTCCCCGTAGGTCGTCAGGTCGTCGTCGCCGGTCGTGCGCAGGAAGGCGAGCGCCCGCCGGTGGAACCGCTTGACCTGCCAGAGCATCCGCAGGAACGCGGGGTCGGCCAGGCGTCCCGGCTGGGCCAGCACGCCGCCCAGGCCGCGGCCGCCGGCGTACTCGAGCCCGCACCCGTCGCAGTGCACGCTCATGCTCATCTCGGTCGGCCGGACCTCGACGCCCAGTTCGCGGAAAAGCCGGCGCAGCAAGGGATACGTGTGGTCGTTGTGGACGATGAACCCGCTGTCAACCGCGTGCCGCCGGCCGGCCGAATCGGTAACATCGTGGGTGTGCGCGTGCCCGCCGAGCCGGCTGTCCGCCTCGAAGAGCGTGACGTCGTGGGTCCGGGTCAGCAGGTAGGCGGCGGTCAGTCCGGAGACTCCCGCGCCGATCACCGCTACCGACGGTCTCGAGCCGGTTTTCGAGTCCTGCGCGCTGGAGTCCATCATCCAAGTTTCGTCGAAGTTCTGTCTAGCTAAAAACTAGTATTTTTCTCGACGGTCTGTCAAATGTTTGTCTAAGGATTGTAGAGTATGTCCATGGATCTGCCGCCGGATCGCCCGCTGCTGCGCATCGGCGAGCTGAGCAGGCGGGTGGGCGTCAGCGATCACGTGCTCCGGTCCTGGGAGAGCCGCTACGGCCTGCTCTGGCCGGTGCGCTCGGCCGGCGGCTTCCGGCTGTACTCCGAGGAAGACGAGTCGCGGATCCGCCGCATGCAGGCCTACCTCGCCGCCGGGCTGTCGGCCGGCGAGGCGGCGCGCCTGGTCCTGCGCGAGGACGGCTTCGCCGGAACGGACGCCGCCGAGGCGGCCGCGCCGCGCGTCGCCCCGGCGCCGGCCAGCGACCTGTCGGCCGCGCTGCGCAAGTCCCTTGACGCCCTCGACGAGCCCGGCGCGCAGCTCGCGCTCGACCGGCTGCTGTCCGACCTGTCGCTGACCACCGTGCTGCGGGACGTGATCGTCCCCTACCTGGCCGAGCTCGGGGACCGCTGGGAACGGGGCACGGCGAGCATCGGCCAGGAGCACTTCGCCAGCAACATCATCCGCGGGCGGCTCGCCGGGCTCGCCCGCGGCTGGGGGAGCGGGCACGGGCCGCGGGCCCTGCTCGCCTGCCCGCCGGGCGAGCTGCACGACATGGGGCTGGTGATCTTCGGCATCGTGCTGAACCGCAACGGGTGGCGGGTCGACTACTTCGGCATGGACACCCCGGTCGCGGAGGTGGCGCGCTGCGTCGAGGCGGTGCGTCCCGCCCTCGTCGTCCTCGCGACCACTACCCCCCAGACCCTCGAGCCGGTGCGGGCGGAGCTGGCCGCCGTGGCCCGCCTCGCCCCGCTCGCCTTCGCCGGGGCCGGGGCGACGCCGGAGATCGCCGCCGCCGTCGGCGCCCGGCTGATGGTCGGCGACCCAGTCACCGAGGCCGAGCAGGTCGCCTGGTCGTCTTCTTGACGGCCGTTTCTGAAGGGCTTTCTGCCCCCGCGGCCGTAGCATGAGCGGCATGGTCTGGGATGAGATGCTCGCCTACTGCCTGGCCAAGCCGGGCGCGTGGGCCGACGAGCCCTGGGGCGACGGCACCGTCGTCAAGGTCGGCCCGAAGATCTTCGCCTTCCTCGGCGTCAATGCCGGTGCCGACACCGGCGTCGGCCTCAAGTGCGCCGCCACCAGGGAAGCGGCCGATGAGTGGCTGGTCCGCTACCCCGGTGACGCCACGGTCATGGCCTACATCGGCCGCTCCGGCTGGAACAGCCTGCGGGTCGGCGGCCAGATCCCGGACGACGAGATCCTCGAGGCCGTCGACGCCTCCTACGCCACGGTGGTCAGCAGGCTGCCCAAGAAGGACCGTCCGGCCTAGCCGGCCCAGCCCGGCCTAGCCGCCGATCGCGTCGAGCTCCGTTATGGTCGCGGCGTCGAGCTCGAGTGACCCGCAGGCCACGTTCTGCCGCAGGTGGGCCACCGACGACGTGCCCGGGATGAGCAGGATGTTCGGTGACCGGTGCAGCAGCCAGGCCTGCGCGACCGCCATGGGGGTCACGCCGAGCCGGGCCGCGACCGCGGCGAGCTTGTCCGACTGGAGCGGCGCGAACCCGCCGAGCGGGAAGTACGGCACGAAGGCGATGCCCTGGGCGGCGGTCAGGTCGACCAGCGAGTCGTCCGTGCGCTGGGCGATGTTGTAGAAGTTCTGCACGCACACCACCGGCGCGATCTCCTGGGCCTCGGCGAGGTGGTCCGCGTCGACCGTGGACAGGCCGAGGTGCCTGATCAGCCCCTGGGACCGCAGCTCGGCCAGGGCGCCGAACGACTCGGCGATGGAGCTGGGGGCCGGGAAGCTCCCGCCCACGCCGCCCCCGGTAACCCGCAGGTTGACCACGTCCATCGCGTCGAGCTTCAGCCGCCGCAGGTTGTCGTGTACCTCCGCGCGCAGCTCGGCGGGCGTGTGGGTGTGGATCCAGGCGCCGGTCTCGTCGCGCCGCGCGCCGACCTTGGTGACGATGTGCACGTCGTCCGGGTACGGCGCGAGGGCCTCGGCGATGATCTCGTTGGTGACGAAGGGCCCGTAGAAGTCGGCCGTGTCGATGTGCGTGATCCCGAGCTCGACCGCCGTCCGCAGCACCGCGATCGCCTCGCCGCGGTCCTTGGGCGGCCCGAACACGCCGGGCCCCGCGAGCTGCATCGCGCCGAACCCCACCCGGCTGACCGTCAGGTCGCCAAGCTGGTAGGCGCCGCCTGGAAGTGACTGCGGGGATGTCATTGGCTGTTCCCTCTCGACTCCGCTCGACGGCACCGTAGCCGTGAGCGCACGATCAATCATGTGGCATCGTGCCCGGTTCAGGCAGGGTCCCGGTCGTCCTGGGAGTGACGGGGCCAGGCTGCGCGAACCCGCTCCGCTTACAGTAGTGGGGTGACCGCACCCAACACGCTCGGCGAGTACCTGCGGGCACGCCGTGAGCTTGTCGACCCGGCCGGCGTGGGCCTGCGCGTGGCGGGCGTCCGTCGCACCCCCGGGCTGCGCCGCGAGGAGGTCGCCACGCTGGCTGGCATCAGCGCCGACTACTACCTGCGCCTCGAGCAGGGCCGGGACCGCAACCCGTCGCCGCAGGTCCTGGCGGCCCTGGCCCGGGTGCTCGGTCTCGACGCGACGGCGGAACGGTACCTGCTCAGCCAGGCCGCCGCCAGCCAGCCGGCCGGACCCCGGGCGCGGCGGTCGCGCCCGCGCCCGGAGACCGTGCCCGCCGGCATCCGCCAGCTCATCGCCGCAGTCGGCCTGCCCGCGTTCGCCGAGAGCCGCCGGTTCGACGTGCTCGCCGCCAACCGGCACGCGACCGCGCTCTCGCCGTCCATCCGGCCGGGGGAGAACCGGCTGCGCTCGATGTTCCTCGACCCGGCCGAGCGGGACCTGTACCCGGACTGGCCCAAGGCGATCGGCGGCATGGTCGCGTCGTTCCGGGCCTCGATCGGCACCGATTCCGATGAGCGGATCGCCCAGCTCGTGGGGGAGCTGTCGCTGGCCAGCGAGCCGTTCCGTAAACTCTGGGCGCGGCACGACGTCCGCGCCCTGGCCGGCGCGGCGGTCAGCATGCGGCACCCGCGGGTCGGCCCGCTGTCACTGCGCCGTGAGAAGCTGCCCATCGGCGACTCCGACGGTCAGGTCCTGGTGATCTATCATGCGGAACCGGGCTCCGCGAGTGCCCGGGCGCTCGCGTCGCTGGCCGGGGCCGAGCCGGCGACGGACGCCGGTTGGCCGCTGCTAACCCGGGCAGACCGTACGGGAGCGTGATAACTCGAGAGACTTGGGGCAGAAGAAGCGAATGGAACGCGAAATGTGGCCGGGACAGCCCTATCCTCTTGGGGCCACCTACGACGGCGTCGGGACCAACTTCGCGCTCTTCTCCGAGGTGGCCGAGCGGGTTGAGCTCTGCCTGTACGACGGCATGGGCCAGGAGCAGCGGCTGGACGTGACCGAGGCTGACGGGTACGTCTGGCACTGCTTCCTGCCGGGGATCGGCCCCGGGCAGCGCTACGGCTACCGGGTGCACGGGCCGCACATGCCTGACGCCGGCCTGCGCTGCAACCCCTCGAAGCTGCTGCTCGACCCCTACGCCCGCGCCCTGGACGGGCAGGTGAAGTGGGACCCCGCCGTCTACGGCTATCCCCTGGGCGGCGATGACCGGGTCCGCTACGACGGGGACAGCGCGCCGTTCGTGCCCCGCTCGGTGGTCACCAACCCCTGGTTCGAGTGGGGCGACGACCATCAGCTGCGTATCCCCTGGCACGAGACCGTCCTGTACGAGTGCCACGTCAAGGGGCTCACGATGCGGCACCCGGATGTCCCGCCCGAGCTGCGGGGCACCTACGCCGGCATGGCCCACCCGGCCGTCATCGATCACCTGCACCGGCTCGGCGTCACCGCGGTCGAGCTGATGCCCGTCCACCAGTTCATCCAGGACCAGTACCTGACCGAGCAGTCGCTAAGCAACTACTGGGGCTACAACTCGATCTCCTTCTTCGCCCCGCACAGCGAGTACTCGGCCTGGGGCGTGGAGCAGGTCGTCTCCGAGTTCAAGTACCTGGTGAAGACCATGCACAAGGCCGGGATCGAGGTCATCCTCGACGTCGTGTACAACCACACGGCGGAGGGGAACCAGAACGGCCCGACGCTGTCCTTCCGCGGCCTGGACAACCCGGCGTACTACCGGCTGGCCAGCGGCCGCTACTACTTCGACACCACCGGCACCGGCAACACGCTCAACATGCGGCACCCGCACGTGCTCCAGCTGATCATCGACTCGCTGCGCTACTGGGTCAGCGAGATGCACGTGGACGGCTTCCGCTTCGACCTCGCCGCGAGCCTGGCCCGCCAGTTCCACGAGGTCGACCGGCTGTCGGCGTTCTTCGACCTGATCCAGGTGGACCCGGTGGTCAGCCAGGTCAAGCTCATCGCCGAGCCCTGGGACCTCGGCGAGGGCGGCTACCAGGTCGGCAACTTCCCGACGCTGTGGTCGGAATGGAACGGCCGCTACCGGGACACCGTCCGCGATTACTGGCGCGGCGCCGACCGCACCCTCGCGGACTTCGCCTACCGGCTCACCGGCAGCTCCGACCTCTACGGCCGGACCGGCCGTCACCCCTACGCCAGCGTCAACTTCGTCACCGCGCACGACGGGTTCAGCCTCTCCGACCTCGTCAGCTACGACGGCAAGCACAACGCGGCGAACGGCGAGGACAACCGCGACGGCACCGACGACAACCGCTCCTGGAACAGCGGCGCCGAGGGCCCGACCGACGATCCCGACGTCCTGCAGATCCGCGAGCGCCGCCGCCGGGCCATGATGGCGACCCTGCTGCTGAGCACCGGCGTGCCCATGCTGCGGCACGGCGACGAGCTCGGCAAGTCCCAGGACGGCAACAACAACGCCTACTGCCAGGACAACGAGATCTCCTGGCTCGACTGGGAGCACGCCGACGTCGAGTTCCTCGACTACTGCTCCCGGCTCGTCGCGTTCCGGCACCGGCACCCGGTGTTCCGGCGGCGCCGTTTCTTCGAGGGCGAGCCCATCTTCGGCGGCGAGCTGTCCGACATCGGCTGGTTCCGTCCGGACGGGGCCGAGATGAACGACGACGACTGGAAGACCGGGTTCGGCAAGACGCTGACCGTCTTCCTCAACGGCGACGCGCTGCCCGACCCCGACCCGCGCGGCCGCCGGGTCAGCGACGACAGCTTCCTCCTGCTGTTCAACGGGCACCACGGCGACGTCACCTTCGCGCTCCCCGGCCGGGCCTGGGGCCGCCGGTGGCAGACGGAGTTCGACACCGCCAAGGCCGAGCCCGCCCCCCGGTCACGGCCGGCCCGGGGCAAGATCATCGTCGCCGCCCGCAGCGTCCAGGTGCTGCGCCGGGTGATCAGCTAGCGGCCCCGCCGGCGACGCCGGCCCGTCCGCGAGGTCGCCGGCGTCGGTCCCGTCGGCCCGCAGCCAGACCGTGAGCTGAACCCGTGACGATATCTCGAGCTTGCCGAAGATGTGCTCCACGTGCGCGTCGACGGTGCGCTTGGAGATGAACAGCTGGCCGGCGATCTGCCGGTTGGACAGGCCGTTCGCCACCAGGACGGCGATCTCGCGCTCGCGCCTGGTCAGCCTGGGGGCCGCGGCCGGCCCTCGGCCGGCGCTACGGGATCCGGCGCCCGCACCCGGCCCGCCGCCCGCACCAGACCCACCTGGCCCGCCGGCCGCACCAGACCCACCTGGCCCGCCGGCCGCGCGGGGCCGGCCGACGGCCGCCGCCGGGGTTCCGTCGGCGGCGCGCCGGACCGCGTCCTCGAGGGCCAGCCCGGTGCCCCGGGCATAGGCGGCCTGGTAGCGCCGGTCGCCGAGCGCCTCCGCGGCTCGCCGGGCGACCCGCTGGTGGGTCTCCTCCATGCGGGCGACGTTGCTCAGCCGTGCCCCCGTCCGCCGCCAGAGCGAGTCGGCCGCCCCGAGCAGCAGGGCGGCGTCGTCGAACCGCTCATCCCCGGCGGCCAGCCAGCCGAGCACCTCGAGCGCGTAGGCGACGCCGACCACGTCGCCCAGCTCGTGGGCGGCGGCGAGCGCGCGGCGGGTCGCGGCGGCGCACTCAGCCGACCGGCCCGGCTGCTGGAAGAGCGCGAAACCGAGGACCAGGTGCAGGTAGCTGGTGATCCAGCGCTCACCGCGGGACGGGCCGAGCAGGGCGAACCCGCGCTGGCAGCACTCGACCGCCAGGCCGGCCTGGCCCGTGAGCTGGTGCAGGTGCCCCAGCTGCCCCTCCAGGGCGATCAGCCCGAGGCGGTGATCGCAGGCGGTCATCCTCCGCCGCGCGGTCTCGCCGGCCGCCGCGGCCTCGGCGTGCGACCCGGCGAACGTCAGCGCCAGGTTCAGGTAGAAGTAGCCGAGGGCCTCGGCGAGCGGCTCGCCGAGCTCGCCGGCCAGCCTGATCGACTCCCGGATCCCGGCGAGCGCGCCGTCGAGATCGCCCTGGAAGGTGGCGAGCCGGCCGTCGATCCCGAGCGCCCAGGCATGCTCAGGCGACAGCGGCGGGAACAGGCGCAGCACCCTCCCCAGCCAGTGCCGTCCCTCGCCGAGCCGGCCGGACATCTGCCAGTACCCCTGCAGCCTGATGGTGAGCGCGGCCCCCCGCCGCGCCCGGCCGAGCAGCTCGGCCGGCGTCCCCGGCAGCCGCCCGGCGCCGAGCGTGTGCTCGAGTGCGGCCACGATGCTGGCGTGTTCCCGGCGCAGCTCGCGGTACCGGTCCGCCTGGTCGTCGTCGAGGAAGTTCTGGTCGAAGCGCGTGGCCATGGACAGGTAACGGGCCGCGAGCCGGTCCCGGGCCGGCACCGGGTCGCCGCCGGAGTCGGTCCCGGACCCGGCCGCGAACTGCTCCGCGCCGAACTCCCGCATCGCGCCGGTCAGCCGGTAGCGGTCCCCGTCGCCGTCATCGCGCAGCACCACCGACTTGTCGACCAGGCCGATCAGGGCGCTGATGACCGCCACGCGCCGGTGCGCGGTATCCGCGCACACTTCCTCCGCCGCGGCCACGTCGAAGGTCCCGCCGAACACCGCGAGCTGCCCCCACAGCGACCTCTCCGCGGGGGTGCACAGGTCGTAGCTCCACTGCACGGCGGCGCGCAGCGTCTGGTGGCGCTCGGTGGCGCCGCGACGGCTGGCGGCGAGCACGCCGAACCCGGCGTCGAGGCGGTCGGCGAGATCGGCCACCGGCAGGGCGCGCAGCAAGACGGCGGCGAGCTCGATGGCGAGCGGGATGCCGTCGAGGCGCCGGCACAGGCGCACGACGTCCGCGCGGTTGTCCGGCGTGACCTCGAAGTCCGGCATCGCCGCCGCGGCCCGCTGCGCGAACAGCTCAGCCGCGTCCCCGGAAGCGCCGAGCGGAGACAGCCGGAAGACGTGCTCGCCGGGCGCGTCGAGCGGCTGGCGGCTGGCCGCGAGCAGGGTCACCCCGGGCGCGTCGCGCAGGACCGACTCGGCGAACGCCGCGCAGGCGTCGACCAGGTGCTCGCAGGTGTCGAGGATCAGCAGCAGCCGGCGGTCGCGCAGGTAGCGCCGGACCGCGGGCAGCGCGCCGGCGCCGGGCTCCCCGAGAGAGTTAGGCTGCCCGACCGCGCCAGGCAGCCCGAGGGCGGCGGCGACCGCGCCCCCGAGCAGCGCCGGGTCACGGAGCTCGGACAGCTCCACGAGCGCCACGCCGTCGGGGAGCTCGTCGGTGAAGGGCGTGGCCGCGCGCAGGCAGGCCCGGGTCTTGCCGACCCCGCCGGGCCCGGTCACCGTGACCAGCCGGGCCGACGCCAGGAGCGCGATGATCGCCGCGACCTCGCCCTCCCGGCCGACAAAACGGCTGGCCTCCGCGGGCAGGTCGAGCCGCCGCCGGCCAGTGACCTGGCCAGAGAGGGCGGGCTTGGCCATGGCCACCTCACGTGCCGTAGGGACGCCGTCACGATAACACCCGTTCGGCGGGATCGCATATGCACCGTCATTCATCCGCTAGTACGCGGGGCACTAGTGCCGCGATTCGCGGGAACCGGGCTCCAAAGTGGGCAAACGCCGCCGCGCGTGGTAGGCAGGAAGGGGGCGGCGAGGTTTCGGCGGAAGGGCGGCGCGATGCGTGACGCGGTGATCGTGACGGCGGTTCGGACTCCGGTCGGGAAGCGGAACGGCGGGCTGGCCGGTGTCCACCCGGTGGACCTGTCGGCCCACGTGCTCAACGCCCTGGCTGAGCGGGCGGGCCTGTCCGCGGACACCGTGGACGACGTGATCTGGGGCTGCGTCAGCCAGGTCGGCGAGCAGACCTTCGACATCGCCCGCAGCGCCGTGCTCGCGGCCGGCTGGCCGCATTCCGTGCCCGGGGTCACTGTCGACCGGCAGTGCGGGTCGAGCCAGCAGTCGGTGCACTTCGCCGCGGCCGGCCTGGTCAGCGGCCAGTACGACGTGGTGGTGGCGGGCGGGGTCGAGTCGATGAGCCGGGTCCCGATGGGCTCCTCGATCGGCGCGGCCCCGGCCAACCCGTCCGGCTCGGGCCTCGAGACCGTCTTCGGCGGCGTGCCCCCGAACCAGGGGATCGGGGCCGAGATGATCGCCGAGCGCTGGGGCCTGTCCCGCGCGCGGCTCGACGAGTTCGCGCTGAGCTCGCACGCGAAGGCGGCCGCCGCCATCGACGAGGGCCGGTTCGCCGCCCAGATCGCCCCGGTCAAGCTCGAGGACGGCACGGTCATCGGCACCGACGAAGGCGTCAGGCGCGGCGGCACCCTCGAGTCGATGGCCGGCCTGAAGCCGGCGTTCCGGCCCGACGGCGTGATCCACGCGGGCAACAGCTCGCAGATCAGCGACGGCGCCGCCGCCCTGCTCATGACGACGAGCGAGAAGGCCAGGGAGCTCGGCCTCACCCCGGTCGCCCGCGTGCACACCGCCGTCCTGGCCGCGAACGACCCGGTGATCATGCTCACCGCGCCCATCCCCGCGACCAGGAAGGCGCTCGACCGCAGCGGCCTGGCGCTCGACGACATCGGCGTCTTCGAGGTCAACGAGGCGTTCGCCCCGGTCCCGCTGGCCTGGCTCGCCGACCTCGGCGCCCGCCCGGACCGGCTCAACCCCAACGGCGGCGCCATCGCCCTCGGCCACCCCCTGGGCGGCAGCGGCGCCCGCCTGATGACCACGATGATCCACCACATGCGCGACAACGGGATCCGCTACGGCCTGCAGACCATGTGCGAAGGCGGCGGCCAGGCCAACGCGACCATCCTCGAGCTGCTGTAGATCAACACCCGCGGGGAGAACGGGCCGGGCATCCTCAGGCCGGCCAATTGCCGCCTCAAGCCGCACTGGCCTGAAGATTTCCCATAGTCTTCTTCCGGCTGCCCGAGTTGCGGGCCGGCGACCGGCTCTACGTCAGCCGGGCCGACGGGACGACGGCGGAGTTCCGGGTCACCGCGATCGAGACCTACCTCAAGGACCACTTCCCGACCACGGCCGTCTACGGCCCCACCCCCGACCCGGAGCTGCGCCTCATCACCTGCGGCGGCACCTTCGACCACGCCACCGGCCACTACCTCAGCAACACCATCGTGTACGCCGCCGAGATCCCCTGACCTCCGGCCAGAACCGGTTAGCGCTGGGAGTTTGACCGCCCACAGCGGCCCAAGAAGCGGCTACGCCTGCCAGGCCGCGCCGGAATCGAGCAGTTCGTCCGCGTCGGCGAAGCCGTAGTCGGCCAGGACCGAGCGGGTGTGCGCGCCGATCGGGGCGATGCGGCCGGGCGGGAGCGCGGAGATCGGCTCGCCGGGGGAGCCAGGCGGGCCGAACCGGGGGGCGGGGGCGGGCTGGAGCACGCCGTCCACGGTCACGTAGGTCCCGCGCGCGGCCAGGTGGGGGTCGGCCGGGGCCTCGAGGAGGCTGAGGACGGGCGCGACGCACGCGTCCGTTCCCCTGAATGTTTGTGACCAGTCCGCTTGGGATCGCGACAGGAACCGCGCGGCCAGCCGCGACCGCAGCTCCGGCCACCGCGCGCGGTCATGCTGGCCGGGCAGGTCGGCCGGCACCTTGTCGGGCGCGAACAGGACCTCGGTGAAGGCCGCGTAGAACTGCGGCTCGAGCGCGCCGACCGCCATGTGCCGCCCGTCGGCCGTCTCGTACACGTCGTAGAAGGGGCGGCCGGTGTCGAGCAGGTTCGCGCCGCGCGCGTCGGTCCACGAGCCGTCGCCGAGCAGCCCGTAGGTCATGGCCTGCAGCGCCGCGGTCCCGTCGACGATCGCGGCGTCCACGACGCGGCCCCGGCCGGACGAGCGGGCCGACACCAGCGCGGCGACCACGCCCAGGGCCAGCAGCATCGACCCGCCGCCGAAGTCGCCGAGGTAGTTCACCGGTACCTGCGGCGGCCCGCCGGCCCGGCCGATCGCGTGCAGTGCCCCGGTGACCGCGATGTACCCGATGTCGTGCCCGGCCGAGCCGGACAGGGGGCCGTCCTGACCCCAGCCGGTCATCCGCCCGTAGACCAGGGCCGGGTTGCGGGCCAGGCAGTCGGCGGGCCCGATGCCCAGGCGCTCGGCGACCCCGGGCCGGTACCCCTCGGTGAGCGCGTCGGCCGACGCGGCCAGCCGCAGCACGACCTCGGCCCCGCGCGGGTGCTTCAGGTCGACGACGATCCGCCGCTTGCCCCGGCTCGTGATGTCGCTGGGGCGCGGGTCGGGCATCGGCGGCCCGCCGGGCCGGTCGACCCGGATGACCTCGGCGCCGAGGTCGGCGAGGAGCATCCCGCAGTGCGGCCCGGGCCCGAGGCCGGCCATCTCGATGACGCGAACTCCGGCGAGCGGCCCGGCAGGTCCGGCAGGTCCAGCAGGTCCAGCACTGGCGTCAGTCACGGCGCACCTTCCACGAACGGGGTTTCACCCCTTGTACCCGACACCGCCCCACATCGCGGTCGGCGCGCTGTTGATGTCGAGCTCCAGGGTAGGGCGCCACGACTGCACCGGGACCACGCCCGGCGGCAGCAGCTCGAGCCCGGCGAAGAACGCGGCCACCTCGTCGTGGGTGCGGAAGGTGACCTTCTGCCCCATCGACTTGGTCAGGGATTCCTCGGCCTTGGTCGCGATGGCGAGCTGGTCGCGGGCCGGGTGGCTGATCGCCAGGTAGCTGCCGGCCGGGACCGCGGCCATCAGGTCGCTGACCAGCTTGGCCGGGTTGTCCTCGTCCGGGACGCAGTGCAAGATCGCGATCAGCATGATGCCGACCGGCTTGCTGAAGTCCAGCGTCCGCCCGGCTTCGTCCACGATCGCGGTCACGTCGCGGGCGTCCGCGTCGATGTAGGCGGTCTGCCCGGTCCCCGAGGTCAGCAGCGCGCGGGCGTGGGTGAGGACGATCGGGTCGTTGTCCACGTAGACCACGCGGGACTCGGGCGCGATCTTCTGGGCGACCTCGTGGGTGTTGTTCGACGCCGGGATGCCGGTGCCGATGTCCAGGAACTGGCGCACGCCCTCGGCCGCCATGGCCGCGACCGCGCGGCCGAGGAACCGGCGGTTGGCGCGCACCCCGGGGACGATCGTCGGGGTGGCCGCGAGGGCCAGTTCGGCTGCCTCGCGGTCCGCCTCGAAGTTGTCCTTGCCGCCGAGCCAGTAATCGTAGATACGGGCGATATGGGGGCGGGTGATGTCAAAGTTGGCTAGTGCGTCGGATTCTGGCACCGGGCAATCGTATAGCAATGCACGTGCATCGGGCGTGACGCCCGTCAATGCGCGGTGGCCAGCAGCACGAGCTTGACGATCACCATGATCAGCGCGACCGCCAGGTAACCGCGCAGCGCCATCAGGCCGACCTTGCGCGCGCCGGTGATGGCCGGGGCGGACAGCTCGGACAGCGGCGGCATCCGCCAGGTCATGCGGTCGACGCCGGCGAAGTCGGCCTCGGTCATGGCGGCGCCCGTGCCCTGGCCGCCCCGGCCGGCCCGGATCACCAGGCCGACGCCCGCGACGACCGCGGCCACCGCGCACCCGGCCATGATCGCCACGATCTGGCTCCCGGTGATCTTCGGGAACACGACCGACGCGGTGAGCACCACCGAGAGCGTGATCAGCACCGCGATCACCGCCCCGGTGAACGCGTTGGTCCCGCGGCGGTTCACCCAGGGACCGAGCACCTCGCGGTCGTTGCACAGCAGCAGCAGGAACACGGTGGCGCTGGGCAGCAGCACCCCGGCCAGGACCTGGACACCCTCGATGATCAGCCCGAGCGGTGCGCCGGGGATCAGCACGATGGCGGCGGCCCCGCCGATCAGCGCCGTGTAGACCACGTAGAAGCCCTTGGCCTGGCGGACGCCGCGGTGCAGCGAGTGGTTCATGCCCATCACGTCGCCGATCGCGTAGGCGCTGGACAGCGAGACCGCGAACGCGCCGATGACGGCCGCGTCGAGCAGGGCGATGGCGAAGATGATGCCCGCGAGGTGGCCCGCGTAGGCGGCGATGCCGTGGGCCAGCCCGTCGGCGTCGGTGAAGTTGCCCGCGCCCTTGGTGCCGGCGAAGGCGGCGGCGGTCGCGCCCATCAGGGCGGCGGCGCCGAGTACCACGATCACGATGCCGATCCACAGGTCGGCCTTCTCGTAGCGCATGAACCGGGGGGTGATCCGCTTGTCGATCACGTAGGACTGCTGGAAGAACAGCTGCCACGGCGCCACGGTCGTGCCGACGATGCCGATGATGAGCAGCATCACGGCCGCCATCCCGCCCGGGCCGCCGGGCAGGCCGGGCACGGCGAAGCCGCGGGCCATCTGCGCGCCCGACGGGTGGGCCAGCAGGTACAGCGGGATGAGCAGCACCGATCCGGCGCAGAAGGTAATGGCGATCCGCTCGAACCGGCGGAACGACCCGGTGAACGCGGAGGCGATGATCACCAGGGCGGCGCCGACCACGGCCACCCACTTCGGCAGCCCGAGGTAGCCGGCCGCGAGAGTGATGCCGATGAACTCGGTGACGATGGTCAGCGCGTTCAAGATGAACAGGTCGATGACCGAGAACGCGCCCCAGAACTTCCCGAAGCGCCCCAGGATCAGCCGGGCGTGCCCGACGCCGGTGACCGAGCCGAGGCGCAGCACCATCTCCTGGTTGACGTACAGCACCGGGATCAGCAGGAGCAGCGTCCACAGCAGGCGGGTGCCGTAGTCCTGCCCGGCCTGCCCGTAGGTGGAGAACGCGCCGGCGTCGTTGTCGCCGATCATGACGATCAGGCCGGGGCCGACGACGGCGAGCAGCGTCTTGAACTTGGCTGACATGGTCGTCCGGGCGGCGTAGTCGTCGACCCGGATCGTGCCCAGGGCGCCGCGGATGTCTCCGACATGCGCCTCATCGAGTACCGCGGAACGTACGGGAGTCGTCACTTCAATGGTCACGAGATTCACCCCTCTCACGCTTTTCACCAAAGCGGGATAGAGGCACACGAGAACGCCGGCCAGCACCCGCGACCGAACGGCTCGTTAACACGGGCCGGGCCGGGAGCTCGCTAAGGGTGATGAATGGGCAGCGTCAGCGTGTGCCAGGGACAGGCAAGGACAGCGGCGGCAGGGGCCTACTTCGGCCCGGACTATCAGAGTCCATGCTCGCCTCCCCTCGGCCGGGCGCTTGTGCGCGCATTCACATGACACCACTAAAAAGAGGTGATCTCCGTTACGACGGCAAGCGTCGGAAGGCACCTCTCTCGTAAGAGCTTTGGCACTCCACGGCGTAGCGAGATGCAGCGCAGCCACTTGGCCTCACCCCTTAGGCCGGGGAGAGGTGTCCTGATCCGGAGCGTCTCTCGACGGTTGGGATCAGTGGCCTGTGTCCGTGAAGACGCCTCACCGAACGAGGTGTCTGGTCTGTCGAACCCCAGCATGCTCCCTCGCATTCCCCGCTGTCAAACCGGGCGACTCGCGACGAAGCTGACCACCGGCTGGGAATAAGCCGGGAGTATAGTTAGTTCGCAATAAGCAACTAATCGGAAACGCATCACGCCTGCCTCGCCCCAGAGGACACGGAGGAACCGCAGTGCCTGCGCCATTGACCGCAGCCGTCCCGGACGCCACCCCAGCCCGCCCGGACATCAGCTCCCGCTACAAGTGGATCGCCCTGTCCAACACCACCCTCGGCATGCTGATGGCGACCATCAACTCGTCCATCATGCTGATCGCCCTGCCCGACATCTTCCGCGGCATCGGGATCAACCCGCTCCAGCCGGGGAACACCACCATCCTGCTCTGGATGCTGATGGGCTTCCTGGTGGTCACCGCCGTGCTGGTGGTGAGCTTCGGCCGGCTCGGCGACATGTTCGGCCGGGTGCGCATGTTCAACATGGGCTTCGCGATCTTCGCGGTGTTCTCGATCCTGCTCTCGGTCACCTGGCTGCACGGCGAGGCGGCCGGCTGGTACCTGATCATCATGCGGATCTTCCAGGGCGTCGGCGGCGCGATGCTGATGGCCAACTCGAGCGCGATCCTCACCGACGCGTTCCCGCTGAACCAGCGGGGTATGGCGCTGGGCCTCAACCAGGTGGCGGGCATCGCGGGCTCGTTCATCGGCCTGGTACTCGGCGGCCTGCTCGGCCCGGTCAGCTGGCGGCTGGTCTTCCTCGTCTCGGTCCCGTTCGCCGTCGCCGGCACCATCTGGTCCTACCTCAAGCTGCGCGAGCTCGGCGTCCGCCGGCCGGCCAAGCTTGACCTGGGCGGCAACCTGACCTTCGCGGCCGGCCTGATCGCCGTCCTCGTCGGCATCACCTACGGCATCCAGCCCTACGGCGGTCACGTGATGGGCTGGACCAGCCCCCTCGTCCTGTCGCTGATCGGCGGCGGTCTGGCCCTCCTGGTCATCTTCTGCTTCATCGAGACCAAGGTCCCCGAGCCGATGTTCAACCTCCGGCTCTTCCGCATCCGCCCGTTCACCGCCGGGAACCTCGCGTCCCTGCTGTCCGGCCTGGGCCGCGGCGGCCTCATGTTCATCCTGATCATCTGGCTGCAGGGCATCTACCTGCCGCTGCACGGCTACAGCTTCGCGAACACCCCGCTGTGGGCGGGCATCGCGATGCTCCCGCTGACCATCGGCTTCCTGGTCGCGGGCCCGGTCTCCGGCTACCTGTCCGACCGGTTCGGCGCCCGCCCGTTCGCCACCGGCGGCATGCTCGTCGCCGCGCTGTCCTTCGTCCTGCTCGAGCTGCTGCCGGTCAACTTCACGTACTGGCAGTTCGCCGGGATCCTGCTGCTCAACGGCATCGGGATGGGCCTGTTCGCCTCCCCGAACCGGGCCGGAATCATGAACAGCCTGCCCGCCGACCGCCGTGGCGTCGGCGCCGGCATGTCGGCCACGTTCCAGAACTCGGCGATGGTGCTGTCGATCGGCATCTTCTTCAGCCTGATCATCCTCGGCCTGTCGTCCTCGCTCCCGGCCAGCCTGCTGCACGGCCTGACCGCCCAGGGCGTCCCGGTGGCCGCCGCGACCTCGGTGTCGCACCTGCCGCCGACCGCGATCCTGTTCGCCGCGCTGCTCGGCTACAACCCGATCCAGATGCTGCTCGGCAGCACCCTGGCCAAGCTCCCGGCCAGCCATGCGGCCTACCTGACCGGCCACTCGTTCTTCCCCTCGCTGATCAGCGCCCCGTTCCAGACGGGCCTGCAGATCGCGTTCGACTTCGCCATCGCGGCCTGCCTGATCGCGGCCCTGGCGTCGCTGCTGCGGGGCAAGAAGTACGTCCACGAGCTGGACAGCGAGTCCGCCCTCGCGGCCCAGGCCGCCGCCCCCACGGCCCCGGCATCGGCTCCCGCCGCGGTGGCCGAGGCCCCGGCCCCGGCGCGGGCCGCGATCGCGGAAGACCCGCAAGCCGCGGAGGAACGAGCCGGTGCTTCGCGAGCACCCGCCACTCGCTCGCGCAAGGAGCGATAACCGCAAGCCCCGGTACCGCACCAAGTACCGGCCAACGCGAAGGCCCCGCCGGCCGCACCCAGCCGGCGGGGCCTTCCGCGTCAATGCCCGTTACCCGAATGGCGGGTGTTCAAGTGTCTTGAACTTGATCCCGCCGGGGGTCCACTGCAAGATAGGGACGACCTTGTTGACCGGATTGCTGGCCATGTCGTTATGCGAGTAATCGGCTGAGAGGTCAATGGGCCCGCTGGCGCCGAGTACCTGATCCACGCCTTGCAGCAGGCTCAGCTTGCTGGCGACATCTTCGGGCGACAGCCTCGCCGAGCCGACCAGCCGAGCCGCGTTGATGCTGGTGAACATGGCGTCGTACCCAATCATGGCGTTGCCATCGGCGAGCGCGACCCCGGCGAACTTCGATTCGAACGTGTTGTAGAACTGGCTGAATCCCTGCTGTCCGCTAGTGAACACGCTCCCGGAGCCCTGCTGCCATTCATCTGGATTCGCGTCGCCAGAATAGTAAACTTTGACATTGCCCAGTCCATGCGACACTGTCTTGGATAGGGGCACAGGCGGCATGTCGGTGATGTCATCGCCGGTCACGATGGTGATCGGCTTGGTCTGGCAGATCCTGGTATCGAGATCGCTGAGCAGGAGGGCCAGTTCCCGGCCGCGCCCGGCGAACAGCACGAGCGGGGTGCTGCTGCCGCAGATCTCGCTCATCATCTCGCCGATTGAGGAGTTCACGTTCTGCCCAACAGGGTCCTTCGGGCTTACCTCGCCCGAGGTGTCGTAGCTCAATGGCCCCTGGATGCACTGGCCGCATTTCTCAGTGAACCCGTTGAAGTACTCATTGCCGAGCGTCGCGCTGTAGCTGTCCGACGGGTTTGTGTCCTCGATGAGGATCGCTGAGCTCGCGCCCTGGATGAATTCCAGGGCCGCGCGTACGTCGTCGGCGTTGCTCGGGACCACCCGGACCATGTTCGGGACGTGGTTGAACGCGTCGGAGCTGATGCCGCCGCCGAACACGGGAATGTCTTCGCCGGCGAGCTGGCGGACCTCCGCGATGGTCGTGGTCAGGCTGACGCCAATGCCCGCGACCGCGACCAGATGCTGGCTGTGCACGTCGTTCTCGATGAACTGGTCGGTGTGCTTCCACTGGGCCGCCGACGTTCCGCTGCTCGCGACAAGCAGTTGGATAAGCGGGCTCGTGCCGCCCTGGACGTTGTTCTGATTGGCGTACAACTGAGCCGTGTAGGCCCCCTCCAGCTGCTCAATCGCGGTGTTGATCGGCTCCACGCCCCCGGTCGCGGATATGGGCAGCAGATACGCGATGCTGACGTAGCGGGCGCCCTTCGCCGCCTGCTGCCGTACCGACGAGTCCTCGGCCTTGATGTCCTTCAAGACAGTGGCCATGGCCGGGTTGCCTTGAGCGAAAGGGAAGCTGCCGTCGGTGAGGCCGACGCATTCCCGCGCCGCCCCCTCGCCCTCCCACATGACAACCGTCGCGCCCCGGTTCATGCAGGTCTCATGAGCGATCGCCAGCAACCTGGCGTGCGCCACGCGGGCTTTGGCGGCGGCCACCCGGTCATCCGAGATGTGGTTGAGCGCGCCCCACACTCCGCAGCCGGACCCAGCCAGCACCAGAACGGCGCAGGCGGCGATGATGGCCCTGCGTCGCGGGGTCATCTTCGCCTTCTCGCCCCTGGTTAGCCGGCGCAGCCAGTATCGCAACGCGGTCATTATCGGTCCTCCCAGTCCCGGGCGATCGTGCGGAAATGACTGGCCTCGCGGTACAGGACATCGCTGTCCCGGTCGGCCACCTGCGCGAGCTCGTAATATTCGCGCTCGAGCAGGCGGGCGAGCCGCCGCCGCGGATCGAAAAGCCGGTCGTTATACAGCCAGCGCGCGGCTACGAGCCGGCTGATGGTCCGCTGCCGGTCGCCGGGCGATGCGACGCCTGCCAGCCGTCGCACCGCGTCCTCGGGATTGTCGGCGAAATCCGGTGCGCCTCCGGCCGCCCGGCGGTCGTCGTCGGCTTGGCGAATCCGGTTGGGCGCCGTCGTGATGGCGGTCAGGATGCCGTTCCAGTCACTCAGGCCGAGCACGTCGAGCTGCTTGTCGAGGTGAGCCGCTACCTTGCCGATGCTATCGCCCGCCGCCGACGTGGTCAGAGCGAGCAGGTGGTACTGCTGGGCCGTGTCGTCCCGTGCCGCCTGGGTTCGGAAGTGGGTCAGGTACCCGTCGTGGGTTCTGTCCCACAGCTCCCCATCCCGGGCTAGCAGGCGCGCGAGCAGCAGTCGCGGCAGCGGTTTTACCGCCAGCCAATGCCGATCCTCCTCCAGCGCCCAGATCAGGCTGAGGAACAGGTCCCTGATGTCCAACTGGTTGACGGTCATCCATCGCAGGGACCTGAAGACGCTGCCGACCGCCGTGAGCCTGGGCCGCAGGCCGGCGGCGAAGACCGCCATCGCGAGCAGGTCCCGGTCGCCGAGCCAGGTCGGCCTTTGCCCGGCGAGCAGGTCGTCCTCCACCTGGCGAGTGAGCATCTGCCGGGGATCGAAGCCCCGGCCGACCAGGGTGAGCTGGCTGGCCAGCTCACGGGCGGCGAGCGGGTTGCCGCCGCTGACGTCCTGCACGAAGTCGACGTCGCGCCATGTCTTGCCCAGGACATGGCTGGTGACCATAGACGTCACGTTGTCGGTGCCGAGATCAGCGAGGAACACCGGGTACCAGGGTGACCCGGGTGCCTGCCGCTTTCTGCCCGCTGCCAGCCATCCGGCGTAGTTCAGGGCTTCGTCGTCGGGCCCGATCGATGAGCCGACGGTCGGGTTGAGCTCAGGTCGGCGGCCCTGCACCGCCACGACGAGCAGCGGATCTGTTTCGCCGTGAGCCAGTCTTCGGCACTCGGCCAGCGTTTCCAGGAACTCGGCCCCGGCCGTGCGGTCGGCGTCGTCTAGCAGCAGCAGGCAATTGGTGGTGCGCCGTCCATGGGTCCAGCTCGCCCGGTTGAAGCCGGCTCGAAGGTCAGCGAGGAGAGCCGCGCTTAGCACCCGCCATAGATCCCGGCGGGCTTTCGTGCCACCCGGGGTATGCGCCTCCCGCCACCATTCGTGCATCTGGAGCAGCGGGCCGACCTTCGTTCCGTTGCCCCGGCCGACGGTGCCCACGTACCACGCGAGGTACTCACCCAGCTTTCGTCGGCGGATCGCGCTGACAATCCAGCCAAGGGCGGCGCCGGCCTCGGCCGCGATCACCTGCTGCTCCGGAGACGGCAGCAAGGTGCCCACTTGCTTGCCCAGATTTGCCAGCATCTGGCCCGCCGCCTTGGGGCGAGCGCTCAGCAGCTGATCGAGCTGCTCGGCGGGCGATGCCCGGCTCTCCGGATCCAGGCCGACAGCCAGAAAGCCGAGCCCGAGCAGTGGGAGTCGCACCTTGCCAACCCGAGAAACGCCCGGGCTCAGCTGGTACCCGATGTCCAGCATGACCGCCTCCGGGCTCGCGTCGGGCGCGAGCCCGAAGTCGAGCCGGGCCGTGGGCGAACCCTTGCAGTGATCGGTCTTGAGCCGGTCGAGCAGCACGGTCTTCCCCGATCCCCGCGGGCCGACAAGGAGCGTGATCGGGGGCGTCTCCCGATCACGAGACCGGTCCAGGCCGTCGGATACGAACCGGAGAATCCTGCCGCGACCATAGAGATCGATTTCAGTATCGGCCACTTGTCACCTGTCAGCTATCGAAGGGGACTCAAATAATAAGTGCGTGGCCGGCTGTTTTTCGGCTTCTTTCGTAAATTCTGAATTGTGCGATATGTGCCTATTTGTGAAAGGCTTTTTATTCGCGCGATGCGATAAAATGCGCATTTCGCGATCGCCAGGCGGCCCGCCCCCGCCCGCGGCTTCCGGCGCGCGTTCATTCGATCGCATCCGTCGCATCCGCCACTCGCCTTTCCTGATTTCTCGTCCTGGCGAAGGCGCTGCTCGTGATGTAAGAAAAGCGGTG
>Ga0302314_10003414_pt1 | contig 29310 bp, 27 predicted proteins | sample III_Palsa_N2_3_FD_200533 | JGI IMG/M metagenome (GOLD analysis project Ga0302314, IMG submission 200533) | Peat permafrost microbial communities from Stordalen Mire near Abisko, Sweden - III_Palsa_N2_3 | ecosystem: Environmental > Terrestrial > Soil > Palsa > Peat permafrost | place: Sweden...
GCGAGCCGGGGGAACACCCGTTCGGCACCCTGCTCGACGTCTACCGCGACGGCTATGAATTCATCGGCCATTCCACGGCGCCGGTGAGGGCGGCCGATCCGGAGAGCTTCCGCATCAGCATCGGCGGCCCGCAGTGCGCCAGGCCATACAGCGCGTCGGTATTCAACATCTCGGCCATGAGCTTCGGCTCGCTCAGCGCCAACGCCATCCGCGCGCTCAACAGCGGCGCCAAGAAGGGCGGCTTCAGCCACGACACCGGCGAGGGCTCGATCTCGCCCTATCACCGCGAGGCCGGCGGCGACATCGTCTGGGAGGTGGCCAGCGGCTATTTCGGCTGCCGGGGCGCCGACGGCCGGTTCGACCCGGACCGCTTCGCCGAGCAGGCATGCGCCGATCAGGTCAAGATGATCGAGATCAAGCTCAGCCAGGGGGCCAAGCCCGGCCACGGCGGCGTGCTGCCGGCGGCAAAGGTCACGCCGGAGATCGCCAGAACCCGCGGCGTGCCCTTGGGCCAGGACTGCGTTTCGCCGTCGCGCCACTCGGCCTTCTCGACTCCGCTGGAGATGATGGGCTTCATCACCCAGCTTCGCACCCTGTCCGGCGGCAAGCCGGTTGGGTTCAAGCTCTGCCTCGGTCATCCCTGGGAGTTCATGGCCATCGTCAAGGCCATGCTGCAGACCGGGGTGACGCCAGACTTCATCGTGGTCGACGGCGCCGAGGGCGGCACCGGCGCGGCGCCTACCGAGTTCAGCGACCACATCGGCGCGCCGATGCGCGAAGGCCTGCTGTTTGTGCACAACACCCTGGTGGGCGCGGGGCTCAGGGACAGGATCAGGATCGGCGCGGCGGGCAAGGTCGTCAGCGCCTTTGATATCGCCAGCGTCTTGGCCATCGGCGCCGACTGGGCCAACGCCGCGCGCGGTTTCATGTTCGCCATCGGCTGCGTCCAGTCGGTGAGTTGCAACACCAACCACTGTCCCACGGGAGTCGCCACCCAGGACCCGCTGCGCCAGGCCGCCCTGGTGGTCACGGACAAGGCCGAGCGGGTCTATAATTTCCACCGGCTGACCCTGAAGGCCCTGGCCGACATGCTGGGCGCGGCGGGCCTGTCCCATCCCGACGAGTTGAAGGCCCACCACCTGGTGCGCCGGGTCAGCGCCACCGAGATCAAGCAGTTCAGCGAACTGCATGTCTTCCTGGAGCCTGGTGAGTTGCTCGACGGCCGCTGCCCGCACGCCCTTTACGCGCAGAACTGGGCGATCGCCTCGGCCGAGACGTTTGGGGGGTAGAGGGCGGCTCGCCCGGGGCCTTTCCGATCTTCACTAAGGTCCTCATCCTGATGTGCGAGGCGAAGCCGAGCCTCGAAGGACGCCCTTGCGCCGCCGCTGCCTCCTTCGAGGCCCGCTGCGCGGGCGCCTCAGGATGAGGACCTTTGGTGAAGGCCGCACTTCATGACCCCTCCGCCCCATCCAGCCGCCACTTCAGGACCAGGATGGTCGCCGACAGCACAAGGTTCACAACGTTGGACACGGCCACCGGCCAGCTGCCGATCAGGACGCCGTAGGCGATCCAGAAGACGAAGCCGGTGACGGTGACCAGATACATCCGCAGCGAAACGCCCGAGGCGTCGTGCTCGCGGACGATCTTGGCGATCTGCGGCGTGAAGCTGGCCATGGAGAAGACCGCCGCGCCTACGCCGACCAGATTGACCCAGTTCGCCGCCATGTTTCGCGCTCCAGTCACCGCCTGATGGCGCCGGAGCTTTAGCGCTGATGGAGGGCGCCGGTTCCGGCGCGCATCTCGCTTCGTTGCCGAAGCGGGGACCAGCGCCAAGCGTCAGAACGACATTCCCATAGCCGCACGCGCAAGACAGAGCCGATCCAGTGGAGTAGTAGGGGCCAGCCGCGGCAAGCCCCATCCACGAGGCCTCGCTATGTCTTCCGCTTCCTCACCTATTGCGGGCCTCGCGGAGGCCGAGCTGGAGCGCCCGGCCTTTGGCGCCATTGTGGAAAGTCTGCCCGACCCGGTGCTGGTGATCGCCGCGCACGAGGCGGAGAACCTGGCCGATCGCCGGGTGATCTACGCCAACCCGGCCGCGCGCGAGCTGCTGCGGATCCAGGGCGAGGGCGCGACCCTGGTCTCGGCCATCCGCCACCCTCGTGTGCTGGAGGCGGTGGACGAGAGTCTGTTCGGCGAGGTCAACGGCGAGTCGGCGTTCGAGACCGGCGGCGCGCAGGACCGGTTCTGGCGGGTCCGGACCCGGCCGCTGGAGCGGGCGCGGGACGGAGCGCATCTGGCGCTGATGGTGCTGAAGGACGAGACCGACTCCCGCCGCAACGAACGGATGCGGGCCGACTTCCTGGCCAACGCCAGCCATGAGCTGCGCACGCCGCTGGCCTCGCTCACCGGCTTCATCGAGACCCTGCGCGGTCACGCCAAGGACGACGCGGTGGCCCGCGAACGCTTCCTGGGCGTCATGGCGGCCCAGGCCGGCCGCATGGCGCGGCTGATCGACGATCTGATGTCCTTAAGCCGGATCGAACTGAACGAGCATATCGCGCCGGAGGGCCGGGTGGACGTGGTGCTGGCGGTGCTCGACGTGATCGACGCCCTGACGCCCCTGGCCGCCGAGCGCGGCGTGAAGCTGTCCACCCGGCTGGCGGCGCGCGGATCGGCGCTGATCGTCGGCGATCGCGACCAGATGCTGCAGGTGGCGCAGAACCTGATCGACAACGCCGTCAAATACTCCCCCGACGGCGGGACCGTGGAGATCGAAGTCCTGGAAGGTCTGACGGCCGATGAGGCGATCACGCCCACGCGGCAGGGCGGCGCGCGCCTGTCGCTGCTCAACCCCGACCTGGTGGGCGGCGAGCGGTTCGTGGTGTTGCGCTGCGCCGATTGCGGGCCCGGCATCGCCCGCGAGTATCTGCCGCGCCTGTCCGAGCGGTTCTATCGCGTGGAGGGCCAGAAAAGCGGCGAGCGGCTCGGAACGGGCCTGGGCCTGGCGATCGTCAAGCACATCACCAATCGCCATCGCGGCGGCCTGGCGATCGAGAGCGTGGAAGGTCAGGGGACGACCTTCACGGCCTACTTCCCGAGACTGTTGTAAACCCTGTCATAAAACTGTCATCTAACCGTCGCATGGGGACAGCAAACCGTCGGCATTGCTTGTCAGCGGGGCGTTTGGGCTGATTCGGCTTATCGTGCGTCGGACGTTGTGATGAATGAACATTGGGCCAAGGCCGCCACCCACGACGACCTCGATCCCCTCGTGGCCGAGGTCGCGCGCCTGGGTGGGCTCGCCGAGGCGCAGATCGCCGATTGCGTTGACGCCATCACCCGCCGAGACGTGCCGCTGGCGCAGAAGGTCGTCGCCCGCGACGCCAAGCTGGACGCCCTGCAGGCCGACATTGAACGCCGCGCCATCGAGCTGATCGCCACCTGCCAGCCGGTAGGCAGGCAACTGCGCCGGACGGTCGCGGCGATGAAGATCGCGGTCAATCTGGAGCGTTGCGGCGACCTGGCCCGCAACATCGCCAAGCGCTCGGTGGTCTTGAGCGAGAGCGAGCCGCTGACACCGCTGACCCGCTCTATCGACCGCATGGGCCGGCTGGTCGCCAGCCGGCTGAAAGATGTGCTGGACGCCTACGCCGCCGGCGAACTGGACAAGGCGCAAGCCGTCTGGGCGCGCGACGAGGAAGTCGACGAACACTACAACAGTCTGTTCCGCGAACTGCTCACCTACATGATGGGCGATCCGCGCACGATCACTCCCGGCGCGCACCTGCTGTTCGTGGCCAAGAACCTCGAACGCGTGGGCGACCACGCCACCAACATCGCCGAGATCATCCACTTCGAGGTCACCGGCCAGGAGATGACCGGCGAGCGGCCCCGCTGGGACGGATTTGCCGTCCCGACCCAAATCCCTTGAAAGCACGAGGCTCTAGATGACCCCGCACGTCCTGGTGGTCGAAGACGAGGACGCGCTCGCGTCGCTGCTGCAGTACAACCTCGACAAGGAAGGCTATCGGGTCGCCATCGCCGTGGACGGCGAGGACGCGCTGATGCAGATCGACGAGCAGTTGCCGGACCTGGTGGTGCTGGACTGGATGCTGCCCAAGGTGTCCGGCGTCGAGGTCTGCCGCCGCCTGCGCGCGCGGCCGGAAACCCGCGCCCTGCCGATCATCATGCTGACCGCCCGCGGCGAGGAGACCGACCGCATCCGCGGCCTCGACACCGGCGCCGACGACTATGTGGTCAAGCCCTTCTCCATGAGCGAACTGGCCGCCCGCATCCGCGCGGTGCTGCGGCGCATCCGTCCGGGCCTGGCCGAGGACACCCTGCATCACGGCGACATCGTCGTCGACCGTGTCGCCCACCGGGTGCGCCGGGCCGACAAGGAGGTCCATCTCGGGCCCACCGAATTCCGCCTGCTGGACTATCTGATGCAGCATCCGGGACGGGTGTTCAGCCGCGAGCAGTTGCTCAACGCGGTCTGGGGATCGGACGTCTATGTCGAGGCCCGCACGGTGGACGTCCATATCGGCCGGCTGCGCAAGGCGCTGAGCCAGACGGTGGAGGGCGATCCCATCCGCACCGTCCGCTCCGCCGGCTACTCGCTGGACGCGGCGGGGTAGGGCTTCGAACACCTCTCCCGCAGGGAGAGGTGTAGCGCGCCTGGTCCTAGATATACCGCCGCAGGGAGCGGGCCAGTTGGGTGGCGCCGGAGCGTTTGCGGGCCTGCTGCGGCTGATAGGCCACCCGGGCGTGCTCCACGCAGTAGGGGCCGTCACCGACGCGGCGGCCGCAGAAGGTGAAGCCGTCCGTGGCCGGATCGCCGATCGGCCATTTGCACATGTGGGCGCCCAGGGTGAGCACCGTCGCCGACCCCGGCTCCTCCGGATAGTAGGCCGGCTGCGGGACGGGCATCGACGACTGGGCTTCGATCCGGCGCGGCGCGGGGGCCGAGACCGGGCGCGGCGCGCGCGGCGCCTTGAACACCGGCCGGGCGGGCTGCGACGGCGCGGCGCGGCCGGACAGGCCCAGCCTGTGCACCTTGCCGATCACCGCGTTGCGGGTCACGCCGCCAAGCTGCTTGGCGATCTGGCTGGCGGACAGGCCGTCCAGCCACAGCTTCTTCAACAACTCTACGCGTTCGTCGGTCCAACCCATCTGGCTTGCCTCCACGCCGCCAATGCGGCCCTGGGGAGCGACAGATTCAATATCTTGTGCCATATACCCGCTCCCAAGCGCCATCCCTACAAAATAGGGTAAACGGAACGTTAACAGACACAATAGGCGCCACTCGTTCTGTCCACAGAATCTACATATAGTGATGAATTGGGCGAATTCGCCGCACCTCTTGCAGAAGCGGAACCCGTGGCGCACATGGGAGGGCATGAAGGACATCGCTGACATGCCCGCCGCGCTGGTGGTCCCGCCGACGCCGCGCGACTTCCACGGCGTCAACTGGACGGGCGCCACGACCCTCTATCTGAAAGAGGTCAAGCGCTTCTGGAAGGTGGGGATGCAGACGCTGGCGGCGCCGGTGCTGAACGCCCTGCTCTATCTGTTGATCTTCTCGGTGGGCATCAATCGGCCGGCGGTGAACGGCATTCCCTACGCGGTCTTCATCGCGCCGGGCCTGATCATGATGTCGATCCTGAACGCGGCCTTCGCCAACTCCTCGTCATCGCTGATGCAGGCCAAGATGATGGGCCTGGCGCAGGATTTCCTGACCGCGCCGCTGACGCCCACCGAACAGGTCTGCGCCTTCGCCCTCGGCGCGGCGACGCGCGGGGTGGTGGTCGGCCTGGTCACCGCGATCGCCATCTGGCCGCTGGTGCATTTCAGCGTCGCGCATTGGTGGGCGATCTTCTATTTCGGCCTGATGGCCTCGCTGATGATGGGCATGGTCGGCATGGTCGCCGGCCTGTGGGCGGAGAAGTTCGACCACCTGGCGGCGGTGACCACCTTCATCGTCATGCCCCTGACCATGCTGTCGGGCACCTTCTATACGGTGCAGCGGCTGCCGGAGCCGTTCCGGTCGTTCTCGCACTACAACCCGTTCTTCTACACCATCGCCGGTTTCCGATACGGCGTCATTGGCCTAGTCGACGGTTCGGTCGGGATCGGGGTCGCCATCACCGCCGGCGTGACCCTGATCATGGGCGCGATCTGCTGGTGGCTGTTCCAGACCGGGTACCGGCTGAAGAGCTGAGGGCAGGTCAGTTCCCGCGAATGGACGGCGGCCACCACCTATCTTGGCCAAACCGATCAGCAAGCTCTGACCAGAATGGGATCTGCCTGATCGTTTCCCCTAGCGGGGTGTTTGGATCAACGATCTCTCGTTCGAAATAATTCTCCAGATCGGACCCGTAGTAGATGATGTCCGACTGGTGGATCGAGAACACCGGGTTGCCAGCCTTGTTTGGCGCTGCGGGCAGGTATCGATGGCTATAGAGCGGGATGAGCTTGGGCGCCCCCGCGACCACTCCCCGGAGAACCTCCGCCCTGGCGTCTGGCGATGCGGGGCGTTCTCCCCATTCGGGCCACCAAAGGAAGCAAGTCTCGACATCGAACAACAGCCCCTCGAATGGCCCAGCCAGGACCCGACGCATCGCGACTTCGTCGTTCAGGTCGTGTCCGTCGACCAGGCGCTTTTCGAGCCAGAGCGCGGTCAAGTCGGAAGGAAAGGCGAGGCCGTATCTGTCCTGCGCCCGGTCTAGCTCAGCTTGACTGTAACCCTTGGTCCAGATCGGTGTTCGCACGACTGGCAGCCTCCAGGGACTGTGCCCTCCCCTATGTAGCATCGGACGGGGCAACGTGGCCCCCAACACCAATATTGACTCACCCGCCCCTAAACGCGAAAAGCCTCAGCCTTCCAGTCCCCGCAGCTCCGGCGCGGGGACGTTCCGCTTTTGGGGAGGCATCCATGCCCAGCCCATCGCCCACTGTTCCCAACGACCACATCCTGGGCGTCTATAACCGCGCCCCGCTGGCGTTCGAGCGCGGCGAGGGCGTGCGCTTGTGGAGCACCGAGGGCGAGGAATATCTGGACTGCGTCGGCGGCATCGCCACCACGGGGCTCGGCCACGCGCATCCCAAGCTGGTGCAGGCGCTGAAGGACCAGGGCGAGAAACTCTGGCACGTCTCCAACATCTTCCGCATTCCGGGGCAGGAGGCGCTGGCGAAGATGCTCACCGACGCGACCTTCGCCGACGTGGTCTTCTTCGGCAACTCCGGCACCGAGGCGGTGGAGTGCGCGCTGAAGATGGCGCGCAAGTACCACTGGGCGAACGGAAACCCGGAAAAGATCGACATCATCGGTTTCCACGGCGCCTTCCATGGCCGCAGCTATGCGGCGGTGTTCGCCGCCGGCAACCCGTCCTACACCGAGGGCTTCGGCCCGGAGCTTCCCGGCTATGTCCACCTGCCGTTCGGCGACATGGAGGCGCTGGAAGCCGCCATGGGCCCGACCACCGCGGCCATCATCATCGAGCCGGTGCAGGGCGAGGGCGGCGCGCGGGCGCTGCCGGAGGCGGACTTAAAGCGCCTGCGCGACCTGTGCGACCAGCACGGCGCGCTGCTGATCTACGACGAGATCCAGTGCGGCCTGGGGCGCACCGGCAAGCTGTTCGCCTATGAGTGGGCCGAGGGCGCGGCGCCCGACATCATGTGCGTGGCCAAGGCCCTGGGCGGCGGCTTTCCGGTCGGCGCCTGCCTGGCCACGGCCGAGGCGGCCAAGGGCATGACCGTGGGCTCCCACGGATCCACCTACGGCGGCAATCCGCTGGCTATGGCCGTGGGCTTGGCCGCCGTGACCGAGCTGGTCAAGGACGAAACGCTGGAGCACGTGCGCGATGTGGCCGGCTATTTCGTCCAGCAGCTTTCGGGGCTGAAGGACCGCTATCCTGACGTGGTGCTCGACATCCGCGGCAAGGGCCTGCTGATCGGCCTGAAGCTGGGCGTGCCCAACCGCGACTTCATGGGCCTGGCGCGCGACCAGAACCTGCTGATCGCCGGCGGTGGCGACAACTGCGTGCGCCTGCTGCCCTCGCTGCTGATCACCCACGACGAGGCCCGCGAGGCCGTCCAGCGCCTCGAGCGCGCCTGCGAAGCCGCCCGGGCGAAGGCGGCGGCGTGAGCGGCGGCGCTGCTCTTAATTCCTCCCCCGTTGGGGGAGGGGGACCGCGAAGCGGTGGAGGGGGCCTCGCCGCACCTGAGACCTTGCCTGTTACTCGCCCCCTCAGTCGGCTGCGCCGACTGGCTCCCCCAGCGGGGGAGCAATTAGGGGAGCAGGCCCATGCCCTCTAACCCACGCCACTTCATCGACCTGTGGCGGCTCGACCAGCCGACGTTGCGCGCCATCCTGGACGACGCCCACGCCCGCAAGGCGGCGCGGATCGGCTGGCCGAAAGGGCGCGTCGATCCGGACGCGCCGGGGCGTGACCGGACGCTGGCGATGATCTTCGAGAAGAACTCCACCCGCACCCGGTTCTCCTTCGACGCGGCGATCCGCCAGCTCGGCGGGGACTCGGTGATCGCCACCGCGTCCGACATGCAGCTCGGCCGCGGCGAGACCGTCGAGGACACGGCGCGGGTGCTGTCGCGCATGGTCGACGCGGTGATGATCCGCGCCAACCAGCACCGCACGCTGGAGCAGTTCGCCGCCCATTCGGAGGTTCCGGTGATCAACGGCCTCAGCGATGCGGGCCATCCCTGCCAGATCATCGCCGACCTGCAGACCATCGAGGAGCATCGCGGCCTGGTCGCCGGCAAGACGCTGGCCTGGATCGGCGACGGCAACAACATGTGCTCCAGCTTCCTGCATGTGGCGGCCCAGCTCGGCTTTCGCCTGACCATCGCCTGCCCGGCGCGCTACGCCCCCGATCGCGACGACGTGGCCCGGGCGGTGGAGGCCGGCGCGGACATCGAGATCAGCCACGATCCCAGGCAGGCCGCGTCCGGCGCCCACGCGGTGCTGGCCGACACCTGGGTCTCCATGGGCGACTTCGACCACGACGAGCGTCTGGCGGCGCTGGCGCCGTATCAGGTCGACGAGGCGCTGATGACGCTGGCGGCGCCCGACGCCCTGTTCCTGCACTGCCTGCCCGCCCACCGCGGCGAGGAGGTCACCGACGCGGTGATCGACGGCGTGCAATCGGTGGTCTGGGACGAGGCGGAGAACCGCATCCACGCGCAGAAGGCGATATTGGCCTGGTGCCTGGAAGGGGTGGCGACCTAGCGCCGCGAGCCACGGGGATCAGCTGGGGCCGAGTTGAGTGAATGGGCCGTGTTGGACGTCGAAGTCGGGTGTTACGTCTTTTTCTGCGTCTGACAGAATGGACTTGATGACTTGCGGTGGGTGATAGGGGCGCCTGGCCGGGCGCGGGGCATCGGCGGTGGATGCGTTCTCGAGGAGGCGGGGTTGATCGTCTGGGAGGAGAGGCATTGGTCAACCAATCGATCAGGTGGTGGAACGGAACCGCTGATAGCCGGAACGGTAAAACCAGGGGCGACTCGAGCAGGATTCCTACCGGCCCTGAACATCGGCGTCCATCCCCAGGCCGGTGATGTCCGACCCCCTCAAGTGTCTGCCAAGCGCTCTTTAGGGGGCTGACAGTCGGACCCGAAAACAAGCCACACGCCCGAAAGCAGACCTTGGGCGATGCGCTCCTTAGCCGTGGCGGTTGATCATGCCGCCGAGGGCGGGGCCGTGTCCGACAGCAGGGCGTAAACCGCATCCACTGTGCGGGCCTGGCGCAGCTGCTGGCGCAGTTCGGATTTGCGCAGGATGCGGGCGATGCGGGCGAAGGCCTGCAGGTGTTCGGGGCCGGCGTCGACCGGGGAGAGAAGCGCGAACAATATGTCCACCGGCGCCCCATCGACGGCGCCGAACTCCACCGGCCGCTCCAGGCTGACGAACACCGCGCGCACGCGGTCCAGGCCCGGCGACTTGGCGTGCGGCACGGCGACGCCGTAACCCACGCCGGTGGAGTCCAGCGCCTCACGCGCCTCCAGGGCGCTCAGCACCTCGCCGGCGTCCAGGCCGAAGCGGCGCGCCGCGGTCTCGGCCACCAGCGACAGGGCCTGGTGTTTCGAGGGCGCGCCAGCCTTGAGCGTGACGCAGCGCCGGTCAAGCAAGTCAAGAATGTCCATCAGCCCGACGCCCGCTGCCCACGGTAACTAACCCGATCATGCCCTGAAACGCTCTAATCCTAGTTCGGCTCCCGACCGGCCGAACGGGCCGTTCAGGCGTGCCCGTTAGGGGCGCTGGTGCGTTCGGGATCGATCCAGCCGATATTCCCGTCCGGCCGGCGGTATACCACCGACAGTCCCCCGTGCGCGGCGTTCCTGAACACGATTGTTTGAGATTCGGTCAAGTCCAGCTGCATCACCGCCATGGAAACGGTCATTGTACGCAAGGCTTCCTTGGTCTCGGCGATGATCATCGCCGCCGGCGCGCTCTGGCCGTCCGAGTCGTCCCAGGCCTCGCCATCGTCGAGATCGTCCGGGTCGCGCAGCACGTAGAGGGCGGCGGTTTCGGCGGCCTTGGCAGTGGCCTGCACCGAGTGGCTTTTGAGTTTGCGCTTGTAGCGGCGGATGCGGGTCTCGATCTTCGCCAGGGCCGCGCCGAAGGCCCCGTGGGCGTCGCCGCCAAGCCCCTGGCTCTGCAGCTGCTGGCCCGAGGCCAGGGTCACCGCGCAGTCGACCTTGAAGTTGTGGCCATCCTTGCTGACCAGGACCTCGGCGTCGCCGCCGCGGTCGAAATATTTGCCGATGCTCGAGAGAAGATCGTCGGTGACCCTGGTCCTTAAGGCGTCGCCCACCGCGACGTGTTTGCCGGAGACTTGAATCTGCATTGGCTACTCCAAACCTGATCGCGGCGGAGTCAAACGCTCGCCGCGCCTGTGGACCGGCGGCCATGGAACGCCCATCAGCGTGTCCGGTCCACCCTTTTCAACGCGCGAGGCGCCCGGAAAGACCAGACGCTCGCCTTGATCGGGATCAGCAGGCTTCTTTAAGCCGCCGCCGGCGCTCGACGGAGGAGGGGATGCGCATGGCCTCGCGGTACTTTGCCACGGTGCGGCGGGCGACGTCGACGCCGGCTTCGTTAAGGATCTCGACGATGCGGTCGTCGGACAGCACCGCCTCCGCCTCCCGCTCGGCGTCGATCAGGGCGCGGATCTTATGCCGCACCGCTTCGGCCGAGTGGGCCACGCCGCCGTCTGAGGACTGGATCGCGGCGGTGAAGAAGAATTTCATTTCGAACACCCCGCGCGGGGTGGCGAGGTATTTGTTCGAGGTCACCCGGCTGACGGTGGACTCGTGCATGCCGATGGCGTCGGCCACGGTCTTCAGGTTCAGCGGCCGCAGGTGCTCGACCCCGAAGGCCAGGAATCCGTCCTGCTGGCGCACAATCTCGCTGGCGACCTTCAGTATGGTCTTGGCCCGCTGATCCAGGCTGCGCACCAGCCAGTTGGCGGAGGCCAGGCAATCGGCGACGAAGGTCTTGTCGGCGTCGGTGCGCGCGCCGCCGGAGACCCGGGCGTGATAGCGCTGGTCGACCAGCAGCCGGGGCAGGGTGTCGCCGTTCAGCTCCACATGCCACATGCCGCCGGAGCCTTCGCGGACGATGGCGTCCGGCGTCACCGGACTGGCCGGCTCGCCGCCAAAGGCCGCGCCGGGACGGGGCGTCAGGGCGCGCAACTCGGCGATCATCTCGCGCAGGTCTTCGTCGTCGACGGCGCAGGCCTTGCGTAAGGCCGGCATGTCGCGGCGGGCGAGCAGGTCCAGGTTGGCCAGCAGCGCCGCCATCGCCGGATCGAACCGGTCGCGTTCCTTCAGCTGCAGGGTCAGGCATTCGGCGACGTCGCGGCCGAACACCCCGGTGGGCTCGAAGCCCTGCAGGCGCGCCAGCACCACCTCGACGCGGGCGAGGTCGCAGCCCAGGCGCTCGGCGATTTCGGTGAGGTCGGCGCGCAAATAGCCGCCCTCGTCGACGCCGTCGATCAGCACCAGGGCGATGGCGTGGTCGGCGCCGGTCAGGCCGCAGACGGCCAACTGGTCGTACAGGTGCTCTGACAGGGTCTTGGCGCGCTGCAGGGCGCCCTCGAAGCCTTCAGCGTCGGCGTCGAAGGAGCCGCCGGAGCCGGCCTTGCTCCAGTCCACCGCCCCGCCGGTCTGATAGCCGTCGACCTCGGGTTCCGCGCCGCCGTCGCCGGTGGAGCGCTCGCCGGGCGAAGCGTCGCTGTAGAGGTCGGCGTGGGTGGCGTCCATGGCGTCGGCGGCCATGGAATCGGGCGCCTCGTCCAGGGAGATTTCGCTGGAGTCCTTGGCCTCGGCCTTGGGTTCCGGCTCGCCTTCGGCGTCGTTCCCAGCGTCCTCGCGCTGCAGGAGCGGGTTGCGCTCCAGCTCGCCCTCAAGATAGGCGTCGAGCTCCGTGCTGGACAGCTGCAACAGCTTGATCGCCTGCTGCAGCTGCGGCGTGATCACAAGGCCCTGGCCTTGCCGAAGCTCCAATCTCGGGCTGAGCGCCAACCTTAAGCCCCCTTGGCGTGAATCTTGCCTGCTGGTTCTACCCGCTGCGTCCAACTGAATCGTTAATGCGGGAAAGGGGCGCGCGAATGCGGATATGAACCGTTCATCCCCGCCTTCGTACGGATGAGCGCTCTTTGATTCAGTCCTCCTCCAACCCCACCGCCGGCGCCCCCAGCGCCCGCATTGCCGCCAATCTGGCGAACGCCAGCGTCAGCGCCTTGCGCCGCGCCGGAACCAGGGGAAGCAGCGGCGCGTCGATCAGCACCGCGCCGCCGAACCCGTCGGCGACGATCAGGCCTGGGCCGATGGGCAGGACCTCGCGCGGGAAATGCGGCGCCACGGCGAAGGAAAAGGCGTCGCAGAAGGGCGCGTACTCGCCCCACTTCTGGTCGGTGCGGTAATCCTCAAGGCTGGACTTCACCTCGACGATGACGATCTGGCCCTTCGGCCCCACGGCCATCAGGTCCGCCCGCCGCCCATTCGGCAGGGTGACTTCGGCCAGCGGCGCATAGCCCAGCTCGACCAGCAGCCGCGCCGCGCCGCGGGTGACGGCGCCGGTGGTTTCGGGACGGCTCAGGGATGGAGCGGAGTCCATCCTCGAATTCTGTTCGGTTTTCGTTCCGCGCGCAAGAGGGCCGGCGCCTCAGCTCATCCGGTGCAGGCCGCAGAGCTTGTTGCCGTCGGGGTCGCGCAGGTAGGCGAGGTAGAGGTTGGAGCCGGGGCGTTCGCCCGGCGGGTCTTCGCAGGTCGTTCCGCCCGCCGCGATCCCGGCCGCGTGCCAGGCGTCCACCTGTTCCGGCGAGGCGCAGGCGAAGCCGATCGTGCCGCCATTGGCGTGGCAGGCCGGCTCGCCGTTGATCGGCAGCGAGATTCCCAGCGTGCCGGTGGACGTGCGGTAGAAGATGCGATGGCGGTCGACGGTGGCCGGCTTGACCCCGATGGCGCCCAGCAGGCCGTCGTAGAACGACTTGGCGCGGTCCAGGTCGTTGGTTCCGATAAAGATGTGCGAGAACATCAGCTGTTTCCTCTCCTAATGCGTAGACGCCTTGCCGCGCTCTTCCGGTCGCGGCGGCGATAGGATTTGCTCCACGCCTGCGACATGCGGGAAGATAGCGGGCCTGACAAGAGTAGGGACGGCGATGGAGATCGATCGTGAGACTGCGGCGGCCTTGGGCTGGCCGAAACTCAAATACGCGTGGATCGAGCGGGAGCGGCGCTGGCTTTGCGCGGCGGCTCCGATGGACCTTGTGGTGCGCAGCGAGGCCATTACCGACCTCTATGTGACCGGCACGCGCCTTCGCCTGCGCGAGGCGGTTCCGCTGGCGGGCGGCGCGCCGCAGCGGCGGCTGGGCCGAAAGGCGGACGTGGACGCCCACACCCGGCTGCTGACCTCGATCTACCTGTCGTCCGAGGAGTTCAGCCTGCTCTCCAGCCTGCCCGGCAGGATATTGCGCAAGACCCGCCACCACATCGGCCTGGTGAACGGCGTCGAGATGTCGGTGGACGAATTCGAGGGCGACCTTGCCGGCTTGGTCATGGCCGAGGCGGAGTTCGACGACGCGGCGGCCATGGCGACCTACCCCTCGCCGGACTTCGCGATTCGCGAGGTGACGGAGGATACGCGCTATTCCGGTGGAAGGCTGGTGGCGGAGGGGTTGCCGGACGGGTGGTGAGTATTTTCGCCCTCAAAGGGCGAGCATTGCATGAGACCTTTGCGTCCTTCGACGCGGACGCTGCGCGTCCGGCTCAGGATGACGTGTTTGGGTGGGCTGCAGAGTCTACGTCATGCTGAGCCGCGCCCACCGGGCGCGTGCCGAAGCACGCACCCCGCCCCTATCCCGGCGGTTGCTGATCATAAACCAGGGCGGCGACGTCGAAGCCGAGCTGGCGGCTGCGGGCCACCAGGGTGGCCCTCTGCTGGGCGCTCATGATCGGCCGGCGGGACATGATCCAGAAGTATTTGGGCGTGGCGGTGGACAGGATGCACCAGGAATAGTCGTCGGCGCGATCGACCACGACATAGTCCTGCTTGATGAAGCCGCCGAAGAAGCCGATGCGAATCTGGGCCTTGACGGGATCCAGCACCCGGCCGTTCCCCTTCCAGATCTTCGGCGGACCGGAGGGCGAGCCGGAACGGCAGGTCTGCACCACCGCATATTGACCATCACCCTGCTTGGCCCAGTCGGAGGTCGCGGCCTCGCAATTGTTCTGGAACGCGTTGGGAATGCGGGCCACTTCATACCAGCGGCCGAGGTAGCGTTGCGGGTCGATGGATTTGGTCGCGACGGCGGTCTGGGCCACGGCGAAGGCGGTAGACGCGCACAAAGACGCCAGGATCAGGGACAAGCCGACCCGGCGGGCCACTCTCGACAAAACCACCATCACCACGCTTTCGAGTCTTCGCCTTAAGCAGCCCTAACACGCACTCGCCCCGCCGGGTTGCGGCGGGGCGAGATTTAAGGCCTGGAATTTAAGGCTATTCGGCGGCGATGAGAACCCGCGAAGGCGCGCGCTCCTTGAAATTAATCGCGCGCAGGTACTGGATGCCTTCCTCGGCGATGTCGTCGCCGACCATCCGGTCGCCTTCCGCCTTCAGCTCCTCCATGTCCACATACATGCCGTAGAAGGCGCGGGTGCGGTCGGTAATGATGCCGGCGTTGAGCAAGGTCTTGATGAGCACGCGGAAGATGTTGGTGGCTTCCTTCATGTCCTCGCGGCGGGCCTCGTCGGTGGCGATCTTCTGGAATTCCTGGATCACGATGTCCGGGTCCAGGCCGAATTCCTCATAGAGATCGCGCTGTTCGGACGGGGCCACCAGATTGAACAAAAGGGTCTGGAAGCAGTGCGCCGCCCAGTCCTCGATGATGATGTGCTCGTCGGGGCTCAGCTTCGGCACGGTGCGGTCGGCCCAGATCTTGCCGAACTTGTGGTGAAACGCCTCGTCGGTCATCACCAGCTGCATCAGCTTGCGGCCGAGCGGATCATTCAGCTTCTGGAAGAAGGTGGCGAAGGCGCCCATGGCCAGGCCTTCCACCAGCATCTGCATGCCGATGATCTTTTTGTAGACTTCTGGAGACCCGATGATCTCCACCAGCAGGTTTTGCAGCACCGGGCTGCAGGCCACCGGCTTGCCCCAGCGGGCCTTGATGTATTGGGCGAAGGCCGTGACGTGGCGGGCTTCTTCGCGGGTCTGGTTGGCGGCGTATTCTTGCGCGCCCTGGTCATAGAGCACGTGGCAGAGGCTGGCCGACAGGTTCAGCGCGCCCTGCTCGCCGTGCAGGATCGAGGAGAAGCTGCGCAGGGTCATCTGGTTGATGAAGCGAGTGCGGGTCTTGGGGTCCGACAGGTGGTTGGAGACGTAGTCGGTCTGCAGCGCGCCGATCATCTCCTCGGGCAGCAGCGGGGTGTTTTCCATGTCGAAGGGCTCGTCGAAGTCGATGTACTTCTTGTCGAGCGGATCCCAGAAGTGGTCGTGGGTGGCGGAGATGATCTTGTCGAAGGCGCTGGAGCGGTTGTTGTAGCGGTCCAGCGTCAGCATGGACTCGAAGTCGTCGGGTGCGACGGCTTCGTACATGGCGTCCTTGGTGATGTTGTTGTCGGTCATCTATGCGTTCCCTAAGGTTTTTGGGGTGGGCGCCACGCACCCGTCGTCACCCTCAACCATGACTCCGAACGGGTTGCCGGTCAATAAAAATGACGCCTGCGTCACTTATCGTGAACGGGCGTCAACAATTGGGGGACGCAAAGCGATCCCTTGCCTATCGCTCGATCATGCCTCGGACTTTTGCGCCCAGGAAGTCGAGGGAGAAGGGCTTGGTCAGCATGTCCATTCCTGCATCGAGAAAATCGCCCCGTATGCCGGCGTCCTCGGCGTAGCCGGAGACGAAAAGCACCTTCAGATCAGGCCTTGAGGCGCGGGCGATTTCAGCCAGTTTCCGACCGTTGACGTGGGGCAACATCACGTCCGACACCATCAGGTCGATCCGGCGGTCTGATTGCAAGATGGGTATCGCCGGGCGGGCGTCCGACGCCAGCAGCACGTCATAGCCCAGCTCGCCCAGGACGTCGGCGAGGACCAGCCGCACCGTGGCGTCGTCCTCCACGACAAGGATGGTCTCGCCCTGGCCACGAGGCGCCGCCTGGATCGGCTCCTGCAGATCGACCGCATTCTGAAGAGCGCGCGGCAGGTAGAGCTTGACGGTCGCGCCCTGCCCAGCCTCGCTGTAGATGCGAAGGTGGCCGCCGCTCTGCTTGGCGAAACCATAGACCATCGATAGACCCAGGCCCGTGCCTTCGCCGATAGGCTTGGTGGTGAAGAAGGGATCGATCGCCTTCGACAGGACATCCGCCGACATGCCCGATCCGGTGTCCGAAACACAGATCACCACATAGTTTCCCGGATCGACATCATCTTGCGGTGAGGCGGAGGTCGCGTCGAGATGGATGTTGCTGGTTTCGATGGTCAGGCGGCCGCCCTCCGGCATCGCATCGCGCGCATTGATGGCGAGGTTCAAAAGCGCGCTCTCAAGCTGGTTGGCGTCGGTGAAGGCCGTCCAGATGTCGCTGGCGAGCAGGCACTCCAGCTCGATCTGCTCGCCCAAGGTCCGATGCAGGAGCTCCTCCATCCCCGCGACGATGCGGTTGATGTCGCTGGGCCTAATATCCAGCGATTGGCGCCGCGCAAAGGCGAGGAGGCGATGCGTCAACGATCCGGCGCGGTGCGCTGAAGCGGACGCGGCGTCCATGAACCGAGGAATATCGTCCTGCCGGCCCGCGGCCATGCGCCGGCGAACGACGTCGAGGGAGCCGATGATGCCGGTCAGCAGGTTGTTGAAGTCGTGGGCGATGCCGCCGGTAAGCTGGCCGATCGCCTCCATTTTCTGGGACTGCCGCAGGGCCTCCTGTGCGGCGGCCAGTTCGACTTCCGCTGCACGCTCGGCCGTAATGTCCCGGCCGGTGCAATAGACGTAGCCGTCCTCGGGGATGCCGATCCAGGAAATCCAGCGATAGCCCCCATCCTTGCAACGATACCGGTTGGCGAAGCGCAGCGCCGGCTGGCCGACCTGGGTCAATTCAAAGCCGGCGCGGGTATGCTCAAGATCGTCGGGGTGCAGCAGTTCGAAAATCGACATGCTGACGACTTCTTCTTCGGTCCAGCCCAGCACGCTTTCCCACGCCGGATTGGCCGTTTCGAAATATCCCCTCGAATTGAGGGCTCCGAGCAGATCTGGGCTCAACTTCCAGGTCAGGCCGCGCGCCTGCGCCCGCTCGATCACCTGTCGTTCCAGGTCCGCATTCAGTTGGCGCAGACGCGCCTCGGAGGACCTGAGCGCCGCCTCAGATCTGTGCCGGTCGGTGATGTCGACCCCCTCGACAAAGATCGAGGTGACATGGCCGGCTTCGTCCCTGATCGGTTGATAGACGAAATCCATGAAGCGCGTTTCCACGGGCCCATCGACGGATCGCTGCAGCTGGATTTCCACGTCTCGGCCGACAAACGCCTCTCCGGTCGCAAAGACCGTGTCGAGCAGTTCGATGAAGCCCTGGCCTTCAACCTCGGGAATGGCCTCGCGGACGGTCAGGCCGATCACATCGCGATGGCCGATCAGCTGATGATAGGCGGGGTTGGTCAGCACAAACCGGTGCTCAGGTCCCTCCAGCAGCACCGAAAAGCTGGGCGACTGGACGAACATCTCCCGCAGCCGACGAACCTGCTCGCCGGCTTCGAGCGACTCCCAGGGCTGGTTTGGCGCGCCCTTCATTTGCCGAACATATCGAACAGACCCCCGCCGGTCACCGCGCCGGAACGCGGGGAATCGTCCACCCTAACCGGCTTCCCGAGTATCTTCTGTCGGCTGCCACACAATTTGTCGCGACTCTTCTGCAGAAAGGCTGAGACGGAGCCCACCGCGTAAAGGCCGATCTCCGACAAGGTTGGCGACTCCGCCGGATCGCGCCATAAGCGGGCGTGCCTCTCGCCCTCCAATCCCGCGACGATCTCGACGCCGCCCGCGAAGTGCTGCGGCGCGCCTTCGGACATTCCGAGTTTCGCGGCCTGCAGGCGCCGGTGATCGGCGAGGTGATGGCGGGCAGGAGCGCCATGGCGGTGCTGCCCACCGGCGGCGGCAAGAGCTTGTGCTATCAGATCCCGGCGATGATCCGCCGGGGCGTCGGCCTGGTGGTCTCGCCCCTGATCGCGCTGATGAGCGACCAAGTCGCGGCCCTGCGCCAGGCCGGCGTCTCCGCCGCGCGGCTGGATTCCACCACCTCGCCGGAGGAGCGCGCCTGGACCTGGGACGCCATCGCCGCCGGCGAACTCGACCTGCTCTACATGTCGCCGGAGGGCCTCATGCAGCCGGCCATGCTGGAGCGGCTGACCCGGCTGGACATCGCGCTGGTGGCCATCGACGAGGCCCACTGCGTCAGCCAGTGGGGCCACGACTTCCGGCCTGAATACCGGACGCTCGGGCGGCTGGCGGAGCTGTTCCCGAACGCGCCGCGCTTGGCGGTGACCGCGACCGCCGACGCCCGCACCCGCGACGACATCCGCGCGGAACTGCTGCTCAGCGACGCCGCCGAGTTCGTCGACAGTTTCGCCCGGCCGGAGCTGCAGCTCAGCGCCGAGCGCAAGACCGGCCGTGGCCGGGCGCGGGTGATCGAGCTGGTGTCGGAGCGGCGCGGCCGGGCGGGGGTGGTCTATTCCGGCTCCCGGGACGGCGCCGACGAGATCGCTGCCGAACTGGTCGCCGCCGGCATCCCCGCCGTGGCCTATCACGCCGGCCTGGACAAGGACGTTCGCGCGCGCCGGCTCACCGATTTCCTGCAGGCGGACGAGGCTGTGATGGTGGCGACCATCGCCTTTGGCATGGGGGTCGACAAGCCGGACGTCCGTTTCGTCATCCACGCCGACCCGCCGGCGTCCATCGAGGCCTACTGGCAGGAGATCGGCCGGGCCGGCCGCGACGGCGCCCTGGCCGAGGGGATCACGCTTTACAGCGCCGCCGACCTGAGCTGGGCGCTGCGCCGGATCGACGGGCGCGATGTGTCCGACGAGGTCCGCCAGGTGCAGGTGCGCAAGGCGCGCCAGTTCTACGGCATGATGGAGGGACTGACCTGCCGCGCCGCCGCCGTGCGCCGCTATTTCGGCGAGGAGGGGGTGGAGGCGTGTGGCCAGTGTGACCTGTGTCTGAATCCGCCCTCCGCCGTCGACGCCACCGCCTCGGCGCAGAAGGCCCTGTCGGCGGTGCACCGGCTGGGCGGCCGGTTCGGACGCGGGCGGGTGATCGACCATCTGCTGGGCAAGACCAAGGAGCCCAGCGCGTTCGAGACCGGCCTGTCGACCTGGGGCATCGGCGCCGAGTTCAGCCCCACCGGCTGGCGTGAACTGGTCGACCAGCTGCTGTTCGAGGGCCTGCTGCGCGAAGACTCCAACGATGGCCGCCCGCTATTGGCGCTCGGCGAGGCGGACGCCGTGCGCGCGGTCTATCGTGGCGAGCGCCAGGTCAAGCTGCGCCGCCAGCCGGAAGCCTTCGATCCCACGACCCGCTCAGGCCGTCCGCGCAAGAGCAAAGCCAGGACCGGCGCCGCCGCGCCGCTGGCGATCAAGGCCGACGACCGTAGCCTGTTCGACGCCCTGCGCGACTGGCGCCGGGGCGAGGCCGGCCGCCAGTCGGTGCCGCCCTACGTGATTTTCCACGATCGGACGTTGGCGGAGATCGCCGACGCGAGGCCGGGGTCTTTGGCGGCGCTGGCAAAGGTCGGCGGCGTTGGCCAGGCTAAGCTGGACCACTATGGCGAGGCGGTGCTGGAGATCGTGCGCGGGATGCGGTGAGGCCCTGTGTGCTTCGAGGCTCGGCTGCGCCTCGCACCTCAGCATGAGGAAATATTTTGCACCCTCATGAAGCCCAACCCACTTCCTCATCATGAGGCGGCCGCGCCAGCGGGCCTCGAAGGACGCACCTACCGCGCCTTCTCCAACCAAGCCTCCGATCGCATTTCGTACAGCCTGGACGCCGTCCGCTCGAACTCGAACGAGCCGTCGCCAGCCGGATAAAGCGCATCCGGCTCGGCTGCCGCAAGCACCACCAGCTTGGCGTCGGCTTCATAGAGGACGTCGATAAGGTTCACGAAACGCCGCGCCGCGTCGCGCCTGGCGGGTTCGAGCACCGGCACGTCCTCGAGGAACACGGTGTGGAAGCGCTCGGCGATGGCCAGGTAGTCCTGCGGCCCGAGCGCGGTCGCGCACAGGCTGGCGAAGCTGGCGCGCAGGAGGCCGCCGGCGGCGTGGGGCAGGCGCAGCTTGCGGCCCAGCACCTCCAGGGTCGCGCCCAGTTCCTCGGCGCCGTCCAGGAGGTTGCGCCAGAGGGCGTCGAAGGCCGCCTCGGCGTCCGCGTCGATGGGGGTGAAATAGACCCGCGCCCCGCGCAGCCGATCGAGGCGGAAGTCGGTGGCGCCGGAGACGCTGACCACCTCCAGCCTGTCCTTCAGCAGGGCGATGAAGGGCAGGAAGAGCTGGCGGTTGAGGCCGTTTCGGTAGAGGTCGTCCGGCGCGCGGTTGGAGGTGGCGACCAGGGTCACGCCGTGCTCGAACAGGGCCTCGAACAGCCGGCCCAGGATCATAGCGTCGGCGATGTCGGTGACCTGCAGTTCGTCGAAGCAGAGCAGCCGCGCCTGGCTGGCGATCAGCTCGGCGGCGGGGGCGATCGGATCGTCACCCTTGGCCTGGCCGAACCGGGCCTTGCGGGCGGCGGCGTCGCCCGTGCGCCACTGGCCGATCAGGCCGTGCACCTCGGCCATGAAGGCCTGGAAGTGCACCCGGCGTTTGCGCGCCACTGGCGCCGCGGCGAAGAACAGGTCCATCAGCATGGACTTGCCCCGGCCCACGGGACCCCAGAGGTAAACCCCGCGCGGCGCCTTGGGTTTCTTGAATAGGGCGGCGAATCGGGGTTCGTCCTTGGCGTCCAGCTCCGCCTCCAGCCGCACAAGCGCCGCAAGCCCCGCCGCCTGCCCCGCGTCGGGCTTCAGCTGGCCAGACGCGATGCGGTCGCGATATGCGGCGGTGAGGGTCGGAGGCATGCGTCGGTTGGTCCGGATCTGACTGAGCAGCATTGCTCCCCGTTGGGGGAGCCGTCCCGAAGGGGCTGAGGGGGCCTAGGGGCCGTGCGCCGGTGTAGCGGCAAGGCCCCTTCCACCACGCTTCGCGCGGTCCCCCTCCCCCAATGCGGAGGAATTGGCGTCTGCGACGCGCCCTACCTCACCCCCAAATCCTTCAGCACGTGGGCGACTTTGTGCGGATCGTCGGCTACCACCGCCTGCATCTTGCCGTCCTTGGTCCACCAGACCAGCAGCGGGTAGCCGAACTCGACGCCGTTGTCCTTGAGCAGCGGGGTGAGCTTGTCAGTGAACGCGCGGCCGGCCTCGACCACGGCGCTGCGAGCGACGTCGGTGTCGGCGGGGGGGATGCCAGGGGCGGTCCAGTCCTGCGGCGAGGCCTTCATCCAGCGCTGGAACAGGGCCCAGTTCTTGTTGACCCACAGCTCCGCCACCGTGGAGCGTTCGCTCGCCGACGACTGCGAGGCGCCCTGCTGGTCCGGCCGGGCGACCATGATTACGGCGGTGTCGACCTGGGCGTCCTGCAGCTTGGGAAAATCGGTCTTGTAAAGCTGTTCCAGCGCCGGGTCGGCTCGGTAGGCCACGACGTAAAGCTTGGGTCCGCTCAGGCCCGGCGAGACGCCGCCGGCGCCTTCCAGGGTCTTGGTGATCTCCGACTGATCGTTGGTGATAGGGTGCGGCTGGAAGCGGCCGACCATGTTCCACCACTCATAGAGTCCGCCGCCGACTAGGACGATCACCAGGGCCAGGATGAAGAGGTTGCGGATGGCTCGGAGCATGCGGGCGTCCCCTCAGTTCATGGTCGGGATGACGAAGGCGGAGTCGGTCACATCGCCCTCCGGCCAGCGGGCGGTGATGGTCTTGACCTTGGTGTAGAACTTGACGCCTTCCATGCCGTGCTGGTTGGTGTCGCCGAAGGCCGAGCGCTTCCAGCCGCCGAAGGTGTGGTAGGCGACGGGGACGGGGATCGGCACATTGATCCCCACCATGCCCACCTCGACCTTGGAGGCGAACTCCCGCGCCGCACGGCCGCTGCGGGTGAAGATGGCGACGCCGTTGCCGTATTGGTGCTTGGAGGGCAGGGCGATGGCCTCGTCGAGGGTCTCGGCGCGGACGATCTGCAGCACGGGGCCGAAGATCTCGTCCTGATAGGTCTTCATCGTGGGCGTGACGTGGTCGAACAGGGTCGGGCCGATGAAGAAGCCCTTCTCATAGCCCTGCAGCTTGAAGTCCCGGCCATCGACCACCAGCTCGGCGCCCTCGTGGACGCCCAGGGCGATGTAGTCCTCGATCTTCTTGCGATGCGCGGCGCTGACCACTGGCCCGTACTGGGCGGCGGGGTCGGAGGAGACGCCGACTTTCAAGGTCTCGATCTCCGCCAGGACCTTGCTCCGCACCGTCTCGGCGGTCTTGGCACCGACAGGAACCACCACCGGCAAGGCCATGCAGCGCTCGCCGGCCGAGCCATAGGCCGCGCCGATGATGTCGCGGGTCGCCTGGTCGAAATCGGCGTCGGGCAGGATGATCCCGTGGTTCTTGGCCCCGCCCATGGCCTGCACCCGCTTGCCGTTGGCCGCGCCGGTTGAATAGACGTGAGAGGCGATGTCCGAGGAGCCCACGAAGCTCACCGCCCTGATCAGCGGGTGATGCAGGATGGCGTCCACCGCCACCTTGTCGCCGTGCACCACGTTGAGCACGCCCTTGACGTCCTGACCCGCCGCCGCGCCCGCCTCCATGAACAGCTCGGCCAGGCGCACCGGCACGGAGGGGTCCTTCTCGGAGGGCTTGAGGATAAAGCTGTTGCCGACGGCGATGGCGATGCCGAACATCCACATCGGGATCATGGCGGGGAAGTTGAACGGGGTGATGCCCGCCACCACGCCTAAAGGCTGTCTCATGGAATAGACGTCGATGCCCGGCCCGGCGCCTTCGGTGTATTCGCCCTTGAGGGCATGCGGAATGCCGCAGGCGAACTCGATCACCTCAAGGCCGCGCTGGAGGTCGCCCTTGGAGTCGGCGATCACCTTGCCGTGCTCGGAGGACAGCAGCTCGGCCAGTTCCTGCATCCGCGCCTCGACCAGCCGCTTGAACTCGAACATCACCCGCGCCCGGCGCTGGGGATTGGTTGCGGCCCACTTGGTCTGCGCGGTCAGCGCCGCCTGCACGGCCTGATCCAGGTCGCTCTCGCTGGCCAGCGCCACCTTGGCCTGAACCTCGCCGATATTGGGATCGAACACGTCCCCGAACCGATCCGAACGGCCCTCAAAGGCCTGGCCGTTCACGAAATGGCGGATGCTGCGCATGGGAGAAGCCTATCGACTTTAGACGAGGCGTCCTTCTAAGCGCGTTGAGGCGGGGCGTGCCAGATGAAAACGTGTGCGTGGCGGCGCTGGTTATTTGCAGGCGTTTCCAAGGTCGAAGGCCTCACAAGGAGGTGAGCCTTACCAAAGCGTAAGTTGACCTCTCAATGCCGGAGCCGCGAGGTGTGCGCTCGACCGTCTCCGGGGTGGACCATGCAAAAACTCATTCTGGCCCAAGCCGCCGCGCTTCTGATAGAGGTCTGGGCAGGCGCGGCCGTTGCCCAAACGCCAGCCTTCGATCCGCGGGACTGGAAGGGCAGCCAGGCCGGGGCGCCGACCCAGGTGCTGACGCTGGGCAGCCCACATCTGTCGGAGGGATTGAAGGTGGACGGCGCCATGATGTCGGCGCTGCTCGACAAGCTGGCCGCCTTTCACCCGGATATCGTCACCGCCGAGAATGTATCGGGCGAACAGTGCGACCTGCTCCGGCGCTATGGGGCGACCTATCCCGGCAGCTATGATGCCTGGTGCGTGTCTCCGGACGTGGCCCAGAAGGCCATCGGCATGGACGGGCCCGCCGCCGCCGGCGAGATCGACAAGATGCTGGCGACCTGGCCGGCCAACCCCAGTCCGGCCGCGCGCCGCCGGCTCGCCGCGCTGTTCCTGGCCGCCGGGGAGCGGCCGTCCGCCAGGGTGCAGTGGCTCCGGTTGGCGCCCGCCGAACGTCACACGGGCGACGGGATCACTGAGGATACGCTGAAGCTGGTCGAACGCGTCGGCGCCAAGCCCAACGAGACCTATGAGATCGCCGCGACCCTAGCGGCGCGCCTTGGACTGGAGCGGGTCTACCTGGTCGACGACCACACCTCGGACGGCGCGGTGCCCGACGAAGGTCAGCCCTACGCCGACGCCATTGGGGCGGCCTGGAAGGTCTCGCCGTCGAAGGCCGTCGCGCGCGAACAGCAGATGGAGGCGCGCCTGCAGACGCCTAAGGACGTGCTCAAGCTCTATCGCTTCGTCAATGAACCGCAGACGCTCAACGAGAACATCAAGGCCGATTTCGGCGCCGCGCTCCGCGAGCCCTCCCCGGCGCGATACGGGCGCCAATACGTGGCCGATTGGGAAGTTCGCAACCTTCGCATGGTCGCCAATGTCGTCGCCGCCTTCGCCAGCCACCCGGGCGCCCGGGTTCTCAACGTGGTGGGCGTTTCACACAAGGCCTACTACGACGCCTACCTCGGCATGATGCATGACGTGACCCTGGTCGATTCCGAGGCGGTGATGAAATAGGCCGCAAGGCTCTAGGGCTCCGCCACGCCGTCAGCCCCAAAATCCGGCGCGCCCAGGCCCAGCTTGTCGGCGGCCACCACGCCAACCGCCCCGAACCGCGTCTGCAACGTGTGGCAAGGTCAAGGGGAAGATGCGGCTTGATTTCCCCCGGGAGTTGTTCAATCTGAGGGCGTGGAGTTCTGAAACGAACAATCAGGAATTCGGGGGGCGAAATGACTTCGCACAAACGTGCGCGGCGGCTGGTCGCGATCGCCGCAGCGAGCGCGATCGCGCCGCTGCTTGCCGGATGCACGCCCATCCATATCCTGTTCCCGCCGCCGCCGAATCCCAAGGTGCTGGCGGATGCACAGCAGGCTCAGACCGACGAGAAGACGCTGTTCGCGCAGCTGCAGCAGCCGGCGCCGGCCTGTGACGCGACTAGCGTCGCACCCCTGTTCGCCACCGTCAAAGCCGACCTGGAGAAGGTGCGCGCGGACAATGTCCCGCAGAACCCGGCGGTCGACCAGCAGGCCATACAGCTCGAAAAGCAGCTCGCCGATCTGCAGGCCGGTTTGCCGGCGCCGCCTGCCTGCCTGCCCGCGAACATCGCCACGACCCAGCAGCCCCTGTTCGAGCTGGGCCTATCGCAGATCGTGACCAAAGAAACGCCGAAGGGCTGAGGGAGCGCGAACCATGGCGATCAATGTAGCCGCCGTCGAGCAACAGGTTCTCGCCGCGATCAAGGCCGCGGCCGGAGGGGCGGCGCCGGCGAGCCAGGCCACCCTCGTGCAGCTGGCCCAGGATCTCACCGCCGCCCTCGCCGCCATCGAGGCGGACAATGCGGCCGGAACCATAACCCCCGCCCAGGCCCAGAGCCTGATTCAGGCGACGGTCGACGGCGCCAAGGCGGCCCTGGTGGGTCTGGCGGCGCCGATCGCTCAGGCCATCCTGTCGGCGGGGCTCAACACGCTGATCACGGTGGCGGCGACCGCCACCGGCCTGGGCTGGGCCGTGCCGATCATCCAGGCGGTCGTGAACGGGCTTTAGCCGCCGTCAGTTCTCCGCCGCCGCCCCCAAATCCGGCGCGTCCAGGTCCAGCTTGTCCGCCGCCACCACATCCACCGTTCCGAACCGTTTCTTCAGCGCCGGGAGGAACAGTTTGGCGTCGCCGACGATGATCACGTCGGCCTTGGCCGGGTCGACCAGGCGCGCAGCGGCGGCTTGCGCCTGGGCCGGGGTGACCGCCTCGGTGCGGGCGATGTAGTGGTCCACGTCCTGGGGCGCGATGTCCTCCACCACATCCTGGGCCAGCAGCCGGCCCAAACCGTCGCCGGTGGCGGCGGCGCGGCCGAACTCGCCGGTGAGGGTGGATTTGCGGGCGTCCAGTTCCGCGGAAGACGCCGGCGCCGTGTCCAGCCTGCCGATCTCGGCCAATAGAAGCCCGGCCACCTCGTCGGCGGACTCGTTCTTGGTCTGGGCCGAGGCCTCGAACAGGCCGGCTTCGCGGCGGGCGGCCAGCTGGCTGCCGGAGCCGTAGCTGAGGCCGCGCTTGACCCGCACCTCCTCGTTCAGCCTGGCCGAATAGCCGCCGCCGAGCACGCCGTTGGCCACCTCGACCGCGTCGAAGTCCGGATCGTGGCGGGCGATGGAGCGGCCGGCCACCAGCACCGCGGCCTGGCCTGTTCCCGGTAGGTCGACGACCAGCACGCGATGGCCAGGCGTTGTGGGTTGTGCGGCTGGCTCCGGCGCGGGGCCGGCGGGATTGGTCCAGTCGCCGAACGCCCGCTCGGCCATGGCGAAGCCGGTCTCCGGATCGATGTCGCCGGTCAGCACCAGCACCGCCTGGTCGGGGCGATAAAGACGGACGTACTGGGCCGTGACGTCGGCGCGGGTGATGCGCGCCAGGGAGGCGGGCGAGCCGTCGGCGGGGTGGCCGTAAGGCCCTTCGCCGAACACCAGGCGCGAGGCGGCCATGCCCGCCAGCGCACCCGGCTCCTGCATCGTCACGGCGAGGTCATCCAGCTTCTGTGCCCGCAGGCGGTCGAGCTCGTCCTGGGCGAAGGCCGGATGGCGCACCACGTCGGCCAGCACCGGCAGCGCCTGGGGCAGGGTGGTCGCGAGGCTCGACAGGGTGACAGCGGAAGAGTCGTAACCCGACCCGGAGCCGAGCGAGCCGCCCAGCGCCTCGATCTCGGTGGCGATCCGGGTCGCCGACCGGGTCGCGGTTCCCTGCGCCAGCAGGTCGGTGGTCAGGCCCGAGAGGCCGGCCAGCCCATGCGGGTCCAGCGCCGCGCCGTTCTTGACCGTCAGCTCGGCGGTGACGATCGGCAGGTCGCTGGTCTTGGCGACGATCACCCGCAGGCCATTCTTCAACGTGCGCTCGACCGGGGTCGGCAGCACCGCGGCGACGGCGGCGTCGGGCGTCGGCGGCTTGGCGCGTTGGTCCTCCGGCAGGGTCTCGGCTACCGCCAATTGGCTCGTCGGCGGCAGCGGCGTCGCCTGGACCTGCGGCGTGTCCTGCACCAGCACGTCCGGCTGGCCGGGCGGCCGCTCGCTGTCGGGTCCGTAGATCAGCGTGACCCGCCGATCGTCGATGAGGTATTTCCGCGCCACGCGCTGGACGTCGGCGGGGTTGACCGCCTCGATGTCGGCGACGTCGCTGTTGACCTTGGCCGGGCCGCCTTCGGTGACGATGGCCTCGCCGAGCTCGCTGCCGCGGCCCTCGATGGTCTCGCGGCCGTGCAGCACCTGGGAGATCAGCTGGTTCTTGGCCGAGGCCAGTTCGGCGGCGCTGATGGGCGCCGCGCGAAGCTTGTCGAGCTCGGCCCGCAGCGCGGTCTCGCCGTCGGCGGCGGTCTTGCCCGCAGCCATGATCGCGCCGACCTGGAAGATGCCCGGCTGCTGGCGAAGGTCGGGGTTGGAGAACACCTGGGTGGCGATCTGCTGGTGATAGACCAGCGCCTCATAGAGCCGCGAGGACTTGCCGGTGGTGAGTATCCCGTCCAGCACCTTCAGCGCGGCGGCGTCCGGACTGGCGGCGTTCGGCGCGGCCCAGGTCATCACCACCGCCGGCAGGGGCACGTTGGGTCCGTAGACGTCGATAGTCTTCGCGCCCGTGCGCGGCGGCTCGACGGCGACAACACGCGGAATCGGCGTGGAGGGTCGCGCGATCGGCCCGAAATACTGGTCGACCCAGGCGTCGAGTTGCCGTGGATCGAAGTTTCCGACCACGATCAGGTGGGCGTTGTCGGGCCGGTAGTAGGTCGCGTGGAAGGCGCGCACGTCGGCAAGGGTTGAGGAATCCAGGTCGGCGATCGAGCCGATCGGCGGACGGTGATAGGGGTGGACCGTCCAGGACGCCTCCGGCACGTCCAGGCTGAACAGACGGCCGTAGGGGTCGGCCAGCACCCGCTGGCGCAGCTCCTCCTCCACCACCTTGCGCTCGGATTCGAAGTTGGCCTCGTCCACCACTAGGCTGCTCAGGCGCTCAGACTCGGCCCATAGCAGCCGCTGCAAGTGATTGGCCGGGATCACCTCGTGATATTCGGTGGCGTCGTCCATGGTGGAGGCGTTGTTGAACCCGCCCACGTCCTCGGTCAGCCGGTCCATGTACTCCGGCGGCATGTCGCGGGCGCCCTTGAACATCAGGTGCTCGAACAGGTGGGCGAAGCCGGAGCGCCCCGGCGGATCGTTCTTGGCGCCAACGCCGTACCAGACCTGGACAGTGACGTTGGGCGTGGTCTTGTCGAGCACGGTGTAGAGCGTCAGCCCGTTGGGCAGCACGCGGACGTGATAGTTCACCACCGGCGCGGTGATTGGCGGCGTGGGGGCCTGGGCTGTCGCGATGTTTGCCGCGCCGCCGGCCAGAACCAGGGCGGAGGCGAACAGGGCCAAGCGTCTCATGCGTATCTCCGGGCGAGCGTGTCGCCCTTCCACTGCCTGTGGTTTGCGGCGGCCTCAAGGCCCGGCTTCGCCGTTAGTGGGCGGCGGCCTCGAGTTCGCCCGCTTTCCTGAGATTTACCAACGTCGCCAGCAGGTCCGTCCGCAGCGCCGCGCGCATGAGGAAGCCCGGCGCGGCGAAGGGCGC